>Ga0207421_10004380_pt1 | contig 16264 bp, 19 predicted proteins | sample SodLakKL_010_SED_4_FD_187542 | JGI IMG/M metagenome (GOLD analysis project Ga0207421, IMG submission 187542) | Alkaline sediment microbial communities from Lake Tanatar, Kulunda Steppe, Russia - 8KL_010_SED (SPAdes) (version 2) | ecosystem: Environmental > Aquatic > Non-marine Saline and... | reverse complement strand
GTTGCTCAGGAAGCCAGTCCTTTTAAAAGGTCATAGAATCCGGGGACAGAATTGTTCACTGCTTCCGCACTGCTGATCGTAGTTTCATTTTCCGCAAAAAGGGAAGCTGCAGCCAGGGCCATGGCTATGCGGTAGTCACCGTAGCTATTACACTCGGTTCCAGCTAATTTTGCGCCACCCTTAATATTTACGCTATCCAGTTTATACTCAATCGCAGCGCCCATCTTTTGGAGTTCATGGATAATATTTTGTAACCTTTCAGCTTTCTTGGGCCTCAGGTCGGTGCCCGTCTTGATTGTCGTATTACCATCGGCATAAATCGCCGCCACAATCACAGCCGGAATATCATCAATAATACGGTTAATGGCACCCCCGTTAAGCTCTACTCCACTTAATTTCCCACCGCCTTCAACAACCAGGTCAGCTACCGGCTCATTGTTGTATTCCCTTTCATTTTGAATATTAATTTTTGCCCCCATCATCCTCAGGATATCAAGTGCACCGGTTCTTGAAGGGTTGATTCCTACTTCGGTGATCTTCAACTCACCACCCGGGGACAGCGCTGCCGCCAGGGCGAGGTATATGGATGATGAAATATCCCCGGGAATTACCAGCCTCTCTCCTCTTAATTTAGACGGGCTGTTTAATGCTATATGGCGATCGCTCAGTTTGTTAATATCAGCACCCAGGTAGCGCAGCATCCTTTCGGTATGATCCCTGGTACAGTATAGATCAGTTAGTTCGGATATACCCCTGCTGAAAAGGGCAGCGGTAAGGAGAGCAGATTTAACCTGGGCACTACTGACAGGCAGATCATATTTAAGGGGCATCAGGTCGTATCCCCGGATAGAAAGGGGCAGGAGATCATTTTCACTTCTACCTTTGATCGTAGCGCCCATATCCTGCAGGGGAGCGGTAATATTTTTCATGTGGTGCCTCTGTAAAGATTGGCTGCCGGTAATGGTAGAGAAAAAAGGCTGCCCGGCCAATAAGCCCGTCAGCAAACTGGCTGCAATCTCAGAGCTACCCACATCAAGGACATTCTCCGGTTCCTTAAAACCACGCAATCCTTTACCATGAATCCTCGTCCTGCTTGCATCTTCTTCATACTCAACTCCCAGCTGCTCCAGGCAATCAAGTGTGGCTGCTATGTCTTCCGTCTGCATCAGCCCTTCTATTTCCACGGTGTCTTCGGTAAGTGAAGCATAAATCAGGGCCCGGTGAGATATTGACTTATCGCTCGGAGCTTTCAGCTCACCTTCCATCTTCTGAACAGGTTTAATCTTGACATCCATTTCTAAACATCCTTTCCATTAGATTAGTTTTAATAATCGCCTTGTATGGCGCAAGAACCGCTTTGACTAAACTTGTGCTGAGTATTTAATATCACTTAAGGCCTACAAAAAACAAAAAAGCTTTCGTCCGTAGGGACGAAAGCTCAGGCTTTACGCGGTACCACCCTGGTTGGACACTTATTGTGCCCCCCTCATTTAAGGTACGGGCCAAAACACAACCGGCCTTATACCTCCTTTCAGTTAACGGTGAAAGACCCCGTCAAAGCCTACTGACCGGTTAGTTAAAACCGGCTTTTCAACCTGCAGCTCCAGAGGGAACTTCTCCTGGCTGTTATACCACCGGACTTGCAGCCCCGGGCCCGGTGTCTCTGCGGAAAACGTTGCCAGCATACTTTCCTCTATCATTGCCTTTATACTGCTATAAAATTAAACATAATTATACAACAGGGATATGAATGCGTCAATATTATTTTGAATTTTTATTTTGCATGAATTGCATGTCAGTGCGTAGCTGGATAAGAGCGCTTAATCAATAAGGTTAAGGCTTTTGAGCAGCATTAATAGCCAACTCAACCGCTTCCTCTCCTGTCTCGGCCTCGAGGATAACCTGCCCGTCTCTACTGGGAGATTGTAAAAACCAGCTATTTATGCCCACAACCGGCTTTCCCATTTTTAGGGCCAGGGCTATTTCGGAAAGAGTGCCATATTCTCCACCAACAGCGATAACGGCATCTGCAGTGCGGGTGATAATAGCGTTACGGGCTTCGCCCAGGCCTGTAGCTATGGAAAAGCTTAAATAAAGGTTGCCCTGGTGGCGATCACCACCAGGCAGGATACCCAGGACAACTCCGCCATCACTGGCGGCTCCTTCAGAGGCTGCTTCCATAACGCCGCTTCCACCACCACACAAGACAACCCCTCCCCGCCGGGCTATTTCTTTCCCTGTATCCCGGGCCAGTTGCTTTTCTTCTTCAGTGCAGACAGATCCTCCGACTACTGCTATATAAAACATATCCAATCACCTCGGCTAAGCGGTACTGAATATTATCCGGCTAATATCCCCCGAATATGGTGCAGGTTCTCCAGGTCATGGCTGTTCCTGTTGAGCATTACCGCTATTAAATCAATCCTGCAGGGCAGCTCTTTTTCAGAAATCGACTTTAAGTAATATAGAGCCAACCTGCGCAAACGGTGCGCTTTTTCGGCGTTGATTGATTCTTCAGGCCCACCGTAAGAGGATCCGGTGCGAGTGCGTACTTCTACCAGGACTACGGTACCTTGATCGCTGGCAATGATATCTATTTCACCAAGTGGGCAGCGATAGTTGGTTTCAATAATCCTGTAACCCTGCTCTTCCAGGTAAGCACAGGCTAATTTTTCCCCGGCCTGGCCGACCAGTCGCCGCTTAATAGTCATAACAAGTTCCAGTCCTTAATCCTGTTTTGTTAGTAACTACAGACATAGCTCGCCAGGCCATAGGAAACGGCAGAACCTTTCCCATGGCACCGCTTATCATTCAACAAAGGCAATAAGCTGAACAGTTAACCTTTTTAGATATGACTTTACGATTATTAATAGATCCGATAAAAGGAAAAAAGAAACTATCGCCCCGAAGCCGTTTTGTCGCTAACGGTTCAAACCAGTCGAAAAGAGCGGCGGTGAGCAGGACAGGGACCATACTCAGAAATAGCTTCCCGGTGAGATGTGGTGCCGTAACCCATGTTCCGGTCAAAACCGTAATGGGGATATTTTTCATGCAGCCCCACCATAATTCTATCCCTGCTCACTTTGGCTAAAACCGATGCTGCTGCTATAGACATAGAAAGTGCATCTCCGCCTTTAATCGCTTTTTGCTCATAGGGACAATCCCTGATTGGGTAACCATCCGCCAGGACAAAATCAGGCTTTATAGAAAGCCTTTCCAGGGCCCGCCTCATGGCCAGCATGGAAGCAGCATGGATATTGATGCGGTCGATCTCTTCCCTTGACGCGCTTCCTATGCCGTAACTGAGAGCATTAAAAACTATACTTTCGAATATTTCCACCCGGGCCCGGGCAGAAAGCTGCTTGGAATCGTTCAAGTCATCAATTACCACCCCCGGCTTTAAGATCACCGCAGCAGCAATGACCGGTCCGGCCAGCGGTCCTCTGCCGGCCTCATCAACGCCGGCAACTGCCTGATACCCTCGTTCTTCCAGGATTCTTTCCTCGGCAAGCATTCCACGAAGGCGGTCTTCTTCTTTTTTCAAGGCCTCTTTCTTTCGGTTATAACGCTTGATGAGTTCAGCAACGCCGCGCCTTCTGTCAGCTTCAAGAATTTTCTCTTGTTCCGCATTCAGCTCTCCATTCTGATCCAAAAAAGCTTTCAATTCCGCAATACTCATCTTTTGAAAATCCAATCAAAACAGCTCCTAAGCAGCGGTTTAGAGTTTAGCCTGGAGAGGGGGCTTCTTCAAGGGTTAACCGTCCCAGGAATCCTCCTTGAAAATCGCGCAGGAACAGGGCAGCTGTTCTTTCTGCGTCAATTTTGCCTTCAGATTGCAGGCAGCCCTGGGATAGCCCAATCTTTTCGAAAAGTTCTTCGGCTGTTCCGAATTCAAGCTCCGGGTATTTCTTCTGCAAGAGATGAAGCTTTCCTTTTTCCAGGTAGCGGTTAATAAGCCACAGGGCGGCATCTTGAATATCGACACGCCCTGCCGGGATGGCCCCGACTACGGCCAGTGACTTTGCTGTTTCTTCATTAATTTTCGGGCTGAGAATTCCCGGTGTATCTAAAAGCTCCATACCCGGCATGATCCGAATCCACTGTTTGCCTCTGGTGATCCCGGGGCGATTACCGGTCTTTGTTACAGCCTTGCGCACAAAAAGGTTGATTAAAGTAGATTTGCCGACATTGGGAATGCCGACAAATATCATTCGCAAGGGGCGCTTGAAGCGGCCTGATTGCATCCGGCCTTCTTCTTTTTTCAGATAAGCAAGAAGCCGGTTCAGGTTTTGTTTTCCCTGCACGCTAAAAGGCATCGCTTCTGCACCCATACTCCTAAAATAGCTCAGCCAGGAGTCTGTTTGTTCATTTTCAGCCCGGTCCGCCTTGTGCAGCAAAACCAGGTGTTTTTTGTTCTCAAACAAGCTGGAAAAGGTTGGATTCCTGCTGCTGAAAGGGATCCGGGCATCAAGCAATTCGATGACCAGATCAATCCCCTTCAGATCTTCACGCAGCTGGTTTACCGCCCTGGACATGTTTCCGGGATACCACTGCCCCTTGCTCAATGTTTATCCACCTCTGAATCGATAACCCGTGCTTCCCAGGGCGGCCAAAATATAAAAAATGCCCTTCCTTTCAGGTAATCCTCGGAAACGAAACCTACCCGGGGATCCCTTGAATCCATGCTATTCTGGCGATGATCGCCTAGAACAAAAAGATAACCGGGCGGTACTTCAACCGGCCCGTAATCATACATAAGAATATCTTCGTTAAGATAGTGCTCATCCAGGGACTGATCATTGAGGTAGACCTGGCCGTTCTTAATTTCTACCATGTCGCCTTCTACACCGATAACCCTTTTAATAAAATCACGCCCTGGTTCATGTTCAAAGACAATCACATCACCCAGTTGCGGCTCTTCAAAATGGTAAACGATTTTGTTAACCATCAACCGCTCTGTTTCAACAAGGGTCGGGTACATTGATCTGCCTTCAACGACAAATACTTCGAACAAAAAAATGCGGATCAACAGGGCCAGGACTACTGCGATCAGGATTGAACGAGTCCAGTCCCACAGTTCTTTCCACCTGCTCAATTAGATCATCCCCGTTACTGCCTTTAATTAGCGATGTTCCTTAATTCTTGCCGATTTACCTTTGCGCTTGCGCAGGTAGTACAGTTTGGCCCGGCGCACTTTACCTTTTCGCACAATCTCAATTTTGTCGATTGACGGAGAATGAACGGGAAAAATTCTTTCCACACCAATACCAAATGAAACCCGGCGCACGGTGAAAGTTTCCCTGGTTCCACTGCCCTGACGCCTTATGACTACGCCTTCAAAAGCCTGGGTCCGTTCACGGCTTCCTTCAATTACCTTGACATGAACTCTAACTGTATCGCCCGGGGTAAACTGTGGCACATTTTCCTTTTCATTGCGCTTTTCAACTTCCTTAAGTAAATCCATCCTGATTAACCTCCTATCCAACTCACTGGGTAATTATAACATATTGTCAGCTTTTCAGGGCTGCTGTTTTTTTAGTTTTTCCAGGTATACTCTTTCTTCCGGTAAAAGATCGGCCTTTTCTAACAGGTCAGGCCTTCTTTCCAGCGTCCTTTGCAGCGACTGCCTTCTGCGCCAGCGGGCAATTTCCCCATGATTTCCAGACAACAAAACAGGGGGCACCTCCATATCCCTGTAAACAGAGGGCCTGGTGTAATGAGGATACTCCAGCAGCGGCTCGGTAAAAGATTCATCAGCCGAGGCTTCTTCGGCCAGGAAACCGGGCAATAACCTGACTACTGCATCAACAACCACAGCTGCAGCCAGCTCCCCACCGGTAAGCACAAAATCTCCTATTGATATTTCTTCATCAATTAGGGCAGTGCGAACCCTTTCATCAATCCCCTCATAACGTCCACAGATCAGAATAAGGTGTTCTTGTTTGGCCAGATCCCGTGCCTGCTGCTGATCAAAACGACGCCCCTGGGGTGTTAGCAGGATTACCTTTGGTTTATCGCTTTTAGAGCGCCCTTTTAAATCTTCCACTGCTTCAAACAGGGGTTCCGGCTTCAGAACCATGCCGTACCCTCCACCGTAAGGATAATCATCCACCTGGCGGTGCTGGTCGTGTGTGTAATCCCTTAAGTCGACCAGGTTGATCTCCACAAATCCCCGCTCAACGGCCCTTTTGATCATGCTTTCTTTGAAGGGGCCTTCAAGTATGCCTGGGAAAATGGTTATCACGTCTATTTTCATCAGCAAAATGCTCCCTTACAAATCAAGCATCCCTTCCGGCAATTCAACTACCATTATACCTTCGGCCAGATTAACCTGCTTGATAAAGTCCTTTACTGCCGGAATTAAATTCGTTTTATCCTTCTCACCGCTTCGCGCGATTAATACCTGGTCATGTCCTCCCCCGGGAACAACCTCTACAACCTTTCCGAGCAGGTTTCCAGACATGTCGTAAACCTGCAGGCCTTCAAGCTGGTCGTAATAATACGTTTCCTCCGGAAGGGGCAACCGTTCTTCCCGCGGTATCCTGACCAGGCTGCCGCGCAGTTCCTCCGCCCTGTCCCGGCAGTCAATGCCCCGGAACTTAATGAGCCAGTAATTGCCATGTACCGATGCTTTTTCCACCGAATATAGCCGGCGGATAGACCTTAGTTCTAACTCCACATCTTGCAGCAGTTGAACCCGGTCCGGGAAGTCTGAGTAAGGATATACCTTCACCATTCCTCCTATGCCATGTGGTGAAAGAATTTTCCCTATTACTACATCATAACTGTTGGTCATTGCACTATTTCTACAACAACTTTTTTATTTTCCTTAACGGCCGCTGCATTGACAACTGTTCTGATGGCCTTGGCAATGCGGCCCTGCTTTCCAATCACTTTTCCCATGTCATTTTCCGCAACCCTGAGCTCCAGAATAATCAACCGATCGCTTTCTACCTGCTGGACATCAACTTTTTCCGGCTCATCAACTAAAGCTTTGGCTATATGCTCCAGTAGTTGCTTCACTGATACCATCCTCCCTGTGATACTACTTACCAAGACCGGCTTTGTCAAAAAGGGCTTTAACCGTATTGGAAGGCCTGGCTCCCTTGGAAAGCCACTGCTGTACTTTTTCAGTGTTTACTTCAAAAGTGGTCGGTTTTGTAGTCGGGTTATAATAGCCAATCTCCTCAATAAAACGGCCGTCCCTCGGATAGCGAGAATCAGCAACTACAATCCTGTAAAACGGCTTCTTTTTTCCTCCCATTCTTTTTAACCTGATCCGTACTGCCAAACTAGGTCACCTCCATTTAATAATTAGTAGTGCATTTTAGTGCTATACAATTTATTATCTATATTAACCGGTTATAAGCATACCGGGATCTTCCTATACTTGTGTTTCCCCGTTTTTGTTAAAAGGGAAACTTTTTCTTAACCTTTTTCATCTTCTTGGCCATGCCCTTCTTGCCGGATGCATTCATCTGTTTAAACATTTTTTGCATCTGATTAAACTGGTTAAGCAATCGGTTCACATCCTGCACAGTAGTTCCGCTTCCCCGGGCTATCCGGCGGCGCCGGTTGCTGTTAAGAACAGAGGGGTTATTGCGCTCTTCCCTGGTCATCGAACTGATAATGGCCTCCACCCTTTTCAGGCTGTTTTCATTCAAGGACATTTGTTTAAGTTCCTTGGGAATGCCCCCGCCTTCAGGTAGCATGTTCATAATTTCGTCCAGGGAACCCATACTGCGTAGCTGCACCATCTGATCTTTAAAATCTTCAAGTGTAAACTGCTGCTGGCGCAGTTTCTTTTCCATCTCCCTGGCTTTGTCCTGATCGACTGCCGCTTCCGCTTTATCAATTAAGGACAACACATCACCCATACCCAGGATCCGGGATGCCATCCGGTCGGGGTAAAAGGGCTCCAGGGCTTCGATTTTTTCACCAACACCAACAAATTTGATGGGACATCCGGTCACCTTGCGGACCGAAAGGGCAGCCCCGCCCCTGGTATCGCCATCAAGTTTGGTCAAGATCACCCCGCTTAAACCGACTGCTTCATTGAACGAAGAAGCTGCATTGACGGCATCCTGTCCGGTCATAGCATCAACAACCAGCAGGACTTCATCAGGGTTGATCTCATTTTTGATCGAGCCGATTTCGGACATCATTTCTTCATCGATATGCAGGCGCCCGGCTGTATCAAAAATGACCACATCTGAACCTTCCCGGTCGGCCATCTTCAAACCTTCCCGGCATATCTCCACAGGATCTGCCTCCAGATCACTGTAGGATTTTGCACCGATCGATTCACCCAACACCTCGAGCTGTTTAACCGCCCCGGGCCGGTAGATATCTGCAGCAACAAGGTAGGGAGTTTTTCCTTCCCGGAGAAGATGAGAAGCCAGCTTTACTGCGGTGGTTGTCTTACCGGAACCCTGCAGCCCCACCATCATTACCGTGGTCGGCCCTTTTCCGGATCCGGACAGGCTGCTTAATTCATCTCCCATCAATCTGGTCAATTCTTCATTAACTATTTTTACAACCTGCTGGCCCGGGGTCAGGCTGCTCATTACTTCCTGCCCGATGGCCCTTTCTTTGACGGTGTTGATAAAATCCTTGACCACCTTAAAATTAACGTCAGCCTCAAGCAGGGCCAGCCTGATTTCCCGCATTGCTGCATCGACATCTTTTTCGCTTAACTTGCCCTTGCCCTTAAGGCGGCGAAACGTGTCTTGCAGTTTTTCAGCCAGGTTGGAAAACATATAATCTATTCACCCCTACTTTTCATTGCTTGAGCGCAGGCCGGCGATAATTTGCTTCAACCGCTGTAAGTCCCGCGCATTCAATTCCTTCTGAAGCAGTAAGTCATCTGCTTCCGCCAACAGTTCCTGCTGTTCGTTAAAAAGCCTGTACAACCCGAGCTTTTCTTCAAAATTTTCCATAGAGTCAAGAGCCCTCTGGATTAGATCATAAACAGCCTGCCTGCTGGTCTTATACACTTCAGCTATTTCAGCCAGGGAGTAATTTTCGCTGAAGTACAGTTCCAGGGTTTCCTGCTGGCGTTCAGTCAGCAGGGGGCCGTATATGTCGTAAAGCAAATTGATCCTGTTTAATTGCTCGAGCATATCCACCTCTGTAAAGCCTTTTTACTTTACAGAGGAAGTATAACAAAAAAAAATAGCTAACGCAAACCTTTTTTAATCAGCTCCAAACTAAACAATCAGCAAATGCTGTATTTTTAAGCAGACTATGTTACATCCAGCAGGGCCCGGGCAAAAACTTCGGGATCAAAAGGAGTTAAATCTTCCATCTTTTCTCCTGTCCCCACGTAGTGGACCGGTATCTTAAGCTCATCCTGGATGTTAATAACTATTCCGCCACGGGCTGTTCCATCGAGCTTGGTCAGGATCAGGCCATCAATAGGAAGAGACTGGTTAAAACTTTTTGCCTGGGCCACGGCATTTTGACCGGTGGTAGCATCAACAACCAGTAGAACCTGGTGTGGAGCACCCGGCACATTGCGACCAATAACCCGGTGAATCTTGGTTAATTCCTCCATCAGGTTATAGCGGCTGTGAAGGCGGCCGGCAGTATCTCCTATAACAACATCTACATACCGGGCTTTAGCAGCGTTCATGGCATCGAAGAATAACGAAGATGGATCTGCTCCGGGTTGGGTCTTGATCAATTCTACATCAGCCCTGTCGGCCCATATTTCCAGCTGTTCAATAGCGGCAGCCCTGAAAGTATCTCCCGCCACTAAAAGAACTTCTTTATCTTCGCGGCGGTAGAGTCCGGCTAATTTTGCCGCTGATGTGGTTTTGCCGGAACCATTTACTCCGACCATAAGGATCACGTAAGGTTTTTCATCTGCTTCTGATAGAGACTTCTCAGTCTGCATCATATCGACAATCAGCTCCAGCAACAGGTTCTTGGCCTCTTCCCGTTCCTTGACTTTGCGCTCTTTAACCTCTTCCCGCAGCCTGTCAACCAGCTTTATGCTTGTTTGCACACCCACATCACCACTAACAAGGATTTCTTCCAGTTCCTCGTAAAATTCTTCGTCAATCTCACCAGAGCTAAAAAGGCCACCCAGGCGCCCCATGAAACCCGACTTACTGCGGGCCAACCCGTTTTTAAATTGCTCGAACAAACTCATATTTATGTACTCTCCCTGACTATTTTTTCATCTTCCAGCTTTAATGACATCAAGCGAGAAACGCCAGGCTCAGACATAGTTACCCCGTAAAGCACATCAGCTTCTTCCATGGTCCTTTTCCGGTGTGTAATCATGATAAACTGGGCCTGTTCAGATGACTGCCTGAGAAATTTGGTAAAGCGGGCCAGGTTGGCGTCATCAAGGGTCGATTCAACCTCATCAAGCAGGTAAAAGGGGGCCGGTTTGTAGCGCAGGATGGCAAAAACAAGGGCGATAGCAGTCAGCACTTTTTCTCCGGCTGAAAGCAGGGTGATATTTTGTAATTTCTTGCCCGGAGGCTGGGCAATAATTTCAATTCCCGACTCCAGGATATCCTCTGTATCAGTCATTTTTAGCACTACCTGCCCGCCTTCAAACAGCTCCTGGAAAGTCTGCTTAAAATTCTCATTGATGGCTTCAAAAGCATTTTTAAAATAGTACTTCATGCGCTGGTCGATTTCGGACAAAACTTTACAGAGCGATTCTTCTCCCTTTTGGAGATCCTCCCTTTGCTCCCTCAAAAAATTGATCCGTTCTTCGAGCCTGGCCAATTCTTCAATTGCCCCCAGGTTGACTTCGCCCAGTGCTTCGATATCTTCCCTGTAGTTATCAATCAAATGACGGCTTTCTTCCGGATCGAAATCCTCATCTAACTCGACCAGGTCCAGTGAATTAAATAGTTCCCTGAAACGCATCTCCTGGTAATTAATCTCTGTTTGGAGCCTGGTTTGCTCCACGGACAATTGCCTTTCTCGCTTTTCCTGGCGGGCTACCTGGTTCTGTCGCCGCTTAACCTTTTCTTCATGTTCAATTAATTCGGCTTCAGTCTGGTTGACCTGTTCGGTCTGCCTGTCCAGGTCGGTAATCAAGCCAGCTTTTTCTTCGTTGAGATTTTCCATAAGGTTTTTAATTCTTTCTTGTTCCGCTTTGTTGGCCTCCAGATCCTGCTGTAATTTCTCGTATTCGGTTTCTTTTTCTTCAATTTCCAGGCCCGGTTTTTTAATATTAGCTTCAATCTCTTCAATCCTGCCCGTCAGGGTATCCCTTTGCTCCTGGTAGGAGCTGATCCTGACCAGGACTTCGGTAATTTGTTGATCCAGGTTTTTCTTATCATCCAGGTATTTCTGGTATTCTTCTTTTTTGCCGGCCAGTTCACGTTCGAGAGCTTCAGATTCTTCCCGGCACTGATCTATTTCCGACTGCAAGGTATAGAGCCTGTTATTAATATCCTCTTCTTCGGATTTAAGTTCAGAAAAAGAGTTGTTACTGGCCTCGATACGGTTTTTTAAAACATTTTCTTCATTCCGGATGGCATCTAATTCTTTTTGGGCGCTGTTTAACTGTTCAGCAGCGCTTTTTCGTTCCCGGGCAGCATTCTCAACTTCCTTTTCGGAAGCGGTAAGCTTATTCTTCATTTCCTCCAGTTTGGAAGAAATACTGCTTAGCTCTTCTTCCGCCTCTTTTTTCTGCCTGTTAAGACTTTCAATTTCCTTACGTCGGCCCAGCGGCATACCCGCATTACTCTTAGCCACACTTCCGCCCCTGATAATGCCCCCGGTGTTAATCATTTCCCCTTCCAGGGTTACCACCCGGCTGCTGTGTTTTATAAAATGGGCTGCCCTGGAAGCCTCTTCCAGGGTCCGGCAAACCAGGATAGAAGACATCAGGTAATTGACAGCATGGCGGTAAGCGGGATCCACCTGGACCAGTTCTGAAGCTTTGCCAATCACCCCATCCAAATCTCGCCAACCGGGGTAACGTTCCAGTGGATCAGAAGCCTTGTGAAGGATATCAAGCGGAAGAAAAGTAGCCCAACCCCGGTTATTGCTTTTCAGGTAGTTGATGGCCTTATGAACTGCTTTCTCGTTCTCGGCAACCAGGTATTGGAGGGCTCCACCCAGCGCCGTCTCCACGGCCTGGATATATTTTTCATCTATATCAATCAAATCCGCTACCGGCCCAATAATACCGGGCAAAGAGGAACGGGCCTGCATAACCTCTTTTACCCCGCGGTAATAACCGGACAGGGCTGAATCCTGTTCCTGGAGCAAAGAAAGCCTGCTGTTGATCCCATGCAGCACTTCTTTTTGTTTTTGTTCATGCGCAGACAGATCTTCAAGCTGTTTTCTGACCTTTTCTTTTTCTTCTAACCGGCGGTTTTCGTTTTCCTCAGCTGTTTTTAGTTTTTTAGATAGTTCCTGTTCACGAGCCTGCGCTTTACTGGCCTTCTCCTTCAGGTGAGCCAGTTTTTCTTCCAGCTCAGCCTTTTCATTTTCCAGGTTTTTTTTCTGAACCGTTATACGCTCCAGGCGGCGCCTGAGTTCTTCCATGGTCGAAGCAGCAGCTTCCCTGCGGACACCAGCCTGATAGATCCTTTCCTGCTGCTTTTCTACTTCGTTTGGCAGGGCACTTTCTTCCAGGTCCTTCATATCCTGGCGCAGCTTCTCCAGGTCTTCATTTAGGCTGGCGATATAATCCTGTTTGGACTGCAAATCCTGCTGTGCCTTTACCTTTTGTTCAGACAGCTCTTCCATAAGCAGCTCCAACTGCTTGATTCGCTGGCGGTTTTGTTCTATTTGTTCCCGGTAACGGGTTTCCCGCTCTGCAAGCAGTTTCAGTTCATGTTCCTGCTGTTCCAGGTTCCTGGAAACCTGGTTTAACTTCTGCTCCTGCTCCCGTTTTTGGCCTACTTGATCCTGGAGGCGGTTTTTCAAATCCTGGATTTCTTTTTCATCCAAACCTTCCTGTGATGAAGCCGCTGTCAAGGCATCATTGACATTTTGCAGCTGTTTATTTATTTTATTGAGCTGATCACGGGACTGTTGGATTTTAAAAGATAAGAGTTTTTTCTCTTCCTCGTCGATCTGTTCTTTTAAAGCCCGGTACTGCTTCGTTATTTCAGCCTGGGCCTGCAGAGGTTCCACCTGGGTTTCGAGCTCATAAATCAAATCCTGGACACGGACCAGGTTGTCCCTGGTTTCATCAAGTCGCCGGCCGGCCTCTCTTTTACGCATCTTGTATTTAAAAATACCGGCTGCTTCTTCAAATATTTCACGACGCTCCTCGGGGCGGTTGTTGATAATTTCATCTACCCGACCCTGGCCGATCACCGAATATACATCTTTACCCAGGCCTGTATCCAGGAAAAGTTCAGTGACATCCTTTAAGCGGCAGGGAGACTTGTTGATGTAATACTCGCTTTCTCCGCTCCTGAACAAGCGTCTTGTAATGGTTACCTCATCATAATCCAAATTTAGGAAGCTGGAGGCGCCGGCAAAAGAAAGTGACACTTCGGCAAAATTAAGCGCTTTACGGTTTTCGCTGCCGGAAAAAATAACTTCTTCCATGCGCGTTCCGCGCAGAGATTTTACGCTTTGTTCACCCAGGGCCCAGCGCACAGCATCAACCAGGTTGCTCTTACCACAACCATTCGGGCCGATAACTGAAGCAATTCCCGGGCTCAACTCAAGCTCTGATTTTTCCGCAAAAGACTTGAAGCCGAAAAGCTCCATCCGTTTAAGGTACAATTAATCAGGCTCCTTGCCCTCAAATATTATTGTTCATGTCTATTCTAGAATCAGCCTGCTCGGTAGTTATCGGCAGGCCGGAAAAAATATGCGAACAGCTTATAATTTATGTTTATTAAAAATTCCTCTTTATAGCGATTGGAATAGCTCTAACGCGGTTCCACCGTAAACTTTACGGCAGTCCTTTCTTCGCCATTAATTGAAATATCGACAAATGATGGTATAAAGACCAGGTTTATTCCATTGGGGGCAACATAACCCCTGGCGATGGCTATGGCCTTGATAGCCTGGTTAACCGAACCGGCTCCTATCGCCTGCAGTTCAACAACTCCCTCGCTTCTAATCACTCCCGCTATAGCTCCAGCCAGAGCCTTAGTCTTGGAATGAGCCGATACTTTTAAAGTTTCCATGTTTACCTGATTCAGCTCCTCTATTTGATTATAAATGGGGCCAACATTAAGGTGTAAGCTTGCTCCAGGCCTCCTTTGCCGCTGCCTGCTCAGCCTCCTTTTTGCTACGCCCCAGACCCCGACCAACAGGCTTTTTAGCTAACAAGACTTCAGCTTCAAATTCTTTATCATGATCCGGCCCGCTTTCAGCTATAATCCGGTACACGGGGGTAACCGAAAAACGAGCCTGGGAAAATTCCTGCAGCAAAGTTTTAAAATCCCGGCACAGGACCCCTTCCTGCAGATCACGGAAAACCGGCTGATAAAGCTCAAGCACGTACTTACGACACTCTTCCAGGCCGTGCTCGAGATAAAGAGCACCGATTAGCGCTTCGACAGCATCGGCCAACAGGGAAGGGCGGGTAAAGCCTCCTCCCACCATTTCACCTTTGCCCAGGCGAATATGCTCTCCAAGGTTCAGTTCAAAGGCCAGCCTGGCCAGGGAAGCTTCACAAACCAGGTCTGCGCGAAGCTTGGTCAATTTACCTTCAGGTGTATCTGGGTAGGTATAATACAAATAATCGCTGATAATAAGTTCGAGGACAGCATCACCCAAAAACTCCAGGCGCTCATTGTGAAAATTGTTTAGGCCCTTTTCATGAGCATAAGAGGTATGGGTTAACGCTTGCTCATACAACCTGTTGTTTTCGATTTTCCACTCAATATCATCCAAAAAACTGTAGTTTTTATCAGGTTGGTTCATAAATACTGTCCTCTCAATTCTGGTCCTTATCTTTAATCCGGACTGTGCCTCTTTACCACAATAGTGGCATTGGTACCGCCAAAGCCAAATGAATTTGACATAGCCAGATCTACAGTCCGGTCCCGGTAGGGGTAAGGAACATAGTCCAGGTCACATTCCGGATCCGGGTATTCATAATTGGTGGTCGGATGAATAACCTGGTTTTCAAGGATAAGAAGAGTTGCTATCAATTCTACCGCTCCGGCGGCCCCCAGTAAATGGCCGGTCATCGATTTAGTCGAACTTACAGGCAGCCTGTAAGCATGATCGCCAAAGAGATTTTTTATAGCCAGTGTTTCTATTTTATCGTTGAATTCTGTCGAGGTGCCATGAGCATTGATATAATCAATATCATTCGGCTCTAATGCTCCACTCTTTAACGCCCTCTGCATGCTCAGGTAGGCGCCTCGTCCTTCTGGATCAGGCGCAGTCATATGGTATCCGTCACCTGACATTCCATAACCAATTATTTCACCATATATATGGGCCCCGCGGGAAAGAGCGTGCTCCAGGGTTTCAAGAATTACTACCCCGGCGCCTTCACCCATCACAAAACCGTCCCGTTCTTTGTCAAAAGGCCGGGAAGCCTTTTGCGGATCATCGTTGCGGGTGGATAGGGCCCTGGCGGATGAAAAACCGGAAAAAGCCAGATGGCTGAGCGTGGCTTCAGCGCCACCAGCGAGCATTATCTCGGCATCACCGCGCTTAATTATATGCCAGGCATCACCTACAGCATGAGTTGAAGTAGCACAGGCCGTAACTACGGTGGAATTAGGCCCTTTAAGCTCCAGCATTATAGAAATGTAACCGGAGGCCATGTTGGCAATCAAGGCAGGCACCAGGAAAGGACTTACCCTGCGCGGTCCTTTTTCATCAAGGATTTTTAACTGCTCCTCTATGGTCTGAATACCGCCTATTCCAGAGCCAACAAGGACCCCAATTTCTTCTTTGTTCAACTGTAGTTGATCCAATCCAGCATCCTTCCAGGCCTGAAGTGCTGCTGCCACTCCAAACTGGGTAAAGCGATCGACCCTTTTGGCTTCTTTCTTATCCATATGCTGGGCTGGATCAAAATCTTTGATTTCACCGGCTATTCGGCAGGGATATTGACTGACATCGAAACTTTCAACGGCAGAAATGCCGCTTTTGCCACTGATCAGGCTATCCCAAAATGTGTCTTTATCCGATCCAATCGGTGAAAAAATACCGATACCCGTTACAACTACTCTGCGCACAACTTCACCTCAAAAAGGGAAACTAAGTTTTTGATTCAATATACTTAACTACATCACCAACCGTATTGATGTTTTCTATTTCCTGGTCAGAAATCTCCAGGTCAAATTCTTCTTCA
>Ga0207421_10004379_pt1 | contig 16266 bp, 17 predicted proteins | sample SodLakKL_010_SED_4_FD_187542 | JGI IMG/M metagenome (GOLD analysis project Ga0207421, IMG submission 187542) | Alkaline sediment microbial communities from Lake Tanatar, Kulunda Steppe, Russia - 8KL_010_SED (SPAdes) (version 2) | ecosystem: Environmental > Aquatic > Non-marine Saline and... | reverse complement strand
ATGCCATCATCGCTCTGCGATGCTGTAAACTTAGCGGAAGGTTTGAGGATTTCTGGGAACGCAGGTCAGGATAGCTCTAACTTATTTGACCTGCACCCATTGGCTTCAATGCCGGTTTTTTGACATCTTATGCAATGAGTTTCAATTCTGACATCATCCGGCAATCGTGCCGAGTTCCGGGGAGAGAGAAAAGAACAGCATGCGATTGACCAACTGAACAGAGCTGTAATACAGTAAGCATCTATGAAATTTGCAAACTTACAGGAAGCATTTTCCCATATTGAGTCATTCACCAATCTGGAAAAAACCCAGCAGTATACCGTAAGGACCTACCGTCTTGACCGGATGTTCAGGCTGCTGGAGCATTTCGGCCGTCCGGACCATTCATTCAAATCTGTCCATGTAGCAGGGTCAAAAGGAAAAGGGTCAACATGCACCCTGCTGGCCTATGCCCTCAAAGAACTCGGGCTTACCGTCGGGCTCTACGGCTCTCCCCATGTCTCCACCTATCTGGAACGTTTTACCCTTGCAGGAGCATTTTTCCCTGAATCAATGATGCTTGAGACCATCCATGAACTGTTCGACAGGCTCCAGGGGTTCTCTTTTCCGGAAGAACGGGGATATGATCATCCCACAACCTTTGAACTGCTGACTATGCTTGCATTCCTGCTGTTTAAAAAAGCAGGCTGTGAATATGCAGTCCTGGAAACCGGACTGGGAGGCAGACTCGATGCAACAAATGTAGTCTCCCCGGTCCTGACAGCAATAACTCCCATAGAACTGGAGCATACAGATATTCTAGGTTCAACCATTGCTGAGATTGCCGAAGAAAAATCAGGCATCCTCAAGGAAGGGGTGCCGGTGGTTATCGCACCCCAGCATCTTGAAGCGAAGAGGGTTATACAAAACATTGCAGATCAAAGAAACTGCCCGCAAGTTTATCTCCCGGATATCCTTATCCACTGCAGCTCCCATTCAACGCTGACATCCAACCGCTTGAAACTGCTTTGGGCAGATGATACCCTGGATGAACTGGAACTGAAAATGCTGGGAAGCTTCCAGGGAGAGAACTGTGCAGCTGCGCTGGTTCTTGCAGAAAAGCTTGGGGTTATCAGGAGTGCTGAGGACCGGAGAAAGGTGATTCAGGGAACGAGCAAGGCTGTGCTTCCCGGGCGTATGGAAGTTATCCGCCGGGAACCAATGGTGGTCATAGACGGTGCCCATACCCGGCGTTCCATTGAACGGGTTATCATTTCCTATCGTGAGCTCTTTCCTGAAGGCGGAACGATCATATTCGGTGCTGTTTCCGGCAAAGACCATACTCATATGGTTGAAGAGGTTCTGAAGCATTTCAGCCGGGTGGTCATTTCAACACCCGGGACATTTAAGCCGAGCAGCCCCCTGGAGCTCTATAAGCTGTTTACCAGTACCGCTCAGGTCATGGTGACCGAGGGAGAGCTGGACTCTCCCCCGATCATCCTCTTTGAACCTGATCCGATACGGGCCGTAGAGCGGGCTGATCAGCTCTCCTTCCCTGAGGAAGGCATCCTGGTCACCGGCTCATTCTATATGGCGGCAGAAATCAGGGACTGTTTTGTAAGGGGGTAGTACCTATGACAGAAATTATCCCGGAAAAACTCTTTGTGTGTTCAGGTGATATTACAAAGATTAAAGCCGATGCAGTAGTTAATGCAGCCAACTCCTCCCTCCTCGGCGGAGGCGGAGTAGACGGAGCAATCCATGCAGCGGGAGGGAAAACGATCCTTGCCGCCTGCAGGCAGCTCAGGGAACATGAGTATCCTGACGGACTTCCGACAGGAGAAGCGGCAGCAACAACAGCAGGGAATCTTCCGGCTTCCTGGGTCATCCATACGGTCGGACCGGTATGGAAGGACGGGAACCAGGGTGAAGAGGAACTGCTGGGAAATGCTTACCGGAATTCCCTGGCAAAAGCGGAAGAGCTCGGATGTGCAAGCATTGCATTCCCTGCAATCTCCACGGGTATATACGGTTTTCCTAAGGATAGGGCAAACATGATCGCCCTTAGGGAGATCAAAGCGTTCCTTGCATCCTCCCCTGACCATCTGAAAAAGATATACCTGGTATTCTTCTCTGATAAGGATGAACAGCTGTTTCTCAAGACTGCCGGGAATGAAGGAAGTTAACGATGTCCCTGAACTGGAAGGAGATAGACCTCGTTCTCTCAGAACTTCCGCTGGAAGGCTCCCGGATACAGAAAGTCCGTCAGCCGGACTTCAGCACCCTTCTTCTTGAACTGTATCATCCCCGGGACGGCAGATATTCCCTGCTTGTCTGCATGGCCCAGAAAGCATGCAGAGTGCACCGGCTGTATACTGAAAGACCGAAACATCAGGATGTGAAGAAAACCCAGCGCTTCGTCCAGCTGCTGCGTTCCCATATTGAAAGGGGATTGATTTCCCAGGCAGTACATATACACAGCGACCGGATCATCCGTCTCAGTATTTCCTGCAGCCGTGCAGATTACTATCTGTATATCCGGTTATGGGACGGTTCAGCAAATATTTTGCTGTGCGCTGCGGACCATGTGATCCTTGATGCATTCTACCGCAGGCCGGCAAAGGACGAACAGTCGGGCAGCCGCTTTGCCCCTGAAGAAAGAGAGGCTCCGGAAGTAAAAACAGCCTTTGAGATCAGGCCCAGGGAAGAGGGAATATCGTTTAATGAACAGATTGACCGGGAATACAGGCTCAAAGGCCTTAAGGAACTGGAAGACAAGCTCATCTCCCGGGCCGAATCTCTGCTCAGCGGCAAAGAATCACGTCTGATGAAACGGCTGCAGGGAATGCAGCGGCAGGAAGAACTGCAGGACGGCGGAAGGACAAAGGAAATCGCCGATTTGCTTTCTGCAAATATCCACCGTATCCGCCCGGGTGAGAGTTCGGTCACCGTGGAAGATTTCTACCATGGGAATGAGCAGGTCGACATACCGCTGGACCCGAAGCTTTCCCCCGGTGAACAGGCAGAAGCATATTACCGGCAGTACCAGAAGGAGAAGCGGGCCCGGGAACACCGTGATGAAGAACTGAAGAACCTCCGCAGGCAGCTTGAGGATATTACAGAACAGCGCAGGAAACTCCTGCATCCATGGAAGGATACTGAAGGCCACATCCAGGCTCTGAAGAACTTCATTTCTTCAGAAGCCGGCACAGAAGGGAAAAGAGAAGAGGGAAAGCATATCCCCGGCCTGCAGTTCCGTTCAGGGCAGTTCATCATCCTTGTGGGAAGGACTGCCAAGGAAAACGACCAGCTGCTGCGGCGTTTCACCCGCGGAAATGACACATGGGTGCATGCCCGTGATTATCCGGGAGGGTATGTGTTTATCAAGCACCTTAAAGGGAAGAGCATACCGCTGGAAACACTCCTTGATGCAGGAAACCTGGCAATTCATTTTTCCAAGGCAAGACGCAGCGGGAAAGGTGATGTTTATGTAACCCAGGTAAAGTACCTGAGACGGGCAAAACACGGGAAGCTGGGTACGGTCATTCCTACCCAGGAGAAAAACCTTCACGTGGAGATTGAACCGAAGCGGCTTGAAAGGCTGCTGGGAGGCGCATAATGGATTATCAGCCGCTGGGACCTGACATGTTCTATCCCTCCGGGAAAGATGAGCTTAATGAGAGCATTGCATCATCACTGAAGCATGCACGGGAGAGCCTTCCGGAGCTGCCTGAGGGCCTGCGGGTGCTGGTGATCCCCCACGGCTGGTATGAATATATTCAGCCGGTCCTTGCATCAGCCTGGGCGGCAGCCTCACGTAATCCATGCAGCAGGATAGTGCTTCTGCTTCCGGTGCACACACCGGAACCGGAAACACGCCACGGCCTGTATATTCCTCCTCTCAAGCAGCTCTCCTGTCCGCTCGGTGAATGCCCGGTTGAGTTCCCTGAAGGGACAGGCAGCATCAAAAGGGACAGCCGCTACTTTCTGGAAGAACCGGCCCTGGATAACCCGCTTCCATTTATCATGCATGCCTTCCCCGGCGTGCCGGTGCTCCCGCTGTTTGTGCCGGGGAACACTTCACAGCATGCTGAATCCCTTGCAGCATTCCTTCAGCAAACGGACACCCCGGAGACCCTCTATGTAATCTCCTCAAATATGAGTTCACTTCTTCCCGTTGAAAAGGGCTGCGGCCATTCCCAGCGGCTGTGTTCCCTTTTGGGCTCACCGGATAACAGGAAAGCCCACCTGCCGCTGCTGGAGCCATGGAAAAAAGGAGAGATCTCACCGTGCAATCCGGTATCCCTGGAGGCTCTCCGGCGCACCGCAATGCTTTCCGGGCCGTACCATGTGCTGGGATTAACCCGTTCTGCAGGACAGGGAGGAAAGACCGTGTTCTACGGTGCGTTAATCGGATAAACTGCTGGACGGCCGATGCATAAACCATGTATCATAGGCGGAGGGGAAGCGGCACTTTTCCCCTTTTACCTTGGAGCATGCCATGTATGAAAAAAGCTTTACCATAATGCATGAAAATACCCCGATGACTGCAATCCCGCTGGGCCCTGATTCTGTTTCCCTGCCCCGGGCAATGTTCCAGGGGAAAAAAGAGGCAGGAATACTGGTAACCGGCGGTGAAGCAAGTTCCTGGTACTGGGACGGAATTAAGTCTGTGAACGGGACGCGCTGCATATATACCAGGACAAAGGGACTGAAACCCTTCAGCATGCTCTTTGACACCCATATTCCCCTTTCTTCACGTATTGAGCTGTTCCTCATGGTGCTTTCCTGCCTTGATACCGCAGCTGATCAGAGTGATAATCCCTGGTTTCAAAAGGGATTTCCCCTCAATGCTGTCTGGATACTTCCGGGTTCAGGCATTCTCATTCTCCCGAGGATAATTGCAGATGTGATGCTGAATGCGGTTACTGAAAAAGAGCGGGACAGCCGCTTATCCTGCTGGCTCAACCCAAAGGCTCCTGTGCGCCGAGGGTGGATTCAGCAGATGGCAGCTGTGTGCTATGCCGTGATCAGCGGAACATCACCTTTTGAAGACCCTTCAGTCCGGAAAGTCGGGTATCTCCCCTATCCGCTGTGGATGCTCTCTCCGTCGGCAAGCGAGCAGTTCTCTCAGCAGCTGAATAACTGGCTTACCCTTTCTTCACCGCTTCCGACGGCTTCTGAACTCGGCTCCTGCATTTCTGCTCATAAAACAGAACTGATACAGCCGGCAACTACGGACCGGATCAGGAAAGCTGAACAGGCAAAGGCAGCCTACGGAAAGCTTCTGCATGGCCGGGCAAGAAGACGCGAATTCCTTCGTAAGCACGGGCTGATCCTTGCCGGAGCGGCAGTACTCATTATCGCTGCAGTATCCGTGTTCCTGTACTTTAGGGCAGAGGCTGCTAAGCCGCCGCCGACAGCAGGAATGGAGCCTTCCGAAGTTGCTGCTTATTATTACCAGCTTCAGGACGAGCTGAGACTTGATAAGATCCAGAAGGTGCTTACCAGCTCTGCGGAGGACATCAGGCAGGACCAGCTGATATATCTCCATGTGGCCAATGCCGTGCGCAGGGCATACAGCGACGGTGAAAGCATCCCGGCAGAAAGGTGGATTGCTGAAGGGAAACCCAGCATCCCGGCATCCAGCGCAGTCTACGGGATAACCGAGCTTGATATTAAGCCTTTAAATGACCTTTCATTTGAGGCGTCATTCATTCTCTGGCTTCCCGATATCCCCGTTGATCAGTTCGGGGAATCGTTGGAGCACGGGAAAACCGCCGGCATACGGTATACGGAGCATCTCATCCTCACTGAAAGAAACAGCCATTATCTGATTGATCATGTAGAAATTATTGACGAAGAGCAAGTGTACTGATCAGGTGATCCTCCTCCGGACGGACCCATTGAACATCAGGCAGGGAACGGAAAAATGTCATCTGCTGCTTTGCATATTTCTTAGTGTTCCCGGCTATAAGCCTGGCTGCTGAATGCAGGGAATACTCCCCGGAATCCTGGAAAAGAAAGAACTCCCGGTAGCCGATGCCCTTCATTGCCGGCCAGTTTGCCTTCGCTCCCGAGCGCATCAGTTTTCTGACTTCACCGTAGAGCCCTGTGCTCATCATCTGATCCGCCCGACGCTCAATCCGGGCATGAAGCTCCTGCTGGTCCCGGTAAAGGCCGATAATCACCGGATCAAGATGAGCGCGTACGGTCTCCGGCACGGAAAAGGAAGAAAGCGGTTTCCCTGATGTCTCATAGACCTCAAGCGCCCGCTGAATGCGGTAGGAATCCTGGGGAGATATGCTGCCGGCAGCTTGCGGGTCAACTTCCTTCAGCCTCCGGTACAAGGCCTCACTTCCCTGTGTGCGCATTTCCTGCCGCAGCTGCTTCCTTACTGCTTGGCTTGAAGGAGGTGCGGAAGGAAGGCCGAAAAGGTAATGCTTAAAATAATATGCTGTGCCGCCTGAAAGAACCGGCGTCCTCCCTCTGGATGCTATCTCCCGGGTTTTTTCATCGGCAAGGCGCACGAATTCTCCCACGGTAAACTGCTCATCGGGTTCCTTGATATCTATCAGATGATGGGGAAGCAGGGTGCGTTCCCCGGCGGAAGGCTTTGCCGTCCCGATATCCAGCCCGCGGTACACCTGAAATGCATCCGCACTGATTACCTCGCATCCGCGGGAGAACAGACGGGTAAGCACTTCGGTCTTACCCACACCTGTAGGTCCGAAGAGCAGGATTACCTTGACTGGCCAGGAAGCATTAATCGGGTTTTTCGAAGAAGTATTCCACACGGTTTTCCAGAACCTGAGTTAGAGAGGTGGAGACAATTTTCTGCTCATGATTCTCCAGCTCTTCATCACCGTATTTGGTAATAAATGCAGCCCGCTTAATAGCCACACAGGTCATCTCATATACATTGTCATTTCTGTTTATCAACGTTCTTAACGGGATTGCCACAATCAGCACCTCCGGTATGTATTAGAATGATGTACAGGGGAAGTATATCCTGTTTTGCCGTTCTGTGTAAATGCCCGGGTTATCTTCCTTTCACCCGTTTATATGCCTCAACAATCATCGATGCTGCCTGATACTGGTCGCAGGTATCGGTGTCGATGAGCAGATCAGCCCACCGATAGTCCTGTATATCAATACCGTAGATCCTCCGGTAACGCTGCTCGTCCCTGCGGTCCCGTTCTGCTGTTTCCTTGAGTATTTCCTCAAAGCTCTCCCCTTCCCGCTTCATAATCCGTTTTACACGGTTTTCCAGGGAAGCTTCCAGATATACCTTCAAATCAGCCTGTTCCAAAAGCCAGATAGCCAGCCTTGAACCCAAAACGCAGTATCCTTTTTCAGCATAGGATACCTGCCGTTCATCAAGCATTTTGTCATAGGAATCATCAGCCTCCGCCCGGCAGATCAGTTCCTCGAAGGTAATACCCAGATCTTCAGCCAGTGCACGGAACGTGTAATTAACCAGCCTCAGTCCAAGCTTTTCTGCAACCAGCGAGCTCACCGTTGTATTCCCGCAGCCGCTTTTCCCAGATATTGCAATAATATTATTCGACATTCCGCAGCTGCTCCCGAATATTCTCAATATGATCCTTCATTTCTACTACTGCCTGGTTTACTTCGGCTATCGTGCTTTTCGCAGCAATGGTATTCACTTCCCGGTTAAGCTCCTGGCAGAGAAAATCTATTTTTTTCCCGACGGCTCCTGGACCCTCCAAAAAATTGGAGAACTGGTCAAGATGACTGTCTATCCTCTGTATTTCCTCATGGATGGAATATTTCATCAGCAGAACCGCTACTTCAGACAAGATACGGTTCTCATCATAATTATCGCCTACCAGCTGTTCAAACCGCTGCCGCAGATTCTTCTGCAGGGTGTCTTCTATTTCATCTGCATATGTTTTCACCCGGGAAAATGATGCTGCAAATCTGCTCAGCAGGGAGGCCACGTCCTGCCGGGTAGCCTCACCTTCCCGCAGCCTCTGTTCATCAAAGGAGACCAGCATCTGGTCAAAGGCAGCCAGCAGTTCTTCCTGATGTCTCGTGCCTTCCTCAGGGTTCAGCGGTTTAAGCACATCACCTGCTGAGATAAGAAAATGATCAAGGGAAAGGCTGCTGTCTATCCCGGCAGTCTCAGTTATGGTGCGGAACGCTTCAGCATACTGACGGACAGCTTCCCGGTCAACATGTATTTCCGCTTCGCTTTCCAGGGAGCGGTAGTTTATCTGAACATCTACCCTGCCCCGGGAAACCCTGGAGGAAACCCGGCTCCTCAGTTCCGTCTCCAGGGGATTAAGTATGTTCGGAACAAACACCCGGACATCCAGGTACCGGTTATTACATGATTTCACCTGCAGAGTTGCATGAAACTGTTCGGTCTGAAGTTCCCGGTAAGCATATCCTGTCATACTTTTCATGGATAATTCCTTTTATTGAAGGCATCAAGCAGCCTTACCCCCAGAAATCTGTTATCGCCTGCACCCATAGTAATGAATAAATCATTTGATTGCAAGCTTCTGAGCAGAAACTCATAAGCACTTTGGTAACTGGAGAAAAAACGGGCACCCGGTATACAGGCAGCAAGCTCTGCAGAAGATAACGGATCACCGGCATGCTGCTCTCTCTGGGACGGATAGATTTCCTGGATGCACAGCACATCAGCCAGGGAAAGGCTTTGGGTAAATTCTGAGAAAAAAGACCTTGTCCTGGATACGGTATGGGGAATAAAATCAGCAACAATCCGTTTATCCGGATACCGCTGTCTCAGACCTTGGAACATGGCGCGGATTTCTGCAGGATGGTGGGCATAATCATCCATAAACAGAATTCCCGCAGCTGTTCCCATGACCTCGCTGCGGCGCAGGGCGCCCCGGTAGCTTGAAATCCCCTTGAGGATATGAGCAAGCTCATTCTTTTCCGGCTCCTTCCCTCTTGCATTGGTGAGGAACGCATAAACAGCCAGCAGTGCAGCCAGGGCATCTGATGCAATATGGTCTCCCGGGACAAAAAAGGTGCTCTCCAGTTCCCAGGGAAGAAACATATAGCGCTGCGGTTCTCCTGAGCCGGTTCCGGATTTCACCGCCCTGTAGGCAAATCCTTCAGCAGCACCGTAGGTCATCAGGGAGCTGGCGACATCCAGCGGAATATCGGCATCCTCTCCCGATACTACCAGAGTTTTCTGTGTATTCGCAGCAAATGACTGGAATGCCTTCCGGTAGGAGAACCTGTCAGGATATACATCAACATGATCATAATCTACAGAAGTGATTACAGCGTATTCAGGATAATACATAAGGAAATGTTCCCGGTATTCACAGGCTTCTATGACAAGTACAGGATAAGAAGCCCGGCTTTGGGGAGCCGGCACCCCAAAAAGCGGTGAAGCTTCTATTCCTGCCTGCTGCAGGCCGAGATAGATCATCATTGCTGTTGTCGTCTTACCGTGAGTTCCTGCTACGCAGATATTATGGAAACAGCCGGAAAGTCTGCTTAATGCCTCCGGATAGGAAAGAAGGGGAACTCCTGCTTTCTGTGCCGAAAGAAGCTGCGGATGGATACGGGGATCGTATGCCGCTGAGTAAAGGAGAAGATCTGCATCTGCACGTGATCCAAAGCGTCTGTGGAATCCTTCTTCCACAGTAATCCCTGCTTCCTGCAGTGAACGCCAGGGATAGTAGTCCGTCCTGTCATCTGATCCGGTAACTGTATGACCCCGACCGGCAAGAAACAGAGCAAGTGCTGAGAGCCCGGTGCCGCAGATGCCGACGCAGTATATCCGGGAAGAATTTCCAGCCAGGATCTCTGCTTCGGCATCGGGTGCATAAAAAAAGGGACGATTCCCCGGCTGCTTACCTGGCGTCCCCTGTGTGCTCATACGCTTGTCTGTCTCTCTAGGAAGCCTTCTGTTTTCCCCGCTTGAGGGCTGCGCTGCACTGCTTGCAGATAAAGACTTTTTTTTCATTAATTTCCTTTTCGTACAGCAGTTTTACTCCCGTCCGTTTGCATGCCGGACAGGTGCCTCTTCCCTGCTTGACCTGGTCCCTTATACCTGAACCTCTATGTGATTTGGCCATATCTACTCCTCATTGTTAAGTTTCACTGACAGGGAACTATATCTGCGGAAAGCAAAAAAGTCAAGAACTCATCCCGGCTGTCCTCCTGACGAAGGAACTTACCTGCAGCTTATTGACTCCCTGCAGGTTTTCCGTCAGAATGCTGGTCTGTATATACGGGTTTCCTGAAACCTATTTGTGTGCAGAAATGGGAAATACAAGCAGTTCGATGCGTCAGGAGTTGTTTGGACAGCAGCATGAAAGAACGTAAAAAGTTTGTATGGGCACTTTGCAGTATACTTATCACCGCTGGTATCCTCAGTTCATGCACGACAACTTCCAGTCTAGAGCGTGATTATGATTCCTTTGAGTCCCTGGATGCTTTCTTCTCCGAACATAATATCCCCAAGGTGAGTTCCAGCCATCCGGAATACTACTTCACAGGCGCTGAATGGAACGAGCGTTCCCTGGAAGTAATTGAGAAAGCTGAAGATTATATTCTGATTACCGTCTTCTCCGGGAATTATCATGAACTGACCCTGCCGGTATGGAACCTGCTTGCAGAAAAAATGGAGGAAGGAGTCCGTGTCTACTGCATTATCGATTCTGCCTCCCATTTTGTAGTCTCCCCGGATGACATTGACGTGCTGCCTGCAGCCTTTCACTATCTGAAGGAACTCGGGATCCCTACCGTTGAATACAACCAGATCAGTCTCAGCAATCTCTTTTTTCTCCCCCGCCTGCTGGACAGAGATCACCGGAAGCACTGGATTATAGACGGGAAGTATCTTTCGATGGGCGGGATCAACATCAACTACACATCCCTGGGATATCCCCCGGGCTTAGGGAATATCGACACCATGACAGAAGTGATTTCTCCTGAAGCAGCTGATATCCTTGTGGAATCATTTGTTGAAACATGGAATGCCCATTCCCCGGACAAGCTATCAGCTGATGAATTTTCCATCCCGGCACCGGAGGATATTGAAGCAGATACTGAGGAAACTTCATTCTGGCTTATTGATCACTACTGGCCGACCCGTTCACAAGTCTCGGCACTGTTTGATGCATTTTTCCTTTCAGCTGAAAAGGAGCTCTGGCTTATCCAGGGGTTCACATACCTCACACCGGGAATTCTCAACCGCGTACGATTTGCTGCCGACCGGGGAGTAGAGGTAAATATCATGCTGTCCACCAACCACAGCGGATTCTACTATGAACCTCCTGCATTTTACGGGATTCTGGATCTCCTGGATGCAGGAGCAAATGTATATATCCATGAGTCTCCCCACGGAGCGTTTCTGCATTATAAACTGTTCCTGGCTGACCGCAGGACTGCCGCATTGGGCAGCGTCAACTACAACTTGCGCTCCCAGACCTATTCCAGGGAGATATCCTATGTGTTTGATGATCCCGTTGTGGGCTCAGAGTTAATGGAAAACCTGGAAACACTGCTTGAACACAGCAGAAAAGTCACCAGGGAAGAAGCCAAGGAATACCGGACACTGCCTAATTTCTTGATGCTGCTGCTTATGCAGTTCTGGGGGTAGCACGTGAAACGAATACTGAAAGCATTCTTAGTATGCATTCTCTTATGCTCCGCTGCCCTGCCTGTCAGCTCTCAGTCACCCTGGATCTGGGGATATTCAGTAAGCCTTGACGGGTTCAGCAGTCAGACAAAGCTCCATCCCCAGGAACACCTCGGGTTCCATCTTTTCATTGATCCTTTCGGCAAGGAGCCTTTCCTTCCGGATATCTCTGCCGGCATACTGCTGCCGACCGGGGTCAACAGCAGCGGGCATATCTTTTATGATGTCCAGATCGGTCTCCCCGTTCTTTCCTTGGATGATCATCCTTTCTCAGGCCTGCTCCGCAGGGAAAGCACGCTTATTCCCGGGATCAGCGCCGGAGTCATGTTCGGCGGGAAACTGCAGGGCAGACCGGTAATCTCAGCATCGCTGGAACCGGTTTCCCTGTATTTCGGTGACAGGATTCTCCGCTTTCTGGGGATACGGATCACCTACTGCATAAAGGAACAAACTACCGGATGGGGCTTACGGATCTTTGATCTTTCCCATTTTCTATTTTGAGGAGGGGCCTTTCTGATGTCAGGCAAATTGAAACTGGCGCTGGTGCTGTTTGTGTTTCTGTATTGCATCCCCTGCATACTCTCTGCATATTCCCACGGGCTGACCCTGGGAACATGGGGAGGTACACCGGACGGCGGCTATATGGAACCGGGCACCCACGGTTATTTCGGGGGCACCTTCGGGCTCACTCGAAGGATTGAAGCTGAAGTATTCTCCGTGGTGCAGACTACCCCCGAACCCTTCTCCAGGTTTTACGGAGGAGCTGCATGCACCTTTTCACTGGTAGCGCCGAGAGAGCTGCCCTTTGATGAACCGGTGTTCTATTTGAACATGCACATATCTTTGGGATATATCCAGCAGATCAGTACAAGTTTCTCCCCGGCAGTGTTTGCCCGATTCACTCCGTTAGTCCTTGCCGGACCAGATTACACTTTGAGAGAACGCGGAGGATCTTTCGGCATCATATATGATTTCAAACAGGAGAATTTTTCTGTTTTCTGGAATTTCTTCCTTGTAGATTTTTACTGAATTACTCGATATGCAGTTGACTGACCGGGGAAATTATCATACCATCTGTTTCTTCATATAGAAACATTTGGAGGACAGCCATGGAAGATCTTCAGGAACTCATCACTGTATTTTCGCGGACCACCCGCGAGGACAAGATGAAAAAACTTTTTGAGGAAATATTCACCGTCAAGGAAAAATACGATATCGCCTTGAGGTGGCGCCTTATGAAGGAACTCTTCAAGGGGGTCCACCAGCGCGAGATTTCCCATGCCCTGGGAATCAGCCTCTGCAAAATTACCAGAGGCTCAAAAATCCTGAAGGATGAACATTCAGTCTGCAGAGAATTAATTGAGGAGCTGGCCAATGAGAAACAGATATAATGATTCACCGGCAGCAGAAGCACTGCCGAATGACCAGGGATTCTTCGGGCCCTACGGAGGGGCATTTGTGCCTGAAGCACTTAACGGTGTGCTTCAGGAAATTCTGGATGCATACCGCACTTGCCGCAGGGACCCGGAGTTCCAGAAAGAACTTGCCTCTTTGTATGCACATTATGTGGGAAGACCTACTCCCATATACCACGCAAAAAAACTTTCCAGCCAAGCCGGCGGTGCTCAGATATTCTTAAAACGTGAAGATCTGAATCATACCGGAGCACATAAAATTAACCACTGCATCGGGGAAGCCCTTGTAGCACGGTATATGGGCAAGAAAAAACTTATTGCTGAGACAGGAGCCGGCCAGCATGGAGTTGCCCTTGCTACCGCTGCCGCACTCACCGGGCTTGAGTGCGACATATACATGGGATCTGTAGATGTGGAAAAAGAGCATCCGAATGTCCTACGGATGGAGATACTCGGCGCAAGGGTTATTTCCGTTGACCGGGGCACAAAAACCCTGAAGGATGCAGTGGATGCAGCTTTCGAAGCTTATCTGGAAGATCCTAATACCCAAATGTATGCCATCGGTTCAGTAGTCGGCCCTCACCCCTTTCCCATGATGGTCCGGGATTTCCAGGCAGTGGTAGGAAGGGAAGCAAAAGAGCAGATGCTGCAGCTGACCGGCAGACTTCCTGATGCCGTTACTGCATGCATAGGCGGAGGGTCTAATGCGATAGGGCTGTTCCAGGAATTTCTCTCTGAACCCTCCGTTGCAATATACGGAGTGGAACCGGCGGGGAAAAGCTTTAAGACCGGTGAGCATGCGGCCACACTTACCTACGGCACTCCCGGGAAAATCCACGGTTTTTCCTGCTACCTGCTGCAGGACGAATCGGGCAATCCGCTGCCGGTGCACTCTATTGCCAGCGGTCTGGATTATCCGGGAGTCGGTCCGCAGCACAGCTACCTGAAGGACAGCGGACGGGTCTCCTACAGGACAATCAATGACCGTCAGGCAGTGGATGCATTTTATGAACTTTCACGCACCGAAGGAATTATTCCAGCCCTTGAATCCGCACACGCTGCAGCCTTTGCCATGCAGCTGGCAGGTTCGATGCCGAAGGATGCAGCCGTACTGGTGAACCTTTCCGGACGGGGAGATAAAGATATCGATTATATCGCTGCAAACTACCATCGGGAGTAGTCAGACGAGTTCCTGCAGCTGTGTTTTTTATGTAGACACAGCTGCAGGAGGGAAGGAGAACAGGTACGATATTAAAACACGATTCCGGCAGAAAACCCGAAACGCGGACTGACTTCTTCATCGCTGCCGGTAAGGACGCTTCCCGGAACTTCACCGTATCCCTGCAGAGAAAGGAACAGCAGATCCATTCCGGCACCGAAACTGAATGTTCCTTTAGCAGGTGTTACCGCACCAAAGAGCACATCGGTCAATTTCGGCATCTGCTCTTTATACCCGGCACGAAGCACAATACGGTTCTCATCGGTGATATGCAGACCTAATTCAGTACCGACCCGCAGCATCCTTTTCTCATCACTGCCCACATGGTTCAGGTCAACAGCCCCTCTGAACCTCAGCAGGTTCCTCTCGCCGTAGCGGTTCAGCCGGGGATTTCTTAAAGCAAAACCCAGGTTCAGGTCATCTACCAGTTCAGCTGTTTCAGGAAGATCCTGATTATCTGACCAGGCCATCACATCAAAGATGCTGCCGTGAAATGCGCCGAAAGAAAATATCCCCGTATCAAAGAGCATTCCTGCCCTAACAAGTACAGATTCAGCCTCTTCCGGTTCACCGGAAGTCTCATATCCGTCGTTGAGAAGCACCTGCTGGAAAAAGTCCATCACAAAATCATTAGAATCCGAACTTGACAGCGCCACCTGATCTGCCTTGCTTACTTTTGATGCATGAAGGGAAACTCCTGCAGAAAACATTCCCAGGCCAAAACCAAAGCCGAGGTCGACTTCATTCACCTTCACAATATCGTAGGTATTTTCCTCTTCCCGGCTTTCCAGGTGAAACGACGAGGAGATATTTGCCCCCCAGCCCGGAGCAATAAAAAAGAACTGAGGCATTACCGACGGCTCATAGAGCCCGAAGTCTTCGTTGTACTGATCAGCATAATGCATAACCATGCCAAGCCTGCTGGACCGTACGGTTCCAATCCCGGCAGGATTAAACATTAACGAGTTCTGATCATCTGCCACAGCAGTATATGCACCTGCCATACCGGCAAGGCGCATATCACCTATATATGCATCAGGTATCTGGTGCCGCGCTGAAATCCCTGCTGCAGTGAATATGCATAGTGCGATACTTAGTAGTAGTTTTTTCTTACCTGAGAACACTAAAATTCCCCTTCTTTATGAATAGAGTTGACTTTCTATGTACTAAACGAACAGCATCGAGTCAAGTTACAATTACCGGCAAAGAGAAAAAACTTCAATGCATTTCAGGTCTGCCTTCCGACAAGCCTGGAAAGCAGCCGGGAAAAGAATTCCCTGGAGTCACTTTGGGGCATACCTGAAATATCCTTGAGCGCCCGACGGGTATATTGTTCTGCTTTATTCTTCGCCTGCTCGACCCCTCCCAGAGAGTGAACCAGCTCCACTGCTTCTGAAAGCTTTTCCTGATCCAGCGTATTCGATTCAATAAGGGATTCAAGCCTTCCTGCTGTATCATTATTGAGTGCGCAGAGCAGCGGCAGCGTTGCAATTCCATCCTGGAGGTCCTTCACTGCCTCCTTTCCCATGCTGGATTCATTTCCTTCATAGTCAAGGATATCATCCTGGATCTGAAAGAGCATTCCCATATGATAGCCGAAACGTGACAGCCGGTGGATATCCAGCCGGGGAAGTTCTGCAGCAGCCGCACCGAGATAACAGCTCAAGGAAAACAGTGAGGCTGTTTTCCCGCCTATCCGGCGCAGGTAATGGGGTATGGTTATGGAAAAATTGCCGGTTTCACTGTCCTGGTCAATTTCACTCTCACACAGCCGGCTGATCCGGTGCGAAACTTTTTCCGGATCAATGTGCTCTGTGGTATCCTGTGAAAGCAGCGAAAAAGCCCTTACCATAAGGTAATCACCAGCCATTACCGCCTTCCGGTTTCCTATCCTCTCATGGAGAGTCTCCTCTCCCCTGCGCAGCCTTGCCTGGTCAATCACGTCATCATGCACAAGGGTTGCAGCATGGATCAGCTCAACCCCTGCAGCAAGCTCC
>Ga0207421_10004378_pt1 | contig 16269 bp, 17 predicted proteins | sample SodLakKL_010_SED_4_FD_187542 | JGI IMG/M metagenome (GOLD analysis project Ga0207421, IMG submission 187542) | Alkaline sediment microbial communities from Lake Tanatar, Kulunda Steppe, Russia - 8KL_010_SED (SPAdes) (version 2) | ecosystem: Environmental > Aquatic > Non-marine Saline and... | reverse complement strand
TTGACCGGCACTTTATCTTCATGGATAATAAAATCACATCCTGAAAACCCGGCTATCTCCTTTAAAGTAGTAGCCAGTCCGCCCCGGGTAGGATCCCGCATAATTCTAATTCCGTCAAAATTATGCAGAGCTCTCTCAATTAACCGGTTTAAAGATACACAGTCGCTCACAAGATTATCTCCTGTTCCCAGTTCATGGCGATGAATCATAATGGTTAAACCGTGATCACCTATGGTACCGTTAATAACAATTTTATCTCCAGGGGTAATAGCCTGGTAACCGGGTAACTCGTCCTTAAGGAGATAACCAACCCCGGTAGTATTTATAAATATTTTATCACCATGCCCCTTTTCCACTACCTTGGTATCTCCAGCAACTATTTGAACTCCTGATTTACTGGCTGTTTCAGCCATAGATTTCACAACTCTTTGCAGATCAGAAAACAGCAGTCCCTCCTCCAGTATAAAAGCAGCAGTTAAGTAACGGGGAACAGCACCACTCACCGCTATATCATTAACCGTGCCACAGACTGCCAGCTTACCAATATCACCTCCGGGAAAAAATAGCGGTGAAACTATAAAGCTATCGGTAGATATAACAACTTTTTCAGCACCGGGTGAACTTAAACTTACTCCATCTGTTAAAGCATTAAGAGGTTCACTGTCAAAGTATTTTAAAAATACTTCCTTTACTAGTTTATGGGTTAAAGCACCACCGTCACCGTGGGCTAAAATAATAATTTCCGACAAAATATTTTCTCCTTTATTCTGGTTAATTGTTATCGTACTGGTAATGCACCCCACAAGCTCCTTCAGGAGAAACCATACACGTTCCAACCGGCTTTTGGGGCTTACATTCCTTCCCAAACAAATGACATTGATGGGGGACAATCTTTCCCGTAAGAACATCTTCGCAACGACATTCCTGGGGTATATTAGGGGTAGAGATTTCTACTGGGAAACGTTTAGAAGCATCAAATTTCTTTAAATCTTCCTTTAGATCTAGCCCGCTGTAGGGAATATTACCGAGTCCTCTCCAGGATTTTTCCACCACATCATAAAACTCCTTTATAACCCTCTGAGCTGTCCTGTTTCCCTGATCCCTCACCACACGAGTATAGTTGTTGTCCACCTGGCAAGCTCCTTCCAGCATCTGTCCCATCAAATTATCTATAGCCCCTAAAAGGTCCACCGGTTCAAATCCTGCTACAACTCCAGGAGTGCTGAACTCCTGGCTTAAAAAATCAAAGGCTTCTCTGCCGATAACCGCACTTACGTGACCGGGCAGAATAAAACCATCTACTTTTAGATCACAATCAGTAAGGAGAGTTCTTAAAGCAGGAGGCACTAGTTTATGAAGGGATAACACAGAAAAATTCTTTAAGCCCTTATCTTCTGCTTCCTGTAGACTTAAAGCTACCATGGGCGCAGTGGTTTCAAACCCCACCCCAATAAAAATCAACTGGTGGCATGGATTCTTCTCAGCCCACTGAACAGCATCAGAAGGAGAGTAAAACACTTCCACCCGGGAGCCTAAAGCCTTTTCCTGTTCCAGGGATGAATGACTCCCCGGCACGCGAAACATATCACCAAATGTGCCAATCGTGACATTTTCCAACCTGCTTAAAGCAATTATCTTGTCCATATCGCCGTAATCAATAACACATACCGGACAACCCGGGCCACTTCTTAAATCTATCAACTCTTCCAGGGCTTTCCGTAATCCCGTTTTTGAAAAAGCTACCGTATGCGTCCCGCAAACCTCCATAAAAACAGGGGACTTTCCTAATTTTTCCCTTAGCTCCTGCCCCTTTCTTTTAACCCTCTGTAAAATACGGCGGGAAAGCTGACGGTCACGGTACATCAATAGCCTTGCCCTTTCCTCTTCTTCCTTTTTTAAGATTCTTTTCCCCATGATTAAGCCACCTCAGCTTTCTGCTTATTTTTCTTCTTCTGCTTCTAATACTTCATCCCAAAGCTTTATCCTTTCCTCAGCATCACCTTCATCTATTTTTTCCAGAGCATATCCAGCATGTACCAATACATAATCATCTACCTCAACATCGGGCACAAGAGTAATGCCAACCCAGCGGGGCACTCCAAAAGAATCTACCAGGGCTGTTCGATTTTCATTACTTATCATTACAACTTTTCCAGGTACTCCCAGACACATGATTTTTCCACCTCCAATTCGCTATTGCTGCCTGACCCAGAGAAATTCCCCCATCATCAGGCGGTACTTTATGGTGCAAAAATACTTCATAGCCTTCTTCCTCCAGCAATCCCTTTAATTTTACCTGGAGGTACCAATTATGCCATACTCCCCCGCTAAAAACCACTTTTTTTATACTGCTCTTAGAATTAACAATCCCGACGGTTTCCCTCAAAATAGCCACCAGGGTATCATGAAAACGCCTGGCAATATAAACCCTGTTCTTCCCCTTTAAAAAATCTTCTGTTATACTTTGCCAGATTAAAGAGGGGTTTATCTCCCTCCCCTTAAATTCATAAGGGTAAGGATTAAGCTCCGGCAGATTGCCCCCTTCATCGGTGCACAAAAGTTCTGCTAGTTCAACAGCCGCCTGCCCTTCATAAGTGTTATTCTCGCAGACACCCAGAAAGGCTGAAACAGCATCAAAAAAACGGCCACAACTGGACGCAGGAGGGCTGTTGAAATTATTGTCCAAAAGATTTAAAATGAGCTGTAATTCATTTCCATAAGCACCAAACCTCTTTTCAGCCAGGTTTTTACCTTCTTCACCTAAACAAGTGTAAAGATAAGAAACAGCCATTCTCCAGGGTTGTTCTACCCCTTTCTCCCCACCAGGCAAGGGGGTATAGGTCAGGTGAAATTCCCTTTGAAAATCTAAATAATCTCCTGTTAAAACTTCAAACCCCAAAATGCGGCCATCGGATCCGTAACCTGTCCCATCCAGAATTAATCCGATTACAGGTTCCCTCATCCCATTTTCTGCCATACAACTAGCCATATGGGCGTGATGATGCTGAATGGGATACTTAACCTTCCCTTCCATTTCTAAAGCCAAACCTGAAGACCTGTAGTTAGGGTGCATATCGTAAGCCAGTATTTGCGGTTCTATTTCATAAATTCTCTTAAAATGTTCAAGACTTGTTCTAAAGTGATCTTCTGTTTGAATATTGTTCATCTCTCCTATATATTGGCTTAAAATTGCCTGTTTTCCTGTTAAAAGGCAAAAAGTATTTTTTATTTCCCCACCCAGGGCTAATACAGTTTCTTTTATATCTAAATCTTCAACTGGGCCAGGAATAATAATGGGCTGAGGAACATAACCTCTGGAGCGGCGGTACATCTGCTTCTTTCCTTCAATTACCGTTAACAAAGAATCATCGCACCTGTTTACTATATCCCGGTTGTGAAAAAGAAAATAGTCTACAATCCCTTGCAATTCTACCTGGACGCTCTCGTTATCTTTAGTCAGGGGCAGGTCTTTTAGGTTGGCACTAGTCATTACTAGTACATCGAAGGAACCGTTAAACAATAAAAAGTGTAAAGGAGTATAGGGAAGCATCACTCCTAAAGTATTCAAGTGGGGTGCAATTTCTAAAGGCAAAACATTGTCTTTCTTTTTTAGAATAACTATAGGAGCCTGAGGAGAAGATAGAAGCTTTTCTTCAGCTTTATTTAAATAACAGTACTGCCTGACCGTCTCAACATCCCTCATCATAACAGCAAAAGGCTTGAAAGGCCTGTCTTTTCTTTTTCTTAAGGCATTTAATACCTGGCTGTTTCTGGCATCACAAGCTAGATGGAAACCCCCTAAGCTTTTAATAGCTACCACTTTGCCTTGTTTTAAAATATCCCAAGATGTATTTAACCAGTTTCCTTCTACTACCCTACCCATCTTATCTACCACGGTAATTTGGGGACCGCAGGTAGGACATGCTGAAGGCTGGGCATGAAATCTCCTTTCTGCCGGGTCGTAGTATTCCCAGCTACAATCCTTGCACATGTTAAAAGCTGCCATAGTTGTTTTATCCCTATCGTAAGGTAGATCTTTTATCAACGTAAACCGTGGACCACAGTTAGTGCAGTTGGTAAAAGGATATAAATAATATCTTTTATCCGGATTCAACATATCCTCCTGGCAATCTTCACAGCAGGAAACATCAGGAGGAACTAGAACCTCCTTCAAAGTATCACCCATGCTGGCTGTAATAGTGAAATCCTTAAACCCCTTAAAGGACACTTCTTCTTTTTTAATATCACTTATAACAGACAACCTGGGAGCACAATTTACTAGATTCTGATAGAAAAGCTCAAGTTTTTGTTTTTCACCTTGAATTTCGATTATCACTCCACGGCTGGAATTTAAAACAGTTCCCTTAAGTCCGTACTTACCGGCTAAATTAAAAACAAAGGGGCGAAAACCAACCCCTTGAACTATGCCTTTTATTGTTACCCGGTAACAAGTTAAAATTTCTTTTTTTGCATGTCCTTGAGCCACCAGCACCACTCTCCTTTGCCTTCACCGTTAACTGCTGAAAGATGGTAAATTTTCATGTTGACATTTATGTCATTTATTTCTTCTGTTACCCTTTCTAAATTAAAATCTGTAAGGTATTAATCTATTTTATTTATTATACAGGAATTTGCCTGTCTGAAGATTAACGGATATTTGGCCGATTTATCGCTGCCTTCGTTTACACTAAGAAGAGCCATTTTGTAGTCCTCTTCCAGGTCAAATTCTGCGGGACAGACCAGGTTTCCTACATTTTCTATAAGCAAGATATCTATATCTTCTAAAGACATTTCTTTCAATACACCGGCAATCATACCAGCATCGAGGTGACATGCACCGGCTGTAAAACCTCCCCTTAATCTCCTTCAAAATATTCTATAAAAAATTCTCTGCCGCTAATTATTTCCGTTAATTTGCTGGTACATTCAGGACAACTGTACTTCAGCTTTTTCGGGTTAAAGGTGTGATTACATTCCCGGCACTGCAGCTGGAGAGATCGGTTTTCAATTACAAGATTGGCTCCATCAGCTGGAGTGTTTTGGCTAAGAGTTTCAAAAGAGAATTCTAAAGCCTCGGGCATAGTAGCAGTCAACTCACCTGTGACAACTTTAATATTTTTAATTTTTTTAATACCATGTATTTCCGCCTGTCCCAAAACAGTATCTAAAAGTTCCTTAACCAGAGCAAATTCATGCATAATACTTTCTCCTTCTGTTATAAATTATCTATTCCTGGGAATAAATAATTAATTATGAAAAACAAATCTTCTTTAAGTAATAAAAAAAACATTCTGATTCTTGGAGTAGGAAACATCTTAATGTCCGATGAAGGAATAGGTGTTTATATAATAAATAAAATGGTATCCCTTGACCTCCCAGAGAATGTTGAGCTCCTTGATGGAGGTACCGCAGCTTTAGATTTAATTCCCTATTTAAGGGGAAAGGATAAAATAATCATTATTGATTGTATCGACACTAAAGATCCCCCGGGAACCGTTTACAGACTATCTCCCGAGGAACTGGAAGAACTAAATAATTTTACGGCTAGTTCCATGCACCAAATCGGACTGGCTGAAACTATTAAAATGTCAATGCTCCTGGGAAATAATGCAGATATAGTTATTATCGGCATAACACCAAAAAATTATGATGACTATAAAATAGGGCTAAGTCCGGAATTAAAATCAATCGTTCCAAAGTTAATAAGTATTGTTTTAAAAGAAATTCAGCCGTAAAAGCTTTTTTCTATAGTTTTTATAAATAATAAATTATCCTTGATAATATCATGGTTTTACATTAAACTATTTTTGTAAGTAAAAACATATATAAACAGAAAGGAACACTAAATGTTTAATGCAGATATTTTAGATATTACCCTTATAGGGTTTCTGGCAGGTATAATAGGAACAGGCTCAGGAGGTCTTTTAGCCCTTTTACTTAGGAAGCCTAAAAATGAACTTCTCAGTTTTGTTTTAGGCTTTGCCGGAGGCATAATGCTGGCTATTGTATTTACGGATCTTTTACCGGAAGCTATTGAAATTGGTGGCTTTACCACAGCTTTATTTGGCCTGGTTATGGGAACCATTCTCATACTATTAATAGATTTATATCTACCTCATGCACACTTCTCTGAAAGTAAAGATGGCGGTCCTTCATATGTTAGAACAGGGATTATGTTAGGGTTGGGGATTGCCATGCATAATTTGCCTGAAGGTATTGCTATAGGAGCAGGATATGTAGCATCACCTAGCGTAGGCCTGGCTCTGGCGGTTACTATTTCCCTACACAATATTCCTGAGGGCTTGGCTATGGCAACGCCTATGAACGCAGGTGGCTTGAATGTATTTAAAACTTTGCTGTATACAGGTATGGCGGGGATCCCCATGGGCATAGGAGCATTTATCGGCTCAACCATCAGCAATATATCACCTTACATTTTATCAATATCCCTGGGCTTTGCTGGAGGAGCAATGTTATATATAATCTTTGACGAACTTATCCCTGATGCTCACAATATTGCCAAAGGACATTCAGGAACTTTCGGTGCAGTTTTTGGGGCAATTGCAGGAATATTATTGCTTTCTATTCTGCATTAATTCCGCAACCATTGTCTTTTATAGTTATAATAACTGATTTTATTTAGAAACTGCTTCTACCTTTATCACACCCTCTGAAGGAGTATATTTTAAGGCATTACCCAATAAATTAATGATAACCTGACTTATCCTATCCCGATCATTTTTCACTACAGGTAAAACTAATCTGGATAATCTTATTATTTTATCTTGTAAAGATGAAATAACTTCCATGTCTGGTTCAATAACTCCTGCCTTATATCCCGGCAGAGACGAGAATATTTTACCCAAGTAATCTCCACAACTGTTTAAGTAAATGTCAAGATAATATTAAGATTGAACTATCCATAATAAAAAAGCTGCCCCGAACTTGCAGGCAGCCTTTTTAAAGTTAATAACTATAAGATTAAGACTTTAGCTTTCTTCCTGTTTGGCATCCACATTTGACTTGATAAACAGGAAATAGGCATTATAAAGAGCAATGACAATACCAAAAACAATGTTGTTGCCGGCCAAAGTAGCAGGTGTTAAAACATCTGTAAAGTTTGCAATAGCCAGCCAGGCACCTACTACAATGTGAATAATATGAAATGTAGTCATCATAGCTAAAACCTCCTTTTTTAGCTTATAATGTCCTTTGAACTATGATTTTATTCATAAATACAGCTTTTTTACAAAAAAAGCTGTTACAGAGGCAGGTAACAGCTTCTACTTCCTGTTAAAAAGATTTTACAAAAGTTGCTTTAAAAAGAAACTGGCCAGAGTAAAATATATAAGCAAACCCGTCACATCTTTTACCGTAGTTATCAGGGGGTTTGCTGAGGCTGCCGGGTCAAAACCAAATCTATGGCTTAGCAAGGGAAACAGATAGCCAATAGTAGAAGCCAGGGCACAAGTTAAAGTCATGGATAGAAAAACGACAACGCCAACTAAAGGTTCTCCCTGCCACAAATATGCTACCAAACCTGCCGCTGCTCCTGACAAAGCCCCTATAGTTAAACCTACCAGCGTCTCCTTGCCAAGATATTTCCATGCTTTTTTTACATCAATTTGTCCTAGTACCACACCCCGGATAAAAATAGTGGAGGATTGTGTTCCTACATTTCCCCCCATATCCATAATAACAGGTATAAAAAAAGCCAGGATAACTACTGATTCTAAAATTTCTTCAAACTGCCCAATAATCCCACCGGCCAAAAGTCCACCTATCAATACAATAACCAGCCAAGGTATCCTTAATTTCAGTATTGAAAGGATAGGAGCTTTTATGATTTTTTCACTTCTTAATAATTCGGCATCAGCAACAGACAAGCCTGACTGCTTGTAAATATCTTCTGTGGTTTCCGTTTCTATAACTTCTACTATATCATCTAGGGTAACAATCCCCTGAAGCCTGTTTTCCTGGTCAGTCACAGGAATAGCCAGCAGTCCGTACCTGTCTAATATAGCAGCTACTTCTTCCTGGTCTGTCTCCAGGCTTACACTTATTACATTTTCGTGCATTATCTCATTAATTTTGGAATCATGTTCAGCGATAAATAATTCTCTTAGTGATACAACTCCTGATAACCTTTTTTCTTCATCTACAACATAAGCATATGAAATTATTTCTGATTCATCCGGTTCCAGTTCTCTTATATCCTCTAAAGCTTCTCCCGCTGTTTTTTCGGCATTAACTGATATAAAATCAGAAGTCATCAGGCCACCTGCTGAATCAGGGGAGTGAGACATCAACTTCTGTAAGTTCGCTGATGTTTCTTTATCTAGATACTTTAAAGATTCCCGGGCTCTCTCTCCATTAACGACCGTCAATAAGTCTGCTGCTTCGTCAGGAGCCATTATATCTATAACCCTGGATAACCTTCTGATATCCAGCTGTAAAGCCATTAATTTTTGATTTTCCTCCGACATAAATTCAAAGGCTTCGGCAATCTCTTCTTCGGTCAATAAAGAAATTACCTTGTTTAATTTAGCTATAGGTAATTCCTGTAATATTTCAGCCAGTTCAATAGGAGATAAAAAACTTAAGAATTCCTTAATATCTTTTGTTTTTCCTCTTTCAAGAGTTTTTATGAATTTTTCCCAAGTAGTTAAGTTTAAGCTCATTAGTTACACCCCCATAGTGATAAGTATTCCAAACATATATTATATTTTGTTCATTCCTACTGTTTATAATCCTATGCAAATCATCTAAATCTATATCCATATACTTACCACCACCTTTCCAAAAAATAAAAATATCCCCGGAAAAGGGGATATGCACCATCAACAAAGTAATTATTAACTAATTATAGAATTTAAATAATTACCCTTACAAAAATAATAACGCAAATGGCAATAATCCCCTTGTTGAGCTTTAGCACTGTAAAGCTAGGTTATATATCCAGCTGGATTAGGCTGGCCTTAATCCGACCAAGCCTGTTGACCCATTGGTGTCTCTCGACATTTTTGGGCACCAGCATATTACCTTACAGTAGCCTCACCTAACAGGAATTACTATTTTTTTCGTGTATAATTATAACATAGCGTAAAGTTCAATGTCAAAGCAATTATGTTTCTGTACCAAATATTGTTTTAAGTTTAATAACCCTCATCATGTCAGTATTGCTTAAAATACCTGTAAGCCTGTTATCTTCAACTACTAACACCCTGCCTACGCCTTCATTTGCCATTTTAAACATTGCCTCCGCAGCATCTTGTTCCGGCCTCATTATAACGCAATCTTCTACAGGAGTCATTATTTCTGAGACTTTAGTATTTTCCCATTTTGACCTGGGAATATCTTTTATCTGGTTGATGGAAACGAGCCCTCGCAGTGAGGAATTATCTAATACCGGAAAAGCTCCGAACTTATACTCGTAAAATTTTTCAACCAAACCACTTATACTAAGTTCAGGATCTATATACTGAACTTCCCTGCTCATTACTTCCGCTACTTTTATCCCAGACAGGGATTCCTTTAAAGCAACCTGGCTGTAACTTGCCTGACCGGCCTGATACAGAAGCCACCCCAGAACAATATACCATAACCCCCAGATTATACCCAGGGAAAACAAAGTAATGAAACCCATGCCCATAGCAAAAAATGCGAAAAAGCTTCCTGCTGTTACAGCTATCCGGGTAGCAAAAAGCAGGTTATCTTTCCATAACCATAGTAGCGCCCTTAAAACCCTTCCGCCATCCAGGGGAAATGCCGGTATTAAATTTATAATACCTATAATAAAATTGATCCTGGTTAAAAACCAGACCCCTTCAGTAATAGGACGTCCAGCAGGTAAAACTAAAAAAAACAATCCGAAAATTGCAGCCAGTATTATACTAAATAGCGGACCCATAACAGCTATTTTTAACTCCGCAGCCGGGAGGTCCGGTTCTTTTTTCATTTGCGCTACTCCACCAAAAATAAATAAGGTAATTTTTGAAATAGGAATTCCTTCTTTAATGGCTGTTAAGGAATGGGCCATCTCGTGGATCAGTACAGAAACAAAAACAAGTATGGTTACACTTATTCCCAAAATCCAGTAAATGACTTCATCAGTGCCGGGTAAAATCTGAGGAAAATAATGCTGGGACAAGGTAAAGCTAAAAAGCAAAAACACTAAAAACCAGCTGATATCCAACTCCACATCAATTCCGAATATATTAAAAATCTTTATGGCATTACGAAACAAGGTTTTCACCCCTTAAAAATATTGTTACCCTTATTATACTTCTAATTAATATATTTTCATATTAAAATATTAAATTTCTCATCCAAACATAATACCTTACCAGGAAAAAACAGATACATCATTAATATCTTTCTATCAAATAATAATAAATAAGCAAATTAAAACAAACCTTAAAGGAAGGAATATAAACTTGCAAAACCAATTACAACAGGCCATAAAAGCCTTACAGCAGGCACAACAGTCAATTCAACAAAGGCAAGGCAAGTTTCAGCAGTAAAAAAACGGAGCCCATAGTACAACTGTGGGCTCCATGATTTATCCGCTTCTGCCTCTTCTTACATCTGATTCATCCTTCAATAAATTTATCAACTCTTCCTTACAAGTTTGGCATATAGTAACAATCTTTTGACATTTACAGGCAGCCCCCCTGCTGCCCAGAGCATAAGTCCGAGTTTTACTTTCTCCACCACAGCTATCACATACATATAAATCAGAACCATATAATTTCATCAGTATCAATCCCCTAAAAAAAGAAATTTAAAGTCACAGCCAATCAATTTTAGCGGCTTTAATAAATAAAAATGAAGACAAAAAATGCCTTCTGGTAAAAATAATAATTTTATTTTATAATTTCTAATGGTGCCGGAGACCGGAATTGAACCGGTACGGACATATTATGTCCGAGGGATTTTAAGTCCCTTGCGTCTGCCATTTCCGCCACTCCGGCATATTGTGGAGGCGACACCCGGATTCGAACCGGGGGATAAAGGATTTGCAGTCCTCTGCCTTACCACTTGGCTATGTCGCCTAAATAAAAAATGGAGCGGAAGACGGGATTTGAACCCGCGACCCTCGCCTTGGCAAGGCGATGCTCTACCACTGAGCTACTTCCGCATGGTGGCGAGACGCGGAATTGAACCGCGGACACGCGGATTTTCAGTCCGCTGCTCTACCAACTGAGCTATCTCGCCTGGCGGAGCTGACGGGAATTGAACCCGCGATCTCCGGCTTGACAGGCCGGCATGTTAACCGCTACACTACAGCTCCATATATGGTGGGCGAAACAGGGCTTGAACCTGTGACCCCCTGCTTGTAAGGCAGGTGCTCTCCCAACTGAGCTATCCGCCCTTGACACTTTCATAGTATACACAATCTAATATTAAAAGTCAATCTTTTTTATTTACTTATTTGTTTGTTTAGCTTCAAAGATATTGTAAAGTAATTATAGCAAAGATAAATAAAAAACTCAAGGGCCTTAAAAAAATAGAGTAATTACAAATATATTTCTTTGAATATAGCCTATAGATTTATTATATAAGCGTTAATAATATTTACCTGTTAATTAATTCCTTCTTCTTCGGAAGAACTATAATATATCAGGCTCTGTAGCTCAATTGTAAGGTCAGTATTATGCACATGAACATTTTTAGGAACATTAAGCTTAGTAGGGGCAAAATTTAAAATTGCAGTTATTCCACATTTAACCAGTTCATCAACTACATATTGGGCCTGTTCTGCTGGAACGGTTAAAACAGCAACTTTTACATTGTGTTCTTTTATTACTTCTGACATTTTATCAAAATGTTCAATATGCAAATCTTCTACTCTCTTCCCTATAACTTCAAGATCTACATCAAACATTCCAACTACACGGATATAAGGGTTTTTAATTATGTTATAACGTCCGAAGGCATTCCCCAAATGTCCTGATCCCAAAACTATAACGTTAGTTTCTTTATCTAAACCAATAATTTTTAACAACTTTTCCCTTAAATATACTGTGTTATAGCCCGTTCCCCTTGTGCCGAAAGCTCCAAAATATGCAAGATCTTTACGAATTTGTTCCGCCGTAAACCCAGTCTGATTACTTAAAGTCCTGGAAGAAATAATCTCTACATCTTTTTTTATAAGATTATCCAATATTCTCAGATAAACAGGAAGACGTTTAACAATTGACGACGGCGCATTACGCTGCAGCATATTTTATGCCTCCTTAAATCTATGGAAACTTCACTAATAACACCTTTTTAATATAAATTTTGCAATAAATTCAAGGGTTCTCTTGTGGGGGCTGTCCGGAAAAACCTCCAGTTCAATAACTGCCTGACTAACGTACTTTTCAGCTAGATTATACGCCCTATCAAAAGCTTTAGTTTCATTTATTTGTCTGGCAACCTGCTTAATAAATTCTTCATTTATATTTCTTTCCCTGATTTTTGCTTTAAATATATCGCTCATATCAGAACTGTCCAACATGTAGATAACAGGCAAAGTAATTGTCCCATGTCTTAAATCGTTACCTACCGGCTTGCCCGTATTTTTTTCATCACCAAGAAAGTCCAGTAAATCGTCAATTATCTGGAAAGCTATTCCCAAATTGTATCCATAATTTTGTAGGGATTTTACTTCCAGTTCATTTGCCCCAGAAACTATTCCCCCACTTTTGCAGCTACTTGATATAAATAAAGCAGTCTTTTTCTTAACCCTATCTAAATAAATCTCTTCTGTTATGTCCGGAGAATAAACCTCGTTCAGTTGCTGAATTTCTCCCTCCGACATCTTTTCAACTACTTCAGACATTACATTTATTAATGACATATAACCAAAATTGGTTAGAAGAGCAAAAGCTTTGGCAAACAAATAATCTCCCATCAATACAGATGACTGGTTGCCCCATTTAGAATTTACCGATGGTATCCCCCGCCTAGAATTAGAATTATCAACTACATCATCATGAACCAGGGTGGCAGAATGTATAAGCTCAATAGCCACAGCAACAGACATGATATCTTTAATGTCTTCAATGTCTTCGCCTTTTAATTTTGCACACAAAAAGAATAATGCTGGCCTAAGTCTTTTACCAGCAGAACTTAATAAATGAGAAGATATATCTGCCACTAAATGATCTTGAGAGTCTAATACTTGCTTCAGACCTGTTTCTAATTCCTGTAATTCTTTTTTTATATCGGCAAAAATATCTATAGCTCTCACCTAATCACCACCCTAGTCTGGTTGGCATTTAAACTGTCTCTTATTTTTAAAACCTAAGTAAATGTTGCGTAATTTGTGAAAACACGGACTAGAGCCCTAAGATGAAATATTTATACAACCTTATATTTTTCACAAAGCACAGTTAGCCTTTAATAACCGGTTTTCAAAAAGCTACCGTTATTTTATGCTAACTGCTTTTCCTCAAGTAATGGTTTTGTGTTAACAAAATGTTTATGAATACCAAGTTCTTTAGCAGAAAAACCAAAACTCAAACCAATTAGCTCAGAAATCTCAAAAACAGGCATATTGTACTTTACACCGTATTCTTTTTCGGTAGCCGGTTGACGCAATTCAAGATTAAGCTGGCACATAGGACAAGCAGTTACCAAGCAGTCAGCTCCAATAGCCTGAGCATAACTAAATATATCATTACTGAGTTTTAAAACTACGTCAGTTCTTGAAATAGCTAAACCTCCACCGCAGCATTCTGTTTTATAAGCCCATTCTAAAGCAGTCGCTCCTAAAGCATTTACCATCTCATCCATTGTCTGAGGGTATTCGGAATTATCAAATTGAGTCAACTCAGGTGGCTTTACCAAAAGGCAACCGTAATAACAGGCCACTTTTAATCCACTTAATTTTTTCTGAACCTGCTGAGAAATTTTATCCACGCCAACTTTATCGTAAAGAAACTCAACCATATTATACACTCTATTCGAAGCTTTATAGTCTCTACCTATAATATTATTGATTTTTTGCCTTTCTTCCTCATCATTTTTTAAAGTTTTTATAGCTGCAGACATTCTATTATAACAGGCAGCACAAGGCGCAAGGACATCCAGACCGTCTTCTTCAGCAATTGCCAGGTTACGAGCATTAAGGGCAATTGGAAGAACCAAGTCAGCCTGGTGAGCAGGAGAGGCCCCACAACAGTTCCAGTTTGGTATTTCCTTTAATTCAACGCCTAGTTTTTTTGCTATTGCTTTATTAGAAAGGTCATATTCTATACCAGTGGACTCCAAAGAACAACCAGGATAATATGCTATTTTCATTATTTTCCTCCTTTCAATTCATCAACCTTTTTAAAGATTTGAGAAACTTCCCCTCTGCCTTTAATTAAATGAGGAAAGGGACTGATTTTACCAAGCTTGAACATATGAGGTGCTACATCCATCCCTGCCATAAAATTCCCGGAACGTACATTATAAAGCATGGTTAACCCAGCTTCATATAATCTTCCTGTATGCTTTACTGTCTTGAGGAAGGAATCATTGAACACGTCTATACCTTTTTCTGCAGGTGGATAACCTTTCTCCTTAGATAATATCCTTAAAGTATCGTTAAGATGAGGAATATCCAATTTCCTTGGACATCGCGCTACACAGTTTCCGCATCCGATACAAAACCAAATCATCTTAGACTTAAAGACTTCTTCCACCAGTCCAGTTTGTAGCATTCTAACAATCTGACGCGGACTATAATCACTTAAATAACCTACTGGACAACCAGCAGCACAGGTGCCACATTGATAACATTCCTTTATGTCTACATGACTTTTTTCAGATATTTCATCCACTAAAGGCTCGGATGCTTTCAATGCTGTATTCATAACTACCTGCTCCATAAAACTCCTCCTTTTTAAATAATTTATAAGTATAAATACATAAACATTAAAACAAAGCCCAATATCGTCCTTATTTTATTTAATACTATAAGTACTATGTATAATAAGTAATAAGGATAGATAGAGCATATAAATCCTTCATATCATTTATTTATTTAACATTAATTATATAGTTCGACATCTTTTCAACTTTCCCTTTTTAATAAGGGATTTTTTTTAAAATTTAAAGCAAATCAACTTTATTCTAAACTTATAACCTGTTTAGTTCTTTCATGTACAGTTTTGGGATCTGTCTCCTTTCTAGCGACTCCAGTTTTAATAGCCGCCTCAGCAACTGCTGCAGCGACACTAGGAGATACCCGCGCATCAAAAACATCAGGTATTATATAGCGGGTGCTTAAATCCTTTTCTGATATTAACCCGGCTATAGCCCTGGCAGCACTTATTTTCATTTCTTTATTAATATCGGCTGCCCTTACTTCCATAGCTCCTTTTAGAACTCCAGGAAAAGCAAGGACATTATTTATCTGATTGGGGAAATCAGATCGGCCCGTAGCAACAATACTCGCTCCTGCTTCCCAGGCTTCATCAGGCATAATTTCCGGGACAGGATTCGCCAGGGCAAAAATAAAAGGGTCTTTCTTCATTAATCTTATCATCTGCCTCGTCACAACCCCGGCTACAGAAACCCCGATAAAAACATCTGCTCCTTTTAAAGCATCTGCTAAAGTACCGGAAATATTTGCTTTAATCAATTGCACAATATCTTCTTTAAAAACATTCATGCCATTAGGACGACCAGGGTAAATTATCCCTGAGGAATCACAAAGTATTATTTCTTTCACCCCCAGGTAAATTAAAAGCTTGATTATGGCAATTCCTGCAGCGCCTGCTCCATTTATAACTACTTTTAAACCGGTTAAATCTTTACCAGAAACCTTAACGGCATTAAAAAGCCCAGCAATTACTACTATAGCTGTTCCGTGCTGGTCATCATGAAATACAGGTATATTAACTTCTCTTTTTAAGCGTTCTTCTATATAAAAGCACCTGGGGGCAGAAATATCTTCCACATTAATGCCTCCAAAAACCGGTTCTAATATCTTAATAGTTTTTACTATATCATCTACATTTTGGGTCTTTAAGCAAATAGGGAAAGCATCTAGCCCACTAAAATGTTTGAACAAGACTGATTTTCCCTCCATCACTGGAAGGGCTGCTTCAGCTCCAATATTCCCAAGTCCCAAAACAGCAGAACCATCTGTAATTATGGCAACCATATTACCTTTTGTAGTATATTTATATGCCATTTCTACGTTTTTATATATTTCCTTACAGGGCTCTGCAACACCAGGTGTATAAGCAAGGCTTAAATCATCTTTAGTTTTAAGCTTAATTTTACTTGTTA
>Ga0207421_10004377_pt1 | contig 16269 bp, 19 predicted proteins | sample SodLakKL_010_SED_4_FD_187542 | JGI IMG/M metagenome (GOLD analysis project Ga0207421, IMG submission 187542) | Alkaline sediment microbial communities from Lake Tanatar, Kulunda Steppe, Russia - 8KL_010_SED (SPAdes) (version 2) | ecosystem: Environmental > Aquatic > Non-marine Saline and... | reverse complement strand
ACCCCATGAAATGGGTCTTTTCGTTATAACAATATTATCTCTTTAGCTGTTTTTTACTTATTGTGATTTTTCTATATACATTCAGGCCGCTAAAGAGCACCAAGAAACTCCTTAAGACCATCTTTGTACTTTTCGTAAGACTGTAAATATCCGTTGCTGTGAAAACCTTCTATTTCAAGAAACTTTTTCCTTTCCCCGGCAGCACTATAAAGCTCTTTCCCGTGTGAAAAAGGTATTATTTCATCATTACGGCTGTGAATAATCATAACCGGAATGTCCGTATTCTTAACATATTCCTTAGTATTGTATCTGAACCTGCTGAAAAATTTTGCCGGTATCACCATGTGAAAAGGCGCAACATCCTTAATAGAAGTAAAAGAAGACTCCACTATAAGAGCTCTTACTGGAAAATGGGAAGAAATATAGGAAGCTATGGGGCCCCCCAGTGACCGACCCATTACAATTATTTCAGAATAAGGAACTTCCCTTTCCCGTATAAGGTAATCATAAGCGGCTTCTGCATCCATATACGTTCCCTTTTCAGTGGGATGGCCTTCGCTGTCCCCGTATCCCCTGTAGTCAAAAATAAAGGTACTCAACCCCATCCGGTTAAACATCTTCAAAAATTCCAGCCTGTCAGCAATATTCCCGGCATTGCCGTGACAAAAAAGAATAGTAAATTTGCTCTCTTCTGCCGGGACAAACCAGCCCGTAATCCGTACATTATCCCTGGTCTGTAAAGTCACCGCCTCATACTCAAGACCGATGGCGGACGGTGTTTCTGAAACATCGCTGTCGGGAAAATAAATGTAGTTGCTCTGGTTTACAATGTAGTACACCGTTAACACAGCCAGGAGAAAAACAAAACCTAAAATTATGCGTTTTAATATTTTCATACAATTTCTTTATATTAATAATAAATTTTTAGCAAGTACATCTCAACATTAAAAGACCCCACACCCCACAAAATTCATAAAACCCCCTTCAGATACCAAAAAGTTGCGCAATAAGATATAAATATATTATACTTTATTTTACAAAGAAAAATAAGGGAGGAACATATGAAAAACTTCTATACACCTGTCAGGTTTTCAGCCTTTTTAATACTGCTTTTTACAGCGGTTTGGATATCACACTCCGACGCACAATGCGGACATATATATACCGGCGGCTCAGCCGGGGCCAATGTTGACCAGCATGGGTATTACATAGATATATCACCCGTGGTCGGATACCGGAAAGGCATATACGATATCAGTTTTTCTCCTTTTTACTCCCGTTCAGAAAGAAACGACATTGAAAGATACTCCTATGGAGCCAGAACCGCTCTACAGCTTACTTTTTATAGAAACGTCTACGGACATGCAGAAATACAGTTTGAAAACATTGAAGACAGAGACGGAGACCGCAAATGGACAACCTCCTTTCCCGTAGGCGGCGGATACAGATACACGATAGATGAGCGAACTAATGCATACGGATCCATACTATATGAGATTAATCAGGACGATGACTCCCGCAGAAACAACCCCGTTTTCCGGGCAGGGATAAATCGCCTTTTTTAAGAACCGTACCCATAACCTTTACCAACTCTTCATACCCCGGATTAAGCCCCAGCGAATACTCCTGTGCGCCTGAATTTTCATACACCTCGGTGACGGCTTTCACTCTCCAGTAATATTTTGTATCAGTAGACAATTCAATGTTTGCATATTTTCCCTCCGATTGCATACAGGAGGTGTAAGTAGTTTTATACTGATAATCAGGTGGGGTTTATTCCCTGGGGGGATAATCTGAATTTTTCAATTTCTGTTCTATGACACCTTTAAGAATATTGAAGTTATTTCTGAACTGACTCAACTGACTGTATTTCATTTTTATTACCAGGAACACATTGTTAACTTATATGTTAATTATATGTTCCCAGTAAGCTCCTGTCAAGTTGAAAACGGAATATTTTATAATCCCGGCCCATATTTTTAAGGCTGCTTACCGGTTGCTATGTTTTTTAACAGGAATCCGTTAGTGTTTCTTTTCAGAACAGGAAAGAAAGCTTAAAGATAGCGCTATCATAAAAAATATGCACTCTCTTAATTTTAGGATAACAAACAAATTTCGTTTATTGAAAAGGAATCAATATGGTTCCAGCTACAGAAAACATAAGCCTCTTGTATATTATCCCTGCCGGGTCATACAGGCGGTGTTTCCCTGAAAATTTGTTCCATTTTGACTAAAAACCATTTTCTGATAAAATAAAATAAGAATTTAAAAAAATCACCTAAAAAAGGAGAATATCATGAAACAGTTTTTATCAACAATTACTCTGTTAATCATCTTTACCTCGCCTTTACTGGCGCAAAGCCCTTTTCAATTGAGCCTTACCCCTGATGTTGCTCTTCATCCAAGGACAGAAAAAATTGAAGGGTTATCAATTGGAATATGGGCGGAGAACCCGCATAAAGCTGTCGCTTTTGGGGTCGCTCAAGGAGCCAGGGGAGACAGCTCAGGCTTAAGCATTGCGCTTCTTATCAACTATGCCGAAAGTTACAAAGGAATTCAGTGGGCTCCGGCAAACATAGCCAGCGGTAATTATACAGGCTGGCAGACCGGAATTATAAACTATACGGAAGGAGACCTAAAGGGATTACAGACCGGAACTGTAAATTACGCAAAAAACTTAACGGGCATACAATTTGGTTTTTTTAACTATGCCGAACATGTGGAAAGGGGTATTCAGATAGGCACAATAAACATAATGCCGGAAAATGTTTTCTTATCTAACCTTCCGGAAGAACTCTCCCCGGTTATGGTTTTTGTTAACTGGAAATTATAAGGGTTTTCTTTAAATTAGTTTTAAACTGGAGATCATAGTAAATACATCTTCACTGGATGCAATTTTACCCACAAAACGCATATAGCCAACATCTCTGCCATCCTTATCGTATATTGTTACTGACACATTATTATCTTTGATACCCATACGGGTAAACCCTTTGACTTCGGGATGGTCAAATTCAGAAATTTCTGTGTTCTTTCCGGCATACATAAAATCTCTATAAATCATCAATAAAAGCCCGTATTTCTCTTCATAAAGAGCTCTTTCAAACCCGTATGTGCTGCTAAAACCCAATTGTTCATAAAACGAAGTCGCAAAAAAGACATCAGATTTGGCATCGATTATAATAAAGCTGTCGCTCTTACCGGATTCCTCTTTCATAATAACACTATCAGCTCCTCCCCATTCAGACTCCAATGAAATAAAAGAATCAGGCACAAGGGTTGAAAACCCAGCTATTTCTTTTCTCCTGAATCCCTTTTTGTCTTTAGAAACCTCAGAAATCTCCAGTCCCGGTCTATCTAATACATTCGGTTTATCTCCCATTGAAGAAATATATCTATAACCCATGCTAAATGAAGAAACAAAGAGAGTAAAGAAAACCCAAACTAAAAGAATTGCGCCATATAAGCTCTTTATTTTAAATCTATTGCTTTTTATTGAAAACACCTCTTTAATCTCAGGATGCATAAAATAAATTAAAAAAAGCACAGCAACACCGGTTCTAATTCCTATTGTAGTGAAATTTAATGACCCGGCCCCAAACAAAGATAAATCAACCAGAGGCCTCAGAAAAATCAAGATACAAAAAGCGCAGGTCAGATACCAGGCCCAAAACTTCCTTTTAAATAAAGCTATTCCCAAAAAAATATAACTAATTCCTAATAACAAAACAATAGCTGCAATAAACAAAAGAAGTGAACGCAGTAAAACATGGGGGAACTGCATAAATAAATTAATGTTTAAAAGCGCATTCACAACTAAAGATATACCACTAATCAATATAATGATAAAAGATACAAAAATGCCTATCGGATTTTTAGCTCTCTGACTCATTTTATTCTCCTGTCTCTTTTTATGCATTATTAAATCCCTTTTTCAGTTTAAATAATTCCACACCTCAAATCAAAAAAACCTTCATTATTTATCACACAGCCTTTAAAAACACTGAATATTTTCTTTCCCCTCCAAAAGACAATTTTTAAAATCACCTTCTTATAACAGCAAGGCTTCGCTTCCTTGCTTTGTGCATAACAAACTGCTATAGTAGGGTTCCTCAAAGAATGTTCGGTGATTTCATTTAAAGCAGAGACAGTAGTTTCTGCAATAAAGCAGGATCTCTCGAAACGAAAGAGGGTTCTTTTTGAGATATTAAAAGAAACAAGATACAAATAAAGGATAAATTATATAAAGATTAAGTAACTGCTTGCATGCATTGAAAAATTAAAAGCATAAGGGTCAAACAACCTATAAAAGTTAATAAACAAAGGTCAATAGGCTTTCAACTCTGTCTAAGGATAAATAAAATCCTTTGCGGAAATTAGCTCCTGTCAACTCGTAAAATACAGAAAAATGCCAAAAAGATAGTCACTCTTTAATATTGAGAGTCAATCAGTTTTTATCAGGTCATCAGTTTAACTTTTCTTAACATATAATCAAGGATAAAAAGGAACAGGTAATATTATGAAAAAATTTAAACATTTAGGACTAAAAGAGAGGTCTATATGCGCCATCTCAAAAAAAGGATTCAAAAAGCCAACAAAAATACAATCACAAATAATTCCCCATTTATTAAATAATAAGGGGAATCTTATCGGTCAGGCCCATACCGGCACAGGAAAGACAGCAGCTTTTGCTCTTCCGCTTATTGAAAAGCTTAAAAAAAGCAAAAATCACGTGCAGGTAATGATACTAACGCCCACCCGAGAACTTGCTAATCAGGTTTGTAGCGAGATAAATTCATTGAAGGGAGATAGGTCTTTTTCAGCTGTTTCAATCTATGGAGGACAACCTATTGGCAGGCAGATTAAAGATTTAAAAAAAGGGGCATCCTTTGTAGTCGGAACCCCCGGAAGGGTTCTTGACCACATCAAAAGAAAGACACTCAAAATAGACAGAATAACACACTTTATCCTTGACGAGGCAGATGAAATGCTGAACATGGGGTTTATTGATGATGTGGAAAAAATAATGAGTAAAACATCTAAAAATAAAAACATATTATTTTTTTCTGCAACAATGCCCAAAAAAATCAAATCACTGGCCTCAAAGGTTATGAATAAAAAATACACACATATTAAAACAAAAAATGAGGTTACATTAAATCAGATAGAACAAATATATTTTAAGATGAGAGCAAAAGATAAATTTAAGGTCTTAACCAGCGTTATTGATACGGAATCAGGTTTTTACGGCTTAACCTTCTGCAGAACTAAAAGGGGAGTTGATAAATTGACCAAAAAATTAAAGCAAAAGGGTTATAAAGCACAAAGCCTGCATGGCGATAAATCTCAAAACCAAAGAGAGCGGATCTTTAATAAATTCAAAAAAGAACATATTTCTATTCTTGTAGCCACTGATGTAGCCGCCCGCGGAATTGACGTAAACAATTTAACTCATGTAATAAATTATTCAATACCTCAAAACCCCGAAACCTATGTTCATCGTATAGGCCGAACAGGCAGAGCCGGCAATACCGGCATTGCCATCACATTTGTCACCCCTTCCGAACATAAAAAGATGCAGTTAATTAAAAGAATCACATCTGCCAAGATAATAAAAAAATCACCTCCCGATAGTAAACCTTATACTGAAAATCTCAAAAGAGAAAGGAAAAATAAAACACGAAAAAAAACAAAAAAGAAATCCGGAGAAACCCGTTTATTTATAGCTAAAGGCAAAAAAGACAAGCTAAATGAACAGGAACTAACTGATTTTTTAGAGAAAAGAACAGGGGTCTCCTCAGATATTATAAACAACGTGGATATGTGCAAAAGCTTTTCCTTTGTTTCTGTTTCATCAAGAAAAGCCGAAATTATCCTGGAAAAATTTAAAAAAGATAGCCAGGGAAAACGCTCCCTTGTAGAAACAGCTATATCTAAAGGAAAAAAGACAGGTTAATATGTTTTTCTTATAGAACAATTGTGATTGGCTTTAAAAATAAATGCCTGGAGAATTAAATTTGAAAAAGACATTTAAATAAAATAACATAACAAATTATGGTATTAAAAATTAAACCTTACGGTTTTGTTCTCTCTTTGCTCTTATATCTTTTGTCCCTATCACCGGTCAATGCAGATCAAATCGCTCCGGGGCGTTTTGAACTTAATATTAATAACGAAAAACTCTATTTACCAATTGCAAATAAGTCTATTCCGGAATATGATCCTCAAATAAAGCATATTTTAATTTTGTCTTTTGATAATTTATTTTAAATCATCAGAAGCTATCTGCGCATGCCCCTGTTCGGCATGAATTAAGGCATCATAGAATTTCTTCACTTTTGTACTGGAAGCATTCTTCAAAAATTTCCGGTATTTCCCAACAGCAGTGTTTTCCAATTCTTTAGTCCTCTCTAAATCCTTTTGGGGTGATCCTTTGGGGTCTTCTCCTTTAAGTTCGGGTTCTTCTACACCCAAAAATTTTGCAGCTACTTCCGCATGCTCTTCTTCAACCCTTGCAAATTGCTTGAATAACCGGTCCATCTTAGAATATTTTTCGTTAGCCTTGCTTACTTTTTTATAGTATGCAGCTGCATTAATCTCTAAGTTAAGGGTGTCCTTCATATCGGTTTTTTCCTGTGGGGTTAATTCCACATCCCATAATTTAGAATAATCTTCTATCTTATTAAGATATTTTTTAGGTGCTCCGCAAAAAGGACAATCATCTATGTTTGCCCCCAGATAAGGTTCTCCGCAAACCTGACATACAAATAATTTAACCATTTCTTTTTCCTCCTTTATTATTTCCGTCTACTCTTTTCTTCTTAGAATAATACCAAATTAATTTCAGAAATCAATCAGTAACAATAATCATTACTATAAATTTATTAAATAAGTCATCTGCTGTCAAACCGGGAATCCGTCCTCTCTTTTTCTTCGGTCTAACAATATATAAAGCAGACTTAATCCCCGAAGTTTGAATTTTCATATATGCTTAAGATTTCGACCCTTTCCTGAATCTGTTACTTCTACCAGCCCCGAAGGATAAGGACTGAAATAACTCTGATCTTTAAGATATTTTATATTAAACCTTATTATATAGGATCTAATCACCGTTCTCAGGGCGCTTAAAGGGATTTTTTTATCTCTGTAATCCTTTTTAAGTTCCTCAATATATTCTTTTTCAGATTTTGTAATCTCGTTTGAAAAATAACCAAGTGCATGCTCCATCACATTTATATGTGAATTATGGGAAGCCTTTTCCTTAAAAGACTTATGAAGCAGTTTTTCATACCGGTTAATTGTCTCTTTTATCCCATTTTCCTTCTGGTTTGCAACCATCTTTCCCATATTTCTCATGTTTGCCTGATTATAAGCAAGAAAAAGAAGCTTGTATTTTGCGTGAAAATCAATAAGGCCCTTTGCCTTTCCACTTTTTTTTACTTCTGAAAAACGACCAAAAGTAAAGAGCTTTAAAAGAAAGTGTTCCCTTATGGCAAAATTTGTCAATCTGGTTTCTGTTTCAGCCGGATAATCCGGAAACTTTTCAATCACCGCTTTTCCGAAAAGCCCGGGGCCCTTCCCAACAGTAGCCCCTTTTTTCATTGAAGAGTAATATTTTGTTGCCATCATACCGCATGAGGGAGACTTATATTTAAGTATAAAACCGTGCACTTCCTTAAGGTTATCCAAAAATTCCCTAGAAAAATTTTCCATCTTGCCTGTCCAATCTATATAAGTTTCGGACTGAATAAGATTTAACTTATCTTTATCCTTTACAAGCCTCAAAGGCTTTCTGGGTACCGGCAATCCTATTGATACTTCCGGACATACCGTTACTATTTTGCAAAACTTCTCCAGTTTCTTTATATAAGGAGCGGGAATTGTTTCTCCGTTATACCGGCAGCTGGCAAATCCCAGGCATTTGCTGCACAATATAACTGGCCTGGATTCACACATTCTCAAGTATTTTCTGCGGGTCAAAAGACGGCTCTTCATAAGGCAGTTTGTATTTTTTGGAAATCAAGTTCGCGCATATCCTGCCTGACTCATATATTGTTGGAAGTCCGCTTCCCGGATGAGTTCCTCCACCGGTCAGATAAAGATTTTTTAACTCTTCAAACTCATTGTGGGGACGAAAATAGAGCATCTGGTTAAGGTCGTGACCTAAATTAAACTCGGCGGCAATATACACGTTATAGTTATCCTCCCACACCCGGGGCGTTATAACTTTTTCCTCTTCTATATGGTCCCTTATATCCTTCATCTCTGTTTTCTGGATTATTCTATCTATAACTTTTTCCCTGAATGAGGGCCCTTCTTTATCCCAGTCTATGCCGCTTTTGTTGTTGGGCACGGGAACAAGCACATATATTGCCGACTTACCTTCGGGAGCAAGGGTGGAATCGGTAACCGAGGGGTTTTGAATATAAAAAGAAAAATCGTCGGTCATTTTATGTTCCTTAAACATTGTTTCGACATTCTCCTGGTAATCATCGGCAAATATAATATTGTGATGGTTAACCGTCTCGTACTTTTTATCCAGCCCCAGATAAAGCATGAATGTTCCGCAGGAGAAATTCTTTTTTTCAAGTTTTTTAGGAGACCATTTTTTAAGTTTCTCCACAGGAAGAAGGTTTGTAACCGCATAACCGAAATCAGCATTTATTATTACCTCATCCGCCATTATTTTCCGTCCGTCTGAAAGCTCAATACCCTTTACCTTTTTCTCTTCATTAATAACCCTCTTTACCTTGGATTTGTAATGGACCCTGCCGCCTTCCTCTTTGAAAACCTTCTCCATAGCCCTTGATATCATGTTCAGCCCGCCTGTAACATGATAAATATTGTACTTATACTCCATATAGGAAAGAATGGTAAAAAGAGCGGGACAGTCCCAGGGAGACATGCCCAGGTATTTTGACTGGAATGTAAAAGCCAGCTTTAGTTCCTCGGCATCATAATATCTTCCCAGATTTTGATAAAGAGTCCTGCCTACGGCAAGCCGGGGGGCGGCCTTAAGAAAAATAGGGTCAAGAAAATCTCTTAATTTAGAATAGTCTTTCTGAAGACAGGGAATCAGGCTCTCAAATCGTTTTCCTTCTTTTTCCATAAATTTTTCAAAACCTTTTTCGTTTCCCGGAAAAACATCGGCTATCTGCTTTTTCATCTTTTCCATGTCTCCGGAAGGATAAAATCTTTTATCCGGGAACTGAAGCCTGTAGAAGGGATCAAGTTTTACGAAATCCAAATAATCCGAGGCCCGGCGTCCGGTCTCCTGGAACATTTCCTCCAAAACATATTTCATCATAAGAAAAGTGGGGCCCGTATCAAACTTAAAATCTCCGAGGGTTATATCCCGGTTTCTTCCGCCCGGGCGGTCTTCTTTTTCATAAATCTCTACATCTGCTCCCCGGTGAGCTAAAAGCATCCCGCTTGTCAGCCCACCTGGCCCCGCTCCAACTACTACAACTTTCTTCTTTTCCATTTTTTCACCTCAATATCTTTAGATACTTCTTTAACTTACCCACTGCCGTTTTATAAGGCGGATACCTGAACTTTAAATCCATTAAAAAACTTCTCCTCATAATGCTTTTTCGATTTGAAAAAGTCAAAAGGGAACTCCTTCCCCTGTATTTCCCCATGCCGCTTTCCCCCACTCCCCCTAAAGGCAAATAGGGGGAAAAAGCCTGTATTAAAACATCATTTACTGTAAGCGCTCCGGAAGTTGTATTCTTTATTAAGTCTTTTATCTTTCCTTTCCCAGCGGTAAAAAGGTAAATATTAAGGGGCCTGGGTTTGGAATCCAGGCAGCCTGTAACCTCATGGATATTTTCGTAGCTTAAAACGGGAAGCAAGGGGCCGAATATCTCATTTTTCATAATCTCATCATCCTGAGAAACATCCTCTATTACAGTCGGAGGGATATAGAGGTTATCCCTGTCATAATCAAAGTTGTTACTGTTTTTTTTATGAACAAGTTTAATTATCCTGTCAAAATGTTTGGTGTTTATTATCCTGCCGTAATCTTTGCTTTTTGAAGGGTCCCCGCCATAAAAATTTTTTATGCATAATTTTATCTCTTTCACCAGATTATCTTTAACCGAAGATTGGACCAGAATATAATCAGGTGCCAGACATGTCTGGCCGGAATTGAAAAATTTCCCCCACGCTATTCTCCTGGCGCTTCTTTTTATATCCGCCTCTTCAGTAACTATGCATGGGCACTTGCCTCCGAGCTCCAGTGTTACGGGAACAAGGTTAGCTGCTGCGTTTTTAAGAACCTCCCTTCCTATCCGTCCGCTTCCGGTAAAAAAGATATGGTCAAAGGGCTGTTTTGTAAGCTCCTCTGCCACACCGGGGCCGCCTTCAATGCACGATATATATTCATCTTTAAAAGTTTCCTTAATAATTTCTGTTATAACACCTGAAGTATGTGAGGATACCTCCGAGGGCTTAAGAATAATGCAATTGCCCGCAGCCACCGCTCCGATAAGAGGCGCGAATAAAAGCTGAAAAGGATAATTCCACGGAGAGAGTATTAAAACCGTCCCCAGGGGCTCTAAGTAAAGGCGGCTTCTTGCCGGCTGTAAAGCAAGAGGGGTTTTAATTTTTTTCGGCCTGGTCCATTTTTTCAGCTTTTTTATAAAAAGATCAATCTCGTAAATAAACGTATATATTTCACTTGTATATATCTCTATATCGGGCCTTCCTATGTCGCGGGATATTCCCCTCATTATCTTTTCTTCATTTTTAATTACAGCTGTTTTTAGTTTTTTAAGACTCTCTATGCGGAAGTTTATGTTTTTTGTCTTTCCCTTTTTGAAATATTCTTTTTGGGAATTTAATATATCTTCAATCATTATCTTCCTTTATAAATTTAGCGACCTGCTGTCCGGATAAGGTTACCATTGGCATCCCTCCTCCGGGGTTTACGCTTCCGCCTACAAAATACAGGTTTCTGTACCTGTCGCTTCTTTTGGGGGCCTTAAATCCCTTGTTTTTCTTTTTATCGGAAACCACGCCGTAAATGGATCCCCGGTTGGAGAGATATTTGTCCTTAATATCTTCAGGTGTCCACACGTCTTCGGTTACAATGCTTTCCTTTATGCCTTTCATTCCCATCCTTTGGAGTTTATCCAGAACCCTTTTGCGCAAAAGCATATAATCCTCCCGGGTGAAAGACTTCTCCTGTATATACGGTATATGGGGAAGGATTTTTATATTATCACAGCCTTCGGGGGCCACCGATTTATCAGTTCGTTTGGGGGCCACAAGGTATATCGTAGGATCCTGAGGCAGGATTTTCTTTCTGAATACGTCATCAAAATGTTTTTCGGGATTGCCGGAGAAAAAGAAATTGTGGTGGGCAAGCGATGGGAATATTTTATCTGTTCCAAGGTGAATGACCAGCCCCGAGCAGGCCGGCTCAAACTTATCATATTTTTTAATGAATTTTTCTTTTTCACGGGTTAGAGACCGGTATGCGGGTATAACCTCCATGTTGCTAACAAATATGTCACCCTTTATTTTCTCTCCATCGAAAGTAAGAGCTTCTGTTATCTTACCCTTCTTAAAAATCAGCTTTTTTATTTCTGCATTTAAATTTATCTTCACCCCTATTTCTTCCATAAGTTTTTTAAGCCCCCGGGCAAGGTTGTACATGCCTCCCTCCACGTACCAAAGGCCATAGCGAAACTGCCCGTAAGGAATCATGTTAAGTACCGCCGGCGCCTGATATGGGGATGAGCCTACGTATTTTACAAAAAAATCAATGACGTGGCAGAGGTGCTCATTTTTAATGCGCCTGGAAACCCCTTTGTGCATTGTTGAAAAAAAATCAAGGCCGAAAAAGCTACTCCATAAACCGTATGTTTTCAAAGCCTGGGAAAAGGTGTCCACACCCTTCTTAAAATAACCCCTCTCTACCTCTTTATAGAGTTTCTCCGAATATTTAAGAAATTCTTTTAAGTCTTCTACATCCCTATCCGAAAGGCAGCTGCTGGAATCCTTTATTTTTTCTACTTCCTGCAACAGATCGATTTTTTCTCCATCCTCAAAGAAACACCGCCAGTGGACCTTTGGCTGTACAATATTTAAATAGTCTTCCATCTTTCTTCCGGCCTTTTCAAAAAGCTCTTCAAATATATGAGGAAATGTAAATATGGAGGGTCCCAGGTCGAAAGAAAACCCATCCTTTTTTAAAACGTTAAGCTTGCCTCCAAGGTGGCTGTTTTTTTCGTAAAGCCTTACATCATAACCGGCATTTCTCAGGCATATAGCCGCTGAAATGCCACCCAGGCCGCCCCCTATTACAACAACTTTTTTACTCATTATTATTTAGAAAACGAACGGGATAACAATATACCTCTGCTTTTTCCAGTTAATATATCTTTTCCCTATGTTATCCTCCATTATTTTCTCCTCCTCCTTTATTCTAACCCCTAAAACAACCGCCATTATAATTACAGAAAACAAAATACCCGGCAGGCTTTGAAGAAACAGGGAGACAGATACAACCATAATCATCAAAGCTATATATAGAGGATGCCTTAAAAACCTGTAGGGGCCTTTAGAAACAAGGTTCTGGTCTCTCTGTGCTTCAATATTCCTTGAAAAATTTTTTCCGAGCAGCTTTGAGGACCAGTATCTCAGAAAAACCCCAATAAAATAAGTTATAAGCGCAATTATGCGCAATACTTCTCCTGGATAACCCTCTATTAATGCCATTTGATTTACATGCATGACAATGGAAAAAGAGATGGAAATAATTATTCCCGCAAGAACAAGGAAAAAACTTAACTTGCCCGGAATATTACCTTTTTTTGAAGAGGGGAAAATTATAAATTCAGCCAGCCACAAAAACGTAAGCAGTCCAAATATTAAAAAGCTTAAATCAATTTCCATTTGATCACCTCAAATATTTCATATTGATTCTTAAATCATAAGTACTTTTGTTCAAAAAAAAACTGGAATCCCTGAAACGGGGTCCCAAAAAACCCCTTATCTCTCCAGAAACCCCTACCCCCTCGGTTGGTATCCCCAACCAGTTAGTATCAAGCTTGCGGTTGAAATTTTCATCATGAAAAGCAGTAACCGCATAGGTTCCATATTTCACCTCTTCAAAAACCATACTGTAACTGACTTTTTGCAGTGTACTGTAGTACACCCTGTAAGCCTTATCTTTATCACCCGGAAATCCGCTTTTTCCATCAAAAAGAAGAATTCCTACTCCGCCCTTGTCGCTCCTGAAATCCTCCACATCAACGGAAAGTGTCCCTTTTTCTTCAATTTCCTGAGAATTCAAAACAGCAGAAGTGAGAAGAAGCATTATACCCGCCAGCAGTACAAATAAAGATATACTTTTGCGATCTTTCATAATAAAAGACATTATATTTAAAAAATTAGTAAATTGACAGAGCCGTATAAAAAATAAGCTGCTTATCCGTTGTTTTTAAGAAGTTTAGCTGCTTTTATTGCACTTTTTTCTTTATCTTTTATCTCCAGCATTATATCCGCATCTATATCCCCGAGTATTTTTAAGAATTCTGAAAAATCATTTAAATCAATCTGATTTGCATGCCTGCCACTGCGCTCTCCATGGAGCTGACTGGAATAATCCATCATGGCCGGGCCGTCTTTTTTTCTCCATGTTGATACAATTTTTTTAATAAGCTCGCCTTTATCTTCATCAAGATTATTTATCCTGTGATGAAAAAAATCAAAAAGCACGGGTATGCCGGTTATAGAGCTTATGTAAAGGCAGTCGGAAGCGCTGTAGCTTTTTTCGTCATTCTCTATTACAAGTCTTCTTTTAATTTCGTTATTCAAAGTTGCATAAACTTTTATAAACCTTTCCATAGAGGCTTTTTTGTCACCATAAACCCCTCCAACATGAATCTGTATTTTTGCCCTTTGATCCAAATTCATGAGGTCCAGTATTTGGGAATGGTACCGGAGCTCTTTAATGCTGTTTATCCTAATTTTTTCTTTTTTAGCGTTTAATATCACAAACTGGTCCGGATGCATTGATATCCTTATCTTATTTTCTTTTATAAGTTCTCCAATTCTTTTAAAATCTTCCCGGAAATGTTTCTGCCAGTTATAACTGCACACATTATGAGAGGCAAACGGAACAAGATCGGATGTTATCCGGAAAAAAAGAATGTTGTTCTTAATGTTAAACAGAAGGGTCTTGTGAAGGCATCTGAGGTTTCCCTTTACTTTTTCTTTAAGATTTTCCGGACTGTAGTTTCTCAACCTGAAAGTTCTTGAGGATTTACAGCCTACAGAATTGTTTATGCAGGGATATCCTATTTTCATTTCTTATATAAACTGAAAATATTCTTTAATCAATTAAATACTTCAAACCCCGCCCGACTTTCTTCTCTATTTTATCTTTCTGAGAGTCGGTCAGCTTCAAGGCTTTATCTACAACAAAACCCCTTGATTTTATGCCGCAAAATCTAAGAGCATCTTTTTTTACAACCTTAACGCTTCTGTCCCCTGAAGTTAGCTTCGTAAGAATTCTTGGCGCTCCCGTACTTGTAAAAATTATTGCTTTTTTACCTTTAAGTAATCCCCTTGGAATTTTCCCTTTGTACTTGTAAGCGAAATGAGGAGTAAAGACCCTGTCAATAAACCCCTTGAGTATTGAAGGAATATTCTGCCACCAGGTGGGATAAATGAAAACCAGCTTTTTTACATCTTTAATTTTTTTCTGTATTTCAATAACTTCCGGAGCAATTTCCCTGTGTCCGGAAGTATAGTGTTCGGAAGGTTTAAGAACCGGCCCAAAGTTCTCCCTGTACAAATCAACCAGATCATAATTAATACCTTTTTCTTTCAGCCTCTTTTCAAGTGTTGAAAGAAAAAAACCGCAGTGACCATCCCTGTTTGGATGTGAGTATATTATTAACATATTTTTCTCCTTTCCTGTCTTAGATTATCTTTACTGGTCTATATAACTGGAGACCCGTATTTTATGGCAAGTATACCCGCCCGGATTCTTTTGAATGTAATCCTGATGATATTCTTCAGCCGGATAAAAAACACTTAACGGTTCAACCGCTGTTACTACAGTACTTTTCCACCTGCCCGAGTTATTTACTAATTTAATAAAAGCCTCCGCCTGTTTTCTTTCTTCTTCATTTACATAAAATACTGCTGACCGGTAAGAACTGCCGAAATCGTTCCCCTGCCTGTTTAGTGTTGTGGGGTCATGAATGCGAAAGAAAAAATCAAGCAGTTCTTTATAAGATGAGACCCTATCATCGTATTCTATCTCTACAGCTTCGGCATGCCCGGGATGGTTTTCATAAGTAGGATCGGTATTCTTTCCTCCGGTATATCCGACCCGGGTGCTAACAACCCCCGGTTCCTTGCGAAAAAGCTCCTGCATTCCCCAGAAACATCCGCCGGCCAAAAAAGCTTTTTTAATCATGCTTCTCTTACGGGATAAATTTCAATGACACCGAATTGACACAGTGGCGGGTATCTTTCGGGGTTAATTGTTCTCCTAAAAATAGATGCCCCAAATGCCCTCCGCACCCGGCACAGGTAATCTCCGTTCTTATTTCATCCTCATCTAAACTTTTTCTTACAGCACCCGGTATTTCATCATCAAAACTGGGCCATCCGCAGCCGGATTTGAATTTATCTGCAGAGCGATAAAGCGGAGCCTCACACTGCCGGCATACATATACGCCCTGCTCTGAGTGGTCTACATACTCCCCGGTAAACGGAGCTTCCGTACCCCCGTCAATAATAACTCTTTTTTCTTTTTTTGTAAGTTTATTCTTTTTCATATATGCAATTGTATTATTGTAATCCTTCTTGTCAATTCATTACTCCACATTCCTTAAGAACAGTAACAGACTCTTCAACTCCGGGAATTATGCAGATCTATTAATCTAAAAAAATTAATATTACAGACAGGATTTATGGATAACAATCTTTTTTGCTATACTTTTGTTGTAAAGTACAGAAATTTACAATAAAATGAAAAAGCATAGAAAAAACTAACCAGAGAAAAAAGGAGGCTTTTACTATGAATGCCGCACATGCAGGAACAGGATTTTTGGTGCTGGGGATCATTATTTTAGCTGGAAAAATTATCCGCATTATGAGCCCGCCTCTTCAGAGGCTGTTTATACCCAGCTCTCTTATCGGAGGCTTTCTTGCTCTCTTTCTGGGCCCGGAAGTACTGGGAAATATAGCAGCCCGGGCAGGAATCGAAAGCTCACTAATAGCAGGAGGACTGTTTCCGGACTA
>Ga0207421_10004376_pt1 | contig 16269 bp, 9 predicted proteins | sample SodLakKL_010_SED_4_FD_187542 | JGI IMG/M metagenome (GOLD analysis project Ga0207421, IMG submission 187542) | Alkaline sediment microbial communities from Lake Tanatar, Kulunda Steppe, Russia - 8KL_010_SED (SPAdes) (version 2) | ecosystem: Environmental > Aquatic > Non-marine Saline and... | reverse complement strand
CGCCGACGCGGTCTACCGCACCTGCTCGGCACTGTTCAACGCCGCGGTCGCCGACGACGTCATGGTCAGGAGCCCGGTCAAGTCCAAGCATCACCGCCCACGCCGCCAGCGCGAGGCCAAGCTCGTCCTCGAGCGCGCCGCGGCCCGCCGCCTGCTGCTGCACCTCAAGGGCTGGCACCGCGACACCGCCCTGTTGCAGTTGGCGCTGGGGGCGCGGGTCGGGGAGATCGGCGGGCTGAGCCCGCACGACGTTGACCTGCGTCGCCGCCGGGTCAGCCGGTGCTTCCCAGGGAGTTGAGAGGGCAACCTGTCACGAGCAGGGCTCAGTTCGTAGCCGTCGTCCGACCTCACTTGTGTCCCTTGGAGAAACCGCTTCGGTATGTCGGTACCCCGAGGTCCGGTCCGGCCGCGGTCTTGAGGCTAAGGACCCGCTCTTCTGGGCGAAAGTCAGCTTCGCCCAGCCTCGAGTGAAGGAGGAGTCCGCGGAGGAGGGTGTCGCGGTGACGGCTCTCGACTTCCAACAAGATCTTGCCTTCGAGACTGGATCGGGGGCGCGCACGCTGAACCGTCGCAACTGGAACGTCAAGGGCAACCGATGCCCTTCCTGCGCTGCATCCACGCGCCAATGCCGCTCCCACTGGCTCAGCTATCGCCTCCGGAGGCGCTTCACGGCGCCTCACTCTCGCGGCCTCCTGACGCAAGGTTCGGAGTGCGCGCAGCCAATCTAGGGCACGCGGACGGTCCAAGAGACGCAGGACGCCAACTCGTAGGGCCTCATCGGATAGTCCCGCGGTTTCCGGCCTGGCGGCGAGGGATGGTGGTGCCTGCTTCGAACCTCGGAGCCTTTCGAGCAGATCTCTCTCCTGCTCGTCTGCCAGTTGCCACAGCGTCGTGATCTCTTCCGCCATCTCCGCTGCCCGAGCCTGTAGCTCGGCTACCTCTTGCCCCAGCAACTTCTCAACGTCGACGAGCACATCGGCCACGACCCTCAGAGCTACTTCAGGGCTACCAACGCACTGGCTGCCCTCGAGGGTGTCCGCGAGCTCCTGCGCCATGGGCGAGCTTCGGAACGCGCGGCTACATATCGGCGACGGCCACGTCCCCCACTCCTCGACCCACGCCTGCTCCAGTGCAGCCATCCCTTGCGCTTCGCCCGTCTGACTGGCCTCACCCACGATTCCCTCGCGTGCCACGATCGTCTCGCCATCGGCAACTCGCTGGAGGGGCTTGAGTCATGTGGTGGGTGTGCCCGACGCATGCCCCTACTCGGGCGCCGTAGCAGGCCCGCGAGCTACATGCGGCTGTCCGGCAGGGAGCGTCTGCTGGCCGTGCTCAACCGGCAGCCCCCCGGCGGTTCCCGTGCGGGCGACCGTCACCGCCTAACGGGGACCACGATGGCCCCCACGTTCCCGAACGCACTACCGAACAGGGCGCCGGCGACGAGCGAGATGAGGCTCGTGTCGAGCAAGGCCGAGGCCGCCCCGATCCTGCAGGCTTAGCGTCACCTGTAGCAGTGCTATGCCTAGGAGGCCGATGAGTTGCTCAGGATCGCCCATTGCCCATCGGCGCGTTCGTCGTTCCTGTGCACGCCGTTCGTTGGAGGCTTATTACCCAGACGGCTGAGCTCGGTCAAGCGGTGCAGCACCCCGTGCCTGATGACACACCGGATGGCTAGTCTCGGCGGTCGCGGTAGCGGTGATTCGGGATCGGGGTGACGTGACGGACGGTAGCGAGGAGATCGTCCCCTCCGAAGTGCGCAAGAGCGCTATCACGAGCCAGTCCATCGGGGTGGACTCGTTGGCGGTCTTGTTGCGGGTCGTGCCACCCGACGCACCTACCAGCTCCTACGCCGATGCGATCCTGTCCGACAATGTGCTGGGCATGGAGCGGGTCTCAGCGCGGGAGAATCGCCTCAACACCTTGCAGCGCCTGTATCAGCTACGTCGGGAGTCAGTTCTGTTCCGGGCACTTCGCGACTTGTGGCCGCTCGACAGCGCGGGGCAGCCCCTTCTCGCCGGTCTGTCTGCGATGACGCGGGACACGGTCTTCCGGGCGACGGGCGAGTTGATCGCGCAGCTCGGGTACGGGGAGGCGGCTGCCACCGAGGGTTTCGTGGCGGCGATCGATACGGCGTTCCCCGGCGCCTACCGCGAGAACACGTTACGGACCATCGCCACGAAGGCGTCGACCTCGTGGGAGCAGACCGGGCACCTCGTCGAGGTGCCAGCAGACGGCCGGTCCCGGGTGCGTGAGCGAACCCCTGCGGTATGCACATCGACCGCGGTGGCCTACGCGCTGCTGCTCGGGCACTTGCAGGGCCACCGAGGGGAGGCGCTGTTCACCACGATCTGGGCGCGGGTGTTGGACCGCCCTCGATCGCAGCTGATGGACCTGGCGTTCTCTGCCTCTCAGCAGGGGATGCTCGAGTTCCGCAGTAGCGGCGGCGTGATCGAGGTCGGGTTCGCCCAGCTCCTCCGGCCGATGGAAGGGCAGTTGCTGTGAGCTATGTCGACGACCTGGTCGAGGCCTACCGACGCTTTGTGGACCTGTCTTGGCCGACCGAAGTCGCGCCACCACAGCGGGTGTGGATGGCGATCTACCCGCCTGGACACGAGCGCCGGCTACGGCTGAACGTGCCGGAGTTCGCCAACGCGACCGAGCAGGCCGATCACCGGTGGGGGCTGATCGACATCACGACGTCCTTCGAGCGTTGGATGGCGGCACACGAGTACGCGGAGGCGTACTTCGATGACCCGGAGCTGCTCGACACGGCCCTTCCGGACTTCTTCGACCATCTGGTCGCCGAGGTCCGCGCGCAACTGGAGGACTACGACGACCCGAACGGCGTCGTCGGCCTCCTTGGCGCGGGAACGCTGTTCGGACTGGGGGATGCGGTCAAGGTCTCCGCACTGATGAACGAGATAAACGATGCGATCGCGGGCCGGTTGCTGGTGTTCTTCCCTGGCCAGCACGAGCACAACAGCTACCGGCTGCTGGACGCCCGCGACGGTTGGGACTACCTGGCGACGCCGATCACCGCAGAGGGGGCGCGAAGGTGACGACGCTGAACAAGGACCTTTTCGACAAGGACCCGACGGCCTCGAAGATCCCGAACGACGGGGTCGCGAAGGTCGTCCGTCCAGAGACCGACGCGCAGTGGGGTGTGTTGGACTGGGAGCTGAAGAGCTTCGTGTGCGAGGGCGAGTACGAACGAGGGCTTGAGCGCATCCTCAACAGCTTCCTGACCAACCTCGGGCAGAGCCAGCAGCCCGCTGTGTGGGTCAGCGGCTTCTACGGCAGCGGGAAGTCCCACCTCTGCCGGGTGCTGGAGTACCTGTGGCGAGACGTGCAGATCCGCTCGGGCAAGACCGCCCGGCAGCTCGTGCACCTACCCAGCGAGATCGAGGCGCACCTGATCGAGCTGTCTACCGCCGGCAAGCGCCTCGGTGGCCTGTGGTCCGCCGCTGGGACGCTCGGTGCAGGCAAATCCCAAGCGGTGCGCCTGGCGTTCCTCTCGGTGCTGTTCGAGAGCGCAGGACTGCCCGAGCAGTACCCGATCGCTCGCTTCACGCTGTGGGCGAAGGAACACGGCTACCTCGACACGATCGCCGCGGCGGTGAAGAGCGCCGACAAAGACCTGCACCGCGAGCTCGCGAACCTGTACGTGTCTCCGATCGTTGCTGACGCGTTGCTGCAGGCCGACCCGAAGCTCGGTGACTCAGCGAAGGACGTCCGGGACCTGCTGCGCATGCAGTTCCCTCCGCAGCAGACCGACATCACCGACGAGCAGATGTTCGATGCGGTCGAGGACGTGCTGCGACTGCAGTCCGACACACCGGGCCGCTACCCGCTGACGCTGGTCGTGCTGGACGAGATGCAGCAGTACCTCGGTGAGGACAACGCGCGGACCCTTGCGGTGCAGAACATCGTCGAAGGGGTCAGCTCACGGTTCGACAACAGCGTGTTGTTCGTCGCAACCGGCCAGTCGGCGATGGGGGGCACGCCCACCCTGCAGAAGCTCACCGACCGGTTCCCGGTGCAGATACAGCTGTCGGACAAGGACGTGGAGACGGTCGTCCGGCAGGTCATCCTCCGCAAGCGTCCCGATCGGGTTCCCGAGCTCCAGTCCACCCTGGATGCGGCCTCGGGGGAGATCGACCGACACCTAGGCGGCACGAAGATCGCACCGACCGCTGCCGACAAGTCCGATCTGGTTGCTGACTATCCGCTGCTACCGACCCGCCGTCGCTTCTGGGAGCTGGCGCTCCGAGCGTTGGACCGGGCAGGCAAGGCGGGGGTACTGCGCACCCAGCTGCGGATCATCCACGAGGCGACGCGCGAGGTTGCCGACGAGCCGGTCGGTCACGTTGTCGGCGCGGACTTCGTCTACGAGCAGCAGGCCCCGGCTCTCCAGCAGTCCGGTGTCCTCCTGCGGGAGATCCACGAACTCATCCTGTCCCTGCGTGACGAAGGCGACGACGGGGTCCTGAAATCGCGTATCTGCGCTCTCGTCTTCCTGATCACCAACGTCCCGCAGCAGGTCGTGGGGTCCGGTGACCTGGGACTCCGAGCAACCGCTCCGTTCATCGCGGATCTGCTGGTCGAGGATCTCCAGGCGGACGGGAGCACGCTGCGTAAGCGCATCCCAGAACTCCTCGAGCAGCTCGTCGCGGCCGGCCGGCTCATGCAGCTCGGCGATGAGTACCGGTTGCAGACCGAGGAGGGCGCAGACTGGGAGAAGGACTATCGGACCCGGCTGTCCGCCGTCCGCGACGATCCGAGCCGGCTTGCGACCTTGCGTGACGAGCGGCTCCAGGGCGCGGTCGAGCATGCGATCGGCAACCTCACTCTCACGCAAGGCAAGAGCCGCATCCCACGGCGTCTCGAGCTGCATTGGGGGGCGGACGAACCGGTCGGAGGTGAGGAACGGGTCCCAGTGTGGATCCGCGACGAGTGGTCGGCAACCTCAGCGGCGGTCCGCAACGCTGCAGCACAGGCCGGGGATGACAGTGCGACCGTGTTCGCCCTGCTCCCCAAGCGCAACGCCGAGCAGGTCAAGGAAGCCCTCGCGTCGCACGCCGCCGCCCAGGACACCATCAACGCCAAGCCCACGCCGCAGACCGACGAAGGCAAGCAGGCGAAGCGTTCGATGAGCGGCCGTGTCGAGGCGGACGAGGAGCGGATCACCAAGCTCATCGAAGAGGTCGTCGCGCACGCCCGGGTCCTACAGGGCGGTGGCCACGAGGTCGATGGCGCGACGCTGCGGGACCGGGTCCAGACCGCGGCTGAGCGTTCCCTGGTGCGGCTCTACCCCAAGTTCGCCACGGCCGATGACCCCAACTGGAACAAGGTCATCACCAGCGCCCGCGACGGCGCACCCGACCCCCTGGCAGCCCTCGGTCACTCCGCCGAGGTGACGGCCCACCCGGTCTGCAAGGAGATCCTCGGCGCCATCAGCGGCAGCGGCACCAAGGGCTCGGATCTCGCAAAGCAGTACACCGACCCGCCCTACGGTTGGCCGAAGGACGCCATCAACGGCGCCATCCTGACCCTCGTCGCGACCAAGCACATCCTGGCGCTCCAGGGGGCGACGGCGCTGACCTCCGCCAAGCAGCTCGAGCCGCGGAAGATCTCCACCACCACCTTCCGCAAGGAAGACCCGCCGCCGACGGCGAAACAACGCATGGCCGTCCGCGGCCTGCTCACCGCAGCCAAGATCCCCTACGAGAACGGCCAGGAAGACGCACAACTGCCTGCTCTGCTGCAGAAGCTCCGTGACCTGGCTGACCAGGCCGGCGGTCCGCCCCCCCTGCCGGACCGTCCCGACACCAGCCTTGTCGAAGACCTGAGCAGCCGGGTCGGCAATGACCAGTTCCGCGCCATCGCCGACGAGCACCAACAGGTCCGAGAGCTCCTGGACGCGTGGCAAGCCGCCGCCGCGCGACGCGAGAGCCGTCAGCGGGAGTGGGAGACGCTTGAGTCGCTCCTCCATCACGCCCGCGATCTCGACGGCGCTGACGGCCTGGTCCAGCAACGCGACGGCATTCTGGAGGGCCGACTGCTGCTCGAGGACCCCAACCCGATCCGCCCAGTGCTCGACGCCGTGACCGAGCTTCTGTCGGAGCAGGTGGAGGCAGCTGCCGAGCAGCTCCGGGCGCACCACCGGCAGGTCATGGAGGAACTACAGGCCACGGAAGAGTGGAAGCAGCTAGATGACGGCGCCTGGACTGAGATCATCGACGAGGTCGGACTCCAGCGACCCGACGATGTCGATGTGTCCTCACGGGACAAGCTGGTCATCGTGCTGCAGGATGCGCCGCTGAAGAGCTGGAAGGACCGCACCGAGGTGGTCCGTGCCCGAGCGAAGCGAGCTCGGGAAGCTGCCGCGCAACGGCTGGAGCCAACCGCGGTCCGCGTGAGCCTGGCCGGCGCCACGCTCAAGGTCGAGGAGGACGTCGACGCCTACCTCGCCAGTCTGCGGGAACGGATCCTCGACGAGTTGCGCAACGGACACACCGTCATCATCTGAGAACGACGAGGGACATCATGCGGGCATTGTCGACGGAGTTGCGGCGCGGGCTTGAGCGGTCGGTGTTGGCGGGTCGGCGGGCTGCGGAGTTGGGGGTTCGGGCGGCGTTGGGGTCGTTGGGGGTGGAGGCGAGGGAGAAGCCGGCGTATCTGTCGGAGGAGCAGGCGCGGCTGCGGCGGGGGTTGCGTGCGAAGCAGCGGCAGCTGGGTGGCGGGTTCGAGCTGCTGGTGTGGGAGTGTGCGTACGAGCAGTGGCATCGGCTGTTGTTCGCCCGCTACCTGGCGGAGAACGGGCTGCTGCGCCATCCCGTGTACGAGGCGCCGGTCACGCTTGCGGAGTGTGAGGAGCTTGCGGAGGAGCTCGGCGAGCCTGACGGGTGGTCGGTTGCGGCGAGGTTCGCCTCAGAAATCCTGCCTGGGATCTTCCGGCTGGACGATCCGGCGGTGCAGATCCGGCTCGCGGCGGAGCATCGGGTGGCGTTGGAGCAGATCGTTGCTGGTTTGCCTGGTGAGGTGTTCCTGGCGGACGACAGCTTGGGGTGGGTGTATCAGTACTGGCAGTCGGAGCGGAAGGATCAGGTCAACGCGTCCGAGGTGAAGGTTGGCGGGGCAGATCTTGCGCCGGTGACGCAGTTGTTCACTGAGAACTACATGGTGCGGTTCCTGCTGGAGAACTCGCTGGGTGCCTGGTGGGCGGCACGCCATCCTGGCTCGCCGCTAGTGAAGGAGTTCGAGTTCCTGCGGTTCGATGAGGATGGCCAACCTGCTGCTGGCACGTTCAATGGATGGCCGGACACTGTGGCTGAGGTCACGGTGATGGATCCGTGCTGCGGGTCCGGCCACTTCTTGGTTGAGGCGTTCGGGATGCTCTGGCGCATGCGTGCCGAAGAGGAAGGTCTCGAGCCCATCGCGGCGCAGGACGCGGTGCTGCGGGACAACCTGTTCGGGTTGGAGCTTGATCCCCGGTGTGTGCAAATCGCGATGTTCGCGGTCGCGTTGACCGCGTGGAAGCAGGGTGGCGGCTGGCGGGCTCTGCCCACGCCGAACATCGCCTGCTCGGGGATTCCCGCCAAGGCACCGTTGGAGGAGTGGACCGCGCTTGCCGATGGCGACGAGAGACTTGAGCGCGTATTGGAGCGGTTGCACGCTCTATTCAAGGATGCGGAGACGCTGGGAAGTCTCATTAATCCCCGGCGAGCTACCGAGATGGCCAACGTCGCGGGAACACAAAGGTCTCTCGAGGATGTGGACTTCGCTGAGGTCGCTCCGCTGCTGGAGAAGGCCACCGCTCGCGAGACCGACGACCCCGCCAGCGTCGTCCTCGGTGCGGATGCCGCCGGAATAGCAAGAGCTGCGGTACTCCTTGCGCGCCCGTACACACTGGCGGTCACGAATGTCCCTTATCTGGGCAGGCACAAGCAGAGCCAGCTGCTCGCCGGATTCCTTGCCGAGCGCTACCCGGAGGGAAGCCCAGAGTTGGCAACTGCCTTCTGGATCCGTCTGAACGAATTCCTTATGCGTGCGGGGACGACGGCGACGGTCATGCCACACACTTGGATGTTCCTGGGGGCATTCAAGGCGTTCCGTCTCATGGCCCTGAATCGTTGGGAGATTCCGCTCCTGGCGCGCCTGGGTTCCGGTGCATTCCAGAGCATCTCGGGAGAGATTGTGCAGGTCACTCTGGCGGTAACCCAGAAGACGCACTCGGCTAGTTCGACACGTATGCAACAACTGGACCTAACGAGCGTTCCTTTTGACAATAAGCCAGGTGCATTGGCGGCGTCAGGATCACGTTCGAGCACTCATGGCCAGCAATTGAAGAACCCGGATGCTCGGATTCTCGTCGATGCCTCATGGTCCGGAGATCGACTGAGTCGCTACGGACAGGCTTTCGCAGGAGTGCAGACTGGCGACATCAAGCGCTTCACCCGCGGATTCTGGGAAATTCCGGCCATTGACGGTGGTTGGGAAAGGTTTCAGGGTACTTCAGATGGGTCATATTGGGGAGGGAGGAGCGATGTAGTTCTCTGGGAGGATGGAGCGGGACAACTACATGACTTCGTGGCGTCAAAGCTCGGGGAGAACGGTGTTGCAGCCTGGCTGCGTGGTCTGCACCTACGGGGCACTCGTGGGATCGCGGTGAACGTCGTGAACCTACAGACGTCGATCTACAACGGTGAGATTTACGACTGCAACGTTGCAGTAGTTGCACCGAAGAGCCAGGCGGATTTTCGAGCGATTTTGGAGTTCCTTCGCAGCCCAGACTTCGTTCAACGCCTAGCGGAGTTGGACGCGAAGACAATCACGACAAACGCGACAATGGTGAAGGTTCCTTTCGACTACCAGCGGTGGCAAGATGTGGCACGCGAGGCCGAGCAACTGCCAGCGCCGTGGTCGGATGATCCGACGCAGTGGTTGTTTGACGGGCGGCCGGAGGTGGCGACGGAGCCGTTGCAGGTTGGCGTAGGGCGGCTGGTGGGTTACCGGTGGCCGGAGCAGCCCGAGGGCGACGGACTGGATGATCATGCCGATACCGACGGGATTGTGTGCCTGCCGGCGGTGCGTGGTGAGCCTTCGGCCGCGGACCGTCTGAGCGGGCTGCTGGTGGATGCCTATGGCGACGGGTGGTCGACCTCTCTGACGTCTCGGCTGCTGGAGGAGGCGGGGTCGGCGAAGAAGACGCTGGCTGACTGGTTGCGGGATGACTTCTTCAAGCAGCACTGCAAGGTGTTCTCGAACCGGCCGTTCGTGTGGCACATCTGGGATGGCCGCAAGGATGGGTTCGCGGCGCTGGTGAACTACCACCGCATGGATCGTGCCGGTTTGGAGAAGCTGGCCTACACCTACCTGGGGGACTGGATCGAGCGGCAGCAGGCTGCTGCGGCTGAGGGGGTGGCGGGTGCGGATCTGCGGCTGGCAGCGGCGCTTGAGTTGCGCAAGAAGCTGCAGGCAATCCTGGCGGGTGAGCCGCCATTCGACATCTATGTGCGGTGGAAGTCGTTGGCGGAGCAGCCGATCGGGTGGGATCCGGATCTGGATGATGGGGTGCGGTTGAACATCCGTCCGTTCGTGGAGGCTGGAGTGCTGCGGTCGAAGGTGAACGTGCACTGGAAGAAGGACCGGGGCAAGAACCCGGATGGGTCCGAGCGGCACAACGACCTGCACTACGCCAACGACCAGAAGCGACAAGCCCGCCAGGAAGCAGGGACCGCATGAGCGAGACCCTGCTGGATCGGCTCGAAGCCGCACTCACTTTGGCGGTTGGGTTTAACGAGAACGCTGAGGTGGCGCCGGTCGCGTTGCTGTGGTCGGACCGTGAGCGCCAGTTCGAGCACGCGATTGAGCCACTATCCGAGCGGTTTCCGCTGGTGCGTCACGGTGGGTACTCCCCGTCGGACAACACCGGGCCTGCCTACTGGCTCCGATGTGCGATCGCGGGCACGATCGAGGTTGACCTGCCCGAGGGAATCCCGGTCGTGTACCTGCCGGGGGTTGCGCGGGAGGATCTGCGGGCGATCGAGTCGTGTCCACGAGAACTCGCGCCGATCGCGGAGTTGCAGTATCGCGGCCGGTTCTTCTCGCACCCGAACGGGCGGGACTGGTCGGTGCGAGGGCTGCTGGCCAACCGTGACGTGGGACTCAGCCTCGATATCGCAGAGGACCATGCCACCGCTGCCTCCCTGGTAGCGGCACTAGGCGAGCTGCTGGATCGCCCGATGTCACGGCTGGAGTCACAGCGGATCGATGCGACCTTTCTGCAGGGTCTACTGAACCCTGACCCGGTTGAGGCCATCCTGCAGTGGCTGGACGACCCGCAGAGATTCCAGGCTCGCAGCAGCGACGCGACCTGGGACGCGTTCGCGGACCAGTGCACGCGCGAGTTCGACCTTGATCCGGCCGCGGACGGGCCGCTCACCGCTGGTCGCAAGCTCGGTGAACGCAAAGGGGGCTGGCAGCAGGTGTGGGCCCGCTACGCGCGTAACCCCGAGGCCTACCCCGGCGTCGAGGAACGGCTGCGGGCCGGAAAGCCTCAGGATGTGCTATTCGCCGGTGCCCCCGATGCCTGGCCACAGGACAACGACGATCTGGAGGCCAAGCTACGTACGGCTCTTGCCCGGTTCGGCGAGTACACCGCCTCCGAAGCGCGGGACCGGATCGCTGCGCTCGTCAGGGATCACGAGCCCCGTCGAGGGTGGGTCTGGGCGCGGCTCGGACGTGCACCGTTGGCCTTCGCTTTGGAGCATCTCGAGCAGTTGGCATCACTTACCGCTGGCAGTCCTGCGCCCTCGCTCGGTGCTCTGGTCGACGGCTACGCAGAGCACGGCTGGCAGGCCGATGCAGCGTTCCTGCAGTCCCTGTCGGAGGTGAGGGAACCCGCGGATCGGGATGCGGTGCAGCAGGCAGCTCTTGCGCTGTACCGGCCGTGGCTGGAGGCGCAAGCGACCGCGTTCCAGGGCGCGCTCGGCCCGAACGCCAGCGACTACCGACCGGGGCCGCCGGTCGAGCCGGCACCGGGCACGGTCACGATGTTCGTGGACGGCCTCCGACTCGACGTCGCCCACCGGCTGCAGGCAAGGCTCGGATCCTTCAATCACCACCTCGACGTGTCGCTCGCCGCGCTGCCAACGGTGACGGACACGGCCAAACCTGCCCTCGCCCCGCTCCCAGACGATGCGCTGGTCGCGGGTGAGGAGTTCGCCGCGGCCCGTGCCACCTCGTCGCGAGCGAAGGCCGATGTCGGCGTGCTCCGCAGCCTGATGCAGGACCGTGGGGTGCAGATCCTGAAGGGTGCCGAGGTCGGTGACCCTTCAGGCAGCGCCTGGACCGAGGCCGGCGGCATCGACAAGCGGGGGCACGAGTTCGGTGCCGCGCTCGTTGATGAGCTCGACAACGAGTTGGCCTCCATCGCCCGTCGCATCACGATGCTGCTGGAAGCTGGCTGGCAGACGGTCGAGGTCGTCACCGACCACGGGTGGTTGCTCGTCCCAGGGGGGATGGCCAAGGTCGACCTCCCCGTCGCCACGGTGGTCAAGCGCAAGGGGCGCTGCGCCCGGCTGAAGGACGGAGCCTCCGTCGAGGTGCTAACCGTTCCCTGGCACTGGGACCCGAACGTCGACATCGCGCTCTCCCCGGGCATCACCTGCTTCGAAACGGGCAAGGAGTACGAGCACGGTGGGGTCAGCCTCCAGGAGTGCGTCGTCCCCCGACTCAAGGTCTCGAGCAGCACTGGTAAGGCGGCCACCAGAGGGGCTGCGATCACGAAGGTGAAGTGGCTCGGGCTGGTGTGCCGGATCGAGGTGGAACACGTCGCACCAGGGATGACGGTGGACCTTCGCGCGAAACCCGGCGAGCCGACCACCAGCGTCGCGGACGACGCCAAGGAGACGACCGCGTCCGGCAGGGTGTCGCTGTTCGTCGCCGATGAGGACCTCGAAGGGGAACGCGCCTACCTGGTGGTCGTCGGTAGTGATGGCAGCATCCTGGCCCAGCGCGAGGTCACGATCGGACAGAACCGATGAGTCTGCTGGACGCGCTGGATGAGAAGGCCGCCGAGGTCTTCGAGGGCTACCTGGTCAAGAAGGACCTGGCCCAGCAGTTCCGCGGGCAGTACCCGGTGCCGACCTACGTGGGGGAGTTCCTGCTCGGCCGCTACTGCGCCACCACCGACCCGGACGAGATCGCCGAGGGGCTGGAGATCGTTCGCCGCTCCATGGGCGAGCGCACCGTCCGCCCGGGCGAGGAGGAGCTGTTCAAGTCCCGAGCCCGCGAGAAGGGCGCGGTCAAGATCATCGACCTGCTGCGGGCCCGGCTGGATTCCGGCTCCGACTCCTACAAGGCCGAGCTGCCAAGCCTGCAACTCAAGGACGTCCACATCTCCCCGCAGCTGGTCAACGACCACGACCGGATGCTGACCGGTGGGTTCTACGCCGAGGTCACCCTCGAGTACCTCGCTGCACTGGCCGGCGAGCAGGGCGGCTCTCCGTTCCGGATCGAGTCGATCCGCCCGATCCAGATGTCCACCCGCGACGCGCTCGCAACGTTCATCCGCGGCCGGGCCGAGTTCACCCTCGATGAGTGGCGCGACGTGCTGCTGCGCTCGGTCGGGTTCGAGCCGTCCAAGCTGACCCGCCGTCAGCAGGACGTGCTGCTGCTGCGGATGGTCCCGTTCGTGATGTCCAACTACAACGCCGTTGAGCTCGGGCCCCGCGGTACCGGCAAGTCGCACCTGTTCCAGCAGGTGTCCCCGTACGCGCACCTTGTGTCGGGCGGTCGGGCGTCGATCGCGAACATGTTCGTCCACCTCGGTACTGGCAAGCGTGGGCTGGTCGCGCAGTACGACGTGATCTGCTTCGACGAGGTGTCCGGGGTGCAGTTCGACTCCAAGGAAGGGGTGAACATCCTCAAGGGCTACATGGAGTCCGGGGAGTTCTCCCGTGGCAAGGAGTCGATAAAGGCCACCGGCGGGATCGTGATGGTCGGCAACTTCGACGTCGACGTCGAGGACCAGCTCCGCAAGGGCCACCTGCTCGCGCCGCTGCCGAAGGAGATGCGCGACGACACCGCGTTCATGGACCGCATCCACGCGTTCCTGCCCGGCTGGGACGTCCCGAAGCTCGACCCGACCTACTTCACCCACCACTTCGGGTTCGTCAGCGACTTCCTCGCTGAGTGCTGGACCCACCTGCGCCGGACCAGCCGGCTGGAGGCGATCCAGGGCCGCATCGAGTGGGGCCGGCAGCTCTCCGGCCGGGACCGCCGCGCAGCGGAGAACACCGTCAACGGGCTACTCAAGCTGCTCTACCCCGACCACGACAGCGAGGTGCCGGCGGAGTTCCTGCAGTGGGCTGCGGAGCTGGCCGTCGAGATGCGCCGGCGGGTGAAGGAGCAGCAGGCGTTCATCGGCGAGTCCGAGTTCGGCAACGTCGACCTGGCCTACGCCATCGACGGGTCCGACCCCACGGTCGTCTACTGCGACGAGAGCGTGAAGCACCGGCTACGGGAGCAGACCGACCTTGCCGGCGAGGATGGGCCGGGCGGTCGGAGGGGGTCGACCGAGCTGCCCGTTCCGGAACCCGAGGAGCTCGCGAAGGCGAACGAGACCGTGTCCCGGGACTACGGGACTGGGGACGTCATCGATGACCGGTTCGAGGTGCTCGACCACCTCGGCTCTGGCGGGTTCTCCAAGGTCTACCGGGTCCAAGACGCGGTCGAGGGCGAGGAGCGGGCACTCAAGCTGTTCGACAACGCCTCCGGGTACGACGCGGTGCGCCGGGAGATCTCGGCGCTGCGCAAGGTCCGCCACCCGCACGTCGTCGAGGTGATCTGGGCTGGGAAGACCGCGCAGAACGAGTGGTACCTGCTCACCGAGTACGTCCAGGGTGAACCGCTGGAGGCCTACGCCACCGGCAAGCAAGTCCTGCGCGATCGGGAGGCGATCGACGTGGCGCTGGACGTTCTGGACGCGCTGACGGCGATCCACCCGGACGCCCGCCGGCTCGGCGAGCTCGAAGCGAAGAAGCAGCGTGGAGAGGACCTGACCTACGAGGAGTTCGGTGAGTTTCAAGAGTTGCAGGACTCCGGGCTGGTCCACCGCGACATCAAGCCGCAGAACATCATCCTGACCCGCCAAGGCGCGAAGCTGCTCGACTTCAACATCGCCTCCCGGGTTGGCGACCCGGTCATGACCGTGTCAGGCACCCCGCCCTACCAGGCACCTGACGTGGACTACACCATGTGGGATGTGTCCACGGACCTGTTCGCCGTCGGCGTCACCCTCTACGAGCTGCTGTGCAACGGCGAGCACCCCTACCCGGGAGGCCGACCGATGCTCGGTGAGGAGGTCCGTGACCCGGCCGGTCTGCGACCGGACCTGCCCGGGGCCCTACACACCTTCCTGACCCGGGCTTGCGCCCCGTACCGCGGTCAGCGCTTCCAGACGGCACTAGAGATGCGCGGCGAGCTCGCCGAGATCCGCGCGGCGATGTGAGTCAGCGGGCGGCGAAGCGCTGACCGGAGCGCTCCACGACGATCAGGTTCGCGAGCACGAGCTGGTCGCGTTCGTCGAGCTCCAGATCCGAACCGCTCGCCAGCGGCTGAGCCGGTCGGTGGGCTCGGTCCTCCCGGGACCAGCGGCGTATCTGCGTTCCGCCGGTGCTGCCCAGGTCGGTGACGCGCAGACGGTCACCGGTGACCGCGATCTCGACGTGCTCCCGTGAGATGCGGGCTCGCTGCGCGTCGTCAAGGAGGAGGGAGGGGTCGGCGCCGTCGGGAGCGGTCCTGCCTCGCCCGAGGGTGAGCGGCTGTCCCTCGTAGACCGACACTCGCTCCTCACGGCCATCGGCGACGAGCTTGAGTTGCAAGCCGCGGGGCCGCGGTCCGTTCGGGGTCACCGGACGGCGGCACGATGGGCAGTCCACCGTCCCGTCTTGCTCTCGCTGCGGGATGCCGATGTCCTCCGGCGCGAGCTTCGCGGCGAGGCAGGACGGGTTGTCGCAGCGGTACCGGTCGTGGAGCACGTCGGTCACGACCCACTCACGTCCGTCCCGGCGGCGCAGCAGCCCACGGTCCTTGAGCATGGCTTGCTCCGCAGCCCTCGAGATCGAGAAGCCGGTGTGGAACCCCATGTCGCGCGGCACGACACGAAGGCCGCCGCCTCGGCGGGGGACCCAGCCGAGGAAGTCGTCGGTGTTCCCGTCGATCCAGGGCTGCTCACGCCGGTAGTCGACGAACCGGTCGTTGGAGACAACCACCGACCCTGTCTCCCGCGCCAGGAGCAGGACATCACGGTCCGCGTCCCCCTCGGCGATGATGACCTGGCCGGCGTGCGCTGCCTCGCGGACGCGTCGACGATCCTCACGTGTGAGCTTGCGCTCCAAGCTGGCGTCCGCGACAGCCGTCCACTCCGGTGCTCCGCCGAGATGGTCGGCCAACTCGGCCAGCAACAGTTCGAACCGCGACCACGCCGCGAGCGCCGCGCCTTCGTCGAGCCGCCGGTCGCAGCAGATGTTCGACAGGTCGACGATGAGCGGGCGCGGGTCACCCATCGTGGCTCACGGTGGCAGCGTCCGGCTCGGCCCAGGGATCAAGCAGGGCGACCGTCGCGTTGTCCGACGAGGTTGCGTCCAGGTAGTCGGCCAGCTCAGCGATCACCTGGTCGACCGGCGCCGGCGCGCATGCGAGGCGGCGGACCTCACGTCGATCAGGTCCGGCAGAGATCCCGTCGCTTGCTACCAGGATCCGATCGCCCGGCTCGAGCCCGAGCGCGCAGATGTCCGGACCCTGCCGACCCATCACCCCAACCGAGCGGGTCAGGGTGTGCTGGCCCGGGTGGGTCTGCGACTGCGCCTCGGTCAGCCGGCCGGTACGCACCAACTCGGCCGCGACCGTGTGGGGTGGGGTGAGCAACTGGAGTTGACCGTCCCGTACCAGGAATGCCGGCGAATCCCCGACGTGGGCAACGAGGCCGCGCGCGGCACCGGCGACGACCGTCGGCCGCAACGCGACCACGGTCAGGGTGCAGCCGGCGTCCACGAGCCGAGGGTGGCGATGCCGGACCTGGTGGACCGCCGCGCTAGCCGCCTCGAATGCCGCCTGGACGGCAGGCTCGGACACCGGCGGCAGGAGCGCACATGCCGCCGCGGTGACAGCGGCGTGGGCTGCTAGCTCGCCGCCTTCGTGTCCGCCCATCCCGTCGGCCAGGACCACGAGGTCGGGGAGCGCGATAACGCGGTCCTCGTTGCT
>Ga0207421_10004375_pt1 | contig 16272 bp, 14 predicted proteins | sample SodLakKL_010_SED_4_FD_187542 | JGI IMG/M metagenome (GOLD analysis project Ga0207421, IMG submission 187542) | Alkaline sediment microbial communities from Lake Tanatar, Kulunda Steppe, Russia - 8KL_010_SED (SPAdes) (version 2) | ecosystem: Environmental > Aquatic > Non-marine Saline and... | reverse complement strand
CGCCTGAACTACATATTTTACCTGCTGAAGATGTTGAAGAAACAAGTGCTACTTTAAAAGCACAGTTAGAAGATTTAGAGTCTGCGTCAAGCGTTTCAGGAACATTTTACCTTGACGGTGATGATGTAGGTACTTTTACAGAGCTTAGCGTTGACGGTGATGGAATAGTAGACCAAGATGTTGATGGTTTGTCACCGAACACTAACTACGAGTTTTATGTTGAATACGAGTATGAGATTGACGGTGAAACTTATACTGATGAAACAGATACTGAAAGTTTCGAAACGAAAGAGATTGATGTTCCTACAGTATCTACTAGAAGCCCTACAGATGTAGAAGCTGAGTCAGCTACTCTTAGAGGTGACTTAATTGATTTAGGACAGTTTGACGAAGTAGATGTAAGGTTTTGGTACGGTGAAGAAGGAGAGGATATGAGTTCCACAAGCAGGGGTAGTTTAACATATAGTACAACTTTCCAAGACTCTGTAGACGATTTAAAAGACGACACTACTTATGAGTACGAAGCTGAGGTTATCTACGAGTTTGAAGGAGAGGAACATAGTGTGTGGGGTGGTACAGAAACTTTTGACACAGAAGGTTTCGAAAGACCTAGTTTTGACGGGGATGTAGTAGAGGTTTTCGATGACCACGCTGATGTGTATGTCACTTTGAACGATTTAAACGACTTCGACTCTGCTGATGTAATAGTTGAGTACGAGGACGAAAATGTAGAGTGGACAGACACTATTTTAGAAGATGTGGAAAGTCCACAAAGCAAAAGTTATACTGTTTATGATTTAGTGTATGAGACCGAGTATGATTTCCGTTTTGGTGTTACACCTTACAGAGATGGTGAGGAATATGACACAGTTTATACTGAGTGGGAAACACACGAAACTTTGGAAGAGCAGTTAGACCCACCTACTTTAGAGATAGAAGACCCTGTGGATGTTGAGGAAGACTCAGCTAGGCTTAGAGCGTTCTTATTGTCGATGGGAGAGTATGATGAGGTGGATACAAGGTTTCACTACAGGGTAGATGGTTCTGGTGATGATTTTGAAACAACTGATTGGGATACTTACACTGATGGTTACACTGCTGTGTTGGAGGATGTGGATGGTTTAGAAACAGGTGTGGCGTACGAGTATTACTTAGAATACGAGTTTGGGGAGGAAACAAGGACTACAGAGTCTACTTTTTTCCAAACTATTGACGATACTCAGGGAGAGCTTAGTGTTTGGAGTGATACGGAGTGGAGCGGTTACGGAGATGTTTTTAACAACATAGATGTTGTTGGTGACAGGATTGAAGTTGATGAGATTGAGGAAACCATAGATGGGTACAACTTAATTACAGATGATTTGAACTTTATGTCTGATTCAGGGTACAGCCGTGACGCTTATGCTTTGAAGGTTTCTGAGGAGCATAACAGGTTGTTTTGGCAAGCTGGTAGCGAGGATTGGTCGATAAGTTTAGATGATGTAGATGATTTTGACAGAGATGATATGGAGTATTATAACTCTGAAAATATGGGAGATTTGAGTTTGTTTACGGAGAACTACTTAACTAAATTTGTTTCAGCTTCAAACAAAATTTCCTTCAACGAGTTTGATGAGGATGGTGTTTATCAGGGAGAAATTTTTGTTTCAGACATTAATGATGACTACGGTGGAGTAGATTACTTCTTTGACAATCAGGGTAGGGAAACAATTATTTTTGGTGGGGATGACCGAGTAATGTTTTTCCAAGAAGACGACTTTGAGGACTACGAAAGTTTCGATGTAGGGATAGATAGTGAGGGGTTGTTAGTAGCGTATGATAGAAACGAAAACAGGATGATAGTAGGTTCTCAGGGTGGAGAGTTTGAGTTATATGAGGGTACAGGAACTATTGATAGTTTGGAAAAAGTAGATAGTTTTAGTTATGATTTAACGGAAGACATGATAAGGGATGATACTTTAGCTATTCATGGAGATTACTTTGTTTTCGGTGACTCAAACTCAGGTTTTGGGTCGGGTGGAGAGCTTGTAGCGTTTAACCACCAAACAGGAGAGTACGATGTTTATAGTGACGGTGTTGACGAAGTACACGCTCTTGATGTGGATATGGATACAGGTTTGTTTTCTGTTGGTGTTTCAGGAGAGGATAACTTTGTTTTTGACCTAGAGGAAGGAATTATTTTTGGTGATGGAAACGCTGGTTATGAACAGGCACATATCTCAGAGAATCATTTAGTGTGGGGTACAGGTAACGCCGACTTGTTTGAGGCTGAAACAAGTATAGATGACGCCTATGGAATTTATGAGACAGGGTTGTGGGATGACCTTTACGAAGTAGAAACATTTATCACAAACTTTGAAACAGAAGTTTCCACGCCTTCTGACTCATCAGTTGAAGCTGAGATAGGACTTGATACTACAGATGACGAAGAAATTAATAGCTGGGAGTCTTTAGGACAGTTAAGCTCAGGAGTGTCTGAGTGGAGTTACCCTGAAGATGAGTTAGGGGAAGGATACAATTACAAAGTAAGGTTTGAACTTGACTCAGCTAGTGATGGAACATCTCCGAGTGTTGATGGATTTACATTAGATGTTGCTGATGACATAGAGTTAGACGAACCTAGTGTTACTATCGGTGATTTGTATGATGTTTCTTCGACAGAGGCTACTATTGAAGGTGTTTTAACTGATACAGGCGATTACAGTTTGGAGGATGTTGAAGGGTTAATTGAGATTAGAGAAGATGATGCTGATAATTGGGTTACTTACCCTTACGAGTTTGACGGTTCTGAAAGCCTTCCTCACAGTTTTGAAAACACTTTTGTTGATTTAGAGGCTGATACTAACTATGAGTATCGTGTTGGTGCTGAGGTTGTTGGTGAGGATGTAACGGTTTATACTGATAGTGAGTGGTTTTTAACACACGATTATGAGCTTATTGATATGAGTGTGTTAGACCCTGTGGATGTTATGGAGGAGTCGTTTACTGCTCGTGTTCGGATTGATGACTTCGGGGACTTCGAGTTTGACGAGTATGAGGGGTTGGCGTTAGAAATAAGAACTTTAGAAGATGACCCTGTGGACGCTTTGGAAACAAATATAGAGTCAGGGGATACACCACAAACAGTTGAGTTGGAAGTGGAGGAAAATATAGAGCAAGGTCAAGGTTACAAGTATAGATGGTACAGCACAGTAGACGAAGTGGATGATTTAGTGTACTCTGATTGGACAGAGTTAGAAACAGAAAGTTTTGAACTACCTGAAGCCTCAGTTTTAGATATTGACCCTGATATGTACGAAGCGGACTATGAGGTTGTTACACACGACTTAGGAGATTACGATTATGATTATTGGTCGGCTGTAATAGGTGTTAGACAGGAAGGTCAAGATGACATAGACAACCAACTTACTATCCCTTACTTTGAGGATACAGAGTTCCCAGATGTAGTTGAAGATACTTTAACAGGGCTTAATGACAACACAGACTACGAACTTGTCATAACTATGATTTCAGATGATGAGGATGAGTCTTTTGAAGCTGATGTTGAAAGTTTCACTACAGAGTGGGATGTAGGCGAGTTTACTATAGAAACTGATAGTGCTAGGAGAGTTACTCACGAGTCAGCTGATATAGGTGGTACTTTAGTTGACGAAGGAGTTTATGAGGTTGGGAACATATCTCATTACATCAACTACCGTGAGTTAGGTGAGCCTAGCTGGGAACAGGTAGAGTTTGGTGTTATAGATGATGATACACCTATTAGTGTAGAAGAACAGGTTGATAGTTTAGAAAACGACACTACTTATGAGTTCGAATATCTTGTTGCTATTGACGATGACGGAGATATTAAACAGGAACACGGAGGTATAAAAGAGTTTACAACGGCTTCGGAAGAAGTTGTGCCACCTGATGAGTTAATAGGTCACTTTTTCTCAGAACAGGTGGACTTAATGATGGACTTTCCAGATGAGTTAGAAGACTTGTTAGGTAGTGAAATGGTGTTACTCATCGGTGGTCTCATGATTGTTGGTAGTTTTGGTTTTGGTTTCAAGGTTGCTGGTGCTGTTGGTGCTATAGTGTTCGGTGTTGTAGGAACCATTATAGCAGGTTTGTGGGGTTTTGTACCTGCTTTCGTACCGTTTGTGCTTGTTGGAGGGGCTTTTATATGGAGAATGTTTGGGTGAGTAAAAATGTCTGATATGAAATTTTTCATGGCGAACGCTGTTGTTATAATAATGTTAGCTTTCAGCTTTTCTCATTTAGGGATGGCTGAGTGGTTACACGAGGATGATGTTGTTATAGGTGATGGACAGTATCTTGTAGACGAAGGTAAGGTTAGTTCGATGGATGAGATTGATTTCGATACTCGTGACCTTGTTATACAATTTGAGGATGATTGGATTGATGAGTATGGTCAAGGTGTGGTGTGGGATGGAAGCACTAATGACCGAGATGAGGAGTATGGGTACTTGGTCTATGATGTTTCGGATATAGATGACGCTATTGTTATTACTGTTAATGTACCGTTTTTTGTTGTCTGGGATTGGAATATAGAGTGGTATTTTGATGGTGAAAGGCAAGGTTATGTCCCTGATGGTCGTAATGAGTGGGATGTAGAAGATGTAGATGAGTTAGAATTTAGGTTTTATGATGATGAACAACAGGCTTTAGTTGACATTTTTTCACCTAATGACTCTGATTTCGGATTGGATACTTATGAAGAGTCTGATAGTGTGACTACTGTTCAGTTAGAACCTGATGAGGGTGCTTTTACACAGATTGCGAGTAGTCTTTCTACAGGATTTAATATTCTAAGACAAGTCCCTACCCTAATGGGAGGTTGGTTTAGGTTCATTACAACAGGTATTCCTTCACCGTATAATGTCTATTTCTCGATGTACATAGGAATATTGTTTACTTACTTCCTAGTAACAAAGGTTTGGATTGGTTAGTGCTATAAAGAGTTCTAAGGACTTTAACCAACCCCACCTTTTTTATAATAGTTTACCCTAAGTAATTATAGAACTTTTCTAACAGGTAAAGAAAAGTTCGGAGGCATGAAAGATGGAAGAAACATATCCAAAACTAAAATATGAAAAGATTTTAAACACATACAAAAAAAACGGGATTTGGTTCTACAGCCAAGTCTACAAAAGTTTAAGAGTGTACAGGAAACAAGAAAAAAGACCTGAATACTTCGTTTTCCCTGTAGACTACCCTGACACCGACGGATGGGATTTAATGAAACTTATACAGGAAGGGAAAGCACTAAAACTGGTTAAAGACTTGAACGGGTTAGACATAGTAACCACAGATTACGCCACAGACATCTCAAGAGGTATCAGTAGTGGGTTCGGATACATTAGATTAAACCCAAAACCTATCACAGAGCAAGACTTAGAAGACTTGTACAAAGCCTACAATAACTACACATCAATCCCAGCGAAGAAGCAGAAACACAGGTTCAACAAATTCGCTAACAAACATCGATTAAAATTCGATGAAGTGAAAAAAACAGAAAACCCTCTGTATCGCCTAAACGAGAAAGTTAACAACCATTTCACTATCCCTAAGTCACGGGATAGTAACTAATTAGGTAGGGTATGGAGGCAAGATAGGTATGGAATTCGATACACAACTCGACTCTATCGCTGAAACACAGCTAAAACCAAGAAATGCTACGGAACACGAAGGAAGCCACCCTACACATGTTTCAGATACAGGAAACAACTTCACAGTGAACACCAACAAAAACACATGGTATTGTAGAAGACACAAAATAGGTGGTAGCGTACTAGAACTTATAGCACTCCAAGAAGGTATCACCAACTGTAGCAACTTGAGTAATGGATTGTCTAAAGACGAGTTTGTTGAGGCTTCTAAAAAGCTGAAAGAACTTTACGGCGAAGATATTTCTAAAAACTACAGTTTTGCGAATCACTCAAAAAAGTTCAGAGCAATAGCGTGTCTAACAAGGATTGTGGAGATAGCTAACGAAGAACTGATGAAAAATTCTTTGAGAGCAACTATTAGAAGTAAAAGAAATTTCGATGACGAGGACTTAGAACGGTTTAAAATAGGTTATTTCCACAAAAACCTTGTACAAGCTATTAGACAGAAAGCAAAGCACAACGAAAAAGATACGGACGAACCTTTTGAGTACAACAACCCTGACTTTGACTTCGATTTCGAGTTCAAATTCAACACAGAAGACCTTGTTAATTCAGGGGTGTACAAAAAAGACAAAGACTCAGGGAAGATTTACTCACACCTAAAAGAAAGATTTTTAATTCCTTACACAAAAGGTTTTCGAACAGTTTTTTTGATAGGTGAGAGAAAACCTTTTGAAACTAAAACCTCTAAGTACAGAAAGCTAAACACAACACCTTACAACGAACACATCCTTTTCCACAAGACGAAGACAAAAGACACTTTAATAATCACGGAAGGTGTTTATGACGCTTTATCCGCAAACAAGGCAGGGTTCTCTGTTTTGTCGCCTATAACAAACAGGTTCCCTAAAGACAAGATTTACGATATGTATGAAGTAGCTAAAAACTACGACAAAGTGTATCTTGCTTTTGACAACGATGAGGCAGGTGAAGAAGGAAACAGAAAGACTGCTGACGCTCTTACTAAACAAGGTTTAGACATATATCTTGTTGATTTAGGTGGGGGTGATGAGGTAAAAGACCTTGACGATTGGACTAAGGAAAACGGTTACGATTTATCAGAGCTTTTAGAGAGTGCTGAAACTTTTAAACAAAAATTGGCGAAAGAATATAACGAAAAAGACGATATAGAGAGAGAAAAATTTTTGAAAGAAAAGATAGCAACACTTTTCAGAAACAGAGATGACAGATACATCACCAGCTTCTGTAAATTAGTGAAAGGCGAAAACCCTGACTTGTTAAAAAAAACTTTGAAAGGATACATAGCAGGGAAAGAGAAAGAAAACAAGTTCCCAGAGTTCCCACACCACGAAAATGACATAGAAGAAATGAACTCTGACGAGTTAGCACAGTATTACAAAAGATACTTTGTTAAGAACAGCATAGTAATCCCTGTAGTTACTAACGGAAGTGATAGGAAAAGTAACTCAGAGGACAAAGACGGTGTAGAGCTTTACGCTTACAATCCAGAAACTATGTTGTGGGAAACTTGTACCAACTACTTAATCAAACAGCACCTACAGTACCACACACCTTTCAGACACAACATAACACTTTACAACAAAGTTATAGAACAGCTAAAAGGTAGTGAGGCTATCCATTACGACCAATTAGGTACAGAAGACCACGAAGTAGTTTGTAAAGATAAAATACTGAACCTAAAAGAGTTAGACGAAGATGGATACCCTAAAACAAGACAAGCAACTAAACACGACTACTTGATTAGAAAAATCGAAACAGAGTTCGATAAATCCGCTGAAAACAAGTTGTGGAAAAAGTTTTTAGCTGAGTCCGTTAAATCTGAGAAAGATGAGAAAAAGCTACAGGAATATGCTGGAACTATCCTTTACGACAAAGCACCACAAAAGTATCAGAAAGCTCTAATGCTTTTAGGAACTACAGACACAGGTAAATCTGTGTTTATCGAAAGTTTAAGCGAGGTTGTTGGAAGGAATACATCATCAGTTACTTTAAAAAACCTTGCTGAAAACCGTTTCTCAAAGTCTGATTTGGAGAACACCTACTTAAACTACTCTGGGGAAACAAGTGCTAACGCTTTATCGAGTCACGAGGAGCTGAAACTTGTTTTAGACGGGTCTACTATCAGAGCTGAGAAAAAAAATAAACAGGCTTACAAGTACAAGCCTATGTGTCAGCACATCTTTGGTTGTAATGTGACACCGAGTACTTACAACGAAGACACAGCGTTCTACAACCGTTTTCTAATAGTTGAGTTCCCTAACCGTGTGCCTAGTGAAGAACAGGACAGAGAGCTTAAGGACAAGTTAACTACTAAGGAAGGTAAGAAAGGGATTCTCAAGTGGATGGTTGAAGGGTTGCTTAGACGGTTCGAACAGAAGAAGTTTACAGGTGAGAAAAACGATGTAGAGATTAAGAAGAAATGGCTTGAATATGGTAACAGCGAGCAAAAGTTCCTTAACAGGTTTATGGAAACTCGTAGAGATGTTTGGAACAGGTTGTACAACGAGTTAGGTGATGAGGAACTTGTGAAGGAAAGGATGGATAGAATTGAAGAAAGAAGTGATAAACACGGTGCTTTTGTAACCAAGTTTAATGACATTTACAACAAATACCAGAAGTATTGTCGGCTTACGGATGAGAGTATCCAGTCTAAGAAGAAAATGGGGTCGGCTTTGAAGGAGAGGTTGAGAAACCACTCTGAGGATGTTACTAGACGGCTTGGTAACAATAATAAGTTGGCTTATGTAGGAATCAAGTTTGTTGACGATGTTGATGAGAGAATCAACAAGGAAGCAGGTAGGGTAAGTAAGCTCTACAACACTAAGGAACACGAGTACCACTCTAGAAAAGATGTGGAAGATTGTGTGAAGAAAGTATTGGACTTCGATGTATTATACAAGGAAGTGAATTTGATTAGAGCGATACAAAAATTCACTAATTTCACTAAGCCAGAAATACACAAAGCCATCAACACATTAAAGAAAAAAGGTGAAATCTCAGAACCAAAGAAAGGACAGTACAAGTCAGAAAGATAACACCACACACTTCTTTTTTTCTTTTTTTTTCAAGTAATTAGTTAAGAGGCAAAAAGAAACGGGAAGGAATTTCTAGAAGATGGCAAATATCGTTCTCTACCCTTCCCGTCTATCAAGACTCGGAGGCACAACCTTCACAAGTGGACATAAATGTTTTAGGAGTGGTAATCCAACCACACCTCTATATACTACTATTGATTTCTTCGTTTAAATAAGTTTTGGTGGTTAGATGTGAAAGAAAGTATTGTTGGTATATGAACACAACAAGTGTAAAAAAATCTTGAGATTTCTTTACAGTAAGATTTTTCGACATATATATAAAAGTTTCTTATTAATTTTTTGACATCAAAGATGGTCGAGAAAAAAACCACAGCAGTAGGCTACGCTAGAGTAAGCACAGAAAACCAAAAACTCGCACCACAAGTCCTCAAACTTGAAAAATACCTAGAAAAAAACTTTGACGACTACGACATATACAAAGAAAAAGTGTCAAGTATCAAAGAAAGAAAAGAATTAGAAAAAATCTTTGACAACTTAGAAAAATATGACGCCTTTGTAGTAACAGACTTAGACAGGTTCTCAAGGTCACTCAAAGACCTACTAATCAGACACGAACTACTAACAGACCAAGATGTCAACCTAGTAGTGATAGACAAAGCATTAGACACAGGAACTAAAGAAGGAAAACTGATGATGAATATGCTTGGTTCAGTAGCACAGTACGAAAGAGAAATGATTAGAGAACGGATGAACTCAGGATACAAAGAAGCACTAAACGAAGGTAAAGTAGGGCGACAAAGAAAGATAACAGGTAAAGCGTGGAAGGACTTCAAAAGATGGTGGAAATCAGACAACCACGGTGTAGCAAGTATTCGAGCGTTGCTGAAAGAAAAATACGACATCGAAATAAGCAGACAAACACTTTACAACTACGGAAACGAGTTAGACAAAAAAGGTGAATAAACCATTATTTTTAGAAAAATTTTAGGACGATTTTACAAAGTAGTAGACCTAACTAACGGTGACTCTGTTCTAAAAGAAAATGGTGTGAAACGAGTCCTACTAACAGGTTTTTTGATAGGATTCCCACTCGGTATGTGGGGTATTTCAACGATATTACACCACTTAGGCTTTCTTTCAGGAAGTCAAAACCAGATTTTATTCATACCAACTTACTTTGGAACAACAGCCACCTTCATAAAAACATTTCTAATTACCCGGATGTATTACGGCTTCAAACACAACATAGACAAACTAACCGAGATGGAAAAATATATCGGTGTTGACTATGTTTACAAGGAAGAAAAACACAAAGACCTAATCAAAAAAGATTGGTCAAAAACCGGATATGAGGAGGAAGAAGATGTTTAACATAAGAAAAAAAATAGGTACAAAAACGATTGATTTAATGAAAGAGCAGTTTACAAACAGTCTAAACATTTTAATAAGGGAAGTAGAACGAGGAAACTACGAAAAATGTAGAGAACAGCTCTACGACTACTTGTTACAAGGAATACAACAAGCTAATGACATTTTTCAGAACCCAGAGATGTTAGGTGACAAAGAATTAAAACAAGTCATAAATGAGATTGACACCACAAAGATACAGCAAAAAGAAACTAAAGAGTTTATGGAACGACTAGGAGAGCTTGAAAACAACGAAAACGACTTCAAAGAATACATAGACGACTTTAAGCACTACTATGTGTCTAAACTAGAAGAAAAGTTTGGTAGGTGAAAAAAATGGATATCAACTTATTTTTACAGCAAAACCAAGGATTGGTATTAGGAGTGTTAGGTTTTGTAGCCTTGATGTACTTCTTATACCAGCATTTTAAAGACGAAGAACCGTTCGATATGAAAGAACCGAAGGACATAACACGAGAAAGGCTCAAAGCAGAGATTGACAGCAACGCTAACAAAGTGAAAAAAGACTTGATACAAGTACAGAAAGACGGTACACCGATTACAAAAGGTAAAGTAATCAACATCAAAAGAGATAAAATGCCTAAAAAGGTTATCTCACCTGTAATAGACCCCTCAGAACAAACACAGGTTTACGAAGCTAACATACCGATTTTCATGGCGAAAGTAATACCAGCAAACACGCACTGGCTAAAATATGTGTTGGTAGATGTGTTAGCTAAGCAAAACTCTGTGGCTGAGTACTACATTATTAGCGAGGAAAACTTGTCTGAAAACGATGACGAGTTTGTGATAAAAAAAGACACTCAGTTAGATTACAAAACAGGTGTTATCCTTGACCGTTCACAGCCTACAGAGAATAAGAGAAGCAGTATAATCCGTATGGAGTCGCAGAAAGAGTTAGTGAAAGGGCATATGAATTACGCCCCGAAGGTAAACTATCTGTACCCTAACCACTCTATGGATATAGACAAGATTAGGGAAAAAGTCATATCGGAGGATGAGCTTTAACTATGTCTGATGTGAAAAGTGATTGGTGGAACTCTGCTGTAAACGAGTTAGAGTTCCTTTCAGAACTTTCTCAGAAAACGATAAAAGCAGGTTATAGAGCAAGGGTGAAAAGAAGCGAGAAATACGCTTACAGGTATTTTGAGAAACTTTACCAGCTTTACAGTTTGGTAAACACCTATATGCTTGATAGAGGTCGTGATTGGTCACGGTTTATTAAAGAGGGCTCAGAGTTGTTGTCTGACGGTGATGACATCGTGAAAGTGTTTGAACAGTTAGAGAAGGAGTTAAAACCTAACAGAAATGTGTTATCAGAACAAGAGGTTCTACAAAACATTAAAAAAATAGAAGAAGTCCACGAAGTAGTGAACAGAGCAAGAGTTAACGAAGGGTTTGGAATACCAAGACCACCAGAAAAACTAGACCCGTCAGAATCTCTTTACAAAAACTTCACAAAGTGAAATAACCAACGAGGTTTCAATTAAATGGAATACGGAAAGAAATTCACACGAACGCCAAAGACCATAGAAGGTCAACACCACTTAGAAAAAAACTTAGAAAAAATCTACGAAAAATATGTAGAGAAAGGCAACCAATACCTGAACATATTGGTAGTAGGAGAACCCGGTGCTGGAAAAACCAGCCTTTCGCTCTACATACAGCAGTATCTGCTTGGTGGCGACATAAACACCGATTGGATAGCGTTAGACCACGATGAGTGGAAAACCAAGTACACAACAAACCACAAAAGCAAAGTAGAACCACCAAAAAAAGTGATAATCTACGAAGAAGGTAGAGATACATTCAACAGAAGAAATGTGATGTCAAGGAAAGGAAAAGACGGTAAAAACATTATGATGAAATATAGAGGTTTCCAAAACACCTTAATCATCAACTACCAAGACATTACAGACTTCAACTCAGAACTAATAAAATCCAACATCATACACATAGTTATCAGAGCAGTAAAAACAGGTTTCGCACACGCTTACGACAAAAAAACAGCGAAAAGGATGTTTAACAGTAAAGGAAAGTTCACAGGATGGGTAGAACCAAGTTTCAAGTTTGGATACAAAGACCCTAAAAAGACTATGCCTGAGAAATGGGAAGCATACGAAAAAGAGAACCTGAAAAAATTAGATAACACAGACAAGTTCAGCGAGGAAGAAAAAGGGAAAGAGGAAGATACACCAGAAGCAAGTAGTTTAGAACACCTCAATATATCAGCTAAGCAACTTGGTGTTCTTAAATTGCTAGATAAAAAGAAGTGGATTTATACAAAGGATGTACAAAAGTATGGAATTTACGAGTATTACACCAACGCTAACAGAGGTATGAAAAGTCTGATGGAACAGGGATGGGTGAATAGGACTAAAGATTACGATGGGAAATACAAAGGGTTCAAATGGTTCATTACAGACAAAGGAAGGGCTGTTCTCAGCTTAATCCCTTCTTAGTTTTTTTCTTTTTTTTTCTAATTTTTCACACCTTGGTTTCATGTGGAAACCCTGTAAAAAAATTAGTAAGATTTTTTGAATATTTGTTGTCACCTTGTGGTAAAAAAATCTATTAAACTAAAATTTTGGAAAAAAACGGACAAAAAATCATTTATAAAAGAACGAAAAATTAAACGATTTTACACAAGTATTAGCACCAAACACCCTACCTAATCAACGGAAACATACCGACAAAAAACTCAGACAACTCAAAAAATATAAACACACACTATATCACCATTCACAGAGAGAATAAACTTTTCTCCATCAAATACACGATGGGGGGGTTTTTGGAAAATCAATCGTGTATCTACAGAGAGACCCTGTAGGTTTTGAAAACCTTACAGTTAGAGAATGGGGTACACGGTTTTACTAACTATTGAGAGTTTGTAAATATTTTAGAATTTTTTTAGCGATATAAAGTTGACTCAACCGTGTAATCTCCGATTTTTGAAGCCTTTTTAGAGTTTGTGCTGACAGATTTTTAGTGTTTCAGAGGAGTACACGGTTGTATATGCTGGGTTTTTTCGACTTTTGAGTAGAGAATGTGAGCGTGTAGTTTTAGGTGTTGTTAGAGGGTACACGGTTTTTTGAGGGTAAATGTTGTTGGCACATATATGTGGTATTAGGTGTTATCCAAAAAATCAGTAAGATTTTTTTACACTTGTTGTCATATATAAGTGTTGATAACCTTACCTGATTTTAACCCCTGTTTCATGTGGAGAATTTTTACACAAACTAACAATCTGTAAAGAAATCTTGTTGTAAATTTTTCTTATGAATAATTTTATAGAGATTTTTTGACACACATTATTTTTTATAACGGAAGAAATTATTTGATTAATCTTTGATAAAAATTTTTCTTATCTAAGCTCAGAGTTTCCCATTTCCATAATAGAATAATAAAAACGACCTATATGCTCTAATATCTGTTTACAACCTTTTTTAGACCGTGTAAAGCAGGGAAAAGTATTTAAAAGATGAAGGTTATAAGTACAATCAAGGTTTGTCACCTGTGGGTGATGAAAAACATTATGATGAATAAAGTAGGAAAAGGAGTCCTTACCGTTGTTGGAGGTGTCATAGGACTTGTTATCATCTCTGAAATAATCGGAGAGGAAACAGGGACTGATGGTGCTTTCGATGAATTAGGGCTTACAGAAACAATTGTGGGATACATTACACCACTTTTGGCTCTAGGACTCTTAGCAGGTACGGTCGGTATATGGCGTTTCAGTTAGGAAGGTGTAAAAACCCTGTTCCTAAAAAATCGTCAAACATTACAAAACAATTAAAAAATATGTTTTACACGAGGTGAAAAAAAAATGGCAACCATGAATAAGGTTATGAAAGGTGTTATCGGTGTCGTAGGTGGAGTTATCGGACTTGTGATTGTTTCCGAAGTTATTACAGAGGAAACTGAAGCGTTCGATGGACTTGCTGAAACCGTTGTAACTTACATCCCACCTTTACTTGCTCTAGCTTTGATAGCTGGTGCTGTGGGTATGTGGCAGTTTAACTAACACCATAGATTAGTTATATAGGTAGGGGGGTTTACCTCTACCTTTTTTAACCCTTTTTTTTTGAAATAACAGACCTGTTCTCAGTTTTTAAGAAATAATTGGATATATCCTTTTGTTGCTGGTATATCGAGGATTTTTAACTTATTTTTTGAAATAAAAGAAATAGGGTATATAGTTTATGTGTATCGGGGGGCTCTGCCCAACATATATATAACGCCCTACACCTGTAAGAAAAAAAGGGTCGCACACGGTTTTTTACTATGTATACTTTCTGTGGTAACTGTAACTACCTTTTTTTAGTTTTACACCTAGCATAGCTGGTTTATGTTTCTTAGCAATTTTTTTTGCTTCTTCTACAGCTACTCTCTTTTTGTTATGGTAGCTTCTGGTTGTTTGTTTTCCCTTTGTCCCTGATGTTACTTTCCATCTCTTTTTGTTTGATGGTAAGACGGTTACATAGTACTCTATCTTTGTTTTAGCCATATGCTCATACATTAGATGGGTTTCGATTGTTTAAAAACTTTTTGGTACGGTTCACCATTACACCCTAACATATTTATAAGCTGGAGGAGTAATTAATGTTAGTGGAGGTTAGCTTAGTCACTAATGGGTAAAAACATATTGGTTAGAGTTGGTCTAGCGATATTTATAATGGGGTTAGCCGTTGCTTTACCTGAGCTCAGTAGTGAATTATTTTTCGATTTCTCAACTCTTAGTGACAACATTATTACTGTTTTGAGGATTGGTTTAACAGCTATTTCGATAGGGGTGGTTTTCTCCAAATGACTTCTAACATCACTCAGAAAGTTTTAGGTGCTGTGTTTTTGGTGTTAGGAGGTGTGTATAGTTACTTTGGTTTCACCGACCACCAAGTTACTTTCCCAGAGTTCATGCCGTTACTTGTATTAGTTGTTTTTGGTTTAGGGGTGATGTATGTTGTTACACAGTAAATTTAGTAAGTTTGTCATGGTCTTTTTTCTGATAACTGCTGTAATACCGTTTGGCGAGGTGGCTTTAGCAGACTCACCTTCTATAGAAACAGACATAGGCGAGATTACAGCCCACTCAATAACTCCACAAGTAGATATTATGGATATGGGTGGGTATGATGAGTTGGAAGTATGGGTCGAATACAACCCTGCTTCGGTTAGTAGTCTTTGGAGAGAAACAGAGAAGTTTGATGTGTCTAGTCCTTCTACGGTTTTCCCTACGATTTACGACGCTTCTGAGGATATGTTAGAATCTGACCACGAGTATGCTTACCGTGTTGTTGTGTCACCTGTAGATAGCGACGACGAGTACAAGTTTCCTGAAATGCCTGATAGAGAAAAAGTGTATACTTCGCCTGAACCTGATGTAGAGCAGTTACCTATTACAGATGTTGAGAAAGACTCTTTTACTAACAGGTTTGAAATCGAGGATTTGTACGAGTATAGTTCTAGTAGTGATTGGTGGAGTGATTACGACCATTTAACAGGTGTTGAGTACATTAGAGAGTCTGGTGATAGTTGGTCTAACGCTGTAGTAGAAGAAGAGTTTAGTATAATGGGTGAAGGCACTTACACTAATGAATATATTGATGGTTTAGAAACAGACACAGCGTATGACAGGAAAGTAGAGATTTACAAGGATGATGGTGCTGGATTAGATAAGAGAGAGCATTTGTTTACTACTGATACCGATACGGTTTACACAGCTAGTTTAGACGCTGGTGAAGTTGAACTAAGTAGTATAGACGATGGACAAATAGGGTATGATACTGTTGAAGATGTTAATGCTTATGTTCACAGTTTAGGAGATTACGACTCAGTTGATTTACGGTTAGAATATCAAGCTTCTGGTGATACTTACTACACAGAGTTTGCGACAGAGTATGATGTAGGTGTAGGAGAAGTTGATTTCGGGGATGTGACAGGTCTTGACGATGGTACAGCGTATAATTTCAGAGTTGTCGGAGAGTTCCACCATAGTACAGAAGATAGTACTGAGGTTCACTCTGATATAGAATCATTAAGTACTGAGGAACTTTTGTCGCCTGAACTACATATTTTACCTGCTGAAGATGTTGAAGAAACAAGTGCTACTTTAAAAGCACAGTTAGAAGATTTAGAGTCTGCGTCAAGCGTTTCAG
>Ga0207421_10004373_pt1 | contig 16276 bp, 17 predicted proteins | sample SodLakKL_010_SED_4_FD_187542 | JGI IMG/M metagenome (GOLD analysis project Ga0207421, IMG submission 187542) | Alkaline sediment microbial communities from Lake Tanatar, Kulunda Steppe, Russia - 8KL_010_SED (SPAdes) (version 2) | ecosystem: Environmental > Aquatic > Non-marine Saline and... | reverse complement strand
GATGACCGAGCTCAGGGGAGAGGAAACTGTGGTGTTCACCGGAGATATGAACACTGGAAACAGCAGATTGCTCTGGGGTGCACATCCGGTAAAATGTGATACGTTGATATTAGAAGCAACATACGGTGGAGAAGAACACAAAGATCGAGAGGAGTCTGAGAAGGAATTTTTAGACGATATAGACGACGTTTTGGCCAAAGGCGGCCAGGCCATTGTTCCTGCGTTCGCGGTGGGACGTACTCAAGAAGTACTGATGGTTCTTAACGATAGAGATTATGATGTTTGGTTCGACGGCATGGGACGTACGGTGAATCAGATATACCTCAATCACCAGGGCTTCCTCAGGAACGGTAAGGCGTTGAAAAAGGCTGTCGGTAACGCGAACCCAGTACATTCAAATAAGAGCAGAAAACGTGCAAAGGAGGCCGAGGTCGTGGTGACCACCAGCGGTATGGTGGAAGGCGGTCCCGTGCTGGAGTACATCATGAACAAACGTAGGGATCCGAACAGTGCCATATTCTTGACCGGATATCAGGTGGAAGGTACCAACGGAGACCGATTACTGAACACGGGTATGGTCCACGATAGAGGAGCTACGGTGCCTGTGGAGTGCTGTGTGAAGAAGTACGACTTCAGTGCCCATGGCGGTCACTCCGAACTCATCGACTTTGCCCACGGATGTGAACCTGAGAAGATAGTTCTTATGCACGGTGACAAACGCGAACTGGTGGCTGAGGATCTTGATGAATACGATGTTCGTTTGCCCGTCGAAGGAGAAACGATAGAGGTGTAGGCCCATGGATAGATGGATCCTACTCAAACATCTAGAACAGTTCATCCAGGAAGATCTCGGCGACGGTGATATCACCACACGACTGTGTGTGGAAGATGAGATCGTTAAAGGCGTGGTCACTTCAAAAGAGGATTTCGTGTTGAGTGGTGTCCGTGAGGCCACAGTACTCTTCGAAGATCACGGTGTCGAGGTCAAAGAGTACTTTGACCCCGGGGATAGAGTCGGCGAAGGTGACGTATTGATGGAGGTCAGAGGTCCGGCTTCCGTGATATTGAGCCTGGAACGATTGGCCTTGAATCTGATAATGAGGATGTCAGGAATAGCTACGAAGGTACGTTCCATGGTGGATGCCGCCGAGGGTACGGTGGTGGCCTGCACTAGAAAAACAACACCCGGCTTCAGATACTTCGAGAAAAAGGCGGTTCAGGACGGTGGTGGAGATACACACAGGATGCGCCTGGACGATATGGTCCTGGTCAAGGACAATCACATCGCACTTGCTGGAGGTTTGCAGGAAGCTATAGAACGGGCTAAAAAAGCCTCTTTTTCCAAAAAGATCGATGTGGAGGTGGTGGATTTTGAAGGCGCCGTGATCGCTGCGGAAAACGGAGCGGACATCGTGATGCTGGACAACATGACCCCCTCTGAGGTCGAGAGGGCTTACACAAAAATTAAAGATATACGTAAGGATATACTCGTCGAAGTATCCGGAAATATCGATATATACAACGTAAAGGATTATACACCACATGCGGACGTAGTCTCATCTGGTGCACTTACACACTCCGCACCTGCAGTCGACGTTTCCATGACCATCGAGAGGTAGAATGTACTCGTCAGCTAGATTTCTTGTTGGGATCACTTTCCTGCTATTCGCATCTATATGCGACTTGAAAACTAGGAGGGTTCCTGACAAGGTCTGGATCATCATGTCATTTTTTGCCCTTGGTATATTGATCTATCAGATGATCTCTGCTGGATCTCCGATACACTATTATCTGATACTGGTTCCCATACTCTTTCTACTGGTTGAAGCCTTCGTTGAATTACCGGTACTATACGATGAATCCGGAGTCAATTTTTTAGTGGTACTATGGTTCCTACTGCCGGTCGTTACAGTGGGATTCCTGATCTTTTCATCTTTCACAGATCCAGATTTATGGCCTTTGCTATGGATACCCGGTATGATGGCTGTAGCATTCGTGTTCTATTATTATGGCATCATCTATGGCGGTGCGGATGCAAAGGCTGTAGTCGTTCTTGCCATCCTACTTCCTTATTACCCGGTACTACATGGCATCACCGACCATGGTGCTTCGACTCAGGTTATAGAATCCATGCAGAGTTTGTTTCCCTTCACCTTCGTTGTGCTCTTGAATTCATCAGTTATAATGCTGGTTCTTCCGGTATCATATCTGATATTGAACCTTAAGAGGGGTGATCTTGAGTTCCCTTTGATGTTCTTTGGTTATAGAACCGGGATCGATAAGGCAAGGGGATCGTTCGTTTGGCCAATGGAGTTCTATGAAGGAGGTGAGAGAAAAGTAATACTCAGACCTAGGGGGGATGAAGAAGATATGTTCGACAGTTTGAAGGGAAGGAAGAGGATATGGGTGACACCAAAGATACCTTTTATAGTACCTATGACCATCGGTTTTGTGATATCATTTTTGATAGGAAATCCGTTGATGCATCTTTTGTAGAAACCTTTATTTTGCATGAAATCGATTATGTAATAAAGTTTTTCGAAAGTTTTATATACTTCCACCCCACTTATGTGGTTAAGCTGAAGAACCGCTACCACCATATGGAGGCTTTAAATATTGCGAATCGAAGGAAAGATCCACACAGTGTCCCATCGAGGGGAAATTATCACTCGCTTTCCTCAGTATGTTCCACCGGGCACAGAGGTAATCGATAAGAGAAGGAATGTTATCGGTAAGATTTCGTGGGTTTTTGGTCCAGTCGGTTCACCATATGTCGAAGTAAAACCAAGGAAGGATTCCAGGAGACCTCTTACCATGGTAGGTAGATCGGTTTTCGTGGAGGACGAAAACTATGAATGATGATACCGAAGCAGTTGGCCGGGGTCGAGACCGGGTCGAAAAGATAACCGAATGTCCGGAGTGCAATAGTAAACATCTAGCTCAAGATTACGATCGGGGAGAATTAGTGTGTGAAGAATGCGGTCTGGTGGTGGATGATCAGTATGTGGACGAAGGGCCTGAATGGAGGGCATTCGATATGCAGCAGGAACAGAGCAGAGCGCGTACAGGTGCCCCTATGACACAGATGGTCCACGACAAGGGATTATCCACTGGTATAGATCAATCCAACCGCGATTCTTACGGCAGATCCATACCTAGTAAAAAGAAGGCACAAATCTATCGTTTAAGGAAGTGGCAGAGGAGGATACGTGTTTCCGATGCTACGGAGAGAAATCTAGCTTACGCACTTACCGAACTTGACAGGATGGCTTCCACCATGGGGCTTCCTAAGAACATCAGAGAGAGTGCCGCGGTGATCTATAGGAACGCAGTGAAAAAGAATCTTATCCGAGGTAGAAGCATAAACAGTGTGGTGGCTGCATCACTTTACGCAGCCTGCAGGAAAGCCAGCGTTCCTAGAACACTGGACGAGATAGCTGAAGCCACTTCATCGGATAGGAAAGAGATAGGCCGAACTTATCGTTTCCTTAGCAGGGAGCTTGTTCTCAAACTGAAACCCACCCGACCAGAAGAATATCTGGGTCGCTTCTGCAGCGAACTGGGCTTATCCGGTAAAGTACAGAGGAGAGCGGACGAGATAATCAAGATGGCCGAGGAAAAGGAACTGATCTCAGGAAAGGGTCCTACGGGCCTGGCGGCGGCATCCATATACATAGCTTCTATACAAAAAAATCAACGTAGAACTCAAAGAGAAGTTGCCGATGTGGCGGCGGTCACCGAGGTCACCGTAAGGAACCGATATAAGGAACTGGTGGACGAATTAGATCTTGAAGTGGAAGTGTGAAAAACCGTTTAAGTTAAATATCCCTTCGGACTTTGAGCATATCGTGATAGATTGGAAAAGAAAAAGTATGTGGAGGACCTTGTAGAGGGTCAAAACGTAAGGGATAGGTTCGCGGTGAGGACGAAGATGCCACCTAAGGAGTATTCCAAAGGCTGGTTTTTTAGATTGAAAGTCGGTGATAGGACCGGCGATATCCCTTTAGTTTACTGGGGTGGTGTAGATAGACAGATGGTGAACGACCTTTATGAAAGGATCAAGGTGGGCGATGTGTTGGAAGTCGACGGCTCGGTCACCACCTATAGAGGCGATCTACAGATATCCATCAGTCCAGATGATTTTCATAAATTGAGGCGTGCGGATATAGGATCAATAGATCCCTCGGAGTTCATGCCCACCACGGACAGAGATGTGGAAGCCATGTTTGAAGAGCTCATGGAGTATGCAGCTGAGATAGAGGATAAAGGACTATATTCATTGACGATGTCCTTTCTGGAAGACGAACCCTTCGCTGAAGCGTTCAAAAGGAGTCCTTACAGTAAAAATTATAGTTATAATTACCTCGGTGGATTGCTGGAGCACACTCTCGACGATGTACGTTTATCATATCATGTAACATCCCTTTATTCTGAGTTGGACCGAGATCTACTCCTGGCAGCATCCATCGTCCACGATTTCGGTAAGGTCCTAGAATATGAACATTACACCTCCATAGAATTGACCACAGAAGCTAGATTGATCGGTCATACCGTACTCTGTGAAAGACTGGTCAGGGAACGTGCACAAAAAATCGATGATCTGACGGACGAACGATCACTGAAACTTTCTCACATAATACTATCCCACCACGGAGATTTCGAGTGGGGAAGCGCCCGTAGTCCCAGGATGGAAGAAGCGGTTGCATTACACCATATAGATCTGCTCAATGTTCGTATGCGAGGTTTCTTACAGGCGAAGGAAGAAGTGAGTGAAGAGGACGAAGAGATGGTCTATGTGTCAAAAGAAGGCATACAAAGGCCGATCTTCAAGGGATAAATCTTTAATCGTACTTACTGTGTATCCTTGGAAGGTGTATGATGTCATCCGAGCAGGAAAGTGAAACAAAAAGACCCGACCACTGCCCGAGATGTGGTTCGGATATCTCCAGCTCCGATAAGAAGTGCCCAGAATGTGATGTTGACTTAGAGTGGATAATATCTCAGATGGGGCAAAGGTTCGTAGATAGGAGCGGAAACAGGGTACCCTATGTTTCAGTGTTATCCGAAGAGGGTGAGGAAGTCAGGCACGAGATGGACCCGGGAAAGACCGTAGCATGCCCTGAGTGTGGATCTGAAGCCACCATAAAAGAAAAGAAATGCCCGGAGTGCGGAGCGGATCTAAAGGAGATCATCCACCAGACCCTTCTGGAAGAACTACTCGAAAACGTGGATGACCGCACTTTCGAGATCACGGATACTGAATCGGTGGTCGAGGAGATAAAACAGTTCGCGTTCCTGATGGAGGAATCGGAAGAAGAGTATGATTTTGAATTAAAGTTCATGTGTCCCCTGTGCGGCAGCGAAGTGTCCGAGAGTGCAGATGAGTGTCCCGGATGTGGGGCAATATTCGAGGATTAACTTTTTTATCATGTGTTCATATTACCTGAGAATATGTTCGAAACTCGGATACTCTCAAAAGATCGTATAGCCGATGAACTAGAACGCATGGGGTGTGATCCAAGGGGTGTAGAGATCATGGCACCCAAAGGGACGTACCGCTTGATCAGAGCATCTGGACTCGATCCAAGAGCTGCCAACATCTTAAAGCAAGAGTTTTTAGCCGCAGGAGCGGAGGCTGCGGTATCCTGGGCCGCATTGAACGTATCCGAAGATGAGAGCGAAGTGATCATGATGGGGACCCTCTCTCATTATAGAAGGGTCCTTAGAAAACTCGAAGAACAACCCCTGGGATTACCGAACTTATCTGAAGAGGTAAAGACCGCTTTAAAGAATTTTGACGATCCCGCCGAACCTCCCGTTCCCGGTGAAGGAACACGAGTGATGGGGATATTGAACGTGACTCCGGATAGCTTCTATGATGGTGGTGTAAACTACGATCTGGACAGAGCCATCGAACGAGCTCAGGATATGGTGGGCGAAGGTGCCGATATAATAGATATAGGCGGTGAAAGTACCAGGCCTGGAAGTGGACGTGTATCCGTAGAAGATGAGATCGATAGGGTGCTGCCAGTGATCGATAGTCTCGTGGATAAGATAGACGTACCGCTGAGTATCGACACCCATCGACCGAAGGTAGCTGAAGCCGCCGTGGATGCAGGTGCCTCCATGATCAATGATGTTTATGGGTTAAGGGATGAAGGTATGCGCGAAACCGTTGCAACCCTGGACGTACCCGTGGTGATCATGCACATGCAGGGAACACCTGAAACCATGCAGGACGACCCTAGATACGATGATGTGATCACCGAGATATATCGATACCTGAGAAACAGGGCTTCCCAAGCCGAGGAGGCCGGTATATCCCCATCAAATATAATTATCGATCCTGGTATCGGATTCGGAAAGAGGATACATCATAACCTGGAGATCATCTCACGTTTGGAGGAGTTCAATTCCATGGGTTATCCGGTATTACTGGGAGCTTCTCGTAAAAGCTTTTTAGGACAGGTGTTGGACAAAAAGGCAGATGAGCGACTTTACGGCTCTCTTGCGGTTGCGGCACTGGCGGTCCAAAAGAAGGTCGGGATACTGAGGGTCCACGATGTCCATGAAACGGTAGATGTCGTTAGAACCATTCAGGCGATGATGAGAGATCGTTAATAATATTGTACACATTTGCACAAAATACTTTTATCCCCAAGGTCCTCTTCGCAAGCGATGGAAGAAAAAGAGCTCATACAAAGTATCCTTCAGAAGGGTGCTCAGTATTGTGATATACGAAAGGAAAAGTGGCACAGGAAGATCCTTTATCTAAAGGATGGAGTTCCGGAAACGGTGATACAGGGGGAAGAAGAAGGTGCCATGACCAGGGTATTATATGGTGATGGATGGGGTTATGTAGGTACTGCTGATCTATCTTCACTAGAACGATCGCTGGAAAGAGCGTTATCCATGGCGAAGAACAGTGATAAGCTGAAAAAAGATAGAACTGGACTGGCAGAGGTGGAGCCTTTGCAGGAGAAGGCTGTATATCCCATGAAAGACAGCTTTCTTGATGTGAGTCCCGAGGAGAAGCTGGATTTTTTACAGGAGTTGGAAACCCATCTAAAGAGCGATATCGTCAGATCGACCGATCTACGATACAGAGATCTACTGGTGGAAAAGGAGATAATCACCAGTGAAGGTACGCACGTGACCATGGAGATACCTCGACTGGTAACCTATATGATAGTCACCGGTAAAAGCGATACGGTACAGATGGCTACCGAAGCCATCGGGGGAACCGGCGGCTTCGAGTTGAGCGGTGAGGCATTCGAGAAGGCCGATATCCTACTGGACAGATTGGGAGCCCTTTTAGAAGCAAAGAGTCCGCCTTCGGGAAAGTTACCTTTGGTAATGGATCCACACCTTACCGGTGTATTCTCCCATGAAGCCTTCGGCCACGCCGCAGAGGGCGACCTGGTTTCCAGCGGTAACAGTTGTTTGAAGGGAAAGATAGGTGAGAAGGTAGCCTCCGAGATAGTCACCATCAAGGATGATCCAACGATGGACGGTTACGGGAGTTTCCCCTTCGACGACGAGGGAACACGAGCGAAGAACCGTGTACTGGTCAAAGACGGGGTGCTGAACGATTTCATACTGGACCGTGAAAATGCATGGAAGCTGAACATGGAACCCAACGGTGGTGCTAGAGCCGAGGACTTCCGTGTCAAACCCTTGGTAAGGATGAGTAACACCATCATGGAAGCCGGTGATATGGTCTTTGATGAATTGATAGAAGATATAGACAAGGGTATCTATGCAAGATCTACAAGCGGTGGACAGGTGAACACCGCCCAGGGTACCTTCCAATTCAACGCACAGGTCGCATATCTCATAGAGAACGGAGAGATAGGGAGACCACTGAGGAACGTAAGTTTTAACGGATTTACTCTTGAAACACTACAGAACATCGTAGGTATCACAAAAGAGACCGGTATGGGGATCGGACACTGTGGAAAGGGTCAGAGTGCATCGGTCACCGATGGTGGGGGTAACACCCTCATCTCCCAGGTCACGGTAGGTGGTAGAGAATGATCGAAGAGGGTATCAAAGAGTGTTTAGAGCAGTTGAAGAAAAAGGGGTTGACAGGAGATGTTTATGGAATCCGTTCAAGGATCCTTAGCTATTCGATAATGAACGGAGAGGTATCCGACAGTAATGAGTATGAGGATATGGGTTTAGGCATCAGGGTATTTAAGGACGGAAGAGTCGGCTTCGGATACTGCGCACCTGGAAAAGAAGAGATCGGTGTAAAAAGAGCCATAGAGCTAACATCTTTATCTCCAAAGACGGAGATGGAGCTCCCGATGGGCGAGAAACCACCAGCAGTAAAGACGTACGATAAAAAAGTGGAAAGGGCAATGGACGATGGAATTGAGATAGCTCAACAGATGGTAGATGGTGCCTCATCCGTTGATGACGATATACTCCCCTCTCGAGGTACATTGAAGATAGCTTCAGGAAACGTGATCGTCGGCAATACCAAAGGTCTTTTTTACTCACAGGACGGATCCATCATCACTGGAGGCGTGGCCGCGACTTTGCCCGGTGAGAAGACATCTCTTATGGCCAGTGAATCATCTAGCAGTAGAAAGTACGATATAGATTTTGAAGAGGTAGGTATCGCCGCAGGTGAAAGGGTAGTTTCTATGAAAGATCTAGCGGAGATCCCAGGAGATAAGATCCCGGTAATTTTAAGCCCCGACGCCATGGGGATATTGATCCACTTCGGATTGCTCCCATCCTTTGACGGTGAGAACGTTAGGAAAGGTAAATCTGTGTATGAAGATAGAGTAGGGGATGAAGTGGCCGCAGGATACATCGATCTGGTGGAAGATCCCACATCTAATTGGGGGCTTGGCAGTTTCCCCTTCGACGATGAGGGTGTACTCAGCTCACCAGTATCTCTTATATCCGGAGGAATATTGGACAACTTCTTTTACGATCTTAAAGAGGCTGTACAAAGCGGCACAAAGAGTACTGCCAATGGAGTACGCCCATCCTTTAAATCACCCCCTCAGATAGGCAGTAGGAACGTGATGATGAGTGGTGAGGATATACCGAGAGAGGAACTGTTTGCAGGTAGAACGATATTGGTGGACAATGTCATGGGTGCCCATACATCCAGTCCTGCAAGCGGTGACTTTAGTGTGGTGGCCAATCCCGCATGGTTGGTGGAAGATGGTATCAAAAAGGGACGTTTAGAAGGTCTGATGATATCAGGTAATCTACCCGGATCATTGCATACCATGGAGTTGGGTGATGATCACAAGAAGATCTATGACAGCATCGGATCTGCTACTATAAACATCGAGCTTCCTTCGGTCAAATTGAAGGATGTAACCATCTCGGGTAAGTGAATATGAAAGATAAGCTATCGAAGTTAGTAGAGAAGAGCCAGGCGGCCTATGTTGAGCTAAGGTATCATTCTAGAGAGCAGAAGAAGATAGAGATAGTAAGGGGCGATGTAGAGGACCTACACTCGTCCACCTACTCTGGTATCGGGGTGAGAGTTCTTCATGACGGTGTCTGGGGGTTCAGCAGCACCAGTAAGATGGATGACAAAGATATAATCAACACCATCCAACGAGCGGAGAAGGCGGCACGTATCACCTCACGGTTGAAAACACAAAAGGTAGGCGAAATCGGTGATGTCATCCCTTGCTCCGGAGTGTTTCGTGCAGAGGTGAACGATAGTGTTACAGATCATCCTATCGAAAAGAAGATAGAATTATTGAAAGAACTAGACTCGGAGATGAGGAATAAAAAATCCATCAACTCTGCCAAATGTCTTTGGAACGAGATGCAGGACGACAAGTTTATCGTCAACAGCTTTGGGACCGAGGTGGAGATACACGATGAAAAAGTGGATTTTTATACGATAGCTTATGCAAACCTTCATGGTGAAAAGATATCGGGGATCGAAAGCAGAGGGGTCACCGGTGGATGGGACGACTTGTTCGCTAAAAGTACACCTCATGAGATGGCGGATAAGGCCGTTGGGTCGGCTCAAAGACTCTTAAAAGCCGAACATCCCAAAGGTGGTCCCGCTAAGGTGATCCTGAATCCGGAGCTGGTCGGGTTGATAGCACACGAAGCCATCGGACATACGGTGGAAGCTGATTTTGTACTCTCGGGCTCCGTTGCACAGGATAAATTGGGGAAGAAGGTAGCGAGTGAATTGGTCACCCTAGTGGATCATGGGGTGGCGGACCCACACGCAGCAGGATGGACGCCGGTAGATGACGAAGGAACGTTGTCTCAACGAACTGAGCTAATAAAAGACGGTGTGCTGAAAGGATACCTGTGTGATCTTGAGACCGCCCGGGTACTCGAGATGACACCTAGGGGCAACGCACGAGCTTATCAGTATTCCGACCCACCGATAATACGTATGACGAACACGTTCATCGAGACAGGAGAATACGGTGTGGATGAGATGATAGAGGAAACTAAGGATGGATATTATCTAGAAGGTGCAAAAGGTGGGCAGGCCGATGCCAATGCTGAGTTTACATTCGGAGTCGAGAAGGCATGGCGTATAGAGAACGGTGAATTGACAGAACTACTACGAGGAGTATCCATCTCTGGTTCTGGCTTCGATGTACTCAGGAGTGTAGACGCGGTAGCAGACAACTTCGAGTTCAGCATGGGTTCGGGCTATTGCGGTAAGTTCCAGAGCGCGAAGGTGGATGGCGGCGGACCGAATATGAGATGTGAAGCCACCGTGGGAGGAAAGTAGAGGAGGTATTCATTTGTCAAAGTTACTGGATCTAGGTGCGGAAATATTAGAAAAGGTCGATGTGCCCGGAGATATCGAACTGTATATGGGTTCCGACAAGAACATAGATGTGGGCATACAACGGGATGAGATCAACATGTCTAGATGTCATGAGAAGGAGCAGGTGGGCATACGTTATATTCAAGATGGCAAGCTTGGATTCACATCTCTCAATTCTTTGGACAAAGATGCTATCATAAACAAGATAAAGGAAGCCGTCAAGCTAGCCCGGTCCTCGATACCAGATAAGCATAATAATATACCATCGCCGATGAAAGTCAAGAAATTAGATGGACTCTACGACAAAGATATCGAGAATTTCGGGGTCGAAGATGGCTTGGAGTATGGAAAAAACTTCCTTCATACCGCTCTAGAAGCGGATGATAGGTTCAGATTCAACGAAGGTTTTTTTGCATCCCACGACGTAGAAAGGGCTGTTATCAACTCGAAGGGTATAGCCGAATCCGAGCGGTCCAGCGGTTTCCACTATCTCGGTATCGGATTGGCATCATCCCATGGTGAGGTATCCAACATGGATGTTAAAGCCGGCGGTTCCATAACGATCAAGGACATAGATGTAGAGAGTGTTGCCAGAGAGCTGGTTTTGGCCGCAGTCGATAACCTCGGTGCTGAAAAGGGTAAAAGTTTCGAAGGTGTTGGTATCTTCTCTCCACACGCCCTTGCACAAATCTTGTTCATGGGGTTACTATACCCCTTGAAAGGAAATAGGGTGGTGAAGGGATTGAGTCCCATGGGAGATAAGTTGGAGGAGCAGATCGCTTCGGGATCCTTCACATTGATCGATGATGCATCGAAGAAGGATGCGTTGAGGAGCCGATCTTTCGACCGTGAAGGGTTGCCCACTCCAAAGATGACCGTCGTTGAAGACGGGGTACTGAAGTCGTTGTTTCACAATAGCTATACTGCCAGTGCCATGGAGACCGTATCGACTGGGCACGCCTCCGGAGGGCCACGGTCGGTACCCTATATAGATCCAACGAACTTGGTGGTCAAACCGGGGAACATCGGATATGATAGTATGATCGAACAAGTTGAGCACGGAGTTCTGATCAATAGATTTTCTGGAGATGTCGATCCGGTCAGCGGTGATTTTTCGGGAGTAGTCAAAGGTGGACATATGATCAAAGGTGGTGAGATAGTACATCCGCTGAAGCAGATGATGGTATCTGGAAATGTTTTCGACCTCTTTACAAATATATCGAATATATCTTCAGACATTGAGCTCGTAGTCACCGTGCTTTGCATGGAGTTGCCGTATGTACGCGTGGAGGACTTGTCTTTCGTTTCCGGATGAATCCATAATGATTAGGTCTTTTCCGTTGTAGATCATAAAATAAAATACGATGGATTTATCACAGAACATCGAAAAAATATAAATACTAAATTTCAGTGCCTTTAATCAATCAGGTGTTAAAATGAATGGCATAGAGTACGGCATAGTAGCGATATTGGCATCTTTGCTCGGAATAGTGTTGGCGGGATACTTTACAAAATATATCTCCAAACAGGACTGTGGAACGAGTTTGATGAAAAAGATCGCTGGTCAAGTGCAGGTAGGGGCTAAAACATATCTACATACTGAGTACAAATACATAGCTATCTTTGTAGCCATAGTGGCTATATTGCTAGCGGGCATGGATGTAGCTGATGGACATGCACCCTATACCGCGTTAGCTTTCTTGGTGGGTGCGATATTATCCGCTACCGCAGGATATCTTGGGATGATCACCGCGACCAATTCCAGTGCACCCACGACACAGGCTGCCCGAAAAAGTCTAGATAAATCACTTCGTATAGCATTCAGGGGTGGTGCGGTCATGGGTATGTCCGTGGTCAGCCTTGGACTTCTAGGATTGAGTTCCGTACTCTTATTAACGGATTATATGGTGGGGCTGGAGGATTCCCTGACGTTCATAGCCGGATTCGGTTTCGGTGCAAGTTCTATAGCACTCTTCGCCCGTGTGGGAGGAGGTATCTACACCAAAGCTGCCGATGTAGGCGCAGACTTGGCTGGTAAAGTCGAGGCCGGCATTGCAGAAGACGATCCTCGGAACCCAGCAGTGATCGCCGATAACGTCGGTGATAACGTGGGCGACGTTGCCGGCATGGGTGCCGACCTTTACGAATCATACACTAACTCGATCATAGCGGCTCTTACCCTCGGGTGGATGGCCTATGAAGGCTCTGATATGACTCCTTTGTTGGAGAGTCCCGTGGATGGTATGGGTGCTGAAATATTCGCCATCCCCCTTCTTATCGCCGCTGCAGGTATAATAGCTTCCATGGTGGCCATATTCTTCGTAAGGACGAGGGAAGATGCAAGCCAAGAAGCGTTGTTGAATGCTCTACGACGTGGAACTTATGGTGCAGCAGTTATCGTTGCCGTTTTTTCCTTTATCATAGTTTATCTACTCGCACCCGATAACCTGGGTATATGGGGAGCGGTGATAGCTGGACTCGTAGCGGGCTCTTTGATAGGCTATTTCACGGAATATTATACTTCAGATAGGTACAAACCGACCAAAACACTGGCACAATCCACCGAAACGGGTCCTGCTACGTTCATCATACAGGGTATCGCGAGCGGTATGGAAAGTACTCTGTTCCCGGTGATAATAGTTTGTGCAGCCATACTCACATCATTCTATTTAGCAGGGCTTTATGGAGTAGCCATATCCGCGGTCGGTATGCTCTCAACCCTGGGAGTCACACTCTCGACAGATGCTTATGGTCCTGTGGCGGATAACGCAGGTGGTCTTGCGGAGATGAGCGGACTCGATCCCAAGGTCAGGGATAGGACCGATGCTTTGGACTCCCTAGGAAATACCACTGCCGCCACTGGAAAAGGATTCGCCATCGGCTCTGCAGCCTTGACCGCCCTTACTTTGACAGCAGCTTATGCTACACGGGTAGACATCGCTATCGGTGACTTCAGCATCCTTGAGCCTCCCGTTCTCGTGGGCATCTTCCTCGGTGCTATGGTACCGTTCATATTCTGTGCCATCACGATGAAGGCCGTTGGTAAGTCAGCCTTCGAGATTGTCAAGGAAGTCAGAAGGCAGTTCAAAGAGATACCCGGGCTAATAGAAGGCGAAGCTGATGCAGACTATCAAAGGGTGATAAATCTCAGCACCGCATCAGCACTCAGAGAGATGGTGATACCCGGCATATTAGCCATAGTAGTACCTGTAGCAGTCGGCTTACTGCTCGGACCTGCGGCATTGGGAGGTTTCCTGATGGCGTCTGTGGGTACTGGCTTTGTGCTTGCGATAATGATGGCCAACGCAGGCGGTGCATGGGATAACGCCAAAAAGTACATAGAACAGGGGCACCATGGAGGTAAGGGCTCGGACGCTCACAAGGCCGCAGTTGTAGGTGACACTGTCGGCGACCCGTTCAAAGATACCTCAGGTCCTTCTTTGAACATATTGATAAAGTTGATGTCTATCGTGGCTCTGGTTTTTGCCAGCGTGATAGCCAAGTACGGACTCATTTAAATCGGTGAAACCACATGTACAAGATGGAAAAGAAAAAGGACAGTATAAGGATCCCTCCAGACAGGTTAGACGAGGACCTAGATGAGATATCAGGAGAGATAGCTAATGAAACCTTTGAGGGAACCCTTGAAGACGGTAATAAGCTGATCATCATGGCCACCAACGTCGAGCGTGTTGGAGACGGAAAGATCGTTCACGGTGACGGTGGTATATATCAGCATGTTACCTATGACGCACTGGTTTTCGAATTAGAGGAACACGAGTTGATACATGGATACGTGTGCGAGATACTCAAGTTCGGTGCATTCGTAAGGTTCGGTCCACTCGATGGATTGCTTCACATAAGTCAGATAATGAACGATAAGGTGGAGGTTGACATCGGAAATCAGCGTCTCAGAGGACGAGAGTCCAAAAAAGAGATCGGCGTCAACGACAAGCTGAGGGCCAGGATAGTGACCGTCAGCGTTAACGAGCGAAGTCCTAGGGAGAGCAAGATCGGTTTGACCATGCGCCAAACTGGATTGGGTAAGCTGGAATGGATAGAAGAGAAACAGGAGGCTTAAAATGGCAAAGAAGATGAAAGCCTGCAAGAGGTGTAACGCCATCACAGATGAGAACGAATGCCCACTCTGTGGTTCTGAAGTAGCCAAAGAGTGGCAGGGGTACTTGATAGTCATCGAACACGAACACTCTGAATTGGCTCGTAAGATGGGTATCAGTACCAACGGAAAATTTGCGTTAAAAGTAAGAGAATAAAACATCATGTCCTTAGATAGAGATCTGAAGCTACCAAATGAGCTCAGAGATGCACTAAAACAAAAGTTAGGCGAAGTGGTCTCTGGTCCTCTACCTGAAAGATACTTGGATCACCATCCTATGATCGCCGTTGGTGATTACGTGCTAGATGTATTGCATGAGCAGGGTGTGATTCCGGATGTAGGGATCTTCGACGGTAAAACGCGTCGAGGACCTTTCAAGGGAGATAGACCCGATGTAGGGATTCAAGTCGAAGTCCACAATCCTCCGGAGTATATAACGGTAGAGGCATGGGAAGCCATCGAAGACGCCGTTTTATCCCATGAACCGGTGTTGATCAATGTGCATGGAGAAGAGGACTTACTTGCATTGGCATCTATAGCTCTAGCCCCTATAGGAGGAATTGTAATATATGGGATACCCTTAGAGGGCATGGTAGTCAATATCATAGACGATAAAATCAAGGAAAAGACGTGGCAAGTAATAAATAGTATGGAAAAAGTGAACCAAGGTGGATAGAATGTCGGAAATATCGATAGACATAGAAGAGGAAAAGGAGAACAAACTCCTAAATAGAAGGGAACTCGTACTAACAGTACATCATGAGTCTGGTCCCACGCCCACACGAGAGCAGATAAAGGCAGGGATCGCATCACTAACCGGTTTTGAAAAGGATAAGATAGTAGTGAACAAGATCAGATCAGAATTCGGTATGGATAGAGCCAGGGTCCAGGCAAAACTATACGATAAGAAAGAAGATGCATTGGAGTACGAACGCGATTACCAGATAGCTAGAAACAAGTTGAAGGGTTGATAGAGATGGCTAAGAAAGATATGTACGAAGTAGAGAACGGCAAGCTGAAGCGTTTGAGACGCAGCTGCCCAAAATGCGGCGATGGTGTTTTCCTAGCGGTACATGAAGATAGGGTATCCTGCGGAAAGTGTGGATATACGGAATTCAAAAATAAATAGGGCTCGTGGTGTAGCAATCCAACGTACATACTCGTGCTTGGACTACAATGGATATCACTGGGGCCTCCGGAGCCCCAAACCCGGGTTCGAAAATTGGTGAGGAAACACCTCATCGGACGGAACTCCCGGCGAGTCCGCTTTTTGCTGAAGATCATGTTTATAGTTCAAAAACCAAAATATTAAATACCTGCCTTAAGTTAGAGTCGTGCCTAGAATCGATCCAGGAGGAATACAGATGGATGATGAA
>Ga0207421_10004372_pt1 | contig 16276 bp, 14 predicted proteins | sample SodLakKL_010_SED_4_FD_187542 | JGI IMG/M metagenome (GOLD analysis project Ga0207421, IMG submission 187542) | Alkaline sediment microbial communities from Lake Tanatar, Kulunda Steppe, Russia - 8KL_010_SED (SPAdes) (version 2) | ecosystem: Environmental > Aquatic > Non-marine Saline and... | reverse complement strand
TCCAGCGCGCCCAGCGCGACGGGCTGCTCTCCATCGAAGACGATGTGGACAACCCCCACGAGAGCGAGCTGTTCAAGTCGTACCCGCGCATCCTCAACGACCACGTCGCCCTGGAGTTCCTCTGCGATTACCTCCGTCTCATGGTGGGGGGCAACATGAACCCCTTCGAGATGGAGAACCTCATGGATGTGGAGATCGAGTCCCATCACAAGGAGGCGTCGCAGCCGGCGGCGGCGGTCAACAAGGTCGCCGACGCCATGCCCGGTTTCGGCATCATCGCCGCACTGCTCGGCGTGGTCATCGCCCTTGGCTCGCTGGATGAGGACGTGATGACCATCGGCGGGCTCGTGGCCTCGGCGCTGATCGGCACCTTCACCGGCATCTTCGCCGGCTACGCCTTTGTCGGCCCCCTGGGCCAGGCGATGGAGCACCGGGCGCAGGAGCAGACCAAGTTCCTGGAGACCATCAAGCTGACCCTGCTGGCCGTGCTCAACGGCTACAAGCCGGTGGTGGCGGTGGAGTTCGGCCGCAAGGCGATGTTCGAGGCGGAGCGCCCGACCTTCTTCGAGCTCGAGGAGCACGTGAAGATGCAGGCCGCCCGCAGTCAGGACGCATAAGGGCAGCCGCAGGGCATGGTCGAGGAGAACAAGACCCGCCCGGTCGTCATCAAGAAGGTGGCGAAGCACGGCGATGACCACCATGGTGGCTCGTGGAAGATCGCCTTCGCCGATTTCATGACGGCGATGTTCGCCATCTTCCTGGTTCTCTGGCTGCTGCTCGCCCTGGATGAGGATCAGCGCAAGGGCATCGGCCAGTATTTCCGGGATCCGCAGGCGGCCCATCCGCCGGCTGCCCGCGATGTGATCGACTTCGAGGGCGAGCGCCGCGCGCCCATCGACCTGGAGGGCATGCCGCTGGGCGACGGCGGTTTCATCCCCACCGAGGAGATGCAGGAGCTGGCCGAGCAGTTCCAGGACGCCGTGATGGACGACCCGGATCTGGCCGGGTACGCCGATCAGATCATGCTTGATATCACCGACGACGGCCTGCGCATCCAGCTGGTCGATCACGACGGCCGGCCGATGTTCGAACTCGGCAGCGCCGACCCCAAGGACCACACCGAGGAGATCCTCCGTGCCCTGGCCGGGGTGCTCGAGGAGGTGCCCAATCCGGTCTCGCTCTCGGGCCATACCGACGCCCGGCCTTTCGCCCGGGACGACTACGACAACTGGTCGCTGTCCACCGATCGGGCCCACGCCGCGCGGCAGACGTTGGTCGACGGCGGCCTGCCGAGCGAGCGCATCGGGCAGGTGGTCGGCTACGCCGACACCATCCCCGCCGATCCGGACGATCCTCGGGCGGACATCAACCGCCGCATCTCGGTGGTTCTGCTCAGCCGCGCCGCGGTGGAGAGCATCGCCGAGCGCGAGCGGCGCATGGAGCCCGACGAGCACGCCCTGGATGCCCTGCCGCGCCGGCCGCGGGAGCTTCTGACCCCCGAGGAGCGGCGGATCGAGGAGGGGCTCGACGAGGTGGAGGAGACCATCCCCGAGACGGACGGGGAGGCGGACGACGACGACGGTACCGAAGAGGACGAAGAGGCGGCCCCCGAGGTGGAGATGCCCGAACTGGAGCCGCCCGCGGAGCCGGAGACCTGGTGACGTCGCGGCTTCGCGCCGATGCTAGACTGGATTCACTCACGCGCAGGCAAGAGCACAAGTATGGGTTTCTCTGAATGGAATCTGATCTGGATCGATCTGGAGATGACCGGTCTGGATCCGAGTCGTGACCGGATCATCGAGATCGCGGTGGTGGTCACCGACAGCAACCTCGACACCCTGGCCGAGGGACCGGTGCTGGCCATCCACCAGGATCGATCCTTGCTCGACGGCATGGACGAGTGGAACACCCGCCAGCACGGCCGCTCGGGACTGACCGAGCGGGTGCGGGCCAGCACCGTGACCGAGGCGGAGGCCGAGGCGCAGGTGCTGGCCTTTCTCCGGCAGCACGTGCCGCCGCGGACCTCGCCGATGTGCGGCAACAGCATCTGCCAGGACCGGCGTTTCTTGGCGCGCTGGATGCCGGAGCTCGAGGCGTACTTTCATTACCGGCACATCGACGTCAGCACGCTCAAGGAGCTGGCCCGGCGTTGGGCGCCGGAGGTGGCCGAAGGGGTGCGCAAGTCCGGCAACCACCTGGCCCTGGACGATGTCCGCGACTCGATCAACGAGCTGCGCCACTACCGGCGCGAGTTCCTGCGCATGCCGGCGTGACGCCGGCGGGAGGGGGCATGCTGCTGCTCGATCCAGGTGATCTGCAGATCCTACGCCAGCGCGAGCCGGTGCTGGTGGTGGATGTCGGCGATGACGACGGGCGCTTCCGGCAGGCGCACATCCCCGGCGCGGTGCACCTGCCCTACGGCCATCTGACGCGCGCCGAGCCGCCGGCGATGGGGCTGCTCCCCGATGAGGCCGCCCTGGCCGAGCGCCTGGGTGCGGTGGGCATCGACGACTCAGTCACGGTGATCGCCTACGACTCCGACGGCGGCGGGCGGGCGAGCCGGTTGCTGTGGACGCTGGATCTGCTCGGCCACCCCCGCCACGGGCTGCTCAACGGCGGTCTGCAGGGGTGGTTGGCCGAGGAGGGGCCGGTGGAGAGCGGCGCGGTGACGCCGCAGCCGCGCAACTACGCGGCACGGATCCAGCATCCGGCGTGTCGGGTCGACCGCGACTGGGTGCTGGCCCACCTGGACGATCCGTCGGTGACGCTGATCGATGCCCGCTCCCATGGGGAGTACACCGGCGCCGATGTCCGCGCTCGGCGCGGTGGTCACATCCCGGGCGCCGTGCACCTGGACTGGCAGGCGCTGATGGATCCGGAGGACCCGCCACTGCTGCGCCCGGCCCCGCAGGTCCAGCAGCTGCTGCACGAGCGCGGCGTCAGCGATCCACAGCAGGAGGTGGTGGTCCACTGCCAGACCCACCACCGCTCGTCGCTGACCTATGTGGTGCTGCGCGCGCTGGGCTACCAGCGGGTGCGTGCCTACCCGGGCTCCTGGTCCGAATGGGGCAACGACCCGCAGCTGCCGGTGCGCGAGGGCGACACCCCGTAGTCTCTCTCCCGGCCGGCGGCGCCGCTCAGCGCGCTTCCAGGAACTCCACGTAGTGACAGACCGGCACCGGGCTCTTCGCCGCCAGGTGAGCCAGACAGCCGATGTTGGCCGTGGCGATGGCCTCGGGGTCACCGCTGGTCAGCGCGGTCAGTCGCTGGTCACGCAACTCGGCGGCGATCTTCGGCTGTAGCACCGAATAGGTCCCGGCCGAGCCGCAGCACAGGTGTGGGTCGGTGACCGGCGTGAGCTCGAAACCGACGCGCCGCAGCAGCGCCTCCACCCGGCCGGCCAGCCTCTGCCCGTGTTGCAGCGAGCACGGGCTGTGGAAGGCGATCCGCCGGGGCATGCCGGCGGCCGGCTGCAGTCGGTCCGCCGCCGCCTCGAGCAGTTCCACCGGGTCGACGGCCCGTTGTGCGACCAGCCGGGCCCGTTCGGCGTACGCCGGGTCGTCGCGCAGGTGGTGATCGTACTCCTTGACCAGGGCACCGCAGCCGCTGGCATTGACCACCACGGCCTCGGCGCCGTCGGCCAGGGCCGGGTACCAGGCGTCGATGTTCGCGCGCATGCGCGCGCGGGCCCGCTCGGGCTCAGCCAGGTGCTGGTCGAGGGCGCCGCAGCACCCCTCGCGGGTGGCCACGGTCTCGATCCCCAGCTGATCGAGCAGCGCGGCGGTGCTCGGGTTGATCTCCGGGGCGATACCGGGCTGCACGCACCCCTTGAGCAGGACCACCCGGCGCGGGTGGGAGCGCGCCGCGGGCCAGGCGCGGCCCACGCGGCGGGCCGGGATCTTGTCGGCGAGCGCGGCGGGCAGCAGCGGGCGCAGGAGTTGCCCGGCGCGCAGTGCGGCGGCGAACAGCCGCGGCCGCGGGACGACCCGCTTCAGCCCCCAGCGCACCGGGCTCGGCAGTCGTCCGGTCTGCTCCTCAACCAGCTCGCGGCCCAGATCGAGCAGCTTGCCGTACTCCACCCCGGAGGGGCAGGTGGTCTCACAGGCCCGGCAGGTCAGGCAGCGATCGAGGTGCTGTTGGGTGCGCGGCCCCGGCGCCTGGCCCTCCAGGACCTGCTTGATCAGGTAGATGCGCCCCCGCGGGCTGTCCAACTCGTCGCCCTGGAGCTGGTAGGTCGGGCAGGTGGCCAGGCAGAAGCCGCAGTGGGTGCACTTGCGCAGGATCTCCTCGGCCTCGCGCCCGGCGGGGGTGTCGCGGTGGTGTCGCTTGAGATTCGTCTCCATGGGCCCTCACAGCGCCGGGTCGAAGCGCCCGGGATTCAGGATGTGGTGTGGATCGAGCGCCTCCTTGAGTTGCCGGTTGAGTCGCGCCACGCCGGGGCTCGGTGGGTGGAACGCGGGGGCGGCGGGCTCGGTCTGCCCGCGCCAGAGGGTGGCGTGGCCGCCCAGGGTCTCGGTGGCGGCGCGCACCTGATCCGCCGGGGCGTCGCTGCGCAGCCAGACCTGCTGCCCCGCCCAGTCGAGCAGGCGGGCGCCGGGCAGCTCGGGAGCGGCGGTGGCCGGCGGCAGCGACAGCCGCCACAGCGGCGGGTGGCTCTCTTGGAAGAAGCCCAGGGTGTGATCGCGCAATGCGCCCCAGAAGGCGTCGCCGTCGTCCGGGGTGTCGCCGCCGATCTGCCGGGTGGCGGCCCGCACCCCCGAATCGGAGCCGGACAGGCGCAGGTGCAGGCGCTCGCCGTCGTGCACCGCGGCGCTGATCGGGCAGCCGGCCATCAGGGCGGCATGCACCTGCTGCCAGGTCGAGCCGGCGTCGACTTCCAGGGTCCGCGTTGCCTCGACCTCCGGCTGCGGGACGACCTTCAGCGAGACGTCGAGGAGCACCCCCAGGGTCCCCAGCGCCCCGGCCATGGGCCGGGAGAGGTCGTAGCCGGCGACATTCTTCACCACCTCGCCGCCAAAGCGCAGCACCTCCCCCCGGCCGTTGAGGATGCGCACCCCGAGCAGGGCATCGCGCACCGCGCCGCGGAATGGCCGTGCGGGGCCGGCCAGGCCGGCGGCCACGGCGCCGCCGATGCTCCCGCCGCCGCCAAAGTGCGGCGGCTCGAAGGGCAGCATCTGGCCTGCGGCGGCCAGCTCCGCCTCCAGTTCGCGCAGCGGGGTGCCGGCGCGCACGGTGACCATCAGCTCGGTGGGCTGGTAGCTGATCAGCCCGCGGTGGCCGCTGACATCAAGCGGATCGCCGCCGCCGGGGTTGCCGTAGAACGCCTTGGAGTTGTTGGCGTGCAGGCGCAGCGGCTGGCGGGCGGCGGCGGCCGCGGCCACCCGGGCGGTCAGCGCCTCGGTCTCGTCGACGGAGGCGGCGGAAGAGGCGGGGTGATCCATCAGAAGCGCTCCAGCTCCGGGTGGGGCAGCTGCCCGCGGTGGACATGCAGGGCACCGAACTCGGCGCAGCGGTGCAGGGTGGGCACCGCCTTGCCCGGGTTCAGACAGCCGGTGGCGTCGAAGGCCGCCTTGACCGCGTGGAACTGTTCAAGCTCGGCGGGCCGGAACTGATGGCACATGGCATCGATCTTCTCGAGTCCGACGCCGTGCTCGCCGGTGACCGTGCCGCCGGCGTCCACGCACAGCTCCAGGATGCGCCGGCCCAGCTCCTCGGTGCGCTCGAATTCGCCGGGGACATTGCCGTCGTAGAGCACCAGCGGGTGGAGGTTGCCGTCGCCGGCGTGAAAGACGTTGACCACCCGCAGGCCGTACTCGCGGGAGAGGGCGTCGATGCCGGTGAGCACCCGGGCCAGCTGGTGGCGGGGGATGGTGCCGTCCATGCAGTAGTAGTCCGGCGAGATCCGTCCCACCGCGGGGAAGGCGGCCTTGCGCCCAGCCCAGAAACGGGCCTGCTCGGTGGCGTCGGCGGCCACCCGCACCTCACTGGCGCCGTGCTGGCGCAGCAACTCGCTGAGCCGCGACACCGTCTCGGCCACCTCGTCCGGGGCGCCATCGAGCTCGGCGATCAGGATGGCGGCGGCGTCGGTGGGGTAACCGGCCTGGACGAAGTCCTCGGCGGCCCGGATGGCCGGGCCGTCCATCATCTCCAGGCCCGCCGGGATGATACCGGCGCCGATGACCCCCGCCACCGCGTGGCCGCCGGCCTCGACGGTGGGGAAGGCGGCCAGGAGCACCTCCTTGTGCACCGGTTCGGGCAGCAGGCGCACGGTGGCCTCGACGATCACGCCGAGCATGCCCTCAGAGCCGGTGTAGAGGGCCATCAGGTCGTAGCCCGGGGCGTCGAGGGCGGCACTGCCGATCTGCACGCGCTCGCCGGCCGGGGTCAGCACGGTGGCGGCGAGGACGTTGTGCACGGTCAGGCCGTACTTGAGGCAGTGCACGCCGCCGGCATTCTCGGCCACGTTGCCGCCGATGGAGCAGGCGATCTGCGAGGAGGGGTCCGGGGCGTAGTAGAGGCCGTGGGGGCGAGCAGCCTCGGTCACGGCCAGGTTGCGGACCCCGGGCTGGACACGGGCGGTGCGCCGCAGCGGGTCGAGTTCGAGGATGCGATTGAAGCGGGCCAGGCTGAGCACGATGCCCTGGGGGTGGGGCAGGGCGCCGGCGGACAGCGAGGTCCCGGCCCCCCGGGCGGTGACCGGGACGCCGAGCTCGTGGCAGAGGGCGAGCACGGCCTGGGCCTGTTCGGTGGTCTCGGGGATCGCCACGGCCACCGGCAGCTGCCGGTACGCGGCCAGCCCGTCGCACTCGTACGGTCGCAGCCCCTCGGTATCGTCGATGACCTGATCGGCCCGGGGCAAAAGACGGTGGAGCCGGTTGAGGAAGGTGCGGCGGTCGTAGTCGAAGTGCAGGTCTTCGTCGCGGTAGGGGGCGCGGGGATCGGCCATGCTGACCTCAAAGGAGCGGTTGCCTCCGCTCAGCGTAGCCGTTTTCGAGCCGGCTGACAGCCCGAAAGGGCGGATCCCGGGGGCGCGCCGTCCCCCGGGATCGCACGGGGCAGGCCGTTACTGCTCCTTGCCCGCCAGATACAGCCAGGTCTCGACGACCGTATCCGGGTTGAGGGAGACGCTCTCGATGCCCTCATCCATCAGCCACTGAGCCAGGTCGGGGTAGTCCGACGGGCCCTGACCGCAGATCCCCACGTACTTGCCGTGGCGGCGGCAGGCCTGGATGGCCATGGAGAGCATGCGCTTGACGGCCTCGTTGCGCTCGTCGAACTGATCGGCGATGACCCCCGAGTCACGATCCAGGCCCAGGGTCAGCTGCGTCAGGTCGTTGGAGCCGATGGAGAAGCCGTCGAAGTGCTCCAGGAACTCGTCGGCGAGCACCGCGTTGGAGGGCAGCTCGCACATCATCATGACCTTCAGGCCGTTCTTGCCGCGCTCCAGGCCGTTTTCGGCGAGCAGCCGGATGACCTGCTCGGCCTCGGCGGTGGTGCGCACGAAAGGCACCATCAGCCAGACGTTGTCCAGGCCCATCTCGTCGCGGACCCGGCGCAGGGCCCGGCACTCGAGCTTGAAGCACTCCTGGAAGTCGGGGCTGATGTAGCGCGAGGCGCCCCGGAAACCGATCATCGGGTTCTCTTCGTGGGGCTCGTACTTCTCGCCGCCGATGAGGTTGGCGTACTCATTGGACTTGAAGTCCGACATGCGCACGATGACCGGCTTCGGGTGGAAGGCGGCGCCAAGCATGGAGACCCCCTCGGCGAGCTTGTCCACGTAGAACTCCTCGGGGTTCTCGTAGCCGGCGGTCTGCGAGCGGATGACCCGCTTGACCGACTCCTCCTGCTGGTCGAACTCCAGCAGCGCCCGCGGGTGGATGCCGATCATCCGATTGATGATGAACTCCACGCGGGCCAGGCCGACGCCCTCGTTGGGCAGGAATTGGAAGTCGAAGGCGCGATCCGGGTTGCCGACGTTCATCATGATCTTGAACGGCAGCTCCGGCATGTCGGTCAGGGAGATCTCGCGGACCTCGTAATCCTGCTTGCCCTCGTAGACGTAGCCGGTGTCGCCCTCGGCGCAGGAGACGGTGGCGTCGATGCTGTCCGGGATGGTCTCGGTGGCGTTGCCGCAGCCGACGATCGCCGGGATGCCGAGCTCACGGGCGATGATCGCCGCGTGGCAGGTGCGCCCGCCGCGGTTGGTGACGATCGCCGCCGCCCGCTTCATGATCGGCTCCCAGTCCGGGTCGGTCATGTCGGTGACCAGGACATCGCCGTCCTGAACGCGGGTGATCTCGCTGACGTCCTGCACGACGCGGGTCGGGCCGGCGCCGATGCGCTGGCCGATGGCGCGACCCTCGGTCAGCACCTGGCCGCGGTCCTTGAGGTGGTAGCGCTCCAGGACCTGACCGCCGTCGCGGCTTTTCACCGTCTCCGGGCGGGCCTGGAGGATGTAGAGCTGGCCGTCCTCGCCGTCCTTGCCCCACTCGATGTCCATGGGGCGGCCGTAGTGCTTCTCGATGATCACCGCCTGGCGGGCGAGGTCCTCGATGTCGGCGTCGTTGAGGCAAAAGCGCATGCGCTCGGCCTCGGGCACATCGACGGTCTCCACCGTCTTGCCGTGCTCGGTGCTGCCCGAGTAGACCATCTTGATCGCCTTGCCGCCGAGGTTGCGGCGCAGGATGGCCGGGCGCTTCTGCTCGAGGTTGGGCTTGTAGACGTAGAACTCGTCGGGGTTGACCGCACCCTGGACCACCGTCTCGCCCAGGCCCCAGGAGGCGGTGACGAAGACGGCCTCACGGAAGCCGGACTCGGTATCCATGGTGAACATCACGCCCGAGGCGCCGATATCCGAGCGCACCATGCGCTGGATGCCCGCCGAGAGCGCCACCTGTTCGTGGTCAAAGCCGTGGTGGACGCGATAGGCGATGGCGCGGTCGGTGAATAGCGAGGCGAAGACGTGGTGGATGGCCTCGCGGATGCCGTCGAGGCCGCGCACATTGAGGAAGGTCTCCTGCTGGCCGGCGAAGGAGGCATCCGGCAGGTCCTCGGCGGTGGCCGAAGAGCGCACGGCGAAGGAGGCCTCGCCCGGGTGCTGCGCCTCGAGCTTCTCGTAGCCGGCGCGGATGGCCGCATCGATGGACTCGGGGAAGGGCGCGTCGAGGATCATCTGGCGGATGCGCGCGCCGGTGGCGGCCAGCTGCTCGACGTCCTCGACGTCCAGTCCCTGCAGCGCATCCCGGATGCCCTCGCGCAGATTATTGGCGTCGAGGAACTCCCAGTACGCCTTCGCCGTGGTGGCGAACCCGCCCGGGACACGGACGCCCGCCTTGGCGAGGTTGCTGATCATCTCGCCGAGGGAGGCGTTCTTGCCGCCCACTTGATCCACATCGCCCATGCCAAGGGCGTCGAACTCCACTACGTAATCTTGCAAGGCTGTGCTCCCCTGAAGCGTCACAATGGCCGTGCTCGCGGTGCTGCGTGCCGCGGCCGGCGGTCTTGGTCTAAGATGGCCCGCCGACACATGGCCGCAACGGGACCGACCCACCGATGACTGATGTGCGCAGGGTTTTCTTTGTCTCCGATCGTACCGGGATCACGGCCGAGGCCCTCGGCCACTCGCTGATGACCCAGTTCTCGGTCACCACCGAGCAGGCCACGATCCCCTTCGTCGACACGGCGGAGCGGGCACGGGCGGCGTTACGCCGGATCACGGCGGCATCCACCGAGGATGACCATCCGCCCATTGTCTTCTCCACCATCATCGACCCGGAGGTGCTCGCCGTCCTGCGCGGGAGCGAGCACATTGTCCTCTTCGATTTCTTCGACACCTTCATCGCGCCGCTCGAACGCGAGCTGGAGGTGCCGTCGAACCATGTCATCGGCCGGTCGCACGGAATCGCGGATGATAGCACGTACGATGTGCGGATCGATGCCATGAATTTCGCACTGCACCATGACGACGGCGCCACCCATCAGCACTACGGCCGCGCCGACGTCATCCTGGTGGGGGTCTCGCGCAGCGGGAAGACCCCGGCATCGCTCTATTTGGCGCTGCAGTTCGGCGTCTACGCCGCCAACTACCCGCTCACCGACGACGACCTGATCGCCACTCGGCTGCCCCGGGCGCTGGTCTCGCACCGCGAGAAGCTCTTCGGGCTGACCATCGACCCGGACCGGCTGCACCAGATCCGCAGTGAGCGTCGCCCCAACAGCCGCTACGCCGAGCTGCGCCAGTGCGAGTACGAGGTGGCGCGCGCCGAGGCGATGTTCCGCCGCGAGGGGATCCCCTATCTGGATATCACCACCATGTCCATCGAGGAGATCTCTTCGACGGTGATCCATCAGCACGCGCTGACCCGGCGCGTCTAGGCCATGGGTTTGCTGCGCGGCGGGGCATGTTATGCTCGCGCGCATGGTTCAGGAAGCCTCCGCCACGCACCGAGCCCTTGAGGCGAAACCGCGCACCTTCGCGGCGCTCATGGAGCTCTACGAGACGAACTACATCTACATGCGCCGCCTGGTGCCCGATCTGGAACGGGCGGATGCCGAGCGCGAGATTTCCTTCTCGCGGGACGGCGTGGCGCTTCGTCTCGAGGTGCTCGAACGCAGTCGCTACACCACCACCGTCCTCCTGACCCACCGCTTCGCATCCGGCTGCGGGGCCGAGTCGCTGCCGGAGCTGACCGTGCGGGTCTACCACGACGCCCGGGTGGCCGAGGTGATGGCCACCGGCGGGCGTACGGTGCGCGATCCGGCCGGCAGCCTGGAACAGCGCTGGGTCAGCAATCGGTTCCTGAGTCGCTGGCTGCGGTTCAGCCTGGGCGAGGGGCACGGATTTCGCCTGCAGTCCGGGAGTTCGACGGATCGACCTTGACCGGACGCAATCCGGCCGCTATAACCAGAGATACCCCCCATCTTGTTAAGGAATTGGCTATGCGCTTGTCGACGAAAGGGCGTTACGCGGTCACTGCGATGATGGAGCTGGCCCTCAACAGCGAGAAGGGGCCGGTGACCCTCGCGGAAATCTCCCACACCCAGGGCATCTCGCTGTCGTACCTGGAGCAGCTGTTCGCGCGCATGCGTCGCGACGGGCTGGTCGTCGGGGTGCGCGGCCCCGGCGGCGGCTACCGCCTGGCGCGTCCGGCGGGCGAGATCTCGGTGGCGCAGATCATCACCGCAGTGGATGAAGGCACGGCCCAGGGGCAGAGCGTTGGTGAGGGAGGCGCCGACGACGACCGCTGCCTGACCCACGACCTGTGGGTCGACCTGAGCCGGCAGATCTACGACTTCCTCAACGGCATCACCCTCGAGCAAATGGCCCGCGACGCCGGCGTGCGCGAGGTGGCGGAGCGCGTTGGCTCCGGTGATCGCGACGTGGGGCGCGGCGACCGCTCCTCGTCGGTGGCCTGAGTCGTACGGGAGTCTCCATGGGTCCGGTCCTGGTGGTTCGGCATGCCATTGCCGAACCCCGCGACCAGGCCCCCGACGGCAGGGATCGGACCCGCCGCGTCTCGGATCAGGGGCAGCGGGTCATGCGTCGGGCGGCGCTGGGGCTGCGGCGGGTGGTCGAACACCTGCCGCTGGTGGCGCACAGCCCCCTGACCCGTGCCGTGCAGACCGCAGCCATCCTGGATGCCGCCTTCCCCGAGTCTACTGCCCGGCGCGAGCTGGCTGCGCTGGCCCCCGGCGGGGATCCCGCGGCCATCTTCCAGTGGCTGGCCGGGATCGATGAGACGCCGGTGGCCCTGGTGGGCCACGAGCCCGATCTCGGCTGCTGGGTCGGGCACGCCCTGATCGGCTCGCCGGTCTCCTTCCTCGCCTTCCCCAAGGCGTCCGTCTGTCTGCTTGACTTCCCCGAGGGGGCGGCCCCCGGTGCGGCGCGGTTGATCGGTCACTATCCTCCCCGGGTGCTCAGCGACCTGTCGGAGGTGGCGCAGTGATGCACGATGAGCAGGTGATCGCGGCGGTTGATCTGGGTTCGAACAGCTTCCACATGGTGGTCGCGCGCATCGATCCGGCCACCCGTACCCTGCGCGTCATCGACCGGCTGCGCGAGACGGTTCGCCTGGGCTCCGGGCTGGAGCAGGGGCAGAAGCGTCTGAGCGAGGCCGCCCGGGAGCGTGCCCTGGCGTGTCTGGCCCGCTTCGGAGACCGGCTGCGCCGCCTGCAGGCGCAGCAGGTGCGGGCGGTGGGTACCAACACCCTGCGCCGCGCGCGCGATGCCGCCGATTTCATGCAGGAGGCCGAGCACGCCCTGGGCCACCCCATCGAGGTGGTCTCGGGCTACGAGGAGGCGCGCCTGATCTACCTCGGGGTGGCTCACAGCCTCGGTTTCGATGAGCACCGCCGATTGGTGGTGGACATCGGCGGGGGCAGCACCGAGCTGATCCTGGGCCGCGGTCCCCGGGCCGAGCAGATGGAGAGCGTCCATCTCGGCTGTGTGTCACTGACCGGGCGCTGTTTCGCCGACGGTCGCATCACCGAGCGGCGGTTCCGGGAGGCGGGGGTTCTGGCCCGCCTCGAACTCGGGCCGGTGGAGGGGGCCTTTCGGGCGCCGGCCTGGCAGGGTGCGGTAGGCGCCTCCGGGACCGTGCGCGCCGCGGCGGACGCCTGCGCCAGCCGGGACTGGTCGCCGCCGGGGTGGATCACCGCCGAGGCGCTGGGCCGACTGCGCCGGCTGGCGGTGGAGGCCGGCGATGCGGAAGTCCTGGGCGAGTGGCTGGGCCTGTCCGGCGACCGCCGGCAGGTCTTCCCGGCTGGGCTGGCGGCGCTGTGCGCCGTCTTCGAGGCGCTGGGCATCGAGCGCATGGAGGTTGCCGACGGCGCCATGCGCGAGGGGGTGATGCACGACCTGGCGGGCCGGCTGGGCATGCTTCAGCACAGCGAAGACGCCCGGGCCAACACGGTGGCGGCGCTGCGCCGGCGCTACTCGGTGGAGTCGGGACAGGCCGACCGGGTGGCGGCGACGGCGGCCACGCTGCTGGAGCAGGTGGCGCCTAGCTGGAGGCTGGTCGATCGCTTCTACCATGACATCCTGGACTGGGCCGCGCAGCTCCACGAGATCGGCCTGGACATCTCCCACGCCCAGTACCACAAGCACGGCGCCTACATCCTGCGCAATGCGGACATGGCCGGCTTCTCCCGCCAGGAGCAGCAGCTGCTGGCCCTGTTGGTGCGGGTCCACCGCCGCAAGCTCGCCCGCGGGCAGCTGAAGTCCCTGCCGCAGCGGTGGCTGGATACCGGCAAGCGGCTGGCGGTGGTGCTGCGCCTGGCCGTGCTGCTTCACCGCGGCCGGGCCGACGGCAGCGTGCTCGAGCCACGGGTCGAGCCGCTGGGCGACGGCATGCGCCTGTGGTTCCCGGCGGGGTGGTTGGCCGACAATCCTCTGCTGCAGGCCGATCTGGCCCAGGAGCAGCGCTACCTGGAGCGCGCCGGCATGACCCTGGAGCTGGCCGAGTCGGCCGGCTAGGGCGGCGCCGGCGCGCGGGCCAGGTTTAGGCGTCCTCGGCGAGGTGGGCGAGCAGGGCCTGTTGGGCACTGAACGGGGTCTCTTCATCGCCCTCCGGCCGGGCGCGCACGTAGGAGCCGTCCGCCTGGAGCAGCCACGCCTGCTGGGTATCCGCCAGGTAGTAGGCCAGGTCCTTGCCGATGCGCTCACGCGCCTCCCGGTCGTCGATGGGGAAGGCGGTCTCCACCCGGCGGAAGAAGTTGCGATCCATCCAGTCGGCGCTGGCGCCGTACATCTCCGGGGTTCCGGCGTTCTCGAAGTAGAAGACCCGGGTGTGCTCGAGGAAGCGGCCGACGATCGAGCGCACGCGGATGTTCTCCGAGACCCCGGGCAGCCCGGGGCGCAGGACGCACATGCCGCGGACGATCAGGTCGATCTCCACCCCGGCTTGCGAGGCCCGGTAAAGGGCCTGGATGGCGCGCGGCTCGGTCAGGGCATTGAGCTTGGCGATGATCCGTCCGCCGCGACCTGCGGCGGCGTGCTCGGCTTCGCGCTCGATGCGGGCGAGCACGCCGTCGTGCAGGGTGAACGGGGCCTGGAGCAGGCGGTGCAGATCCTTGAACCGACCCAGGCTGGTCAGTTGCAGGAAGACGCTGCGCACGTCCTCGCCGATGCGCCGGTCGGCGGTCAGCAGGCCGTAGTCGGTGTAGAGCCGTGCGGTGCGCGAGTGGTAGTTGCCGGTGCCGAGGTGCACGTAGTTGCACAGGCGGCCGCCCTCGCGCCGGACGATGAGCATCATCTTGCCGTGGGTCTTGTAGCCCACTACTCCGTAGACCACGTGCGCGCCGGCCTCCTGGAGGCGGTTGGCCAGGCGGATGTTGTCCTGCTCGTCGAAACGCGCGCGCAGCTCCACCACCACCGTGACCTCCTTGCCGGCGCGGGCAGCGCGGACCAGATTGTCGACGATGGCCGAATCGGGGCCGGTTCGGTAGAGCGTCTGTTTGATGGCCAGGACGTTGGGGTCCTGGGCGGCCTGGCGGACCAGGTCGACCACCGGCAGGAAGGATTGGAAGGGGTGGTGGAGGAGGATGTCCCGCTGCCGGATGGCCTTGAACAGGTCGGTCCCGGTGCTCAGCACCGCGGGCAGCCCCGGTGTGAACGATGGGTACTTGAGGTCGGTGCGGTCGACCAGGTCGTAGACGGCCATCAAGCGGTTGAGGTTCACCGGGCCGTCCACCTGGTAGAGGTCGTCGCGGCCGAGTTCGAACTCCTCGAGGAGGAAGTCGGCCATGGCGTCCGGGCAGTTGGCTGCCACCTCCAGGCGCACGCCCTGGCCGTAACGGCGCTGCGGCAGCTCGCCCTCCAGCGCGCGCATCAGGTCGTCGACCTCCTCCTCGTCGACGAAGAGATCGCCGTTGCGGGTGACGCGGAACTGGTAGCAGCCGCGCACCGTCATGCCCGGGAACAGGTCGTTGACGAAGGCGTGGATGACCGAGGAGAGGAAAACGAAGTCATTCGGGCCGCCGCCGTCGATCTCCGCCGCCGGCAGCTGGATGATCCGGGGCAGGGCGCGGGGCGCCTGAACGATGGCGTAGCCGGTGTTGCGACCGAAGGCGTCCTTGCCCTCGAGCGAGACGATGAAGTTGAGGCTCTTGTTGAGCACCTTGGGGAACGGATGCGCCGGGTCCAGGCCGAGGGGGCTGAGGATGGGCAGCAGCTCGGTCTCGAAGTAGTGGCGCAGCCAGTCGCGCTGTGCCTCGCTCCAGTCCTGGCGGCGTACGAAGTGGATCGACTGCTCGGCTAGCGCGGGGATCAGCTGCTCGTTGAGCACCCGGTACTGCTCGTGGACGATCTCGTGGGCCACTGAGCCGGTGGCGCGCAGCACCTCCTGGGGGCTGCGGCCGTCGGCCTCGGTCTGCACCGAGCCGAGCTCCGCCCGCTGCTTGACGCCGGCCAAGCGGATCTCGAAGAACTCGTCCATGTTGGTGCTGAGGATGCACAGGAACTTGAGCCGCTCGAGAAGCGGTACGCTCGGATCCCTGGCCTGTTCCAGGACCCGGCGGTTGAACTCGAGGAGGCTGAGCAAGCGGTTGTTGTAGAGCTCGGGCTGTTTGAGGTCGGTCGGTTCTTGCATGCCTTCTACGCTAGCAGAATCCGCCTCTGGGCGGTTTTTCGATTCTATGACATCCTGCGAATGTGAAGCCCGGCAACCATCGAGGAGCAACGATCATGAGCGACGAGCGCCCCGCAGCGGACCCCAGCGAGGACCCCGGCGAGCAGCGCCGCCTGCAGCGTCGGATCGACCGCGCGGTGGCGGGGCTGGTGCTCTATGAGCGGTCATGGTGCCCGTTCTGCATGCGGGTCAACCTGACCCTGCGCAGCCTCGGCATCGAGCTGGAACGCCGCGATATCGGCCAGGATCCCCAGGCCGCTCGCGAGCTCGAGGAGCACGGTGGCAAGCGCATGGTGCCCTGCCTCTACATCCCCGACGGCGGCGACGGACAGTGGCTCTACGAGTCGGGGGATATCGCCGCCTACCTGCGCGCACTGGTCGAGGAGCTCGGTCCCGACGGGCGCGACGGGTGAGCGGGGGTCAATCCGCCTTTTCCAGGAGCCGGTCGCGGATCGCCTCATCCGGGTAGCCGTCGGCCGGCAGCCCCCGATCCTGCTGATAGGCACGCAGCGCCGCGCGGGTCTGCGGGCCAAGGAGCCCGTCGACGGGGCCGGCGTCGAAGCCCAGCTCGTTGAGGACTTCCTGGATCTGGCGCAGTTCGTTGTGCCGCGGGGGCGGCTCCTCGGGGAAGTCGGCGCGCAGCGGCGGGG
>Ga0207421_10004371_pt1 | contig 16277 bp, 23 predicted proteins | sample SodLakKL_010_SED_4_FD_187542 | JGI IMG/M metagenome (GOLD analysis project Ga0207421, IMG submission 187542) | Alkaline sediment microbial communities from Lake Tanatar, Kulunda Steppe, Russia - 8KL_010_SED (SPAdes) (version 2) | ecosystem: Environmental > Aquatic > Non-marine Saline and... | reverse complement strand
ATAACTGAAGCTGTAAAACCATCTTACATCAGTCTTTGGACAGCACTATCATATCACGGCTTTACTGAACAGCAGGTGAACGTGATACAACTGGTCTCTTCCAAGCAGCTCGATGATCTGAACGTTAGAAATCAAAAGGTTGAGGTATCGACCTTCAAACCGGGGAGATTTTTCGGATACAAAGACATAGAAGGTGCAGTAATAGCCGATAAGGAGAAGTCACTTGTAGATTCCCTATTCATGCTGCACAAAAGCGGTGGATTAAAAGAATATGTAAAATGCTTGAAAAACGGTTACGAGGGATTAGACAAAGAAAAATTCAGAGCATATATCGTAAGATTCGAGAACAAATCATTGGTCTCCCGGATCGGTTTTCTCTTAGACCTCCTTGACTTAGCGGATCGGGAATTCTTAAAGCAGTTGAAAGCACATACTTCAAAAAGTTATGTACTTCTAGACCCCCATGGAGATTCTATCAGATCCCATAATGCCGATTGGAAGATAAAGATAAATAGAGATATGGAGGATATTTTATGATATCGAGAGAGAAGTTGAGAGATATCAGTAAGAAAACCTCGCTTCATCTGTACCAGCAGGAGAAAGATTATCTGATAAAGCTATTTTTGTTCAATTACTTTAGGAAATACGATAATGCTGTCTTCAAAGGTGGAACCTGTCTTAGATATCTATATGGAACAGAACGCTTCAGTGAAGATATAGATCTTAACCTGAGGATTGATCCTGAGCAGTTCAAAAAAGAGGTGGAAAAGATCCTAGAAGAATTCGAAAGCATAGGGATAGATAACGGCTTCATCAAAGAAGAAGTATTCGAAGAAGCTTATACGTGTGAGATCTGGTTCTATGGTCCTCTCTACCAAGGAACTAATCAAACACAAAACAAATTCAGATTGGACGCAGGCGAGAGAGGAGGAACTCTATTGGAGCCTAAATGGAGATTGATCGATTCTGAATATCCCGAGACTAGAAAGAAGTTTCTCGTACAAGCTATGGATGAAGATGAACTTCTAGTCGAAAAGACCATAACTCTGCTCACAAGGTCTAAAGGTAGAGATCTGTACGATGTGTGGTACCTTTTGATGAGCGACATGACTATTTCCACCGAACTCTTTGAGAAAAAATTGAGGAAGCTGCTTGAGGAATACGATCTTCAGGATGAATTCTCCTGGGATTCATATCCTTCTAAGGAGGAATATACTATGGACATGGAAAGATTGGTACCACAGGTGGTACCGTATTCTCAGGTAAAAACAGAGGTGAAAGACGGTCTAGACAACTTAAGGGAAGAAATATCGTTGAATATTTAGAAACATAGATCAGAAAAGTCTAAGGAGACATCAGAATATAACAAAGCAGTAAGAAGGATCAATAATAGATCTTTAATTGGATATCAAATTCCGACTTTTTTCTTCTTGACGAAATAAATTTTAAATAATACCTATCTAATCTAATCGCATGCATCTAACTAACAAAGAGAAGATTGAGGGAAAAGAGATTGTAGAGGATTTAGGCCTGGTAAGAGGTAACACTGTAAGAGCTAAAAACGCTGTTAGAGATTTTACCCAGGGGATAAGGAACATATTCGGTGGTGAACTGAAAGCCTATTCAGATCTTATGACCGACGCTAGAGAAGAGGCCTTGGGAAGGATGGTACATGAAGCGCAAAGAGCAAACGCTGATGCAGTCGTGAACGTTAGATTCATGACCTCCAAGATCACAGGAGGAGGCGCCGAGATACTTGCCTACGGGACCGCTGTGAAGTTAAAGAATCCATCTTCCGGGTCTCAACAATCAGCCTCTGAAGAGACTCCTCCCCCACCGCCAGAATAGCTAATAAGTAAAAGATTTCCATCTAAAAAAGGCATCCTCTATCTAATTGAAAGAAGATCATTTGTACTTATCACAGTTGGAACAGTACCATCTATCATATTCTTCGATGTAATGCATATCTTTATCACATTTCGGACATGGTTTCCCTACTTTCATATCAACTGATCCGGATTTCTTGGTTAAATCTCGTTTACAGAATTTGCACCACGCCGCATCCGTGGGGATCCTGTTCCCGCAGTGTGGACATCTTTTCGTTGATTCTTTGGTGAATTCTCTTAGTAGAAAAACTATTATGAGGATCACGAGTACGATTATTCCCAAACAGATCAAAAACATTATAGGGAAAAAAAATAGGTCAAGGTACCATAGATCCAAAAAGTATACTATCTCTTTAAAGACGGTCGATCCGTGAATGAATCCATAGAGTAGTATTTCTATCATCGGAGTAAATCACATTCCATCAAATTATGAGATAAGGGTTTTTTAGTGAAGTTCCTGTTATCCCTATCATCCAGTACGCTCATACATCTTGACTGCGGATTCGACTGCGTTCTTCGCCCGTTCGATCCTCTCTTCAGCCTGCATCCTGCTCATACCTGGTCCAGTAATACCGAGACTGACAGGCTTATCGTACTCCAATTCCAGATCGGTTATCTTTCTCGCGGCGTGAGACATCACCGTCTCGTCGTGTTTTGTCTCTCCTTTGATTACCGTACCTAAAGTCACGACTCCATCTATATCGTCCTTCTCTAGAAGGTTTTTGATGCCGAGAGGCATATCGAAGACTCCTGGTACCCGCAACACTTCTTCTACTTCAGCGCCCAAGAATTCTGCATGCTCTTCCGCCCGTTCTAACATCATCTGGTTTATATCATAATTGAATTCAGACACAACTATTCCTAATTTCATATTCTTTTCCATATCTTATCACCTCAAAGGTCCGACGTCGGGATATCCTTCTCTTGCTCCTTGGCCGGCTTTTTTTTCCAAACGTTCTGGCCTGAACAGAAGGTCGTAAACATTGACTGCGTGTTCTCTCGCCCGTTTATCAGCCAACTCCATCAATTCTTGTTCATCTTCGGCTTCGTCTTCATGTACGAAGACCTCGATTATATGTGTATCGCTCTCTATCTCTACATAGAGGAGAGCCTTAGAGGCCTGATCGGCACACTGTTTGTCTATAGGCTCAGGTCCCGGCATCCCCAGCGCTATAACGATATCACAACCCGAATCTATCAGTTTTTTTGAACCTATAGCTAGATCCTTGATACCAGGCACGGTATATCTTTCGATCTCGTAGCCAGTTCCGGTCTTGGAGAGTTCATCCACTACACTTTCATACATGTCATATCTTGCGAATGTAGTGTCAGCGATGCCTATCTTTTTCATCTATTCTTCTTCCTCCTCTTCTTCCGCTTTTTCCAGCTCTTTTTTCATGCTGTACCAATCAATGATTTTCCTTATTATATATCTAGTGCTGTCCAACTCGTGGCTGTGGTGGGAGAGTCTTTTTACTTCTATATCATCCATACCTCTGACTCTCAGGTCTTCTTTCAGTTCTTTTTCAGCATGTCTTTGATCGTATCCCAACGCGATAATGTCTGGATCGACTTCCTCCACAGTATCGAATTTATCCTCTTCACTGCCCACGATAGCTTCATCTACAGGTTTCAACGCACCGACCATCTCTCTTCTCACTTCTTCGTCCATCAAAGGCTCGTGTTTGTGCTCTCTGACGGTCTTATCGCAAGCTATGACCACCACTAATTCATCTCCCAATTCTTTCGCTTCTTGTAAGTAGTGAAGGTGACCTAGATGCAGAAGATCGAAAGTTCCGCCTGCCATAACTCGCGTTTTAGACATCCTTTCCCTTCAGAGCTTCTTTGATTTTTTCCCCCTCTATCAGAGGAATATCGTTTTTCTTTCCATAGCCCCTAGCTCCTTCTTCATCTAAACTATCGCCCTCATCCGAAAGCATCTCACATATAGTCATGCTGGGATAGAGATCTGTAAACTTCAACAGAGCTGTCGTCAATTCTGTATGTCCTTCTCTTTCTGAAGTCAGTCCTTCCGTAGCATTGAGCAGGAAGACGTGACCCGGAGTTCTAAATTCTTCACCGAACATCTTTTGGGCTTTTTCAGTTGATACATCTTCTAACTCAGGAGCTAGCTTTGCAAATCTTTGGATCGTCAAGGCTCTGTCTATGTCGGTTATACCAGTGAAGGTGTCTCTGTGGTTCACTGTTAAAGAAAAAGTCGATCTTTCATCGTATGGTATATCATTGGCCCTCATCTCGGAGAGCAGGGAGTATTCATCCCCGGTTTTTTCGAAGACTTCGTTCAAATAAGGCATCTCCAGTTTTTTCCAAGTTTCTGGAGGGACAGTAACGCAGATCAGACCTCCTGCGTCCCTTCTCAAAGTCCTTATTTTTTGAGGGGTTATCTTTTCCGAAGGAATGACAAGATCGACTTCATCTTCTCTTTCGTCAGCATCATACACCATCACGAAACCGCCGTCTTCCAACCGTTCAGTGATTCTTTCTAGTTCCTCGTACATCGTTTAATTGAAGGTATTTGATTTATAATAGAGTTTTGGTCATGGAAGAGTATTAACTTTCCATAATATATTTAAAATATATTCAAATAGGTGTTCGATGGTAAATCTTGGAATTGTTTCAAAAAACAAAAATTTCGCCCTTCTCTGGGCATCTCATCTGACGTCCAGTTTTGGTGACGGCCTGCGGAGGGTCGCTCTACCTTGGTTAGTCTATATTTTGACTGGTTCCTCACTCCAGCTAGGTATCTCTTTTGCCTTGAGTTCAATTCCATCTATTTTAGGTTCCCCTATCACGGGATATTACGTGGATAAGATTTCAAGAAAGAAGATCCTGTTTTTCTCATGTATCTCAAATGGTTTAGTGGTATTGTTGATCCCTGTTTCTGCAACGATGGATTTTCTCAACATATACCTTGTATATCTTGTTATGATATCTCTCTCTATAGCAAGTAGTTTCTTCTATGAAGCTAGATTTTCCGTGATCCCTGACCTTGTCGGAGAAGATAAGCTCGACGAGGCCAATTCCTTTCTCTACGCAAATAAAGCCCTGATATCATTATTTTCTGTAGTTCTAGCCGGATTTTTGATAGAATTCATCGGAATAAGGTTCGCTTTCATCTTCGACTCTATCACTTTTTTCGCTGCAGGAGGTATAATCTCACTCGCGGCTATACCCTACAAAGAAAAACACGTTCCAAAGGAGTTAACGGAGAAGATTAGTGAAATATTCGAAGAGAACATGACAGCTTTGAGGGAGATCAGAAAAACGATCGTAGGTAAAATCGTTTTAGTGGGCTTCCCTTTGAACATTGCCTCAGTACCTTTCATACTTGTTTTTACGCATATATCGCATGAAATTTTTGGTATCGCATTGGCTCTGTCCGCTCTCCTGATAGCGGAAAGTCTTGGCAGGCTCTTGGGAAATTATGCAGTGAACAAATTACCTTGGGATAAGATAACTAAATGCTGGGCAGGAATCTTGATCATGGCCGTTTTCGCTCTTGCTTTTGGAGGCTTAGGATTAGTTTTAGGTCCTTTAATACCTCTATATCCCCTTCCGATATTGCTGGGAATAGCTCTTCTAGTATTTTTGATGTATCTAGGGCAGCCTATAATGAACGTGACTAGTGATAGTATAGTTCAGATAGCAGCTTCAGACGAACACAGAGGTAAGATATTGTCTCTTTCCGACGCCTTGTTGATGGTTCCATTTCCGTTTGCGTATCTTTTTGGAGGCTTTTTATTAGATAGATACGATCCCTTTGTCGTGGTCCTTATCCTAGGTCTTATTTTACTCCTCACCGGGATTTTAGCGAGGACGTTTTACCGTTCTTCGGATTTCGCAAATTGACTCAAGTTCTAAGGTGTACGATCATCGGGAAATTTATTTATCTTGACATCAATCTCCCTTCAGCGTGAGATCATGCTCGACGATGTTAAGAAGATGAAGGAACTAGATTCAAACGATATGCTGGAAATATTAGAAAACTTCCCTGAGCAGATCGAAGACGTGGTGGAAAAATCTGAGATCAACCTTTTACCTTTTCAACCGGATAATATCGTTGTAGCTGGCATGGGAGGATCTGCTATAGTTGGAGATACCCTGAAGAGTTTTCTTGCCAATAGGATCCAGGTCCCGATATATGTCAATCGTGATTACACGCTGCCGTCTTTCGTAGGCGAAGACACTCTTCTGATAGTTGTTTCATATTCTGGTAATACTGAAGAGACCTTAAGCGCTGCGAGAGAAGGCCTGAAAAGAGATGCTAAAGTCGTCGCTATAAGTTCTAACGGCGAGTTAGAGAAGATGTGTAAAGAGGAAGGGCTTGTCTTCCTCAAGGCGCCTACAGGATATCCTCCTAGAGCGGCTTTTGCCTTTTTGTTCGTACCGGTGCTTCAGTTGTTATCTGAGTTGTTGATATATGATTCCGAAGTAGATATATTGGACTCGGTTTCAGAGTTGAAACAACTCAGGGACAGGATAAAAGCCGACGTTGATACAGGAGACAACGAAGCGAAGAAGTTAGCGAAGCGTATCCACGGTAAGATCCCGATAGTTTACGGCCACTCTATCTACAATGCTGTCGCAAACAGGTGGCATACCCAATTCAACGAGAACTCCGAGGTACTTTCGTGGTATGGAGCTTTCCCTGAGATGAATCACAATGAGATAGTCGGCTGGAAAGGCGGAGAAAGGGTAGAGGAATTCATCCCGATATTGTTGAGAGATGAGAAGGAGATGGACAAGGTAAATCAACGTATCGAACTGACAAAAGAACTCGTCTTTGATGGAGAAGTCGAAGACATGATAGAAGTTTGGACCGATGCAGACACGCAGTTGGCTAGGATACTTTATTTGGTTTACCTAGGAGATTACGTCAGTATATATCTCGCTTTATTGAGAGGAAAAGACCCGTCTCCAGTTGCTATAATAGATGAGTTGAAGGAAAATCTGTAACTCACTCGAACTTGCCGTCCCCTACGTGGTGTAGATTCTTCACCACTTTCCCTTCTTCAGATTCGATCATCTCTTTTCCCTGGGTGAGGGCTTTTCCCACGGCTAGAGGTTTTTCATGTTCGACTTCTCTCACCCAAACCAAGTCTCCTTCACTTATGTTTTTGTCAGCTTCTACTATGCCTGGAGCCATTATATCAGCCCCATTATATACGAACTCGACAGCCCCCATATCGACAGTCACGAATCTTTTTGTCGCATCTATTTCCAAAAAACCTTTGATGGTCGGAAAAACTTCTCCGTCAAAAAAAGTGGCTACCAGTTTTCGGTCAACGATTATGACTTCACCTTCTCGGGTATCGGCTATATCTACCGGCGCTTCTGGGTCGAAAGGAGAGTCTCCCAACTTCTCTTTCAGTTCTTTTGAATACTTTTTTACTTCTTTGTCCTTCAGACGATGTTGATTTTTCAGTTCCATCAAAACTGGATAAAAATATATGTATAAATCATTTTGGTCGGAATAAAAGTCTCTTTAGAATATGTCCCAATATTTCTTTTGGTACCACCATCCGAGCATGTGTACCAAAAATGTTATGCCGATCCAGAGCAGGACAAGAAGGCTGAAAGTTCCATAAATGCCTCTTCCATCGATCCCTGGGATGAATTTTCTTCCTTGGAGAAGTAAAACGAGAGCGAGAGAGCCATATGCTCTAGCTCCAAACGCTGGGAACAGAGGCTTCAATTCGGCCTTCATAATAATAATTCCCAAAATAAGATATATTATTAGACCCGAAAGTAACAGATAAGAGATCTCAATCGAGGCTAGGAGTAATATGAAAGATAGAAGATTGTAGAATACAGTAGATCTACTCACATAATGTTTTTCCACCACGATACCGAACACCAGAACTACTAAAACTCCGCCGACAGCGGCCTGATAAGAGTTCAAAAGCGGCATTTTACTGTAAGTACAAGAAAGAAGTTATATTTAAAACCTATAAATATTGTTAGTATGCAACTTTGAAAGGCTCGGGAACACCAAGTTTTAGTACATCCAATATACATGAGCCGTTGAAAATCACTGAGAAATATGAAAGTTGATGATCTTAAGATACCGGAAAAGGCGAAATCGCTGATAAGATCAGATGGAATAGAAGAACTATATCCTCCTCAGGAAAAAGGGGTAGACGATGTTATAGCAGGAAACAACTGCGTCTTTGCATACCCAACAGCTAGTGGAAAATCTCTGCTAGCTTATTTGGGGATAATGAAGCGTGTTCTTGAAGAGAACGGTAAAGCTCTGTATATAGTCCCATTGAGAGCGCTCGCATCGGAAAAATTGGACGATCTTAAAAAGTTTGAAGAGCTGGGAATGAACATCGGTATATCGATGGGCAACTATGATAATCCCGATCCTGACCTGCGGGAATACGACGTTATAATCGCGACTTCGGAGAAGGCAGACTCTCTTTTGAGACATAATGTCGAATGGTTGTCGCAGTTGAACTGTGTGATAGCCGACGAAGTACACCTAGTTAATGATAGAGAAAGAGGAGCTACTCTAGAAGTAACTTTATCTAAATTGAAACAGGCCAATCCAGCCGCACAGATAATAGCACTTTCCGCAACAATCCGGAATTCAGAGATGATAGCAGATTGGTTAGACGCCGAGCATCACAAAAGCGACTGGAGACCCGTGGAGCTAAAAAAAGGCGTTTTTCACAAAAACAAGGTCAAATATGCCGACGGCAAAGAAGAGGAGTTCGAACCAAAAAGTGGTGCCGTAGAGACCTTATCCGATCCGACTATAGAAGAAGGCGATCAATGTCTCGTTTTCGTCCGGAGCAGAAAATCCACCCGATCGGTCAGTAAAGATATGACTTCTTCTGTAGAAGGGCACCTTGATGAAGAGGAGAAAGAGAGACTAGAAAAGGTGGCAGATGATATAGAAAACAGGAGTAACACTTCAGTGGGCAAGAATCTAGCAAAGATGGTTAGGAAAGGTACGGCATTTCATAACGCCGGTCTTGACAATTTTCAGAGGAAGAAAGTGGAGGAAGCCTTCAGGGACAGGTTGATAAAGCTGATAACCGCCACACCGACCTTGGCCGCGGGTATAAACATGCCCGCTAGAAAAGTGATAGTTAGAGACTGTAAGAGGTACGATGCGATGTTGGGTTATAATGCTCCGATACCGGTGATGGAGATACAGCAGATGTTGGGAAGAGCGGGAAGGCCAGGATATGACGATCTAGGTGAAGCGATACTTGTCGCTAAGAAAAGGAGACAGGTGGATGAACTTTATGACGAGTACCTGCACGGTCAGAGCGAAGCTATCGTATCCAGGATGGCGACAGAACCCGCTTTGAGAACTCATTTACTTTCCCTAATAGCCACTGAACACTGCTGTTTTGAAGAGGAGATATATGATTTCATGGAGCAGACATTTTACTCTCAGCAGAGTGAGATATGGTCCATCGAGGAGAGGGTCAGGAAGACATTGGAGATGCTAGAAAGGGAGGAATTGATCAGGGAAGAAGATCGTTTAGAGGCTACCAGATTCGGAAAAAGAGTATCCGACCTATATATAGATCCTCAGTCGGCGGTAAAAATGAGAGAAGCTGTAAAGAAAGGAAAGATGGGTTTAGACGTATCATATCTACACACGATATGTCTTACTCCGGACATGTATAACCTCTTCGCTTCTAAAACGGAATTACAGAAATATAAAAGAAAAGCTGAACCACTCAGAGCTGATCTGTTCTTCGATTTCCCACATGATAGAGGTGAACTAGAAGAGTTCTTAAGGGCTTTCAAAACTGCCTTGCTTTTACAGGATTGGATCGAAGAAGTGCCGGAAGATGAGATCACTGACAAGTTCGGTATAGGACCTGGAGATATCTATAACAAGGTCGAGACCGCACAATGGCTGTTACACGCCGCAGCCGAGATAGCTAGGATGTACAACAAACAAAAAGAGGAGAAACTCGCTGAATTGACAGAACGTGTGAAAAATGGGATCAAAGAAGATCTTTTCGAGCTGGTTGAACTGGACGGAGTCGGTAGAGTGAGGGCTAGAAGTTTGTACAACTCTGGCTATGAAAGTCCGGAGGAAGTACGGAAAGCGAGGCCCGAAGAGTTACGTGAGTTGTCAGGCATAGGGGATACGCTCGCTGAAAGGTTGAGTGAGAAAGATTTTTCAGAAGATGATCCGGCTGAAGAAAAAAAAGAGGAAGAGGATATGGAAGGAGAGAGTTCAGCCCAGTCCTCTCTAGCCGATTTTTGATTTTTTATTTTTCGACCTCTTTTCCTAATTCTTTTTCTACAGAGTTGATCTTTCCTGTAAGTCTATTGTTTGCTCCTTTTCTATCGTCTATTATGATCTTCGTCTCTACCCTATCTGAATATTTTCTCATCTCATTGTGGCAGTCGCTTATCAGATCCATCACATCATCCCAATCCCCTTCTACGACAGTCCCCATAGGAGTCAGCTTGTAATCTATATCGCTCGTATCCACTATATCTATGATTTTAGAGACATACTCGCTCAAACTAACTCCCTTATCTAGAGGTATTATCGAAAATTCTGCTAACATATCTTATCACCGTTATACTTATACGAAAAGTGAGTTAAAATAGCTTTCGATTGAAACAGGCAAAAATATTAAAATTCGGTAAACAACTCTCGCAGAGTGATCCGATGTCACGGATAGGTTTGATCGGTGGAACTGCGCTCAGAGAGTGGGATGAATTCCAGATAGAAGAAAAGATACAGGAGAACACGCCTTGGGGAACGCCCTCTTCACCTCTTTTCAAAGGTAGATTGGAAGAGGAAGAGATCATATTGTTGATGAGACACGGTCCGGATCATACCATCCCTCCTCACCGGATAAATCATAGAGCGAATATATACGCGTTACAGAAAGAGGTGGACGAGATAATAGGGATCTGTTCATCGGGGGCTCTGAGTGGAGAAATCGAAATCCCTTCTATATCGATCCCTGAAGACTATGTCAACTTTTGGGATACTACGACTTTCTACAACGAGAAGATCAAACACGTTACGCCAGGATTATCAAAAGCTATCCGTAACCAGCTGATCGAAGCAGCTGAAGGATCGGAATATGATAATATTAATTCTGATGGAGTGTATGTTCAGACCAAGGGTCCTCGACTGGAGACCAAAGCTGAAGTGAAGATACTCCAGCAGTTCGGAGACTTGGTGGGCATGACGATGGCTTCTGAAGCCACTTTGAGTAAAGAATCCGCTTTGGAGTACGCCGCTCTAGTCACAGTAGATAACTACGCCCACGGTGTGAAAGGGGAAGAGGTGGAATACGAAGAGATAGTTGACACGGCTAGAGACAACTGGGACAAGGTGAAAGAGATCCTTATCAGATTCCTTAAAAGGAGATGATAATGATGTCTATAGCTATCAAAAATGCTGAGATCATAGGCAAAGAAGGAAAAAGAGACGTGCTGATAGACGATGGCGAGATCAAAAGGATCGGTCAGGTTAGAGAGGCTGAAAAGATAATAGATGCAGAAGGCAAATACCTTTCCTCTGGCTTTTTCAACACTCATACCCATGCCGCGATGAGCTTATTCAGAGGTGTTGCGGATGACAAGGAGTTCTGGGACGCCTGGCCCAATATCGTATGGCCACTAGAAGATAACCTAACTGAAGAGGACGTCTATTGGGGTACTAAATTGGCCTGTCTTGAGATGATAAAGACTGGTACTGTCGCATTCAACGACATGTATTTCTTTATGGAATCGGCTTTGGACGCTGTAGAAGAGATGGGCATGAAGGCAGTTTTGAGCTACGGTCTTATAGATCAGAACGATCCTGAAAAACTTGAGAAAGAGAAAAGAGCTACAAAAAAATTTGTTGAATATTCTGAAAGATCGGAACTGGTTGAACCGGCTGTTGGGCCACATTCCGTTTATACCGTCTCGGAGGAAGGTCTTCAATGGTCCGCGGACTTCGCCAAGAAAAACGATCTGTTGATACACACTCATCTAGCCGAGACGAAGAAAGAGAGAGATGATTTTAAAGAGGAACACGAAGTCTCTTTCACTGAATATTTAGATAGCTTTGGATTGCTCAGTGAAAGAACAACTGTTGCACACTGCGTCTGGTTGGAGGAAGAAGATCATGAACTACTGGCTGAACGAAGAGCAGCTGTCAGTCATAATCCTTCCTCGAACATGAAATTAGGTGTCGGTAAACCTATGGATTACGGATCCATGAAGAACAACGGAGTTGAAGTTACCCTGGCAACAGACGGCTGCGTGTCTAACAACAACCTAGATATGCTGGAAGAAGCTAAAACAGCAGCTCTTCAACAGAAGATGTCCGGCGACGCTACACTTTTAAACGCAGATGAAGCCTATGATATGCTTACAAGAAAAGGTGCCCAAGCTTTGGATATTGATTCCGGCAGGATCGAAGAAGGAATGCCGGCAGATTTGGTACTCGTTGATAAAGACGTTAAAGCTATGCCCGATCATGACGTCAAGTCGAATCTGATCTATTCTATGGATGGATCTTCAGTGACTGATGTGATCATCAATGGGGATATAGTTATGAGGGAGAGAAAAGTCGAGGGTGAAAAGAAGATCATAAAGAGAGCAAATGAAAGGGCTAAAAAATTGGTTTCAAAGGTGTAAATATGCTTGAAAAGTTGAAAAGATCTGTAAAGGAGTGTCCAGTGGTAGAGATGGATGATTACCATTACTTCATACATCCCCTCTCCGACGGCTTACCTTTGGTTGAACAGGACTTACTGCACGAGGTGGTAAAGGCTGTAGAGAAAAGAGCGGACCTAGAATGTGATTATATACTGACCGCGCAGTCCATGGGTTTTCCCTTAGCGGCTGCACTTTCGATGGAGACCGGCCTGCCTTACAAGTTTATAAGGAAGAGGAAGTACGGATTGGAGGGCGAAATACCTATCTCTCAATCTACAGGCTATTCCGAGAACGAGATGTATCTTAACTTTGTAGAGAAGGGCGATAAAGTATTTTTGATAGATGACGTTTTGAGCACAGGTGGAACCCTGAAAAGTATAATCAAAACACTTCAAGATCTCGATGTAAAAATATGTGACGTGATGGTCGTTTTTGAGAAAGTCGGAATAAAAGAGGAATTGGAAGAAGAACTCGGTGTGAATATAAAGTCTCTATTGAAAGTTAAGATGGAAGGATCTGAAGTCAAGATAGTAGAATAGAAAAGAGGATGGTTCATCCTCCGGTGACCGGAGGCATCACGGCGATCTCATCTCCATCTTTCAGGATTTCGCTCTTATCGGTTCGGTCCTTATTCACCGAGATCAAAAGTTGATCTTCCATATCCTTCAGATCGGGGTATTTCTCGAAGATATCGTCCATGACATCCTCGACCTTGGAATCTTTTTCTATCTCCATCTGAAGGTCCTTTTTACCGACGATATCTCGGGCACTAGCAAAGAATTTCACTAACACTTCTGATTTATCTGACATCGTTAATCCATTTTTTCGGGACTATATATAAACTTTTACACCAGTCTATAGTTGAAATAATCCAAAACGATTATAAGTATACATTCAATGTAGTTTTGATGGATTTCAAAATTCAGATCTCAGAACATAGACCAAAGGTATCCAACAATCTGAAGGAGGTACTGGAAGACTTCTTGCTGGATATTGGATACCTTTCGGGAAGAAAGAGTGGAGAAGAACTGTACGACAGTGTGCCGTTCAGACTATGGATCGACTGTTTTTTAGAAAAACCAGAAAAATTTAGGACCATGGACGAACTCTCTGTGATGCTTGACACTACAAAACCTACCGTTTATAGACATCTCAACAAGTTGAAGGCTTTACAGTTACTAGAGGAAGAAGAATTGACGATAGAAGATGATGGAGAAGTCACTAAGAAAGGATACCGACTCCGCCAGGGAAATCTGTTGAAAGCCTGGCATATAACGGAGTTGACCATCGAATCGAACCTTAAACGGTACAGGCAGACCATCGAAAGGATCAATTCCTTATCTTCGGGGGAAAAGATGATAACAGGTCATACGTGTCCGAATTGCGGAGAAGAGATCGAAAAGATAAAAGATACTCAGGAAGGTGATTAAACTTGCCAAAAAATATGCAAGATCAACTGACGGAAGGATCTCATTATAAAGTCAGATCTTTTACGGCTAAGGAGGAAGTCCTTACCAGTAAAGGTTATTTTAAAGGCTATATCCAGATCGGGAACCATCACGCCATCAAGATAGAATTGGACGAATCTCACGATGAAGAAGGTACTGTGAGGATAATTCCTTATCATACGATAGCGAATATAGATATACTAGAACAAGTCGAACCTTCAAAAGATGAGAAAGATGATAAAAACACTTACTTCGGGTGATAAAGATGCCTATAGAGATGGATGCGGATAGTATCGAGGCGAAAGTGGTTAAAAAACTCATGGACGGAAAACCTTTGACGTTAGAGGAGGTGGCGGAGGAACTCAAAGTTTCCACCTCAAGAGTAAAAAGAGCGGTGAAAGGATTGGTGTCTAGAGGAATAATAGAGGTTCAGGAACTTCCCGATAAGAAATATCTAAGGCTGAAGAGGAGCGATATAAAGTTCCACGGCACCAACCCTACGCAGGAAAAGAAGATCAAGAAAAAGAAGAGCAAAAAAGACGAAGATGAGAAGGGTTCCAAAAAGAGTAGAGAGATGATGTACCGCTGATCTGGGAAAAATATATATATTGATTGCCGAAATGGGGTACACGTCATAGATCACGATAACACCCTCCCACCCCCCTTTCCTATTATTTTTTGATATTTTATCCAGAAGGAACATTTCGCGTAGAATAAAATCTATCTTAAGATATTCTATTTTTTGTTTATTAAAGATGGATGGGGCCGCCGAAATTCGAATTCGGGTGCCTACCGCCCCACGGTAGAAGGATCGACCAAGCTACCCCACGGCCCCATAGAGAATAAAAAAAAGAGTTCAGTACTGCATAACTTCGTCTATCAGATCTGTATGACTCAGCAGCATCCTACGGCAGCAGTAACGTTCTATTCCAAGATCGTCCATAACCTCTTCTGGATCCTCTCCATCGTCCACTCTCTTCTTGTAGTTTTCATAAACGTTTCCGATGACTTTTCCACAGGTAAAACACCTGACTGGTACAATCATATAATATCACCTGTATGATTTCTGTCTTTTCGCCCGAGCTCCTGGACCCATAGGTTGTTTTGGTAATTTTCTTCTTGGATCCGATATGAGCAGACTCCTGTCGTATTCTTTGAAAAGTTCTTCCAGTTCCGGATCTTCGAGATAATCCACGAGGCAGTTCGCTATCGCAGTTCTGGCCGCGTCAGCCTGTCCCATTATGCCTCCGCCTTGAACGTTGACTTCAATATCGATCTCTTTGCCCCTATCTCCTACGAGCTGCACCGGCTCCTTGATCTTGAGTCTTGCCATCTCGGGATCATATATTTCGAGAGGTTTGGTATTCACTCTGACTCTACCTTTTCCCGGCTTTATAGTAGCTTTCGCTATCGCCTCTTTTCTCTTACCAGTTCGGGTTATAGGTTCTTTGTCTGCCATATTTTAACACCTAGAATTTAGCCCCAAGATGTTCAGATATCTCTTCCAAGGTCAGCCCTAATTTGCCCGCGGAATCCTTAACATCTGGATCGATTATTTCTTCGTTCTCTAATTCTGAGGGCGTACCGATGTACGCACGTAGCCTTTTAAATGCTTTTCGCCCTCTCGGTTTCTGATGAGGTATCATACCTCTCACCGTTCTTCTGAAGATCCTCTCTGGTCTTTTTGGAAAGTTAGGTCCGTTCATCTGTTTTCCTCTAGCTCTTCTCTGTTCGTACTTCTCCAATATACTTTTCTTGTTACCAACGATAAAACTCTTTTCAGCGTTTACGACTTTGACTTCTTCTCCGTCTAGAATATCATTAGCTATCTGGCTTGCGAGTCTTCCTAAGATTTTGTTTTCTGCATCATACACTTTCATCTCTGTCACCCCATTATCTTTATACCGCTGCCTTCCGGCTTTCGTTCTGCCAGCTCACGGAGATTCAAGAGTTCCCCGCCAGCTTCCGCTATGCTCTTTTCTGCACTTCTACTGGCTTTGAACGCCCCGACGGTCACTTCTTTCTTCAGGATACCCGCTCCGAGTACTTTTCCCGGAACGACTATCGTTTCGCCTTCTTCTACATTTCGTTCAATGCTCGAAAGGTTGACCTCTGCCCAATGTTTAGAGGATCTTTCTAACCTTTCCGCGACGTCTCGCCAGATAGGTGCTTCTTCTTCTCTCGCCTGATCTTTGAGTTCTTTGATCAGGTTTATCAAGTTTGGATTCGTTTTTTCTTCTATCGACATATCTGACTCCTCCGACATGGGAAAGGA
>Ga0207421_10004370_pt1 | contig 16278 bp, 12 predicted proteins | sample SodLakKL_010_SED_4_FD_187542 | JGI IMG/M metagenome (GOLD analysis project Ga0207421, IMG submission 187542) | Alkaline sediment microbial communities from Lake Tanatar, Kulunda Steppe, Russia - 8KL_010_SED (SPAdes) (version 2) | ecosystem: Environmental > Aquatic > Non-marine Saline and... | reverse complement strand
CCGGCTCACGAGCGATCTCGATAAACCAGGGAAACATACCCGTCTTCGAAATCGTCCAGTTCCTCGATCCATGCCAGAAACTTCTCCGCTTCGCGCTGTTCCCGGTATGGCCCCACCCGCACCCGATAGTAGATATCGCCGTCGATCCGGGTAGGAAACACTACGCTCCGAAGCGTATGCCCGCGCAAGGTGTCGCGCGCCGTTTCCGCCGCGTCGCGGCTACCGGTAGCCGCGAGCTGCACCCAATACTCGCGCGAAGGTGCAGGCCGCGTTTCCGGCTCAGGCTCAGGGGCGGGGTCGGGACGGGGTTCAGGCCTCGGCTCCGGATCCGGCTCAGGATCGGGGCGGGGAACAGGTTCCGGTTCCGGATCAGGGGTAGGCTCCGGCTCCTCCGGAGGTTCAGGATCATCAGGCGGAGCAGGCACATGCTCCGGCTTGTCCACGCTTAGCTCACGTACGAACCTCTGCCTATCGTCAGGATCGATTACGCGCTCTTCCCCGGTGCTGTAGACGATGATGAACTCGTCCTCGTCCGGATCGGTTACTTCCTCGGGTTCCGGATCCTCGACATCGGGCTCGGCCTCGGGATCGTCGGGCTCGTCACGGTCGCTTCGATACTCGACCGGATCGACCGGCTCCGGCTCCCCCGGGACTCCCGCGCGCGCGACACCCGGAGCGGTATCCGGATAGAAGGCCAATAGACCGATTCCAAGAACAAGCGCAAGGAAGAGTGTTATCGAGAGAACGATAAGAAGAGTTCTCCGCGCGTACATGCTCTCTTCTTCTCCTTCATCCGCCACCATGGACTAAGCGAGACACCGTCCGTTGGCGAAGCCTTCCAATCAGACGACGCACTCGCTTTTCGAGCCCGTTGACTGACCCTACGTTGCACACGGTATACATATCGACATCTTTGCGCGCGGGCTGTAGAGTGCGCTGAGCGCGCATCCGCCGCCAAGCCTCTCCCAGCGAAAGCCCATCCCGTCTCCGTGCCCGAAGAAGCCGAAGGGGCGCAGGCGCATAGACCCAGAACACGGCGTCACAGAACCTGTGTAGGCCCATGGGAAAGAGTAGGGCGGCGTTTACAACCACGCGCCCGCCGGGCGGGGCATTAGCGATACGCCTTCGCACCTCATCCACCATGTCCGGATGGACGATCGATTCCAAGCGCCTCCGCGCTTCGGGATCAGCGAACACGAGCCGGCCCAGCTTCCGTCTGTCAACCGCGCCGTCGTCACCGATCACCCCCTTGCCGAACTCGCGCCGGATAGCGACGCGGCATCGCTCAAGCGCAAGATGCCCCAGCCAATCCACCTCGATCTGACCAAACCCCATCTTCTCCAAGACTCCAACGACCGCGTTCTTCCCTGCGCAGTAGCGTCCCGCCACGCCCACGACGAACGGCCGGCCGGTCTCGGTCGCACCGGATTCGGAAGCTTCGCCGTCTTCGGCCCCGCCGCTGCCGGCGTTCGATGGAGCCGTCCCGGCCGGATCGAACCAGGCTTGCCCGGATTCCCGCTCCGACGTTCTCTCCTCCGTTTCGCTATCCGCTCCGATGTCCGTTCCCTTTCGGAGTTTGCTCTCCTTGCGCCTCAATGCAGCTCGCCCCAGTTCAACCCTGCCTCGACACTCACCTTGAGCGGTATGCTCAGTTCCACTGCCGAGGTCATCTCTTCGTGCAACACGCGCTTCACCTGTTCCACCTCATCCTCCGGGCACTCCAGCATGAGCTCATCGTGTACCTGCAGAAGCAGGCTCGAGCGGAGACCATCCTCTTTCAGCCGGCGTTCCACACGGAGCATCGCCTGCTTCACGATGTCCGCTGCCGTACCTTGAATTGGCGTGTTCACCGCAATCCTTTCGGCACCCTGCTTCTCCGCCCGGTTACGGCTGTTGATCGCCGGAAGCGGACGTTGGCGCCCGAAGAGCGTGTTGACATAACCGTGCTCTTGCGCTTCCCGCACCTTCTGGTCCACGAAATCGCGTATCTTACTGTACGTCCGGAAGTACGCCTCGATGAAGCGCTCAGCTTCCCGCCGCTGGATCCGCAGTTCCCGGCTTAACCGAAATGCGCTCATCCCGTACATGACACCGAAATTGATCGTTTTCGCGATCCGGCGCTGTTCCGGGGTAACCTGATCCGGCTCCACTCCGAATATGAGAGCGCCGGTCGCCCGGTGGACGTCCTGTCCTTCGGCGAAGGCACGTCTAAGCCCTTCATCTCCGGAAAGGTGTCCGAGAACCACGAGCTCGATCTGCGAGTAGTCGGCGCTTACGAACCAATGACCGGGTGCCGGGACGAATGCGCGCCGAATACGCCTGCCCTCTTCGTCCTTTATCGGAATATTCTGAAGGTTCGGATCACGACTCGAGAGCCGGCCGGTTGCTGTCCCGGTGACTTGGAAACTCGTGTGAATCCGGCCGGTATCTTCATTGACCATGCGCGGAAGAGCATCGACGTAGGTACTTTTAAGCTTGCTGAGCCGTCGGTGGCGCAGAACCAACTCCGGCACGACGTCCTCCGCCGCCAACTCCTCCAGCACCGCCGTATCGGTGGAATAGCCGGTCTTCGTCTTACGGCGAGGGGCCAACCCGCGCTCCTCGAACAGCACGGTCTGCAGTTGCTGCGTAGAGTTCAGGTTGAAACGGCGGCCGACCTCGGCATAGACCGACTCTTCGATCCGGCCCATCTCCTCTACAAGCTCCCCTCCGTAACGAGAGAGCTCATCCAGGTCAACCCGTATGCCTGCCAGCTCCATCTCCGCCAGTACCGGCACAAGCGGCATCTCTACCCCGGCCGCGATACCGGACAGCCCCCGCTTCTCCAGCAACAACACAAACAGATCAGCCAACCGCAACGCCAGGTCCGCGTCCTCGGCGGCATAACGCGTCGCGGTCTCCAGGGGCACCGAGTCGAATGTGCGCCGAGCTTCTCCTCGCTTGGCCTTGGGAACCACATCGTCATAGTGGAGTGTGGTATAGCCGAGATACCGTTCGGCAAGGCGATCCAGGCCGTACTGGCCGGCCTCGGCATCCAAGAGCCAGGCCGCCACCAGCGTGTCGAAGCAGCGTGCTCGGACCGGCATCCCCCACCGCGAGAGCACCTTGTAGTCGTACTGGAGATTCTGTCCAACGACCTCGACCTCGCGGCTGTCAAAGAGGCGAGCCAGCCTGTCTCGCACAAGCTCGTCGTCAAGGACCGGACCGTCGGGTCCGCGGAGTGGGATATAGCAGGCGCGGCCAGGCTCCGCAGCGAGCGACAAACCCACCGGGCTCGCCACCATCGCATCAAGCGCATCGGTCTCCGCGTCAAACGAAAACCGGCCGGCCTGCCGGCATCGCTCGATCCACTCTTCCAATTCCTCGGTTCCCCGAACACAGACGTACTCCGGGCTGAGGCGCCCGAGTCGCTCCGCCTCTCTGACAGTCTCCTCGTCGGGCGCAAGCGCCGCATCGAAACCGAGCGCCGAAGCAGTAGTCGCGCTCTGGTCCACAACGGGCTCGGTCTTACCGGCGTCGCCGGCGGGCCGGGTCTTGCGCCCGTCGGCGCTGGGTCCGGGCTTGCCGGCCTCGCCGACCGGCTTGCCGCTGGTCGCCTCTCCCTCAGCCCCGGTTGCCTCGTCGCCGCCTCCGCCCCTGGCAAGCGAATCCTCCGCAAGACTTCGCATGCCTTGCTGTTGGAAATAGGGCACGGCGTCGCGAAAGCGGAGAGCCGGGAGGACACACTTGTCCTCCGCGAGAACCGGAGCATCCGTCCGGAGCTTCACGAGCTCCCGGCTCATGTAGGCAGCCTCTTTTCCTTCCAAGAGTTTCTTCTGTTTGGACGCCCCGGGGACCTCCTCGATGCGGTTATAAATCCCCTCCAGACTGTCGAACTGCGACAGAAGCTGCGCCGCGGTCTTGTCACCGATGCCGCTAACCCCCGGCACGTTGTCCGAGGCATCGCCTACCAGAGACAGATAATCGCGGATCTGCCCAGGGCCTATTCCCCACCGCTCGCGAACCGCGTCGGCGTCCAGCCGGACGAAGCTGCCCGACCCCTCAGGCTTCAGCATCCGAACCGGGCCTCCTACCAGCTGAAGCAGATCCTTGTCCCCGGATAGGATGTAGCACGGCCGTCCTTCTGAGCGGCACCGTTCCGCCAGCGTCGCGATGACGTCGTCAGCCTCGAATCCTTCTGCACGGTGCTTGGGTACACCGAGGACATCGATGATCTCCTCGATCACGGGAATCTGCGCGGTGAGTTCCTCCGGCGTCTTGTCCCGGGTTGCCTTGTACTCTTCGAACTGCTCGTGCCGGAAGGTCGGCCCGATGCTATCGAGCACGACGACCAACTGCTTTGGCTCGTATTGATCCAGAAAGGAGTAGAGTGAACGGAAAAAGCCGAATATGGCCGACGAGTTCTGCCCCTGCGGATTGCGCAGCGGCCTGCGGATCATTGCGAAGTAGCTTCGGTAGATAAGACTGTAACCGTCCAGCAGGTAAAGGGCGTCGGATTGCATGCCGGACATTATAGCTTCCTGTGGCGGTGCTGTCAGGCGTCAGGAACTCCCGCCCGCCCTACCGCTAGCCGACGAACATCTTGGATGCCGCTCGGCCCTGTTCGAGCGCCTCCTCGATCGATTCGATAGTCTCCGCGGAGAGCTCATCCCGGAGCTCGCACAGCCGGGCTTCGATCAGAACCCGGTTGCGCTCATTCTGGTAGATGACATGTTCTCGCGCCCGCGCATTTGTCCAACGCAGCCGCTCGATCTCATCCGCCCGGCTCTCGTCCATCCCCCCCGCCTCGGCGTCATAACGGTTCAGCCTCGTTTCGACCAAGCGAATCAGCCGGTCCAACACCGTAAGCTCCTCCATCAGACGGCGCTCGAAATGGGTTGCGTCGGCGAGCGCTGCCTCGCCCCCGTTGCGGATGCGGCTTTCCAGCACATCCGCGACACTGAGATACCGGGCGAATCGAGATCGCTGTTTCGACAAGAGTACTCGGTAGCGGGTGTGCGCGCGTTCTCTCCGTTCCGCACGGAGCTGCTCCTGTAGCTCGGGCGACGCGAAGGGCACGGAGGACACCTTGCGCTCCCGGAGATCATCCGGCCACATTTACGCCACCTCCGCTCGAGCTCTCCCCGGACTGCCCGGGCTGCTTGTTAACCACTTGGTGCCAGGCCCCACGCAGATCGCTGAGCATTCGTCGCACGGGAAGCAGGTAGCTTCGGTCTTTGTTCAGGTTCCCCTCGGTCAACTGGCCGTTCACATATAGGTAGATACTCAGGAGATTCTGGGCCACGTCACCGCCCTGATCCAGGTCTAAGCCGACCATGAGCTCAGTGATTGCAGCCTGTGCTCGGATGATCGCGTTGTGAACTCTGTCCAGCTGCTGTGTCTCTTCAGCCAGAAGCGTTGAGGCGATATCGATCTGCTTCATCGCCTCATCATAGAGCATGAGGATCATCTGACCCTGCGAAGCGGTCCGAACCTTCGTCTGCTTATAGGCGTTCACGCGATCATCGCTCGATCCGTATGGCATCTTCCCCTCCGTGTCCGCGGTCGTGCTACTGGACGCGTTCCAAGAGCTCGGACACCGGCACGATCTCGTAACCGCGCGATATAAGCGCGTTGAGCAGCACATCGAGCCGGTGGAACAAATAGTCGTCACGTCCACCGAAACGCCGATTCTCACCCGGGACTCCTACTGTCATCGAAACAATGGACCCAGGTTTCTTCCGGTCGACGATTCGGTCGACGAGCTCACCCGACCTCTTGTAGAGCGAAGGGGTTCGCGGCCCCTCGTACCGCGGCACCCAATCCAGACTATCTACATCCCGGCCAACGTGGGTGTATCCAATCGTTTCGGCAGCGTTCAGGATCTCTTCAGTAACCGAATAGTACGGAGCATGCCAGAGCAGGCTCAGCTCCTCCTCGGTGGTTTCGAAATACTCGTCTTCGTTCCGATCCAATCCGCGCTGAACGAACTCGGTGCCGACATCATACCGGCTGTCGGTGAGATCGATATGCGAGTAGAACAGGTTCCCCACATCGTGGGGGCTTGCAGCAATCTCCCGGGCTGCTCCCGGATGGCGCCGGATGAAATCGCCCGATACGAAGAAAGTGCTTTCGACGCGGTAATTGGAAAGAGTACGGAGAATCTCATTCAGCCCTTCGACGGAATCCACCGCGTTGAAGACGAGCGCCACTTGTCGTTTTCGAGTTCGTGGGCCATGGGTGAAGTTGCGGAGACTGACTTCTTCTTCCTCTTCCGGAAACGGACTGTACCTTCGCTCCGGTCGTGGGAAGAGCGCCGTAGTGCCGAACCCGTCGGCTCGACGCACCATGATGAGATTCCGGTACGCCCCGGCTCGCAGCGAATCGAGATAAACGCGGAATTCCCGGGAGACGCGCCGCTGTTCGCGAATCGGCAACTCTTCGTCACTGCCGTTCTCCGGCTCCCATTCGGTCCACCGCCGCTCCTCTTCCAGCCAACGCGCTTGCACCCCGCCGGCTTCGGCGAGTATATCCCCCGTTTCGCGGTGATATCCGATTTGCTCCACCTGAGAGAATGCGACGAGCTCCCGTTCCTGGCCGTCCCGGTCGAAACGATCGATGCGCTTGCGCCCCGCCACGACGAAACTCTCGTCGTCCAGCCATAGTGCCTCGAGATTCGAGTCGAGGTCGATCTGCTCGATCTCCACCCAGGTTTCGTAGTTACGCAAACTGATACCGTCACCGGTAACGACAACGGCAAGGCGCTCGTCGGGCGAGAGAGCAATATCGCGTACGTCGGCAGGCTCCTTCTTGCGGAATCTCTCCCCGGCGGCTTCATCCAGGTGAACCCGATAAACCTCCCGGCTCAGCGCGCCGTCCTTCATGCTTGCCACGAGCACGGTAAGGGTGTTTCGCTCCGACCAGCTGACATGCTCGACCGTAGCGCTCCGGGGAAACAACCGATACGGCAACCCGACGGAGTCACTGACGTCTCGATAATCGTCGCGCTCCAGGGCATAAACAAACAGGCTGCGTCCACCCCGGCTGAGAAGCACATACGACTGGTCCGGAGCAAGCCAGAAACGATCGAAATTGGGATCGAACGCAGTGGGAAGCTTACCGATTACCTCGCCGGCATGCAGCGGCTCGCCCAACACGCTTCGTGAGAGGAAGTCGCTCCCCTCAAGGCGGTAGATCAACGTTCCTCGGACAAGGTAGAGGACATTGTCCGATTTCCATCGGACATTCGCCAACGTCCCTTCGGTCAGACGACGCGCCGACTCACCCAGCGTGCGTGAGCGTTCGTGGGCCTCCACCGAATGGTAGTAGACCGACCCGTTCTTGGTGTATACCAAAAAGCGCGAGTCCGGAGACCACTTCACCACCGGCTGCGAGAGGGCACGTTCCACTCGCGTTGCGATCACGTAGCGCTCGTCTTGCTCGCGATCGTGAAGTATCAGGTCACCGTAGGCTACGCTCTCGGACTCCTCACGGTCGATCCATGTTAGGTAGCGGCCGTCGGGTGAGCTGCCGACCGCCTCGAGCTTCCCTAACTCGATATCCGAGCCCACGCTGAAACCGGGGTACGCTTCCACCTCTTCGATTACCCCGTCCACCGGGGAAACGTGGAAGAGACCGAAGCGATTTCGAATCTCGAGAAGCGGGTCGTCACCGGTTCGAGAGAGCTCTTCCGGTAACGTAGTCAGCGGAAACAGGGTCTGCTCACCGGCGTCCGCCAAGTAGCGAGCCCGGACCTCCCCGAGTCCCGGAGCCTGCGTATCGGCGGCAAACAGGAGACGCGCGTCATCCGCGAGGTCAAGTTCTCCAAACTCAACCTCGGCATACGCGGCGCCGACGAGAACGCCAATGAGGACGACGACTATTGGAAGCGAACGTAGACGGTATATCATGCTCCAACACTTCAACTTTCGGCACATTGTCGCCCAGTCTTGAGCGCACCGGTTCGGCCGTATCCCGATCGGCGAGAACCTGGGTTTTGCGTTCGATTTCCCTCTTGCACTATAATCATCGCCATTGTCGGATTGAGCCACGATGCTCGGAATGCTACCAGAGTACCGGCAAGTACGCACGCATCCGCGCTCGTGCGGCTGCCACAACTCCGGCGAAAGGAGTCCTGAATGCCCGATCTCGTCATCCTCGACCGTCTAACGCTGGGGGACGACATTTCCCTCGGACCAATCGGAGAACTAGGAAATCTCGATGTGTACGAATCTACAGCTCCGGAAGCCGGACCTGTGCTGTGCCGGCTCAAGACCGGATCTGCGCCGAATTACGAACCGGCCATGAACTCGCGCACGAATCGCCGCAGCCGACCGTAGTCGTCATGGCGGGGCAGGAGAATCCACTGGCCTAACTCGGGTTCGTCCTGATCCTCAGGCTCAGCAGCAAGATCCTGTTTGGTGGCCGGCCTCACGGCATCAAGCTCCAGGTCGACAGCTAGGTCGAGAGCACGCTCGGTTACTTCCTCCACCGACTCGACGGCTCTATCCTGCCCGACCTCCCCGAGCGACGCATCTTCATCAGGAGCTTCCGGCACCCGATTCCCGGCGTCCTCCCCGAGTCCGGAGTCATCGGCTTCGCCGGCCGGCGCTTCCGGAGCTCCAGTCTGGGCGTCCTCCGGCTCCTCTCGGTAGAGACCCCATCGAAGGTCGGACGGCAGTTGCCGAGAGTACGTCTGATACAGCACATTCTCCGTCGAGAGAACCGTACGGCTGGTGCCCGTGACGTCCGAATAGCGATACAGGTAGCGCGCGGCCTCCATCGGTCGCACATCCGTGCGAACATGCTCGATCAGCCCCCGGGCGATCTCGTAAGCGGCCGTCACGTTCGTAGGCGACAGGGCGGCAACTCGCTCTTGAAAGCCCTCGAGGATCGCTTGTTGCCTGTCGGCACGGGAGAAATCGTCGGTGGTCCGGCGTGAACGAGCCAACGAGAGGGCATGCTCTCCGTCCAATCGATGGGTACCGGGAGCCAGATCCAGCGGCGGAATGATTTTGTGGTCGACGAACTCTTCTTCGATCTCGACTTCGACGCCGCCCACCGCATCCACGACAGATCGGAACGCATCCATTCCGACTAGAGCATAGTGGTCAATGCTCACCCCCAGCAGGGCTTCGAACTCCCGAACAGCGCCGTCCAAGCCCAGGAGCTGAGGCAACGCATTCACGCGGATCCCTTCATACCACAGATCCCGCGGGATACTGAGCATCCGCGCTTCACGATCCCCTCTGTCCACGCGTGCCAGAATGATCGTGTCGGCAAGTCCCACCTCATCAGTCGCGTCCATACCAAAGAGAAGGAAGGTCCGCTGGTCGTCGTCAGCTTCCGGACGCTCCGCTCCGGTCAAAGCTGCCAGCGATCCAAGTGCCCGGATCCGCTCGAGCCCGGCGTCGAGTAGCCAGACGCCGCCGGTCCTCGATTCCACTGAAACTGCCCCGGCGAGCTCTCCCTCCTCATCGACCATCGGTAACATGACGCTACCGTTCCTATACTCCGGCTCCGTCGCCGTTCTCAGGCCGTAGTCCCGCAAACCTCGGACGAAATCATCCTCCTCCGCAAGCTTCTGTAGATAACGCTCTGCCAATTCGTGGCCCGGAGTGTCGTCGACTTCCTCCGGTAAGGCGCCAAGCTGCTGTGCCACCGCCTCGACCGCCCCTTCGTACGTATCATACCGAGCGCCTTCCACGCGCATCCCCTCCCGGGTGGGATCCGCCGTGACCCGGACCATACGGTCGGAGCCCGGCGATCGGAACCGCGCAGTCCGCTCGAAAGCTCCATCCACAACTTCGGCCACGATATCCCGCTCCCGGAGGATCGAGGAAATCTCCGGCTCATTCGCGAGTTCTGCTACCCGATCCACCCATCTATTCCCGCGACTGCCCTCCTCCTGAGACTCGAGATGGGTCCTTATCACCGCGTTCACCAGACCGCTGTCGAGATCACCGGCTACGCGACCACCGAGCCGTGGAGTCAACTCCGCATCCCCCCCGGAGCCTATCGTGATCCCCATCTCGACAACTCCCTCACGAACGAGGTCGGCGCGTTCCGGGCCCCGCCGGTTTACGTGCACTCCGGCCTCGGCGATAGTTGCCTCGATCGCTGGATCATCCAACAGCTCGTCCAGACGTCGCGCGAGCTCAAGCTCCTCGCGGCGTTCGTTGAGTGCGCGGGCAATCGTTCCGGGATCCATGCGGTCGGCATCCCGGTCCGCCTCCGGCTCCTGCTTCTCCGCGCTCGCTACCTGAGACTCCAAAGATCTTCCATACACAGAGCGCTCCAGCGCGTTTGTCCGAACAAGCAGAAACGCAATGAGCACGATCTGTGCCAGGAGGACCACAACCAGCACACCGCCGCCAAGCACCACCGGCCAGTGTCTCCCTCTTTTCCTTATCATACGCCGCTCCGTCCATTACCCCGTGTCGCGCACTCCGGCCCCCCTCCGGAACGGCTATAGCAACGTGGCAGCCAGCTCCGCCAGCGTACTCCGCTCCGATTTCGTCAACGTCACGTGTCCGTGAATGGATCGTTCCTTGAAAGCTTCCACCAGAACCGTCAAGCCATTCGAGCTCGAATCCAGGTACGGACTATCGATCTGGTATGGATCGCCCGTCAACACTACCTTGGAACGATCACCGGCCCGGCTCACAATCGTCTTGATCTCATGCGGTGAGAGGTTCTGGGCCTCATCGATAACAATAAACTGCTCCGGCAACGAACGGCCCCGAATGTACGACAGCGCCTCCAACTCGATCGAACGATTTGCTATGAGCTGATCGACGCTCTTGACATTCTGCCGCCGGTAGACGTTCATGATGTACTCAAGGTTGTCAAAGAGTGGTTGCATCCAGTGCCCGAGCTTCTCGTTCTTAGCCCCGGGAAGGTAGCCGATATCCTTACCGAGCGGGATTACCGGCCTGCTCACCAACACACGGTTGAACAGGCGGTCCTCCAGAGTGAGCTTCAGCCCCGCCGCAATGGCGAGGAGAGTCTTGCCGGTCCCGGCCTTGCCCAGAAGGCTGACGAGTTGCACGTCGGGGTCCAGCAGCACCTCAAGCGCCATTCGCTGCTGGTGATTGAGCGGACGTACGCCTGCCACAGCAGGTATACGATAATCAACGTACCGAAGCAGCCTCTGCTCGCTATCGTACCGGGCAAGCGCGGTGTCCCCGGTGGAACGCTGGTGGAAGACCACGAAGTGGTTCGCGGGGAACCGCTCGTTCCATTCGATTGCACCTTCGTCGCAGAGCTTAGCGAGCTGATCCCCGGAGATATCCAGCTCGGTGAAGCCTTGGTACAGCTTGTCAATGTTTATCTTCTGCTTCTCGTAATCGACTGCTTTCAACCCCAACGCCGTCGCCTTGACCCGTGCGTTTATATCCTTCGAGACGAAAAAGACGGTCTTCCCGTCGCGCTGCATTTCGTACGCGGTCAAGATGATTCGGTTGTCCGCTTTCTCCAACGAGAGGTCAGCCGGCACGTTCTCCGAGTCGGCGCCGGCATACGAGAGCGAAACGCGAAAAACCGAGCCATTCTCCATCTTCACCCCGTCTCTGAGATTTCCGTGACGGGCGATTTCGTCGATTGTTCGGATTGCGTGCCGTGCGTTGCGCCCACGCTCGTCGGAATACGTCTTAAGCCGGTCGAGCTCCTCCAAGACCCAGAGCGGCACCACTACTTCGCTATCGTGGAAGCTGAACATCGCGTCGGAGCGATGAATAAAAACGTTGGTATCTATAACAAATGTCTTCATGACGCATAGCCGCGATGCGGTACGACACATCGCCCGCGGCTCACCTCCGCCGTTGTGATCGTGGGGGACGCCTAGAAGCAGCGTGCCTGGTCGAAAAGCCCGGCCGCTCTCCGCACGGCTCCACGACAGACACTTGCCCGAGACACTCGAGTCAATCGAAGCGCGCCGCCGTAGCGAACAGCCGATACTGCTCTTGCCCCTGTCCCTCGAACATACGCCGCCCCGAGATGGTGCGACAACCCGCTGCCTCTGCTCGTCGGCGAAAACGGGTATACTCCGGAGTGTACACGATATCGTAGACGAGCTCATCACCGCGGAACCGCAACCGCGGGCACGGGTCTGCCTCTTCCTCCGGGGTCATACCTACCGTCGTCGTCTGTACCACAAGCGCACCGTGCTCTACCTCTCCGAGATCGTCCAGCGGCAACACTTTCACCATTGAACGTCCCAGACCGGTCAAGGATCGCATTGACTCGGCAAGCTTGTCCGCGCGCTCGTGTGTCCTGTTGACTATGGTAACGTGGCATCCCTGTTTCAGAAGAGCAAACACCACGGCGCGCGCGGCTCCGCCGGCCCCGATCACCGTAGCATGCCGTGGCAGCTCCATTTCCGCGAACGGTGCAAGAAACCCGGCAACGTCGGTATTCGTCGCCATATACCCTCCTCCGGTGGTCCGAAGCAACGTGTTCGCCGCTCCTACGGCTTCCGCCGCGTCATCCCGACGCTCCGCGGCAAGCAGGGCCTGCTCCTTCAACGGGACTGTCACTGAAGCCCCCGTTATTGGCAGGGCATGCGCCAATTGTAGCCATGCATCGAAATCATCCACGCGCATCGGGACGTACACCGCGTCCCGCTTATCGGCTACGAGGCGCGCGTTGTGGAACTCCGGAGAACGTGAATGCTCAATCGGGTCTCCAATCACGCAAAGCACGCCGGTCCGCGGTCCGTGGCTCCGTACCCGGTAGAGGGTATCCAGGACCTCAGGTGAAAGCTGTCCCGGAGCTGCCTCCCCGGACGCCGAGGCGTAGCTCCACGCACACCCCAGCCGCCGCGCCAGGATACGGGTCGGGACCCCGTATGGCCCCATCCCGACCATGAGAAAGCGGGACTCGCCACCGGGACGCTCGCGATGCGCTTCGCCCGAACCATCCCGCCTCGCTTGGCCATGCAGAGCGGCGTACTCTACCGCACCAAGCATCATCCGGGCGGCATCGGAGAAGCCGGCGACATGCGCAGCCAGCTTGGGCAGCTCGAGGTCGTTCCTCGGTAGAGCGCCGAGCTCACGCGCCGGATCCGGCCGCATATGGGTAGTATCATGACGACTGCGGATCACTGTCACCGCGCTGTGTCGAAGGGATGCGTCTATCGAGGGCGCATGGAGGTCATGCTCGAGGTCCACGAACGAGAACCCGGCCCCGACGCCTTGAGCCAAGGCTTCGACCCGGCGCCGCTCATCCCCGCCATACCGCCCCCCTTCGGCCTGTCGTCGTATCGTGAGAATAGCGGCCATTCCCGGCGCCCGTTCGGCCAAGAGCGTCGGGAATTTGCAAGCTGCGCCGAGCTCCCCCGCCGACAGAAAGTCCGCCCGCAACTCCACAAGGTCCGCGTGCCGCGCATGTCGCTCACAGAGGCGGAGATTCTCTTCGATAGTCTGACCCGTGAGGCAGAAGCAGATCATGGGAGCTAATCTTATCGGAACGAGCCGTTTAAGAAAATGCGCGTGACCTCCGATGCCGGCACCGGGGGAGCGTAGTAGAAGCCTTGTACCAGGTCACACCCCATTGCAAACAAGAGCTCGACCTGTGATTCCGCTTCCACTCCCTCAGCCAGTGTGGCAATCCGCAAGTTCTGGGCCATGGCGATTATTGCCTTCACGATCTCCCGGCTCGGCTCGCTCGTGGATAGCTGGTCTACGAAGCTCTTGTCGATCTTCAGAAGATCGATCGGAAGCCTACGCAGGTAGTTCAACGAGCTGTAACCGGTACCGAAGTCGTCGATTGCCAGTTGCACCCCTAGGTCCTTCAGCTGGATCATCGTGCGGACTGCTCGTTCGGGCTCCTCCATGACGGCTCCCTCGGTCAGCTCGAGCTTCAATGCGTGCCCTGGAACTCCAGTCGCCTTGAGAGTAGCCGCGACGCGCTTGACGAAGTCGCGCTGCTTGAACTGGTCCGGAGAAAGGTTGACCGACACGTAGGTTTCACGAGCCCCCTTTTCGCGCCATCGCTTCAGCGCTCGACACGCCTGGTATACGGTCCACTGGCCAAGCTGCCGGATATCTCCGCTCTCCTCGGCAATCGGGATGAAGCGCGCCGGCGCTATCGTTCCCAAGCGCGGGTGGTGGAGCCTCAGTAGCGCCTCTGCGCCATGTGCTTGGTGATCCCGGCCGACGAACGGCTGATACACCAACGAGAAGTGGCGAAAATCATCAACCAACGAATCACGGATCGCTCGCTCGATCTCTCCGTCTTCTCGATGCCGAACGCCTATCGAATGGGTATAGCAGACGTACGAGACATCCCGGTGGACTGCTTCCTCAAGAGCTATTTCCGCACAAGATACCAGGTCGGTCCGCCGCCGGGCGTCATCGGGATATACCGCCATACCGATATAGCAGCCGAAGGCTACGTCGTCGGCAGGAGGCTCATGGGGCCGCACGACTTCCGCGGCGATAGCCCGGGCGTACTCAACGGCCTCCACCCTATCGCGAACCCCTGATAACAGGAAAACGAACTCGTCGACGCGGTCCGACTGAAACAGCCTCTCTCCGATCACAGATCGTATCCGGATTGTAGTTTTGAACAGGAGCGCCTTGCTCCGGTCACGCGTATTACGTATGCGATCGTAGGCGCGATCCAATCGAAGCACGCCGACAGCAACCGCGTTGCCGGTCAGTTCCTCGGCATCAGCTGAAGCACTGCCGGAACGCACCTCTCCTCCGACCGGGTGTACATGCGACTCCCGCTGCGCGTTTCCTTGAAGTGTACTCTCCAGGGCCCGATCGAATTCTCTTCTAATCGGGAGCCCGGTAAGGGGATCCAGATTCAGGAGATTCTCCAGGTCTTTGCGCCGTTCGTTAAGCACGCGCCGGGCTTGTTCGCTCTCGTCCAGACGCCGGCGAAGTCGCCTACGCTCCTCTTCCAGCTGCCGGTTTTCCTCTCTTAGCTGCGCTATCTCCCGGTCTTTCTCCTCCTCTTGCGCAGGGACGGCCCCCAGGCTCCAGGAAGTGGTTTCTCCCGTTGAGGCGTTCTCAGATGGCTCCAGTGAGTCGTGATTCTCGTTCACCTCACGCAAGATGGTTCGTCCTTAACCGGTCCGTACCCGCGAGGCATAGCCCCGTTTGTATCGGCCGAAAGATCGTCCGCTCCGGACGAGCGTACTATAACCCAGTAGAACTCTCAACAACTCCACAGCAGAAACGGCACCCGGACACCAAGCCCGTGCGCGGCGCTCGACACCCACCGCCCGGGTCACTCGATAGCTCACACCTCTTCCGAGCGATAATCGACGCCGAGGAACTGCGCCAACTGCTCGCCCAAATTCGTCAACTCCCACGGGTCGCTGCTGTCGTCCAGAAAAAGACGACGCTCGCCGCCGACATCCACATAGAGCTTGGCGAGCTCTCGCCTCCGCATTCCCAACCCTCGACCACCGAACCCCCGGGCAAATGAAGCACGCCCCGGCATTCCCTCGAACTCCGAGCTCTTGGGAACCGGACGCCCCAGGGCTTCCGGTTGGTCCCCCTGCCCATTGCGCTGGTGAGAATCAGCACGGTCACCCGACCCGCGGAAGATCACGATCCGCCGAAGTATTACAGCGCGGACTGCGGCCAGTGAATACGATTGCGCAGCAACCGTCCATCCAAGAAACTTCCGGCGGCGGCTGAGAGTCCCGGCCTTCGTATCTACTTCGAGTTGCGCGTTGAACGCGGCAACACCGAGCGAAGTGGCCGTAATCAACAGATAGAAACCGGTGCCGATTCTTGCTCCCGGCTCAAACGCTCCTGGAATACCCCCGCCGGCAACGAACCCTACCGCCAGCACGAGGCCAACGGCCAGATACAAGAGCCGACGAGCAGGTCTAGAGCGAACCACCAGCCGGCTCGAGTGGGGTTGCGTTAATGAGAGCCTTGACCTTGTTGTCAGCATATGAGCTCCGTTTGCATAGGCGATTTCGACCGCCTCGTGTACCGGCCTCTTGCTGTCGCCCGTTGCAGTATCCGCTCGCGAGTTGGACGGATTGTGGCACGTACCTGCATGCTCTCTATGCCCGACCTCCGTACCACGGCCGATTCTATCACATATATCGATACGTAGGGGACAGCGAGGATGGAAAGGGCATTCCGGGGGAGGACTCACTAAGAGTGGGAACCTCACCTTCCCGTGCCACCTGGCGTGGTCGCGCTTCCGCCTCCTTAACGGGGGCGGAATTCAGGAGGTTGACGGTATACGGATGACGTGGCTTCGGGAAGAGTTACTCGCTCGTTGCCAACTCCATCACCTTCGCCCGATACGTCCCCCCCCCCCCCCCCC
>Ga0207421_10004368_pt1 | contig 16279 bp, 15 predicted proteins | sample SodLakKL_010_SED_4_FD_187542 | JGI IMG/M metagenome (GOLD analysis project Ga0207421, IMG submission 187542) | Alkaline sediment microbial communities from Lake Tanatar, Kulunda Steppe, Russia - 8KL_010_SED (SPAdes) (version 2) | ecosystem: Environmental > Aquatic > Non-marine Saline and... | reverse complement strand
AGATCGATTTCTCACAGCTGCGGGCAGGTATCAACACAGTGGATCTGTCCGGCCATGAGATTGAACTGCAGTCGGGCGGACAATATCATGTAAGTTTTTCCGTGGTGGACGAGTCGATGGATGGCCTCCTCCGTTTTATGGTTGATGCGGGTTCAGATAACCTGGGTGATTCGGATTACTATCCCGTCAGGACCGTTTCACGAGGCGAGGATGGGGACGGAGATACGTACTGGAGAACATTTAGAGGCGATCCTGACAGATCTAACCATTATGATAATAAAAATTTGGTGATGAATGTCCGGATATTGCAGGAAACCGATCTCCCGGATGAGTTCCCGGCAATTGTGGAGACAGACAATTTTGAAATTCTGAGAAATTATCCGAACCCGTTTAATACCAGTACCACGATATATTTCAATATTCCCGAAGAGGTGGAAGGGAGCACTCCGGTCAGGATAGATGTATTCGATATCACCGGGAGGTGGGTGAAAATGCTCACCCACTCGGCACTCCAGGCCGGCCGTCACCCGGTTACATTTGAAGCCGGTAATCTGGCAAGTGGTACCTATCTGGTCAGAATGCAGGCGAGCGGTACTTTTGATACCCACAAAATCATGCTTGTGAAATAGGCCCGGCAGATTCGTTTGTAAGTTCAATGACGGTCAGTTCCGGCCGCACCGTTCGCACCGGGACTCCAACCATTCCAATTCCCACATTTACATACAGGTTTTGGCTACCGGCCCGGAACAGACCTTTGGGGTATTTCTGAAAGAGGTTAATGGGGTACACCGGCAATCCCATCAGGTTAAACCCGATTTGTCCGCCGTGGGTATGGCCGGCCAGGGTAAGATCAATATCGTGGGTGCGTGCCGCGTCGAACATATCCGGCCGATGGCTCAGCAAAATCCTGAAGTTATTTTCAGGAGTATTTATGACAGCTCTTTCGAGACGTTCCGTGTCTGTGGACCCGCTGATCAGGTCATCCACACCGATGATGGTCAGTGATTCCCCGTTTACTGGGATTGTCTGGTGATCATTGGATAGAACCCGGATTTTGCGTTGTCTCAGGGCGGATGTTACCGCTGAAGCGGAGGCGTAATGGTCATGATTGCCGAGACAACCGAAAACTCCATACTCTGATTTAAGGTCAGGCAATGCGTTAGCGAGGGAGGGAATTTCAGATATGGAATTATCGACAAAATCTCCGGTCATCATGATCAGGTCCGGATGTTGTTCGTTTACAAGATGGAAGATGTCATGTATCTGTCGCTCCGTCATGTAAATACCGGAATGGATGTCGCTAAGTTGTACGATTCGCAGTCCATTGAGGCCAGACGGGAGGTCCGGATAGTATAGCTTTTTCCGAATTACCTGATAGTCGTGTGATGTAGCGGCAGAAGCACCGATCGTGAACAGAACCGGTGCTGTCATCACTGCGGATCCCGTTGTTGTCAGAAACTGCCTGCGGCTGATGAATCCTGATTTTTTTGTTAACGCTGAGCCCAATTCATCGTCGGAAGTTGCATGTAACTTTTCTGCCTCTGCTGCAATGGTGTTCATTTGCCCGCCATCCGGTTGGGTGCTATGTATATGTTCAGGCCTGCGATTCATATAATATTCCCCAAGCCGGCGGGTTTTCTGAAACAACCAGCTGCCCGAATTTAGTATAAGTAAAATTGAAAACGCCAGGACAATTGCTCCAAAGAAGATACCACCGGGGTAAATAACCAATGCCTGGAACCATGAGTACTCATACACACCAAGTTCGGTCGAAGGAAACCGGAGCAGGAAGATAATGTTGGCAGCAACCAGTGCCCCGATACCGACCCGTTTGTACCGTTTGTACAGTAACCGGGTAGTAATCTTTCGAAGCCAGCGCAGATAGGAACGCACTACATACCACTGAATAAATCCGAATAGTGAAAAAAGGAAAATGAAAAAAAATACAGACTGGATATATCGCTCCATACGAAATAGCTACAAATAAAGGTGATTCGTTCTGGTTTCTAAAAGCCGGGAAGCTTTTCCTGGAACGGAATGCAGATCCTGCCATAAAACGTAAGTTACAACAGATTTATTTGAACCAGCGTTTCATCAGGAATGGATAACTTACCAGAATTCTTCGGTGCACATGATTCCGTTACAACGGAAAATAAGAGCCCCTTCGATGCTTGTAAAACGGGTCGATACTCCCGCCTTGTGCAGCCGGGCTACCGCTTCGGGATGTGGATGGTTGTATCGATTATGAAGCGCCAGCGATGCGACCCCTTTTTGTGCATTTAGATACCGAAGAAATGGAGTCGTGGAGCTGGTACGGCTGGCATGATGACCGATTTTCAGCAGGTCGGTATGCAGATATGGGCCATATGTGTCCACAAGAAAAGACTCAGCCTCTTCTTCCGCATCACCAGCCAATAAAATCCGGTTTTCGCCATACTGTGCCATTATGACTACGGAATGGTTATTGGCATCCCGGGCAGCGATGCGATTGGATGGTGCCATGACCATCATGGGTGCAGATGTATCGCTGTAAATCATATCACCGGTGGTGAGTAACCGGACAGGAATCCCTGTATCGTCAGCCAGTTTCATATAATTGTGAAACAACCGGGAGTCGTATGGCAGTGGGGATTGATAAATGGTGTCGATCGGTATCGCCTTCATCAGACTGATGATTCCTCCAATATGATCGGCATGAGGATGTGACAGGATAATGCCGTCCAATTTGCGGATTCCCATGGCGTTCAATTCCGGAATCAATACACGCTCCCCCGAGTTGAACCGGGGCGTCCATACCCCGGTATCATACAGGTAGTTTCGTCCACCGGGAGTCTGTAGTAAAGTCGCATCACCCTGACCAACATCAAAGAACGTGATTCGAAGATCCGGATGCCGGAGCTGCCGGTCATAGATTTGATCAGCCTGGTACAGAAACAGGAAAATCAGTAATCCGATGGCCATTTTCCACCGGATTGCAGGCAGCCTCATTGACCCAATAAGTGATATTGCAAAAAACCATATCCCAAAAACCCATGGGCTGGAGAGTGTACCCGAAATCCAGGCTGCAGGTGAAGAGCCGATTTGTGTCACATAGGATGTGAGCCCCTTCAGAATCATATCCCCCGGCGTATTGAGCAGTGCTGCAAACGGCGAATGGAATAATGCCAGGCCCAAACAAAAAAAAGCCCAAAGAAACATGACTTGCACAAATGGCACTGCAAGCGTATTACTGAGAGGCCCTGCAATGGAAAACTCCTGGAAATAATACATCAATACCGGATACAGACCGCCCTGGACCAGAACACTGACCATCACAAATTGAAAGAGGGTGCCGGTTGTCCGGTATCGGTGTGTTGGGGGCAAAAGATAGCGCATGCCCGGGAGTGTGGTCAGAATAATAATTACTGCCAGGAAAGAGAGCTGGAATCCAATGTCAAAAAGCATGATGGGGTCTTGAATAAGCAAAAGGAATGCGGCCGCGCCAATGATGTTCATGGAGGTACCGGGTTTGTGGAAGAGTCGGGCGAGTATTATAAAAAAGGCCATGATACTTGCCCGGGAGACAGAGACGGAAAATCCGGTGATCCCGGCATACAGAAAAAGCAATGCCGCGCCAAGAGTGAGCCCGGCCAGCTTCCCGGCACGTGACCCCCGGAACCAGGGGAGAATGAACCAGACCGGCAGCAGGATGAATCCAACATGCATTCCGGAGACCGCCATCAGATGGGCCAGGCCGGCGCGGGAGAAAGCAGTCCGCAAATCAGGATCAAGGTTGGACCGGTCCCCCAAAAGGATCGCTTTTGCGAGATCGGCAGTCTGACCGGAGAATAGCGAATCCAGTTGCGTTGTAACACGGATTTGTTGCTGAAGCCAGAAGGAAATATTTCGGTGCTGCCCGATATCCAGAATCTCCGAAACAAATACCTGGGTATGGATCCCCTGACGCTTTAAAAAAGAAGCATAATCAAATTGATTAGGATTGCGTGGCGGTGAAGGTAACTGAAGATCACCGCGAAAACGGAGATAAGATCCCGCAGCTATTCTTCCGTAACCCATTTCGGAGCTGTCGCTTTCAAAAGCAAAACCATCACTGTCACTACTGCGAACCAGGGATTCGGTTACAAATCGCTCTTTCCATGTGGGCAGGTTACTGATTTGAACAGAATCGACCGCTACCCGGATCATCTGGTGTCCGGAGCGGGTTTCCCGGGCGGAGAGTACCGCTCCAGAGAAGGTTAGCTTTTCCCCGTCAAACACGTGCAGTATCTGTTCTTCGGGACGTGATGGGTTGTCGTGGATCCGGATATTCAAGGTCCCCCAAAAAAGGAGGCATAACAGATAGACCGGTGACAGCAAAAGGTAACGGGTGTGACAGGGGCGGAGGAAATGAAGCCCCACACAAACCGACACGATCAGAGTGAAAAGCAGAAAAAACGTTTCAGCTGGAATCCACGAGGGGAGGAGCCGGCCGGCCACTATTCCACCGGCGTAGATCAAAGCAATGCGAAGCACCGGATACGTGCCGGGGTTGATCGAAACCGACTTCTTCACTGACATTGTCATCCACCATCCACCTGAAATTCCAGTCGCCGGACTGGAAAGTTTTTTGAATAAGATCAGCGTGGAACCGGGATCTTACATCAAAAGACAAGGATAGCTCAAACCGGCTACCATTCAAACAAACCGGGATGATTCAACAGGCAATTCAGATCTGGTTGTTGAAGAATGTCCGCGTGTCCTGTATGTGTATCGCGATGTTGTTTCGCATCTCAAAGAGACGACGATGCATCTGGTAATAGTCGGCGTGCTGCAACGGATTGTCTTTCAGCGACTGGAGGAGCTCCAGCGTTTGATTTGCTTTGGCAAGTGCCTTTTTGCAGTATGCGATATTGGCTCCGAGCACATCCAGGTCAAACCCCATGGAATAGGCGGCTGCAAGTTTGGAACTGATCATAAGCGTATCAGATACCAGACGGATAAACCCGGGATGCTTCATATAATGCGGTTTACTGTCATTGAAAATGAGCAGGTCGGCCGAGAAATCGCGGGCATCAGTGTAGATTGCAATATTTTCCAGGGAGGCGTAATCGTACATGGAGGCCTCGGGGTTTTCCTGCTCGAAAATATCTTCGAAGAGGTTTTCGACCTCCTCGTCGTCAATGAAGTCACCGTCTTCACCGGGTTCTTCAAAAAAGTCGGCCCCGGGATCATCATTATCCGGGAAGAGGTCGTCATCCTCCTCCTCATCATCAAGGATGTCAAATAACGCATCATCCTGATCCCCGTCGTAATCCTCATCTTCATCGAGCGGGAAGTGGGACTCTTCGATCAGGAGTTCCTCCTCAATAAAAGCATCGACGGCATCCAGTTTGGTAGGAAAGTCCTTCAGATGGAGCAGCCAGCGCGGACGGTCTTTTTGATCCGACTCTATCAATTCCCGCAGGTGCTCGTGTCTCCTGGTCATCTCGTTAATGTGAGATTCCCACTCATATTCATCCCAGATGTTATGGTCGTCAGATGAGAACATATTGAGGAAATTTTTGTGTAAACACGAAATAAACGGTTTTGCATCCGGCTTTATTACCTGCCGGCAATCGGCCGTTCGCAATTAACCATCTCATGTTACAATTTACTCAGAACTCCTTTCATAACCTGAGTTAATTTAGGCTCGGCCATGTCGGCAGCTTCAAGAATATCTTTCATATTCACCGGCTCCAGGGCGTCGGGGAAACATTCGTCGGTTATGACGGAGATTCCCAGGATGCTCATCCCCATGTGTACCGCAGCGATCACTTCAGGAACCGTGCTCATGCCGACAACATCACCACCGATCGTCCGGAGAAAACGGTATTCGGCACGTGTTTCAAGAGTCGGGCCTGCCACAGCAATGTAAACCCCCTGGTGCATCCGGATCTTGTTTTCAAGGGCCACCTCTTCCGCCAAATAAATCAGGTCGGGCGAATACGGGTCGCTCATATCGGGAAACCGGACCCCGAGCGAGTCGTCGTTGGGCCCGGTCAGAGGATTGTCCCCCAGGAGGTTGATATGGTCGGTGATGCACATGATATCACCCCGCCGGAAGTGCGGGTTCATGCCGCCGCACGCGTTGGAAACCAGTAACGTGCTGGCACCAAGGCTGTTGAGTACCCTCACCGGGAATACGATCTGCTGCATGGTGTAGCCTTCGTAGTAGTGAAAGCGCCCCTGCATGGCGACGACATTTTTTCCGCTCAAGGTGCCGAACAGCAGCCGGCCTTCGTGACTTTCAACGGTGGAGGTGGGGAAGTGAGGAATATCCCCGTATGGTACCGAAATGGCAACATCGATCTCATCAGCCAGCCGGCCGAGGCCGGTTCCGAGGATAATGAGGTAATCCGGTACAAAGTCGGTCTGTTTTTTCAGGAAATCGAGTGCTTCTTCTCTTTTGTCACGAAAATCCGCAACAGTTTCAAATTCAGGCATAGCGTGTTTCAGGTTGATGGATTAATCATCGAGGTCGTCAAGATATTCGTCGAGGTTTTCCGCTCCCGGTGTTGGAGAAGGGGATTCCTTTTGCGATTTCTTGCCATTGTTTTCAGAATTCTGACTGCTTTTTGCAGGTTTTGAGTCCGGTTCCTTGTTTTCTGCAGGCAGGGAGTATGTGGATGAGTCGTCGCGTTTGAATGATTCCAGTGATTCGTTGGCCAGCTCAAGATAGGACTCAATTCCCCGGATGATCTCATGACGGCGCTCCAGAAGCCGCTGGATGCTCTGCCGGATGGATTGCCGCTCCTGATGGGCGTCCCGGACAATTTTTTCCGCTTCGAGGTCGGCTTTGGCAATCCGGTTTTGAGCTTCTTCTTTGGAACTGCTGATCCGCTGCTGCGCCGATTCCTTGGCAGTCTGCAGGGTTTCATGCAGCGCTTCTTCCACTTTCTGATAGTGCTGCAACTTGTCCGTGAGCCGGCGAATTTCCTGTTCCTGGTCGCGGGTTTTGTTGGTGAGATGTTCCCATTCGCTGGATACAACATTAAGAAAAGAGTGTACCTCTGCGGCATCATATCCACGAATGGACTTTGCAAAAGTCTGTTGTTTGATTTCAAGGGCTGATAGTTTCATGTATTCAATCTTGTGTATAGGATTTATCCCCCCAACTCAGGAATTATCCCCCCAATTTAACAGTGTATGTCCAGCATTACAATAAGCAGGGTCAGGATCGAAGCTTGTTTTTTAAGGGATGGCTTGCATCCGGGCCCGATGACAACTTCCCGGATTCCGTATCCTGCTGGTGAGCCCGCAACTGGGGATTCCCGAGATCGGCATCAACGATGATTGTTTCGAGGTTCTGTACCCGTTTAATAAGCTGCTCCTGGCGTTGTTCATGTTCTTCTATGCGCTTCATCAACTCCGGTACTTTGAGAGGAGCACGTTTTGCCATGATACTATCCCGGATAAGTTGAATAATTTTCAGTACAATGTATCCGCCCAGGCCGAATGACACCAAAATGGCTGTAATGGCTACCAGTGCTTCAAGGGGTTGGATGAGAATGATTGTCATGTGGGAACCGGTTTGGTATCTGTGGATATATTGATAACTATCAGTAAAGATGTTTAATGTCCGGGTTGCACCACAGTGAATCCGGATTTCAGCAGTAATATATAATCAGTGCCATAAAATAGATCTGCAGCCAGATCTTACGAAATACAGACATTACGGTTTCGGAAATATCGAATAACTTTCGGGTAAAATAAAACTTCCTGAGAATTAATCGTATTCGCGTTTTCCAAAAACAGTAGATCCGAGCCGGATCATAGTCGCCCCTTCTTCGATTGCAATGTCATAATCACCGCTCATACCCATGGAGAGCTCATCCAGCCGGACTGTTTCACTTTCATAGGTCCGATGATCATCACGGAGCTGTCGAAGCAGGCGGAATTGCCGGCGGATCAAGTCGCGGTCATCGGTAAAAGAGGCCATGCCCATCAGTCCGTGAACCGATACGTGCTTTAAACCGGCAGCATATTCCAGGATATCCGGCAGGGATCCCGGGTCACATCCGCTTTTCTGATCCTCGTCACTGATATTCACCTGAATAAGCACCCGGATATGCCGGTCAAGACGGGCGGCTCGCTTTTCAAGCTCTTTGAGATATTTGGTTTTGGATATGGAGTGAACCCAGTCAACCCGGTGGACCATATCCCTGATCTTGTTTGTCTGAACCGTACCAACCATGTGCCAGGTCACATCAGAAGGCAGATGATTCATTTTTGAGGTCAGCTCCTGAACCCGGTTCTCCCCGAAATCCCGGATTCCGGCATCATATGCCTCGCGGATAGTCTCTTCGGGATGGGTTTTGCTGATGGCTACAAGCCGGACATGGCCCGGATCACGTCCACATGATTCACAGATATTTGTAATTCGTTTTTTTATCTGATCAATGTTGGATGCAATCACGGAATATGTGCCTGTTAGATGATGTAAAACAGATGGAAAAACCTGATCCGGCCGCCGGAAAACACGGACAAACAGGCAAAAATATTTATCTTAAAAGATACGTTATTTGGGGCGAAGATGAGAATGAAAATAGCCTTTTATCTGAGCATGTAAAGTCTTATATTTCTTGTCTGACTAAAATTCCTGATATCGTGTACTGTAACAGAGATACCATTTTTCGATATGATCCCGCCCATGCTGGCAGAGGAAGCGAGCAGACAGGGGGCTGCCCATCGAGAATATGAAGTACACCACCGGTCATATCCTCGAGTATCTGGAAGAATGGGCACCTCAAAGCACCAAGCTCGAATATGATAATGTAGGACTCCTGGTCGGGGACAGAAATCAACAAACCGGAAAAGTACTTACCTGCCTTGATATCACACCGGATATAATCGACGAGGCCATATCCAGACAGGCCGATTTGATCGTCGCCCATCACCCGTTGATTTTTCGCAAACTCTCACGGGTCACCCCCGATAATATGACCGGTTCGCTTATCTACCGGCTCATCAAAAACGATATCAGTCTCATAGCCGCCCACACCAACCTGGATGCCGCTTACGGCGGTGTCTCATTTGTGATGGCAGAACGTCTTGGTTTGAAGCATGTTTCCTTTCTGAAGGAGATGCCGATATCCGGCGAAAACGGGTCGGCTGCAACCCCGCAGCGCATTGTGCCCGGTGAGGCCGGGACGGCACAGGAAACTGACGCTGGGCAGAAGGGGCTTCCCGTAACCGAACGCCCCGCCATTTCCGAACGCACCGGTTTTGGCGCCATTGGCGAATTGCCGGAAGAAATGTCCCTCTCCGGATTTCTGGCTCACGTGCAGAACAGCCTGGAATGCCGGGGCATCCGGTATGGCGGAACAGCAGATCCGATAAAAAAAGTGGCGGTTTGCGGTGGATCCGGATCATTTCTGACCGATGAGGCGGTCAGGCAACAAGCAGACGCCTTTGTGACGGCCGACTTGAAGTACCACGATTTTTTTACAGAAACCCCATCTTTCTTATTGGTAGATGCGGGTCATTACGAAAGCGAAGTGCCCATTACAGGGACACTATGTGACCGGTTGACGGACCGGTTTCCGGGTCTTGAAGTTCTGCCGACCAGCAGGAACACCAATCCGGTAAACTATTTTTTTCATGATTATTAACTAAAATGGCGAAGTAAACAGTAGCGTATACCCTATGGTAGAAGTACTCCAAAACCTGACCAACCTGCAGTATATTGATAACCGTATTGATGAACTGAAACGAATGCGCGGTGATCTCCCGGAAGAAATTCTGGATATCGAGACGGAGGTCACCCGGCTTGAAAGCCGGATCAAGCGATCGAAAGCCGAGTTAAAGGATCTGGCAGTGGAAAAATCCAACCATGAGCTGGAAATTACCGAAGCCGATTCGCTTGTTGCCAAGTACGAGGAGCAGCAGCTTTCCGTTCGTAACAACCGCGAGTATGATGCATTGACCAAAGAGATCGAATCACAAAAACAGATCAAGGAACATGCACAAACGCGTCTGGAGGAGATTGCGCTCCAGAAAGAAGAGCTCGAAAAAACCGTTGCCGATAACGAGGCCAAACTCGAAGAGACTCAAAACCTCCTGAATGAGAAAAAAGAAAACCTTGATAACCTGGTCGAAAGCACCCGGAAAGAGGAAGAGGAGTTGTTGAAAAAACGGGAAGAGGCTACCAGGAACCTCGACGCCCGTTATCTTCGCAGTTACGAGCGGCTTCGCAAAGGACTAAACAACGGAATGGCGGTTGTTGCCATGGAGAAAGGTTCCAGTATGGGAATGATGCTCCCTCCCCAGGTACAGGTTGAAGTCAGACGAAAAAACAAAATCATAGTTGACGAAAACTCGGGCCGGATTGTTGTGGATCCAAGCTTTTTTGAGGAAGCCCGCAAGCAGTTAAAGCTCAACTGATCAGAGCAGATACCTGTTCGCGCTGCTGTCCGTTGTAGTATTTGGACAGGATTGCCGGGTAATCGCCTTTTCCGTCCGCTCTGCGGCCGGAGAGGGAGGAAAGTCCGAACACCTACGGACACCGCGCCCCGGGAATACCGGGGAGTTCCGCTTTGCGGAAAATGGAAAGTGCCACAGAAAACAGACCGCTCCGGCTTGCCGGAGTAAGGGTGAAAAGGTGGGGTAAGAGCCCACCGCCTGTTCCGGTAACGGAACGGGGCACGGTAAACCCCGCGGGGTGCAAGGCCAAGTATGGCAGTGTGTTGTCCGTCACAATACTGTCGGGTAGGCCGCTTGATCTCATCAGCAATGGTGAGACCAGATAAATGGTTACCGGTTTGTGTTTCCGCCTGGCGGATCGCAGATCACAGAATTCGGCTTACAGGCAATCCTGGCTTTTTTTATTTATTCCTGTTAGGGTGATGTGGTTTTTCAGTCACATCCGGATCTTCTTCAGTTCACGGTCCGTATCCCGCTTGACATCTTTCTCGGCAATACTCGCCCGTTTGTCGTGCTTTTTCTTCCCCTTGGCGAGCCCGAGCTCAAGTTTCGCAAGCCCGCGGGTGAAGTAGAGTTTCAGCGGGACCAGCGTGATGCCTTTCTGGGCGACCGCCCGGTCGACTTTGCGGATTTCATCCCGCTTCAATAGTAATTTTCGCTCCCGGCGGGGCTCATGGTTGTTGTACGATCCCTGATCAAAGGGCTTGATGTAGAACTCTTTCAGCCAGACCTCGCCGTCTTTCATATAAGCAAAGGCATCCCCAAAACTGGCGTTACCCTGACGCAGGGACTTTACTTCCGTCCCGGTGAGTACAATACCGGTTTCGAACGTATCCTCAATCGAAAATTCATGCCAGGCTTTCCGGTTTTTTATGCTTGGAGTGCTGGATTTCTCTGTTTTTTTTGCTGCCACTTGTAGATGGTTGTAATAGATGGATGATCGGTATCTGTGTTTTAATCTGCCACGCCTTCCGGGATGTCCCGCCCCATTTGTTCATATATCCCTTCAATAAGTTCGACATGGGTGAGCGCCTGGGAATTTCCTGCATCCAGTTCGAGAACCCGGCGGAAATGTCGTAACGCGTTAGCCATGCGATCCCCCATTTCAAGATGATCGGCTTCGTGTGTCAGGTAATACCCATACGCCTGATGGGCTTCGATTTTGAGCTCCCTGATATCCGCTTCCTCTTCCTCACTGTTTCTGAGCAGATCCAGCGCCTCTTCATATTCATTAGCCTCAAGATGTTGAGCTACGGCACCTTCCAGATTTTCCGGTTCCCGTTCGGAACAGGCAGATAAAAGTACGGGCAGGAGAAAAAAAGTGAGATAACGGAGATTTCGCATGTGTAAAAGGTAGTTAGAGTTCGATGGTATGGCCATCCGTATTATGTAAAGTATATCGGATTCGGACTGATACAAAGAAAAAAGATAATCATGCAGATCCACCCGAGTATTTTTCTCCCGGGGGTCAACGGTTCTTCAAACGCAACAGGAGGGTGTTCTATTCTGACCAGGAAAACAATAAAAAGTGACCAAAAGATCCAGATTGTAAATCCCGAAAATACCGATGGCTCGAACAGCCATAACAGCAACAGATCGGCTGCCAGAACGATCACCCATCCGGAAAGCGTCCAGGACAGCTCCTGCTGAAAGGCACGGTCCATCAGAAATAGGGAGACCAGGGCCCAGATGATCCACGATGTTGCGGTCTGTGGAATCGCATACCCGGCAATGAGCGATTGAATCAGCGGAATGGCCCCAAGCCCGGCCAGTATCATCACCCCAACAAAAAAGCCGCGGGCAACCAGCCGGTGACGACGATACCCGATCAGGGTGTATAGAATATGGCCGCCATCCAGTTGTCCTACCGGAAGCAGGTTCAGCGCTGTAAAAAATAGGCCGAGCCACCCGGCAAAGAGAAACGGATAGTGATACAATTCCCACATCGGAGGAACATTGTCAAAAAAGGAGGCAATGAAGGTAAATAACAGCGTATTGCCGAGAACCATCACCTCAACATCCGCATTGTAATCACCCACCATAGGCTCGTCGGGGAATGTTCCGTGTTCGGCGATATACTCATTAATGGGTTCGTGACCGGCAAAATTCTGCAGATAGTCAGGATCTGGCAGCGTGCTGAATCCATACAGCAGTATGATGAGCGCCACCAGAAAACCGGCCACCGGTCCTGCAGCACCAACATCAAACATGTGCCGGGTGTATTGGATCCGGCTTTTTATCCGGATGACCGCCCCGATCGTGCCGATGGGCGAAATGGGCAGTGGAATAAAATAGGGGAGCGAGCAGGAGATGTGGTGGCGGCGGGCGGCAAAATAGTGTCCGAATTCGTGAACGGCCAGAAATCCGAGCAGCAGCGTTGCAAAGAGCACCCCTTCCCAGAGAATCATGTTCAGCAGATAGGGGAATCCTTCGGAAGAGAATAACAGAACATCATCCGGGATCATGCTGGTGTGTCCGACAAAAAAGGCGCCTGTAAAGGACGACGAGAGATAGGTCAGTACAAACAACAGGGAATGACGAAATATGATACGGCCGGTCAGATCACTGCCCACAGAGGAACCTCCGGTTGAATCTGGTGTGATGGATGTGATATATGCGGCAGGTCATGTTGTAAACTGTATGGGTATGGTGAAGTTGCGTATCTGTTTATCTCCGGATATGATTTGTTCGGTGCTGGTACAGGTTTAACGGCGGTCGGACTGACGGGAAATGGGCAGTGTCATACACCGGGCTCCGCCACGGCCGCGGCAAAGCTCATTCCCCTGGAATGTTATGGCATATTTTTCGCCATCGGCAGGTTCAAACGGTTTGTCACGCCAGGTATCGGTAAATGTTTTCTGATCGATGATGGTGTATCCGTTATCGGCAAGCGCATTAAAGGTATTGGTATTGCGGTCATATCCCACAATAATACCGGGTGCAAGTGCAAAAACATTGGCTCCGTCCGTCCACTGCTCGCGGAACTGGTTGGTCAGGTTTTCACCGCCGCATTTTATAAATGTTATGGGTCGCTGAAGCAGCTCTTCAAGTGTCAGTTTGAGTGATGATTTGCGTGTGACGACGATCTTGTTGTCGACTTTAGAGAACACCGATATATTGTCGATCCGTTCGGTTATCGCGGGTGGAAAAACGATGCATTCATCCGGACTGGCAAAGGTGAAAATGGTATCCAGATGCATGGATGATCGTTGTTTGGGAATATCAACGGCAACAACATGGGTAACCCCGTGCTGTAAAAGCTGGTCGGTGATGCTCATCAGTCCGCTGAACGTGGTCCGTTCGCTCATCCCGACCATCACAACCTCCGGAGAGACAACAATGATATCCCCGCCTTCTACGCTGTCCTGTTTGCCGATGCGAATGATCCTGTCGCGTAATGATTCAAGCATCGGATGGAAGCGGACGATGGTTTCCATCAGAAGAAATTCCCGTGCACGGGCCGGCTTGGCTGCTCTGGAGAGTATGATCCGGTCATTGACTACGGCTGCAAGGTCTCGTGTGAAGAGCAGGTTGGGCGCCGGATCCAGCGACACATGCGGGATGTCGGAGGTGGAGCCGGTGACAATGAAATCAAGCAGGGATGCGGCATCCAGCTCGAGCAGCTGGTGCCGGAGCAGGCTGATGTTGCTTCCGGGCAGGGAGCGGATCAGCTCATCGGTAAAAAAGGTGCGGGCATCTTCGTTTTTCAGGGTTTCCAATGAGAGGTCACAGATTTCAAAAACCTGATCCCGGTTGGGCAGGGCGGACCGGAATATTTCGATCATGTCCAGATGCTCCTGGCGCGCATCCGCTTCAAAAATAATGTCGTCAAACAGCAACTGTTCCCGCAGTTCAGGATTGACCAAAGAGACCTCCCGTCCGGGAGTATGAACGATTACCGCCTCAAGCGGACCGGTTTCGGAATGAACACGCAGTTTCATAGATAGGGGATTTAGGACGATAACACCTGTATCCGCAGATAAGCCCGGACACGTTTGGAATCTCAAAGGTAACGGCTGTTGCCAAAAGCTCAAAATGAATTTAAACGATTCACGATGGTGCAATGTTACCCATCTTGAATGCCATTATATGAATATACACGAATAGAACGCATGTCGCATTCATCCTCCTCTTATGAGAATACCCTTCCTGTGTCGGATCGAAATGAACTGCGCGCTCTGATTGCGTTGCTGGACGATCCGGATACCTTTGTGCAGGAGAAAGTGAAAGAGCGAATGTCGGAATTTGGTGAAAATCATGTTCCGATACTGGATGAGCTGCGTGAAGATATCAGCGATCCGGTAATCCGAAAACGGGTTACCGAGCTGATTCATAATATCACATTTCCCGCACTTGAGTTGGAATTTGCTGAGTACCTGGATAACGGAATTCATACGATGCGGGATCTGGAGCGGAGCCAGTTGCTCCTGAGCCGGCTGGACAATCCCACACTGCGGACCGATTTATACCGTCGTCAAATGGATAAAATGGCATCCAGACTGGAACCTTGTCTTCGGGCGCAACTATCTCCATCCGAACAACTTGAATCATTTACCTCATTCTTTTTTGAGCAGGAGTTTTTTAAAGGAGCCCACAAGGATTACCGGCATCCGGACAACTCCTACCTCCATAAGGTACTTCAGCGTCGCCGGGGCATTCCCATTGCACTCAGTATGGTGATGCTTTTTGTGGCTGACCGGCTTGATTTTCCATTATACGGGGTCAATATGCCGATGCATTTCCTGATCAAATATGAGGCCGGCAACGACTCGGCTTTGATTGATCCGTTCAACTGCGGCCGGATTGTCAGCATGGGCCAGTGCTCCTATTTTCTGGAAAGCAATGGCATTACACCGGAAGCTGCTCATTTTGAGCGGGCAACTGAGCGGACCATTCTGGTGCGGTCCATTCGCAATCTGATTATAAGTTATGAGGAGATGCAGAACAGCAACCGGGTTCAGGAACTGAAACGGCTGCTGGAATACCTGAAGCCGGAAGGTGGGTGCTGAACGGGCCTACCTGATATTTTTCAGATAAGGGTTGAAGGTTCTGGCCAGAGCGGTGAATTTATCAGACTGCTCGTGATTGCCGTTTCTGCGGTGAATAGCTGCAGCGGATACGAGCACATCCGGATGTGTGGGGATATTATCCATTAACTCTTTGAGCAGCAATGCGGCTCGTTCATAATCCTTTTCACCGAGGGCGATTTTCATATGATAGAGGGAGAGATCGACAGGCAGGCCGGTCTCTTCCAGCCGCTTCAGATACAATTTACATCGGGAGTAAATGGTTCGGTCATAATAAAATACGATCAGGTCGTGGTAGAGATCCATGTCGGGGGGCAAATCATCGAGTTGCTGCTCAAGCCGCCGGAGGATCTCCCGTTGGTTGGTCGCCATCATAAGCCGTATCATGGATTTCAGAGCGTCCGGCTGAAATTCGGTGTGGAACACCCGGGTCTTCTGTTCACTGGTGAAGAGTTCCTGAAAGTATTCCAGAAGATTTTTCTCCGGGAAAAAAGGATTGATCAGTTCACCAAGAAGTACAAACTGGTGGAGAGGGTCGTCGTTTGTGCGGCTGGCTGGGAACTGCGGTTCCAAATGCCACTCCCGGTTAAAAAGGGATGCATTTTGCCAGTAAAACTTGCTGCGCATCGTGAGTCCGAGGTCGCTGGTGGTCGTACCGAAATGGTGGGTGACCTCTTCCCGATTGGCGATGACAATCCGGTACCCCTTCTTCTGGATCCGGTAGCAAAAATCGGCATCTTCAAAATAGGCGAGGCCGTAATCCTTGCTCAGCACCAGGCCGGGCTCATTCCGGAAGGCCATACAGTAACCAT
>Ga0207421_10004366_pt1 | contig 16292 bp, 12 predicted proteins | sample SodLakKL_010_SED_4_FD_187542 | JGI IMG/M metagenome (GOLD analysis project Ga0207421, IMG submission 187542) | Alkaline sediment microbial communities from Lake Tanatar, Kulunda Steppe, Russia - 8KL_010_SED (SPAdes) (version 2) | ecosystem: Environmental > Aquatic > Non-marine Saline and... | reverse complement strand
TGTATTCACCCCAGGTGGAACGACTGCAAAATCTTTATCAGCATTTAAATCGACTGTACCTTCATAAGCTCTATGGCTATATTGACTATCTTTTTCCTGGGAAGTTGAAACAAAATTCGTTGCCGAATTATTCATACTAATTCTTTCCGCAGCAATCCTCAAATGGAAGTTATACCTGGCCAGCATCTCTTCTAAATTACTCTTATTAACATTAAGTTTATCCATCTTCTGAGCACCAAGTGAGTGGGCAGTAAAGGTAAATGGTATCCCGGTCTCCTTTTCAAACATAGCTCCTGCCAGACCCCCATCACCATAATGGGTTGTCACAATATCCGGCTTTTTACCAATTTCATCATAGTATTTTTTAATCTCTAAGACATAATTCTTTAAATATGGCCAGAGTTTCTCTTTATTTAAAAATTCATTACCTCCAAATGGCAACCTGATTATATTAACTTTATCTGTTTCAGGATAGCTATCTAAACTTGAAGAAAATTCAGGCCAGTCATCATCTTTTACCTGTCTGGTCAATATATCAACTTCAATATCAAACTCCTTAGCCATTGCAATAGCAACCTCTTTTACATATACAAGTTGTCCTCCAAAGTCAGGATGCTCTGTCCAGTAGCTATCATCAGGATCAAAATTGCCCTGAGGATTTAAAAACGCAACCCGCTTAATTTCCATAATTTATCCCTTCCCTTTCAAATTATACTTCTCAATCAATGCCCTTTCATCAGGTAAATCAACAATAGCTCCCACCTCTTTAATAACCTCAGCTGCTACAGAATTGCCTAATTGTACAGCAAGTTCTAAATCATAACCTGAGCTAATTCCTGTATAAAAACCAGACCAGAAAGCATCGCCAGCCCCTGTGGTATCAACTACTTTAGTGGCCAGAGAATCATAATGTCTGATTTCATCCCCGGCAGAAATCATTAATCCTTCTGCACCTAAAGTTAAAATCACCAGTTTACATCCACTTTCATGAAATAATTTAATATAATCATCTGCATCCCCCTGACCAAATAGAGCTTCTGCATCATCCAGAGATGGTTTAATTATATCAATTTTAGGCAAAATATTTTTAATATATTCTATTCCATCTCCAGTTCCCTCCCATAACTGAGGACGGTAATTAGGGTCAAGTGAAATTATTTTTTTCTGATCCCTGGCAATATTTATTATTTTCTCTATAGCCCGTCTGCTCTCAGGTGCAGAAAGAGCAAATGTAGATAAATGGATGATTTTAGATCTCCTAATATCCTCATTTTTAATTTCATCACTATCTATAAATTTTTCCGCTCCTCGATAAGCAATAAATTTTGGAGATTTTCTGCTTCTAGTTACCATTATAACAGTCGTATTATTATTCCTATCAACTGAAATAGAATCAGTGATTACTCCAGCTTCCCCAAGTCTTTTAAGCAAATACTCTCCTAAACCATCAAAGCCGACTCTACTAATCAGAGCAGACTTCTTCCCAAGTCTGGCCAGATTCATAGCTATATTAGCAGGAGAACCACCAAAATATCTATCAAAAGCCTGAGCTTCAAGAAAAGTATCTGCTTCCTCCTGAGAGATCAAATCTATTAAAACCTCACCAACAGCTAATAAATCAATTTCTGAATCTAATAGATTAACAGGTTTATCTAACTTAAATTCCAATAGCACTCACCCCTACTTGACAATTTCCAGCTTATTAACCTGGTAAAAATAAATTGAACTAATAAATACAATAATTACTCCAAGAGCCAGCCAGCTTACATTATAATTATCAGTAATATCAGCTAACAATCCAAAAATCGGAGGGCTAAATATTACTCCAGTCCTTAAGAATATTAAAGCCAGACCAGTTGCAACTCCAGCATCATCTGAGCCAGAGGTTTCTCCAATATATGTAAAATAAAGACCCATCCAGCCCATTCCAGACATACCTAATAAAAATGAAAATAGAATAATAAGTAGCCTTGAACCTGAAAATCTCCAGACAAATAAGCCAAAGAAGAAAAGCATCAATGCAATCATAATTACCAGCAATTTAATTGCCGGGTTTCTCTCGCCTTTAAAAAACTTATCACTAATAATTCCCCAGAATGGTCTGCCAAAGATTCCTCCAATTTGCAAAACACCTAAAGATAGACCTGCTAAAGTAGCACTAAAGCCTAGATCAAGGGTTAAATATAATGCAAAATGAGCCGGAATCGCACCAATTGCAGTTCCAAATCCAAAACCAAGCAGACATAATAAAAATAGATGCCTATCAGCTAAAAGATCTTTAATCTTCTTAAAAAATGAAATATCTTTTGCCTCTGATTTTTCACCTCTATCACTTAACAGGATAACTATTATAAAGCCCACTAAAACAGCAGTTATCCCTGAAAAACCTATTGCCCTCCGCCAGCCAAAATTTTCAGCAAAAACCGGCAGTAAACTGGCTCCTGCAAAACCGCCAATTCCTCCACCTGATTGCATTATCCCCATCGAAATAGCTCTTTTCGAATAATGCACACCTTCAATAATAGCCTTATTTACAGAAGGTGTAACTATACTAAAACCAAAGCCACAGATTAAACCTAAAATTAAAAGAATAGAATAAACAGGAGCAAAACTATGTAAAAACATCATTCCACCAACACTAAAAACTCCAATTAACATACCTCTTCTTGCCCCATAAGTATCAACTATCTTCCCACTAAATACAGCTGCAATAGTTGCAGAAATAAAAAAGAAAGTTGAATACAAACCTGCCTGAGTTCTACTTAATTCAAAGTCACTCTGTATAAAAGGCATTAAAGCCTGAATTCCCTGCATATTTATTGAAGTAGCAAAGTAGGCCGATGATAATAATAAAAGATAATTCCAATCGATTTTCGATTCCTGATTATTTTCCATTAAACATAACATCCCCTATCCAATCTAGATAATTGTAAAATAATATATAACAGAAAGCAAAAAGATCCCTGCAGCAGTCCCGGCAAAAGGAACGATAATCTCTTTATAATACTTATCCAGAGAAATATTGTAATATTTTACTGTCATTAAATTGCATAAGTGAAATGGAGATAATACATAACCAAAATAACTACTTGAAAATATAATCATATGCCAGAGCAAATACATAGAACTATCAGTAAATAATGTTAATAAAATCGGATAAGATATTCCAATTGCACCTGTGTGATTTCCTGTAAGGAGCCCGGCAATAAATGGAATAAACAGCGCAAGTAAAAATAATGGTATCCCAAAACTTATCAATAATTCAGTCAGTATCATAACCCCTTCTGAATTTTCAATAAATGCTTTAAAGACCATAATCCCGGCTACACCGACTGTTAATTGCAAATTCATACCATTCAAGAGATATTTCCACTCAAACAAATCTTTTCTAAGCAATATAATATATAAAATCGCTACAATTAAAGCATAAACAAAACTTATATCCAGAATCAATGGTGGAAAAAGAACAATAACAAACGGTAGTAAGACTTTAATTGCATCTAGAAAGCTGACCTCTTCTGTATCACAATCCTGATTCACTTCTTTTTGAATAAGCTTCTTTTTATCATTATTGTAATAAATCCAGCCAATTATTATCATTATACCAACGATTGGAATATGCATCAAAGCAATTGTCATCACATTAATATTGGATAATGAAGAAGCAATAATCATACTTGGCATATAGGGAAAGATAAAATACCAGAGATGGCGATAATATATATTTAAAGAAGTTAACCTGGCACTGGACATTTCCATCTGATCTCCAATCGGTTCAATTATAGGGGCTGAAAAAACTGCGCCTCCTGGCATCGGCAAAACCCCGATCATAGATGGAATAGCAGTAATTATAAAAAATATGCTACTCAAATAATACCTGGCTACATCTATTAAATCAGTTAATAACTCAAGTTCTTTCATCAAATATCCGAAAACAGCTACAAGACTTACTAAAACAATTAATTCTATAGCTATCGGGTCAATAATCCCTGTAACAAATGTCGGAATTAAACCACCAATATTTTCAGCTATATCATTAGTAGAACTAATTCCTACTATTAATGAGCCAATAAACATAGCTGCTCCTAAACTCTTTTTCATAGATAATAAAATTACTACAGTAAAAAACGAAATAATTACTCCTATTAATGGCAACATTAATTACATCCTCCTGAATCATAAATAGATAGCCGGCAAAAACATTGCCGGCTACCCTGATCTAAATTATTAAAATTTAATTTTCACCTTTGTTATATGGTTCACCAATTGCTTTTGGTGGAATAGCCCTACCAATAAATCCTGCCAGTACCACAAGTGTCAGAACATATGGGATAGCACTAATTAGTTCAGATGGAATAAAGGCAAAATCAACCCGAACAGCAACTGCTTCAGCATAACCAAATAACATTGCTGCTCCAAAGGCACCTACAGGATGCCATTTACCAAAAATCATTGCTGCTAGAGCAATAAATCCTCTACCTGCTGACATCTCTCTTACAAATGCACTACCATCACCAATAGAAAGATGAGCACCAGCAAGTCCGGCTAAAACACCACTGATCATTACACAGATAAATCTCCAGCGGTTAACATTAATACCTAAAGTATCGGCAGCACTGGGATGTTCACCAATCGACCTTATTCTTAAACCCCAGTGGGTCTTGTACATAATAAACCAGACGATTGGGACCAAAATAACAGCAAGATAAGTCATCGGATTGTACCTGATCAGACCTAAGAATCTAAAAGCTGGCAACCTGGGCACTCTTGGCGAAGTACCAGCAACTCCAAAAAGAACCTGAAGCAAAAAGACAGTTATACCAGACGCAAAAATATTAATACCGGTACCTACAACTATCTGATCAGCTTTTAATGTAACACAAACAACTGCATGAATTAAAGCCATTAATGCTCCAGCAATCATAGCAAATAAAACTCCAACCCACGGATTTCTGGTAACAGCACTGCCATAAACAGCAGCAAATGCCCCCATTAACATCATGCCTTCAAGGGCTATATTTATTACACCTGACCTTTCAGAAAACAGTCCACCAAGGGCAGCAAAGATCAGAGGTGTTGCAAATCTAAAGCTTGCCAACAATAAAGGAATAGATATCATCTGCAATAAAGTATCCATTATTCAGCCTCCTCTTTAGCTTTTCTTTTAACAATATACTTTTTGAAAATCTGGAGGCTTGCTACAAAGAATATAACAAGAGCCTGTATTATCATTACAATTTCAGAAGGGACCCCGGCAAACTGCATTTCCAAACCACCCTGAGCTAAAGCCCCAAATAAAAGTCCTGCAAAAATTACACCAATTGGATGGGTCAATCCCAGTAAGGCAACAGCAATACCGGTAAATCCGTGGCCAGCATCCATACCAGCCATAAAACTCAGATGAGTACCTAGAGCTTCACCAACACCAGCTAAACCGGCAAGTGCACCACTAATAAACATAGCAAGAACCATCCCTTTACTTACACTAATACCTCCATATTCAGCACCATCTGGATTAAAACCAGTAGCCCGCATTTCATAACCAGCTGTAGTTTTAAATAAGAGATACCAGCATAAGATTGCACCTACAATAGCCAGCAAAAAGTTTATATGGAGTCTTATACCAGGTTGAGCAAAAATATCAATAAAAGGAATCCTGCCCCAGAAAGCATGATCTGGCATATCATTAAATCTAAGTAAAGCTGCTGTCTCCATGATTCTTGGAGTAGCCTGTCTTCCTGTCTCTCTAAAATAATTTATTCCATAATTAACTGTTAGAGAGATGGCAATGTAATTTAACATAATTGTTACAATAACTTCATGAACACCAAGTTTTGCTTTCATATATCCAGGTATTCCACCCCAGATACCTCCAGCTAACATACCTGCCAGAACAGCAAACGGTAAATGAATAAAACCTGGTAAATTAGTGAAATAAAAACCTATAACAGCTGCTGTAAAGCCTCCCATCAATAACTGACCTTCAGCACCAATATTAAAAAGTCCTGCTTTAAAAGGAATAGCTACAGCCAGTCCAGTTAAAATCAATGGAGTCGATCTCCATAGAGTATTTAAAATAGCTCTAAAATTACCAAAAGCTCCATCAAACAAAGCTGCATATGCTAAAATAGGAGATTGCTCAGTCAAAAGTATAAAAAATGAACCTACAATTAGAGCAATTACTATTGAAAAGAAAGATATACCTAAATTAGCAGCTATTGATTTCAGTTTATCCTGCATCTTTTCCACCTCCGGCCTTAGCTTCAGAACCGGTCATTAATCTACCTAATTCTATTTCATCTGTTTCACTGGCTTTTAATACATCCATTATCTCACCTTCATATATTACAGCAATTCTGTCACTTAATGATAATACCTCACTTAATTCAGCTGATACAAGCAGTACACCTGCACCATTGTCCCGTCTCTCAATAATCTGATTGTGAATAAACTCGATTGAACCTACATCGACACCTCTGGTTGGCTGTGATGCAATTAAAAACTCTGGATCTCTATTAAACTCTCTAGCAATAACAACCTTCTGCTGATTACCTCCAGACAAATTTTTAGCAAGAGCATCCGGTCCACTGGTTCTAACATCATACTCCTTAATTAATCCTTTAGTATACTCTTCAACTGAATCATAACTCATAATACCTTTTTTAGAAAAGGGTTCAAGATAATGATACCCAAGAATCATATTTTCATTAAGATCAAAATCCAAAATCAAGCCTCTCTTATGTCTATCTTCTGGAATATGGGCAACCTTTTCTTCTTTTATCTGTTTTGAGTTAAGTTGCGTAACATCTTTACCCCTCAATTTAATTTCCCCAGATTCAATTTCTCTTAAACCAGTAATTGCTTCAACTAATTCTGACTGGCCATTACCTTCTACCCCGGCAATACCAAGTATTTCTCCTTTTCTTACCTGCAAAGAAATACCATCAACAGCCTGAATCCCTCTGTTATCTTTAACTTTTAAATCTTTAACACTAAATATTTCCTTGCCAGGATCAGCTTCAGTCTTTTCAACCTGTAATAGTACCTGACGGCCAACCATTAACTCAGCAACATCTTCTTCAGTAACATCTTCAGTATTTACTGTATCAATACTTTTACCGCCTCTTAAAACAGTTATCCGATCAGAAATTTCTTTGACTTCCTTCAATTTATGTGTAATAAAAATAATTGTTTTCCCCTGTTCTTTTAGAGATCTAAAGATCTCAAAAAGTTCTTCAATTTCCTGTGGTGTTAAAACAGCAGTCGGCTCATCAAAAATAAGTAGATCCGCTCCACGGAATAAAGTCTTAATAATTTCAACACGCTGCTGCATACCTACCGATATGTCATGTATTTTAGCATCTGGATCAACCTTTAAACCATATCTTTCTGAAATCTCTTTAACAGTATTTCTAGCTTTTTTCCTGTCAAGCATTACCCCTTTACGAGGTTCCGAACCTAAAACTATATTTTCTGTAACAGTTAATGGTTCAACCAGTTTAAAATGCTGATGGACCATACCAATACCTAAATCAATTGCATCCTGAGGTTCATCTAAGTCTACTTTTTTACCCTCATAATAAATTTCGCCACCATCCTGGTTATACAATCCATACAAAATATTCATTAAAGTAGTTTTCCCGGCACCATTCTCACCAACTAATGCATGAACTTCTCCTTTTTTAATGGATAGATTAACATTATCATTAGCCTTTACACCAGGAAATATTTTAGTTATATTCTGCATATCTAATAAATAATCTTTTTCCCTAGACATTATATTTCCTCCCTGGGAGTATATAAAATAATCTTATCTTAATTTAATCAGGACTCTGCCAGAATTGGCAGAGTCCTGGAAAATTAATTGAATACTAATATTATTTACTAATCAAGAAGTTTACTCGGGTCTGCCAGTCTCTCCCCAGTTTTCTACTTCTATTTCGCCATCTTTAATCATTTCAGCAATTTCATCGATTCTTTCAGCATGCTCTGCAGTTACGTTTTCTTTCATCTCTTTAATCATTTCTAGCTCTTCTTCAGAAATAACTCCATCTTCATAAGCCTGCTCTTCTTCAATATCTAATTCTGTTAAGCTGGTTAGACCAACACCACCATCAGCAAGACTGTAAAATAAGTTCTGGCCGCCTTCATAGGTGCCATCTACAACAGACTCAACAACATCAAATACAGTATTATCTACACGCTTAAGCATACTTGCAATAATTCTTCCAGGAGCTACATGATTCTGGTTAGCGTCTACACCAATAGCATAAATGTCTTCTTCTTCAGCTGCCTCAAAGACACCAGTACCTGTACCACCGGCAGCATGATAAATAACATCTGCATCATCATCGATCATACCAAGAGCTATCTCACGACCTCTAGCTGGATCACCAAAGTCATCAGCATATCTACGAAGTACCTCTATATCTTCATCAATATATTTTGCTCCCTGATAATATCCGCCTTCAAAACGGTGGATTAAAGCAAAGTCAACACCACCAACATAACCGATTGTACCAGTCTCTGATACTAGAGCAGCTAAAGCACCAGCTAAGAAAGAACCTTCATGCTCATCAAAGTTTAATGATACTACATTATCAAGGATATCTTCAAATGGTTCATCAACATGAGCAAAGTTGATATGTGGATAATCCATGGCAACTATCTCTAGACTATCTGCCATCTGGAAACCAACACCAATTACTAGATCATAATTCTGCTCAGCAAAACGACGTAAAGCTGTTTCATCTTCAGCAGGATCTGCTGGCTCGATATAATCAAAACTAATACCTAATTCTTCTTCTGCTCTCTGCAGGCCACGATAGGCTGAATCATTAAATGATAGATCACCAAGGCCACCAGTTGATAGAACTATACCGACTCTAACATCTGAACCATGGTCATCTGCCTCAGCAACCTGCCCAAAACCAGCAAAAGCTGCTACCATAATGAAACTGAATACTACTGCAATACTAATTATTTTCTTGCTCAAAATAAAAACCCCCTTATAAATTTTAAATTCTTAATCTATTCCATTATTAATATATCATTTTTTCCCTAGTCTTGCAACTAATTAAGTTAGCCAGATTAAAAAAATTATGTTATAATTAATTTGCATTTAATTATTTAAAGGAGGTCATAAAACCATATGTATCATAGACAACAGTCAGAAGATCAATATTTACTAGTTTTAGGAAGAAGATCTACCGGTTCAGCCATAATTGGTTTCTTAATTGGCATAATAATTTCATTAATAAATAATTTTAATATACCTGGATTAATATTTTTCTCATTATTCGTGGCATATTTAACTGGTACAGCTTTCTGGGGTGTATATAAATTAAACCGCTGGTTCTATAAATATCGATCAAAAATGCCTGACCCAATCTGGCAGATATTCAGGGTTCCTGTATGGGCAGCTGGAATTCTCATAGGAATAATGTTTTACGGAGCCTTCCAACAGTTCATTCTGCTTTTAGCTCTTGATGATGGCTCAGGAAAACCGACTGTACTTCAATCAATTATAATCTTAACCCCCTATATTGGGCCAAAATATGCAGATAAAATAAATTATAGCCCCCATGGAAAAAGAAGACATTAATATTCATAGAGCTTGCAGAGCCATTAAAGGCTCTGCATTTTTATTATATTCATTAAAATAATTCCATCTTTATTTTTCTCCAACTTTTCTACAGGACTCCTCCATGTATTCTCCAAGATTGCTCCGGGTCCCATCCGGGAGTAATCCGGATTTACTCCAGGACAGAGCCTATACTACCCTCTATCTAATTCTAATTAAATCCAAAACTTAACTTTAAATAATTCCAGGGACTATAAAAGTTTACAAAAAGCCTCTGGCCTGGCTCCACTAAGAGTTGAAGATCATAAACCTCCCCAGATACTATCAATTCCTGTCCCTCAGTTCTTGAAACCCTTAGCACTAATTCATCGATCCTAATATTCTGACCTTCCTGAACAAATTTACCATTTTTTCTCTTAAAATCTCCACCATCAAGAGGGAGACCTGCCCCATATGATTCAAAAACAGTTTTATTCAATATAAAACCATTATTATCAAGTTCAAAATTCTCAGAAACTTGTGTTTGAGCAACTGAATGTATATATTTCAATTCTATCTCAGTTGCCTGCACAAATATTGGTCTAACTTTAATTACTCCATTATCACTGGAAAATACAATCAAACCAACTGTATAGTTCATCAGGACAATTATTAACAGGAGAAAAATCAAAACCAGGATTATTTTCTTCATAATTATTCAGCTAACTTTCCACCTAAAAAATAAGGGCGTAAAGGTAAGTTTGCAGCTTTTCTCTGTGTTATATATATAACCAGTATTCCAGCCAGCCCAATTAAGTCAAGTTGTATATCTGGCACTGTAGAAAGAATTGCAAAACCTAACAAACCAATTCTTTCCCACCATCTAGTTTTAGTGAAGAAGTAATTCTGAATACCGGCCGACCAGGCATACATACCAATAACCGCTGTAATAACAATCCAGATTAATTTATACCAGGTCACATCAATCATTAGCATCATTGGTGAATAAACAAAAATAAATGGCAAAATAAATGCAGCCAGATCAAACTTAAAACCTAATAAACCGGTTTTAACCGGATCTGAACCAGCCACAGCAGCCGCAGCATAAGCAGCTAAACCTACAGGTGGAGTATCATCAGCTAAAACTCCAAAATAAAGTATAAATAAATGAGCTGCAATTATTGGAATTCCAAGTCTGGTTAAAGCAGGTGCCGTCAATGTTGCTACTATTATATATTTAGCAGTTGTCGGCAAACCTAAACCTAATAATAATGATGCAAACATTGTAAATACAAGGGTTAAAAAGACACTACCTCTAGCAAGGGTCAAAATTAAACTTGTCATTCTTAAGCCAAGACCACTTAATGTTACAACCCCGATTATAATCCCTGCACAGGCACAGGCCATAGCAATTCCAATCATATTTTTTGCCCCGGCTTCAAAGGCACCGACTAGTTCTTTAAAAAATCCAATAAATAATTCTTTACTAGAAAATATACCCTGTTTACTCTCCTTTGTAGGATCTATCGGCAATAAATCTGGAGTAATATCTTCTCTCTTAACCCCTTTACTTTTACACCAAACCATAATAAATAATTTAGCTCCCAGGCTAACTATTATAGCCATAACAATTGCCCAATAAGCAGAGCCTAATGCTGTCATCCTCCTAATAACTAATAGATAAACCAGACCAATTATTGGTATAACAAAATATATCCCTTTAATTAAAGTTGGGAAAAATGGCGCTAATTCCTCTTTATTCATTCCCTTCAAGCCGGTCTTTTCAGCCTGAAGATGAACAATTCCAAAAATAGCAACATAACTTAAAATAGCCGGAATAAATGCCGCTCTGATAATCTCTACATAGGGTAACCCGGTAAATTCAATCATAATAAAGGCTGCAGCCCCCATAATTGGAGGTAAAAACTGACCATTTGTTGAGGCAGCTACTTCAACACCACCGGCCACTTCTGGTGTAAAACCCATTTTTTTCATTATCGGTATTGTAAAAGAACCAGTCGTTACTGTATTGGCTATTGAACTACCTGAAATCATACCCATTAAACCGCTTGTAACAACTGCTGCCTTGGCAGGACCACCTTTCTGATGACCTAACCCGGAAAAAACAACCTTAATAATATATTCTCCAATTCCACTCTGTTCTAAGACAGAACCAAATAATACAAACATAAATACAAAAGTTGCAGATACACCAATTGGAATACCAAAAATACCTTCAGTTGTAAGATATAAATGAGAAATAATCCTTCTTAATGAAAAACCTCTATGTGCTAAAATTCCAGGCATATAAGGCCCAAAATATGCATAGACTAGAAATACTGAAGCAATAATCGGTAATGCAATTCCAATAGAGCGCCTGGTCGCCTCTAAAACAAGTAATATTGCAATAGCTCCCATAATCAGATCAAGTTGCTCTGGCATGCCTGCCCTAAAAGCCAACTCATAATGATTGAAATATATATATAAACAGGCTACAGTCCCTGCAGCTGCAAGAATAATATCATACCAGGGGACTCTATCCCTATCAGTTTTTTTCAATGGGTACATAACAAATGCTAAAATCATAAGTAATGCTAAATGGATTGATCTCTGTTCAAATGAAATCAAAAGACCAAAGCCACTGGTATAAAAATGAAAAATCGATACTGCAATTGCAATAATTGTAGCAAATTTTGCCCATAACCCTCTAATATTTCTCATTGAAGCTAATTCTTTTTCTATATCTTCTGGCTTCTTTATAGTTTTATCTTTAACCTGCTCATCCATCATGTAATACCCCCTATCATAACAAATAGAAAGCATGAGGGTAATATCATATATCATACCCCCATGCATTCTAAAAATAAATTAAAATAATCTAAATATCTTATTTAATTAATATTCCATACCCTGTTCATAAAAATACCTCTGAGCACCTGGATGCATTTCTATTGGCATTCCATCAAGTGCTGTTTCAAGGCTAACATCTCCTCCACGGGCATGGGTCTCAGCAAGTCTATCTAGATTATCAAATATTGCTGCTGTCACATTATAAACCATATCTTCATCTGCTGCCTGATTGGCTATAATCATAGCTAAAACAGTTACAGTAGTAATATCTTCATCGATATCACTATAGGTTCCTCCAGGAATATCTATTGAGGTATAGAAAGGATAATCTTCCTGTAATTGGGCAATAATATCCTCTTCAATTTCTAAAACTTTAGCATCATTGGTTGCAGCTAAATCCATGATAGCAGATGTTGGAATTCCAGCAGTTATAAATGCTGCATCTACATGACCATCTCTTAACTGATCAACTGCTTCTGCAAATGATAGATAATCTATGGTCATATCATCATAGGTTAAGCCATGGGCCTCAATTATCTGACGGGCATTAGCTTCAGTACCACTACCAGGAGCTCCAACAGCAATCCTCTTATCTTCAAAATCATATACTGATTCAATCTCATTACCTTCTAAGGTTACAATCTGAATAATCTCTGGATATAATAAAGCAACACCCCTTAGATCATCCAATGGATCACCATCAAACATCTCTGTACCATTTTTAGCATAAAAACTAATATCGTTCTGGACTAAGGCAAACTCTACTTCTTGATTCTGGATAAGCCTTACGTTTTCAACAGAAGCCCCACTAACTTCAGCAGTAGCATTTACATTATCAACATGCTCATTGATTAATTCTGCCATACCTCCACCTAATGGATAATAAACTCCTGCAGTTCCACCAGTCGCAATCGAAATAAACTCCTGTGCAGATACCGGACCACTAAATACTAGAGCAAATGCCAGCACTAAAAATAATAAAAACTTAAACTCTCTACTCATAGAAACACTCCTCCTCATATTTTATTATTTATACACTACTGTTAATATTATAACAAACTTTAACAATTTAATCAACAAAAATTTAATCGCTAAAATCTAGATAACTTTTTCAACAAATATATCTACTATCTCAGGATCAAACTGACTGCCTGCATTATCATAGAGTTCAGCAATTGCCTCTTCTTTTGTTAAAGGCTCTCTATATAAACTTTTATTAACCATTACATCAAAGGCATCAATAACAGCAATAATCCTTGATTGGACTGGAATCGATTCACCCTCAATACCTCTAGGATAGCCATTGCCATCCCATCTCTCATGATGATGAAGAATAATATTAGCAATATCAGTTAATTTATCAGATGACCTGGCAATCCTGTAACCAGTCTCAGGATGTTTTTTTATCTCTATCCATTCATCAACAGTTAATTCCCCTGCTTTTTTTAATATCTCTTCAGGCGTTGAGATCATTCCTATATCATGAAGATAGGCAGCTTTTTCTAACCTCTCCATCTCAGCAGAATTAAATTCTAATTCCCTGCCAATTTTAAAAGCCATTTTCTTTAACCTTTCACAGTGACGCTGGGTCTCAAATTCTTTCTCCCCTAATTTCCCCATTAAAGTTTCTAATACTAAATTTTTAACTTCTTCGCTCTCTCTAATTTTGTTCTCATACATATTTGTATCAGCATTCTTTAAAACCTCATTAATATCTTCATTTTCATTTTTCTTAGTGGCTAAACCAAGAGCAATACTAACAGGTATTATTGAACTCTTCTCCTGCTTACAGTTATTTTTTATTCTTTTTAGAATTTTCCTGGCTTCTTTATTAGAGGTATCTGGAAGAATAATCGTAAATTCATCGCCGCCAAACCTCCCGATGATATCTTCCTGCCTGCATGATTTCTTTAATATCCTGGCAACCTTCTTTAATAAATCATCACCGGCTTTATGCCCAAAAGCATCATTTACCAGTTTCAAACTATTTACATCCCCTGCAATAATTGATAAAGGCAGCTGCCTCTGGCTATCCAGCCTCCTTAATTCCTCCTCAACAAACATCCGATTATACAAACCAGTCAGTTTGTCATGAAAGCCTAAGTATCTTATCTCCTTTTCAGCTCGAAGCCTTTTTATTGCAGTTGCAGTATGAGAAATCAATAATTCTGTTAATCTTAAATCATCTTCACCAAATTTTTCAACTTCAGTCGATATAACCTGAAAAATCCCGTATTCATCAATTGGAACAGTAATAGCAGACCTATACTCGCTTTTTACTGGATTAGCCAGTTCCTCTTCCCTGACATCTTTAGTTATAAGTGATTCCTGATTATTATAAACCTTGCCGCCGATACCCTCAACTGGACCTGAGACTGAGCCCCCTTCAGGCACGCCAGAAGATGTCATCTTAACTTTAAACATATTATCTTCAACTAAATCAAGAGTACAGACATCAAATTCTAAAATCCTTTCTGCAGCCTCAACTGTTAACTCATATACAGATTCCTCATTTTGGGTAGAAGCCAGTTTAATTGCCACATTATGGAGCTCTTCAATTTTATTATGGGCCATAACCCTATCAGAAATATCCCTCACAACCATAACAGCCCTGTCTGAGCCAGCAGCTATCATTCTGGCTTCAAACCATTTCTTTCCACCTAAAACATCCAGTTCATATTCAAAAACTTTTATCTCAACATCCTTTAATGCCTCATTTAAATTATCCATTATTAACTCAGCCTGCTCAGCAGGCAAAACCTCTTCAATCTTTTTTCCTAATAAATTCTCCCTTGAATCATATAAATTTTCATTCTGCCCAGTCCAGATTTTCAAATATCTACCCTCATCATCTAAAAACATCAAAATATCAGGTAAGGTAGCAATTATAGACTGAAACAACTCTTCCCTTTCATATAATCCCTTTTCAGCTTTTCTCTTTTCAGTTATATCTTCAGCCAGACATAAGATCCCTTTTATATTTCCAGTTTCTGAATAAACAGGCTGTCTTCTGATCTTTAATATATGTTTTTTGCCATAATGATCAGTTAAGCTCTGTTCTATAGTCAATTTTCTCCCGGTTTCAAAAACAACCTGATTATCTTCAATAAAAGCATCAGCTTCTTCAGCATTTAAGAAGATATCTTTTAAATCAACAGAACTCATATATCCAGGTTCCAGTCCAAAAAAGTCAGCATGTCTCTCATTTACTTCCTGATAAGTACTTGCAGAATCATGATACCAGGCATGAAAATCAAACTCATTAAAGAAAATATGAAATAAATCCTCATCTGCAAGCCTATCATTTGATATTTTCTGGTTTAAAGACAAAACCATCACCTCAGTATTTATATCCAGAATATTTTTATTCAAATTACTTAATCTAATAGTCCTTATGTCTTGATTTCTCGATAAATAAAATTTCTCCTGCTAAAATCCAAAAAAAAATTAGCCCTGCCAGCATATATAACCGGCAGGGCCATTTCAAAAAAACAATTTTATTATTAAATTATCTTAAATGAGCTTTGCCTTTATAGACTAGTCCTCTAATACCATCTAGAGTAACCTCTTCACCATCTTCTAAAGAATTAATATCTTCACCGACACCAACAACAACTGGCATCCCAAAGTTAAGACCAACAATTGCAGGATGGGAAGTCAATCCACCTTTAGAAGTTATTACAGCTGCAGCCTTCTCCATCGCAGGAATAAATCCTTTATCAGTTATTTCAGTTACTAATATATCTCCTTCTTTAACTCTTTCATTAGCTTCATCAGCTGTATTTGCAATAACTACATTTCCAGTTACTATTCCTCTTCCAACCCCAATACCTTCAATTAATGGTTTCCCGACTACCTCAACTTTTATAAGATTAGTCGT
>Ga0207421_10004361_pt1 | contig 16300 bp, 15 predicted proteins | sample SodLakKL_010_SED_4_FD_187542 | JGI IMG/M metagenome (GOLD analysis project Ga0207421, IMG submission 187542) | Alkaline sediment microbial communities from Lake Tanatar, Kulunda Steppe, Russia - 8KL_010_SED (SPAdes) (version 2) | ecosystem: Environmental > Aquatic > Non-marine Saline and... | reverse complement strand
TGGTCGGGAAGGAGGGATTCGAACCCCCGATCTCGTGCTCCCAAAGCACGCGCGTTAAACCAAACTACGCTACTTCCCGACTTTTTTGAAGTTTTTTATGATGGTTCCCATTTTTTTAAAAGATATATATCTGTGACTTATTGAGTTTTTCTCTTCGGGACTCATCGTGGCAAATGTTTTTCCGGAGCTGGCAAGTTGAAAAACCGGATCGTAACCGAAACCCTCGTTACCTTTTCTTTTTTCAGTTATAAACCCGGGCACCACCCCTTCGGTAAATACCGGCTCATCCCCTTTGTAAAGACAAACCGCACATCTGAACTCGGCTTTCCTTTTTTCATGCGGAACTCCTTTGAGTTCCAGAAGAAGCTTGTCTACATTATCCTCGTAAGTTGCTTCCTCTCCGGCATACCTGGATGAGTATACTCCCGGAGAACCGTTTAAGTATTCTACAAAAAGTCCCGTGTCATCCGCAACCGATGGATACCCGAGCCTTTCATATGAGTATTTTGCTTTCAAAAGAGCATTTCCTTTAAGTGTGGATGCCGTCTCTTCAACTGACTCCATTTCCGGATACTGGCCAAGCCATGAAATATCAATATCTATATTTTTCCAGATTTCTTTTATCTCTGAAAATTTATCTTTGTTTCCGGTCGCAATTATTATCTTTTCCAATTTACTTTACAGAAAGAATTTTTTTCTGTTCCTCTATCAATTCCATTATTCCTTTTTCAGCCAGATTGACCATGTCATGAAACTGCTCCTTCCTGAAAGTAGCTTCTTCACCGGTTGCCTGTATCTCTGAAATTCTTCCGGAACCGGTCATAACCATATTCATATCAACCTGTGCTATCTTATCTTCACTGCTGTCCAAGTCCAGGGCTATCTTGCCATGAACAAGGCCGGCGCTTATTCCCGCAAGAAAATCTGTTATCGGAAATTTCGTTGCTTTATTATTAAGCTGCAGATCTTTCATGAGCATATAAAGAGCCGTGAAGGCCCCTGTCACTGAAGCGGTTCTTGTTCCGCCGTCTGCCTGGATAACGTCACAATCCACTATAATGCTCTCGTTCGGTATGAAATCCAGCTCGCAAACCGATCTTAATGACCTGGCAATCATTCTCTCAATCTCTTTTGTTCTTCCTTTTGCCCCTTTGCGTTCCCTTCTGATTCTTTCGGGGCAGGAAGATGGAAGCATTGAATATGTTGCTCCGACCCACCCTTTATTCAGGTTTCTTACATGGGGCGGCATCCAGTTTCCTGTAGTTGCCGCACATACTACTTTAGTTTTACCTGTCGATATCAGTACCGAAAAAGGGTTTGTCTCTAAATAATAAGGGACAATTTCTGTTTTCCTTTTCTCAGTATAATCTCTGCCGCCTTCGCGGGGTATTCCTTCTGAATTCATTTTACAAAATCCTTTGTTTTTCTGAAAAGCTCGGATAGTATTAAAAGCAAAAGAACCCCGCCCAGGATTAATAAAACCACATACCTGGATGCTGTCGGTCTTATTTTTAAGCTGAAAATATTCCTTAAAGCTTTATCCTCTTTGTCATAATAAATTTTCATATCTTCAAGCGATAAAAATGCATGCCCCATTTTTTCAGGCAGAGCCTGAAAAGAAGACATGTAATTTTCAGGCAAAAGCCACGTCCGGTTATTTCCCCTGAATTTTTCAATCCTGCCGAGTCCTTTTTCCTTAAGGAAATCTTTGTCTCTGGTAGGATAAAAAAGAACAAGCAGCTTATCCGGTTCAACCTGCATAAGGCGCGCGCCGTGCTCTCCTGATTTATACTCTCCGGCGGGAAAAAGTTTCAGGTTCTCATGTTCATTAATTTTAAGTTCCCCCACTGCGTTTATCTTTACTTCTTCTGACTTTGGATCCCACCAGACAACCTCTTCTCCTCTAACGCCCAGGAGCCTTACGGGTTCTGAAAACTCTTTGTGTATTTCCCAGCTTTCCGTATCCGTGTGATATTTATGTAAAACGTAACTTTGCGATGTCCCTGAGTAATAATATAAATGCTGCAGATTGGAAGAAACCGCGGCATCCAGAAAGGTGCCATCGGGGACTGAATACGAATCAAGAAGCTCATCTTCATGCACTGACGCCAAGATTAAATGCCGTCTTCCATCCATGTCTCTTTCAGCATAGCAGAGAACCCTGCCCTCATCTATCCATCTAAGAAAAGAAACCGAATATTCCTTTAATGATTCCAGGGCATTTAATTCTTCACCATGGTGTAATTTTATCCTGCCTCTATCTCTGATAAGCAGGTGGCCGTTTTCTTTTCCAAGAAACTTAAAGAATTCTTCACTTGAATATAATTTGTTCTCATCACGGTAAAGATTCAGTTTTCCGTTTTCCCACTTTTGAAAGTACAGGTATTCACCGTCAAATACCGGGTTGAATTTTTCTTTTGTTTCAAACTCTATCTGTTTATCTTCTACAATGCTTTCAATATCAAGCTGTTCCCCCGTAAATACACTTATTTCATGGTCAAAATCTTCGCCGGATTCTCTTAATATATTGAATATGTGATAAGCTTTCTCTCTTTCATCATTCATGCGGATGGTCTCTCCAAGGGGAGTGCCGTAGTTTCCTATATAACTCAGGCAGCCGTCTTCACTGCACCACCTGGTTTCCATATTATATGTTGCATAGGCGCTGAAGGTCTGAAAAAAGAGGGCAATCAGCAACAGGGTCTTCATTATTTCTTCTCCTTTAGGCTTTTGCGCAGCTTATCAAGCTCTTCGCTCAATCTGCCGGCCCTTTTCCTTGCCCGGTTTACCACTTCATCGGGAGCTTTTTCAACAAATTCCCTGTTGCTCAGCTTTTTGTTTGCATTTATTGCCTTTCCTTGAATCTTTTCAATCTTTTTCTCAAGCCGGTTTATCTCCTGCTTTCTCAGCTCTTCAGGAAGTGAAACAAAAACAGTCATGCCGGACGCTACAGCCACTGAATCAGAACCCTTTCTTTCCGCTTTAGAATCTACATTGAGACTTTCCAGAACTGCAAGTGTTTTAACATAATCTTCATATTCTTCAATGAGTTTTTTCTTTTCCCCCGAAGCCTTAACGGTTGCTTTCATCTTAACCGAAGGAGCCAGTCCGGCTTCTCCTCTTATGTTTCTTATGCCGGATACTATTTCTATAAGCACCCTCATCCTCTCACCTTCAGATTTTTTAATATCTATATCCATTTTTTCAAAACCGTTGAATTCAAGCGGGTTGGAAGTTTCAAGGTTCACTTCCTGGGAAATGTATTCCCATAATTGAGAAGAAATGAAGGGCATCACCGGATGTATTATATTTAGAATCTTCAGTAAAACCTTCAGAACTGTTTTCTCCGCTGTTTTTTTTCCGGGCCTGTCGCCGTAAAAACGCAGTTTAACTATTTCAAGATACCAGTCACAGAAATAGTTCCAGCTAAATTCATATATAAGCCTGGTGGCCCGGGCATTATTGAAGTTCTCATAACTTTCCTTTATCTGCCGGATGAATCTTTCTAATTCATACAATATCCATTTATCTGCCAGTTCCATATCTTCTTTTTTCAGACCTTCAAGGTTATCAATTTCAATATTACTGAGTATCAGTCGAGTCGCATTCCATAATTTATTGCAGAAATTTCTGCTTCCCTTAAAGTCTTCCTCCGAAAGATGGATATCCCGGCCGGGCACAGCGGACTTGGCCAGGGAGAACCTGAGCGCGTCGGTGCCGTATTTATCAATGATATCTATAGGGTCTATCACATTCCCCTTTGACTTGCTCATCTTATTGCCTTTTTCATCCCTGATCATTCCGTGAATGTTCACATACCTGAAAGGCTTCTTGTCCATCATCTCAAGCCCCATCATAACCATACGGGCAACCCAGAGATAAAGAATTTCATGTCCGGTAACGAGAACATCTGTGGGATAGTAATATTCAATGTCTTCATTTTCGGAAGGCCAGCCCAGTGTGGAAAAAGGCCACAGCCCCGAAGAAAACCATGTATCAAGAACATCCTCATCCTGCTTCATCTGTCCGTTTTTGCAGTGTGGACATACCTGGGGTTTTTTATAGTCGGCAACCGGCGGACAATCCTCGCTTTCACAATAATAAACCGGAATCCTGTGCCCCCACCATATCTGCCTGGAAATACACCAGTCATGTATATTTTCCAGCCAATTTATGTACGGCTTTTCCCAGCTTTCAGGAACAAATTCTATTTCTTTTTTTCTGGAAACCTCAAGGGCCTTATCAGCCAGGGACCTCATCTTCAGAAACCACTGCTTTGAAAGAATGGGCTCAATAACAGTTTGACACCTGTAGCAACTTCCTACCGAATGCCTATAATCTTCTATTTCTGAAATAAAGTTCTCTTTTTTCAGATGCTTTACAAGCTCTTTACGGCATTCATATCTGTCCATGTTGGCATACCGTCCAGCCTCCTTCGTCATTTTTGCGTCTTCATCTATTACTTTAATTATATCAAGGCCGTGTCTATTTCCCATGTCAAAGTCATTCGGGTCATGTCCCGGAGTTACCTTGACAGCTCCGGTTCCGAACTCGGTGTCAACCATATCATCTGATATTATCTCAATTTCTCTGTTTACAACGGGAAGCAGCGCTTTTTTACCAATTAATTTCTTATAGCGTTCATCATTGGGGTTTACCGCAACTGCCGTATCTCCCAGCATTGTCTCGGGCCTGGTAGTAGCGACTACCACATACCCCTCCCCGGTTCCCTTAACCGGATATTTTATATGCCACAGCTTGGTATCACGCTCCTCATACTCAACTTCAATATCAGAAAGGGCCGTGGAACACCGGGGACACCAGTTAATCATATACTCACCGCGGTATATTAAACCCTTGTTGAAAAGTTTAATAAATGCCTCTTTTACAGCATCGCTGCACTTTTCATCCATAGTAAATCTTATGCGGTCCCAGTCGCAACCGCAACCCAGCCTTTTAAGCTGTTTTATTATTTTTCCCCCGGACTCATCCTTCCACTTCCACATTCTCTCAAGGAATTTTTCCCGTCCCAGGTCATGACGGGTTTTGCCTTCCTCAAGAAGCATCTTTTCTACAACATTCTGGGTAGCAATGCCCCCGTGATCGGTTCCGGGCATCCACATAACGTTGCGCCCGATAATCTTATGGTATCTTATAACTATATCCTGGATAACATTATTGAGCGCGTGCCCCATATGGAGTACACCCGTTACGTTAGGCGGAGGAATTACAATAGAGTACGGACGGCGTTTATCAGGTACGGATTTGAAGGTTTTATCTTTTGTCCAGCGCGAGGCCCATTTTTCCTCATATTTATCGGGTTCATATCTTTTAGGTATATTTCTCATAATTTAGACTTTAATTATAAACTTTTAGATAAACTAATGCAAACAGCACTTGAAGACTTAATTTCGGTCATTCCCCCTTGCTAATCTCTCCCGGGATCGCAAAAACTTTATTGCCCAGATGATGAAGGGTTTTTCCCTCTTCTTTTTCTACAAGAACCCTATCGGAAAAACCTCCTTCAACTGCCCCTGCAGAAATAATTTGCCCTACAAAAAGATACACATGCCCGGCATCATATTCTTCAGTCAGCCGGCATTCCATATAGCCCACGCATCCTTTAGGTATCCTTGCATTTATTTTCTCAGCCATTTCATATTTGATGGAGAATTTTTCAAACTTGTCAATCTCTTTTGCTGAAACAGTCCCGGTATTTTTCACCAATGATATCTGATTTTTTCCCGGAACGCATAAAGCGAATTCGCCTGTCTTTTTTATATTTCCGGCTGTAACATGCTTTTTCCCAACTGCAATCAAAACCTTTGGAGGAGTTTTGCTTACAGGGCAGTTCCAGGCCACCGGAGCCAGGTTGAATCTTTCTTCATCTGAACAGGTGGAAACCAGAACCACCGGCCCGTGATTTACAAGCCTGTATCCCACTCCGGGTGAAATATCCCGATATCCATTCATAAATTTATCTCCCTGTATGTATAATTCCCTGTGTTCATAAGAGGGTTCTTTTCTGAATCGCCTACTGCGTTTACCACCTCTCCTGTAAATATTGTATGGTCGCCTGTTTTAAACTCTGCCTTTTTTCTGCACTCGAAATTAACCCTGCATCCTTTTATATTCAGGAGATTAACTTTTGCGGCATTTTCTGTTTCTATGTTTTTCTCCTCTATCTTATTTCTGTCCCTGCCTGAACAACCCCCGCAGTATTCAACAATATCCCGCTGGGCGGCAGAGGGGTAAGCCAAAACGAACTCATCATACTTCTTCATCAGTTCATGTGTATATCTTGTATGTCCTACAGATACAGCAAGCAACGGGGGATTAAAAGATGTTCTCATAACCCACCCTGCAACCATAATATTGACTTTCTCTTTTTTTCTGCCCGATACAACCAGTACAGAATGCTCGGGTTTAGTCAATTCAGATAATGCTTTTTTAACCGGAAAACGTTTCATAAGTATAATATCTTATACATAATTGAGCTTTTGTCAAAACTTTTCAAAGACTGAAAAAAAGATAAAAAAATGTATAATAACATTCTATGAAAATTGGAGCGCACTGTCCGGTATCGAAAGGATATAAAAATGCAGTAAGGCATCTTATAGAGGCCGGGGGAAACTCTATGCAGATTTTCTCCGGAAACCCGAGGGGATGGTCCCGGAAACGGCTGAACCCGGAAAAAGTACGGGAGTTTATAAACATGAGGGAAAAAGAGGGGGTGTCACCGCTTGCCGTGCACGCCCCTTACTTAATAAATATTGCGGGTACAGGGAAAGTCTATGATAAATCAATCTCAGCACTTAAAACCGAGTTTATTAGAGCGGATAAACTTAAAGCGGATTACCTTATACTGCACCCGGGAAATTCGCAGAACCTCAAAGAAGGGATAAAAAGGGCTGCCTTCGCAGTAACGACCGCTATAGAAAAAACCCGGCCCGGGGTAAAGCTGCTTATTGAAAACACAGCGGGCGGTGGAAACTCAATAGGGGCCTTACCCGAGAACCTTCTTCTTCTTAATGACACTATTAAATCGGAAACAGGATTTTGTTTTGATACCGCGCACGCATTTCAGGCGGGTTTATCAGCGAGGGATATGCTTCCTATAGCTGGAAAAACAGAGGTTATTCATATAAACAACTCAAAAACCGAATTTTCCTCCCGCCGGGACAGGCATGCCCATATATTCAGCGGAGCCATTAAAATTGAAACTTTTAAGGAAATCATAAACCTCAAACCCTGGCGGGATAAGGTTTTCATAATAGAAACCCCCGATGCTGAAAAAATGGATAAAAAGAATATAGAACTTCTTAAATCTCTCAGAAAAAGTTCATCCTAGCTTATAGTGTTTTCTAACATCGCGATATATTTTCCACCTGCAGTTTAACCCCGCCGGAAATGTTACAAAATCACCTTCGCCGAATTCCACGGGTTCACCGCCATCAGGCACCACCTTAACCTTTCCCTCAAGTAAATAACACTGCTCCTTGCTGTCATAACTCCATGGAAATTCCGAAGCTTCTTTTTCCCATACTGGCCAATCATAAACACCCCTGTTTTTGAGCTCCTCCTGTGAAAGTTTTTCAACTATTATGTTTTTCATAGAACTAACCTCCCTCTTAATGTTCATTCAACCGTTTTAATATTAACCTCTTCCATCACCACTTTGTCTATCGGGCGGTTATTGGGATCTGTGGGCATCTCGGAAATACCATATACAATATCCATCCCTTCAACAACCTCTCCGAATATTGTATGGCTCCCATTGAGCCACGGGGTTTCATTAACCGTTATGAAAAACTGGCTTCCGTTTGTATTCGGACCGGTATTTGCCATTGCCATAAGGCCAGGTCGGTCAAAATTAAGGCCTTCTACTATTTCACAATCAAACTGGTAGCCGGGGCCGCCCATTCCGGTACCAAGCGGATCGCCGCCCTGTATCATAAATTCGCTCATTACACGGTGAAAAATTAATCCGTCATAAAATCTGGAAGTAGTTTTCTCCCCTGTCTCAGGATCCGTATACTCTTTAGTTCCTTCAGCCAGGCCGACAAAATTCTCTACCGTCTCCGGGGTTTTTTCGCAATACAGATGAACTACAACCTCTCCCAGTGATTCTCCGTCATGAGATATATCAATTACCGCATACCTGCCCGGCTCCCTGTTTTCGCCAAAACCCAAAAAAAATACCGCCGTTGCTAAAACAAATAATGCTTTCTTCATTAAATTTCCTCCATAATTTTACTTATTCCTGCAAAAAACCGATTCTTCATACATCCTGTAACCGCCGCATAACCTTTTAAGATAACCCCTGTCAGCTCCTTTTTTTATATATTCCAGCCAGAAGGGAAAGCTTGTGCACTGTTTCGGCCTTACCGGATATATTGAACACCTTCCTTTTTCCAGAAAGAGACAGGGGTCACTGTAACCTTCAGAAAACCTGATTCTTTCCCCTTCCCTTACAACATAATCCTTTTTAAACCGCGGGATGCTCATTTTTAGAAATTCCGATATTTTTTTTAATTCATCCGGGTTTATATAAACATACCCGGGCGTTCTGCAGCAGTCACCGCATTCGAGGCAGTTGAATTCGGAAGTTTTTTCTTTTGTCTTCATTTCTTTTAAATTTCTCTTATGTCTTTTATTCTGTCTATTCTGAAAACCCGTATACTGCTGGCTTTAAAACAAAAAGACACAAGATAATTGAGTTTTTTATAGGATGTTATTTCAATGGGTTCCACTTCTCTTACAGATTCAAACCCGTATTTGGAAATATACTTGATTTTTATATTTCGGCTGTTCTTTATAGCTTTCTTTAAAACAGGGGATATCGACCCTTCTTCCGCATAAGGAACCTGAATGCTTCCTCCCTGAAGTTCTAGCAGATCTTCAACCGAGCAGACATTTTTATTCTTTTTTAAGCTATCAAGAAAATAATTCAAAACTGAAGATGTCATTTCCACATCCCCCATAGCCCTGTGCGCATTCTCTGTGGAAAAGCCAAGATATCGGGAAATATTAGAAAGAGAATTGTTTGGAAATTCAAACTGCTTTCTTGCTAAAAGCAGTGTGTCCACAACCGGGTTATCCAGCCTGCCGCAAATATTGCTCATAGGCGGAACAATAAACCTCAAATCAAAAGCCGCATTGTGACAAACAATCACCGAATCCTTAAAAATATTACAAAGCCGGCCGGCAATTTCCGTAAATTCGGGCGCATCAGAAACCATCGAAGAACTGATCCCGGTTATTTCAGTAATATTTGCCGGGATTTCCCTCAGGGGATTTATCAGAGTGTGAAACCTCTCCTTTTCTTTTCCCCCTTTTATTTTCATAACCGCTATTTCGGTCATTCTATCTCCTATATGGGGGAAAAAACCAGTTGTCTCAACATCGAGAACAACAAACGGTATTTCATCTATCGAAGTTTTCAAATTTTCCTTTCTCTCTAACCCTTTCTACTTATGAATAATAATTCTACTGTTATTTACCCATCTTTTCAAGTCAAAATTGACACAGGGTATTTAATATTAGTATAAATGCCTTTGTTGCACCTGAATTTTAAATTTCATAAAATTGCATTAATTGCAGCCAGAAACCATGGAACTTATTTTAATATTTACCGGATCCTTTGTAGTAGCTCTTTCGGGCGCGCTTGCGCCCGGCACGCTGCTTGCCGCCACCATTGCTTACTCAGTCAAAAGAGGGGCAGCGGCAGGGCCGCTTATAATACTGGGGCACATGATTTTAGAACTCGGGCTGCTTGTACTTTTAATCTTCGGTTTAAGCCGTTTTATTTTTACGGAAACTGTAATAAGAATTATTTTCATATCCGGCGGTTTTCTTATGATAATCCTGGGTGGGCTGATGCTCCGAAGCAAAAACAGAAACCATGATAACATCCCGGATAAAACCGAACATCTTCCGAGCCCGTTCCTGAGCGGAATTGTAGTGAGCGTATCAAATCCCTACTGGACAATCTGGTGGCTTACCATAGGCATGGGATACCTATTAAAAGCCCTTCAGCACGGCATCCTGGGAATTGCGGCTTTTTTCCTAGGACACATACTAGCGGATTTCGGATGGTATACTCTTGTATCCTACTCAGTAAGCAGGGGAAAGAACCTTGCGGGAGGCAAAAAACAGACCATTCTTATTTTCATATGCGGAGTATTTCTCATCCTCTTCGGCATATGGTTTTTTATAAGCGGGATAAGAGCAGAATCAATCCCAAAAGTATAAAAGTATAACCCCGACATCGGGTTATTCGTAGCGGAGGGCGTCGATCGGGTTAAGGTTTGCAGCCTTTTTTGCCGGCCAGAGCCCGAAGAAAACACCTATCCCCACCGAAAAACCCACCGCGAGAAAAACAGAAGAAGCAGCAATCCTCGTGGACCACCCTGCATATTCGGCCAGGGCTGAAGATATCCCCCAGCCAAGGGCTATGCCCATCAGGCCGCCGGTAAAGCATATTGCAACGGCCTCTATGAGAAACTGCGAAAGGATATCCCGCCTGTTAGCCCCCACGGCCTTTCTCAAGCCAACCTCACGGGTTCTTTCTGTAACGGCAACGAGCATTATATTCATTATGCCTATACCCCCTACAAGAAGGCTTATGAAGGCTATCGAGCCCAGAAGCCATGAAAAAGTCCTGGCAGTATCCGCAATGGCATCCTGCATCTCGGCCCAGTTTCTTATTCTTACTATCTCCTCCATCCTTCCGGGTATCCTGTGTCTCGTGGTTATAATATCCCTTATCTCTTTTTCCACCAGGGGCATGGCGCCCTCGACAGCTTCCACATCTATATAATCCACATTTCTTTTCCCCAGAACCCTGTACATTGCCGTATTAAGCGGAACGAGTATCATCTCGTCGGGATCCCTGCGGCCCCCGGTTCCCTTTTCCGGGAGAACCCCTATTACATTAAAATTTATCCGGTTTATTCTGATTGTCTGCCCGAGCGGAACCTCCCCGGGAAAAAGCTCATTCGCCACACTGTGCCCCAACACAGCCACCCTGGAGCGTTCCATGACCTCATCATGAGAAAAGAATCGCCCCTCAAGGGGGGTGACATCCCTCATATGTTCGTAATCAGGCATAACACCGTAGAGGTCTGTATCCATATTCCTGTTCATATAGACAGCCCGCACGTTTCCTGAAACGACTCCGGAAGCCCTGATTAAAAGAGAGCTCCTTTTTAATGCCTCGGCATCTGCCTGCTCAAGCCTGAGGCTGATTCCCGATTCCGCTGCAGCGCTTCTTCCGAAACGGCGGTCCTGGCTCACGGAAAGCACATTTGCCCCCATATGGGCAAGCCTCTGCTGAACATCCTCCCTCGCTCCCGTGCCCAGGGCAAGCATCGCAATAACGGCAGTCACACCTATCATCACACCGAGTATCGAAAGAAAGGAGCGGACCTTGTTGGAAACAAGGGACTTTATTGCCTGCGCGAAATAACTCCGTGTCTGGTAAAAGTTAAACCTGTGTTTTTTTACTTCATGCTTTGAATGAGGAAGGTTCTCTTTCCCTGCTTTGTTTCTTTTTTTAACTTTTTTATCCTCTATTATCTCTCCGTCTCTAAGCCGTATAATTCTTTCCGCGCGGGCTGCCAGCTCCTCTTCATGTGTAACCATAACCAGGGTTTTTCCAGAACGGTTTAAATCCTCCAGTATCTCCATGATATCTTTGGCAGTAGCCGTATCCAGGTTTCCGGTAGGCTCATCCGCCAGTATTAAATCAGGGTTCTTTAAAACAGCCCGGGCTATCGCCACTCTCTGCTGCTGGCCACCCGAAAGCTCATTGGGGTGGTGTTCCATTCTGTCTCCCAGCCCGGTCTTCTCCAGAAGCTTTCCGGGCAAAGGGTAATTCTTCCGTTTATTCTTAGGCGTATAAAGAAGGGGGAGCTCCACATTATCATAAGCGCTGACCCTGGGAAGCAGGTTGAACATCTGAAAAACAAAGCCTATGTACTCGTTTCTGTACGCTGCAAGAAGATCCCCGGAAAGGTTTGAAACATCATGTCCTGAAAGTATATATCTTCCCGTATCCGGGATATCAAGAAGTCCCATTATATGAAGAAGGGTGGATTTTCCTCCGCCGGAAGGGCCTGTTATAGCGACAAATTCACCGGGTTCTATCTCCAGCGAAATGTTTTTCAATGCTTTGACCTCAAATTCCCCCAAGCGGTAGGTTTTTGAAATGTTGCGTAATTTAATCAATTGAGTCAGTTCATCCCCGGAAGGCCAAACCTTCTGCTGCCGCGTTCATTGTTTTCCTGCGATGGGGGCATAACAATCACTGTCTCATCCTCAGAAAGGCCGGATACAATTTCAATTCTTTCAGTACTCCTGAGGCCGGTTTTCACCTCCCTCGTCTCAGGCTTTCCGCCGGGCCCCTTTACCGTAACAAAGGCGCTCCCCTGACTCCTGGTAACCGCAAAACTGTCTAAAGTAAGCGCATCTTCCTTTTTATCTAAAATAATATCAGCGGTTGCGCTCATACCGGAGCGGAGGATACCAATTTCCTCCATTGGAATTATATCGACTTTGTAGACCGTAACATTATTTATAACCTCGGATTCATAAGCGATATGTTCTATTTCTCCAATTATTTCACGCTGTGGAAATGCATCCAGCGTAACCGCCGCCCGCTGGCCCCTTTCCAGTTTACCCATATCAGTTTCATCAACCCGAGCCTGCACTATTAGGTCATCGGCCATTACCAAAACGGCATCCTGGCTTCCCACCGACTGCCCGGGCTGGATGTCCCGCCTTATTATGAATCCGGAAAGAGGGGCTATTATAGGAGTAGGCCTGTATATTTCCTCCCACCTTTCAAGCTCCTCCTCTCCCCTCGAACGGGCGGTATCCAGCAGGGCCGCGCGCTCGGCAGAACTCATCCATGCGATTACCTCTCCCTTACCTATCGCATCCCCTTCAGAAACAAGAACCTCTTCAAGCCTTCCTGAAACAGGAGGTTTTATTTCAAGGCGGTTTCTGGGCCTTACCTCGCCTGCTGCAGAAACCGTCACTTCTATATCAGCAATTTCAGGTTCCACTGTCCTGTAATCCGGGTTCTTCTCCCCGTCTCTTAAATTAAAGTATAATATTAATGCCGAAAGAATAACTAAAGCCGTAAAAATATATTTTTTCATTTTTTTTACTCCAAAAATGATTCTGTCTTTCCCGCCGCTCTTATAAATTCGGACCACGCAATGAAAGCCGAATGTTCGGCTTCCTGAATCCGGTTGCGGGCCGTGATATATTCATTTTCTACGGAGTCCCATTCGTTAAAAGATATAAGTCCGTTCCTGTACTGCTGTGCAGCAACATCGACCCTCACCTCAAGGGCTTCCATGTACTTTTCCCTTACCTTTATATTTTCCACAGAATTCTTAAACCTGTTGTATGCGCCCAGAAGTGACGAGAAGACATTCTGCCCGGTCTCCTCAAGCCGCAGAAGAGAGATTTCCCTGTTTATATCCGAGGTCTTTCTGTCTATAATATTTCTTCCGCCCGAAAAAAAAGGGTAAGAAAGTGTAACCCCGATCCGGCGCGAGTCATCGGGAGGCCAGGTGCTGCCTGACCATGAAACCCCGGCGCTTAAGTTTATATCCGGGTATAAACTCTTTCTCTGCATACTCAGCCTATATTCAGCGGCCCGGAGCTGATAATAAGCTAAAGCGTAATCGGGATTTTTAAGCGCTACTTCATCCAGGCGTAACTCCACATAATCGGGAAAATCCAGAGAGCCTTTCGCTGTAATATCCCTGTAATCCCCGCGTCCCATGAGGGTCAAAAGATTTCTTTTTTTAACCTCAATATCGCGGCGCGCTCTTTCAATATCATGCTCCGCCTGCATAACATCAGCCCGCGACCTCAGGTATGCCCCCTTGTTCTCTCTCCCCGCTTCATACCTGAGTTCCACCAGCTCCAGGTTTTCTTCTCTTCTGCTGAGTATATGCTTTAAAAGTGTGATATTCTCCTGGGCGGTCAGAAGCTCGGCAAAGGCGCTGCGGGAGGCGGCAACCGAATCAGCGACCTCTTTTTGATACCTGATTTTCTGAATCTCAAGCTGGGTCTCGCTCAGTTTTATCTCATCGGTAATCCTCAATCCCGGGAAAAAGTCAATATCCCCGGATATGCTGTAGTTGAAATTATCATCCCGGGAGGGATAAGAATCCACATAGGAAGCCCCGGCTGAAAAATCCGGGTAAAAACTTGAATAGCTTTTTCTGTGCTCAAGCTCCGCCGCCTGGAGGGATTTCCTTTCCCTGACTATGGAGAAATTGTTCTCAAGAACTTCTTCTTTTACATCACTCCATTTAAGGTATTCAGCGGCGTTAACGAATAACGGGAAAATAACTGAAACCAGAGCCAGCGCAAGTACCCTCTTTAATAAATAAGAATAAGTTAATCTCATATTTAATTATACCTAAATAACATTTCAACTATTTAGACACCTGGCGCCGCTGGAATGTTTCAATTTTTTTTTTAGTATTCAGCGAAAAGCGTAGTGCCCGGGTTTCTCTATGAGCGCCATAGCGGCAGGCAGAGTTGTCATAAGCGGAATCTGGTTCTCGGAAGCCCACCTCCTTATCCAGTAGCCGTCCGAATAGGATTTCTTTCCTGAAGGGGTATTTATTATTAGCCCGACTTTCTTGTTTTTAATCAGGTGTTTTACATCAAAAGAACCTTTACCAATCTTATCCACTTTTTGGGCTTTTACGCCTCTGGAGTTAAGAAACTCCGCCGTCCCCGGGGTGGCGTAAATGCTGTATTTCTTTGAATACTTTTTGAAAACATCCAGACCTCTTTCCTTCGTGGTGTCGCTCAGGCTTACAAGAATATTTCCATCATCGGGTATTCTGCTTCCCGCCGCAATCTGAGCTTTGTAGAACGCTTCCGGAAAACTCTCTGCCCTTCCCATAACCTCTCCGGTGGATTTCATTTCAGGCCCCAGTATCGGGTCAACCCCGAACCTCGTAAAGGGAAGAACAACCTCCTTAACGGCATACCCCTTCTGCTCAAAAGAAAGGTCGAACTCGGAAAGTTTTTTTCCAAGCATAACCTTCGTCGCTATCTTTGCCAGGGGAAGATTTATAGCCTTGGATATAAACGGGACAGTCCTTGAGGCCCTCGGGTTTACTTCAATCACATAAAAATTACCGTCTTTCATGGCGCACTGGACATTCATCAATCCCTTTACATTCATTTCAAGGGCAAGTCTTTTTATATATTTTTTTATTTTTTCCTTTTCACTTTCTTTAAGGCTGACCGCCGGGGTGACACAGGCGCTGTCGCCCGAATGAACCCCCGCTTTCTCTATGTGTTCCATCAGAGGGGGGATAAAGACATCCTCACCGTCGCATATGCAGTCAACATCAATCTCAAGCGCATCCTCAAGAAATTTGTCTATAAGCACCGGATGCCTGGGGTCTATTTCAACCGCTTTCGAAAGGTACCTCTCTACCTCTTCATCATTAAAAGCCACTTCCATGGCCCTGCCGCCCAGCACGAAAGACGGCCTTAGCATTACGGGGTAACCAACCCTGTCTACGATTTTCTTGGCTTCCTGCATCGATTTGGCCTTTCCCCACTCGGGATGGGGTATTCCAAGATCCTTCAGAAGCCCTGAAAAAAGAACCCTGTCTTCGGCAAGGTCTATCGTTTCGGGAGAGGTTCCCAGCACCCGGGTGTGCTCCTTTATCTGATGAATCAGATTCAGGGGGGTCTGCCCGCCAAGCTGCGCAATCACGCCGTAGGGTTTTTCTTTTTTTATTATGTTTATTATATCCTCCGCTGTAAGGGATTCAAAATAGAGTCGGTTGGAGGTGTCGTAATCCGTAGAAACAGTTTCGGGGTTTGAGTTTACTATTATTGAAAAATATTCTTCCTCTTTTAACGCAAAAGAAGCATGGCAGATACAGTAGTCAAACTCTATTCCCTGCCCTATTCTGTTGGGACCGCCCCCGATTATAAGAACTTTCCTGTCAAGCGTCAGCGGGTCTTTTATCTCATCCTCCTCCTCGTAGGTAGAATAGAAATAAGGGGTGTATGACTCAAACTCTGCCGCGCATGTATCCACCGACTTAAAAACAGGGCCTTTCAGCCTGCGCATCCTCAGGTTTCTGACCTTCTCCTGAGTAGACCCCGTTAAGTAAGCTATCTGCTCATCCGAAAAACCGCACTCTTTTGATTCCCTAAGAAGCTCATCATCGAGGGAATCGGCCTTTTCAAGCTTAAGCTGGCAGTCAAAAATTTCCTTTATCTGATTTATATACCATCT
>Ga0207421_10004358_pt1 | contig 16304 bp, 17 predicted proteins | sample SodLakKL_010_SED_4_FD_187542 | JGI IMG/M metagenome (GOLD analysis project Ga0207421, IMG submission 187542) | Alkaline sediment microbial communities from Lake Tanatar, Kulunda Steppe, Russia - 8KL_010_SED (SPAdes) (version 2) | ecosystem: Environmental > Aquatic > Non-marine Saline and... | reverse complement strand
CCCGCGTCGTCACTGGAGCGGGTGATGGGAATCGAACCCACGTATCTAGCTTGGGAAGCTAGGGCTCTGCCATTGAGCTACACCCGCTCTTAAGCGATAATGATTATACAATGGCAGTATTTAAAAGTCAACAGCTTAAATAGGATTTTCTTGGATCAGCGGCTTCAACTTTTCCATTAAGCTCAGGCGCCGGCTTGGTTAGATCTTGCGAACCTCCAGGTAACGTTCCAGCTTACGCTTAACCCGCTGTAAAGCATTGTCAATAGATTTGACGTGCCTCTTTAAATCAACAGCTATCTCCTGGTAAGATTTTCCTTCCAGGTACAGGGTGAGCACTTTCCATTCCAGTTCGCTTAGGATCTCGCCCATTTTAAACTCAATATCGTTGTACTCTTCCCGGTTAATCATCAGCTCTTCCGGGTCTGTAATCTTGGTTCCGGCCAGGATGTCAAGCAAGGTGCGATCGGAATCTTCATCGTAAATCGGCTTGTTTAATGAAACATATGAATTTAAAGGTATATGTTTCTGCCTGGTGGCCGTCTTAATGGCGGTAATGATCTGCCTGGTGATACAGAGTTCGGCAAAAGCGCGGAAAGATGACAGTTTGTCACCCCTAAAATCCCTTATCGCTTTGTAAAGCCCGATCATGCCTTCCTGGATAATATCCTCCCGGTCGGCACCGATTAAGAAATATGATCTTGCTTTGGCTTTAACAAAATTCTTGTATTTATTAATCAAAAATTCCAGGGCGATGATATCGCCGCCTCTAGCTTCCATTACTATATCTTCATCACTGCGAATCTCAAGTTCCGGGTTGCCCTGGGAAGAATGCTTAGCCTCCTGAGCTAAAAAGCTCACCACTATCGCCTCCGTTTGGATATCTTATGGTGGGATTATTGCGGACTCTCGGACTTTCTCAGTCATTATAACTTAAAGCTCCAGCACGGTCAAGCTTTTTAAACAACTCCGGCGATATTACCGCTTAATGTGAGCGGCGCAGCCTGTCCAGGCTGTCAAGGACCGATTTGTTCAGGACATCATTAAGCATCAACCCTTCTTTTTTCTTAGTTCCGGTTAACCGGCGGTAACTTTCCCTTTTTTCCATCAGCTTTTCTTTTAATGAAACCGCCGAATAAACCCTGGCCCCCACATTGGAAGCCGCCCGGAATTCGGCAAAATCGGAGGTGGCTACTTCCACCCCGTAACTGACGCTTAAACCGGCTGAAAGCCTTTCAATCATAGTGTCCGCCGTCTCCCGGCTCCCGGTGAAAACAACTTCCACCCCGTCTATTTTTTCCCAGGCATAGTTCTGGCCGTCAAAAACGATGATAATCCTGTCCCAGGCCCAATCCCGGTAACCGGCCATGAAAGATATCAGCTGATCCCGGGCACTGCCAATATCCTTATCCCTCATAGCTTTCAGATCTTCCCAGGCCCCGATAATATTATATCCGTCTATGATCAGGACCGGAAGGCTCAATTAACCCACCCCTCCCTGTGGGCCAAGGCGGCGTAGGTTAAAATAGCCGCCGATGCGGCCACATTCAGCGAACCGGTTTTGCCCGGCATGGGAATGGATAAAATCAGATCACAGTTCTGGCGCAGGAGGCGAGAGAGGCCTTTGCCTTCCGAACCGATAACCAGGACCAGGGGGCGGCGGTAATCGGCCCGGTAATAAGGCTCCCTGCCATCTGCCTCAGCCCCGTAAAGCCAGAATCCTTCTTTTTTTAGCATCTCGGTGGTGCGGTTTAAATTTCCGGCCAGGGCAACCGGCATTCTTTCCGCGGCCCCGGCGGCCACTTTGCGAACCGCCGCGGTTACTCCCACCGCCCGCTTATCGGGAATGATCAACCCGTGCACTCCGGCGGCGTCCGCGGTCCTCATAATCGCGCCCAGGTTCTGCGGGTCTTCAAGGTGATCGAGCATGATCAGGAAAGGCTCTTCCTTCGATTCCCTGGCCATGTCGATCAACCTGCTCAAAGAACAGTAGCGGAAAGGCGAAACACAGGCCGCCACGCCCTGATTCCCCGAAATGTCACCGGCAGTTTGATCAAACTCGGTGCGGGATAGTCGTTTAACGGAAACTTTTCTCTGACGGGCCAGGAGGGTAATTTCGTTGATCACCGCTCCTTTCTGGCCTTCGGCCAGTAAAATGGTAGCCGGTTTACTGTGCCGCAGGGCTTCCAGGACGGCCTGGCGGCCGGCAATAATTTCTTCCCGATCATCGTCTTTCCCGGCCCCGTGCTCCCGGTAGTTTTGATTTTCGGAGTTGTTTACCCCGTCGTGATCTGAAGGCCTTTCCCTGTTTCTCATCACTCACTCCGCCTCAACATTTGTGGGCATTTAAAATATTGACAATGGGGAAATACTGTTCATAGATATGGGCCCCGGAGGAATAGGCGGTAATTGAACCATCCCCAATGGTGAAATCAAGATGCATCAGGATGTACTCTTTTAAAAGCTGCAGACCGCCCAGGTTTTCAGGAAAGCCGACAAAAATGTCCCAGGACCGAAAAAAAAGAGACATGTTCAGGCGGCCGTCCACCACCTTCAGGTCAATCACCCGCAGACAGGGCGGATCATTTAATTCAATACTCTCAGGCCCGCCGATATTAAGACAGGCCTGGTTGGTGGCCCCTTTCGAGGCATTGAGGAGGTCGATCAGCTTCGGCAGCTGGGGTGCGATAAACTGCCCGTAGGTATAATCTTCCGTTTCAGTTTTGGTATCGGTAGCCAGGTAATCGTAGAAGTAGTTCTGGATCCTTTCTTCCGAGGTTGGAGCAGGGATACCGCAGTTTTCCGGGAGCCAAACCGCCAGGGGGCGGGTATAAGGTTCCTCGATCATAACAGTCAGGTGATTGAGCTGTTTGCGCAGCTGCCCCTCGTAACTGCCTTTTTTAATCCGGTAGCTGTATCCGTAGCGAGCGCAGTCCCACAACACCATCCTCCAGGCCGACTCGATTGTCCTTTCCCTGATGTAGGCCATTATGAAACCCCCGATCCGAAAATGCTAATTTAAAGTGGGCCGCTGTCTTAACCGACCGCCACAAAAACCTGCAGGCCATATTGTAATTATGGAAGTTATCCGTTTATCCCCGGAACAACCTTCCTTTATATTACGCAGGACAGGATCTTTATATACTTAATAAATATAAGCCGCAACCTGCTCAAGGCAGCCGGTTTTAATCATTAATCCCCTTTTACGGCCCTGCAGGCCTGATCAATAACCGCCCTCTATCCCGAATCCGCTCCTACTAGATCTCGTTGGCCCAGCCCGGCCGCTTTTAAGCCACTGTTACTTTTTCTTCCAGCGAGTGCCGTGAGGAGTATCTTCAAGAATGATCCCCTTTTCCAGCAGTTCGTCGCGGATCTGGTCGGCAGTGGCAAAATCTTTTTCGGCCCGGGCCCGGTCACGGCGGGCAATTTTTTCGGCAATCTCGTCATCGAGGCTCTCAGGCTCAGAAATATCGACAATATCAAAAATATCATTAATACCGCGGTAAAACTGGAGCACTTCTTCCAGGAGATCCCGGTTGTAAGGGTACGCTTCCTTTATATATATATTGCTGCTGCGGGCCAGGTCAAAGAGGGCGCCCAGCCCGTCGGCGGTGTTGAAATCATCATCCATCGCTTCCACAAAACGGGTTTTGGCATCTTCCAAAGCTTTCTGCAGGTCACGCTCGAGTTCGCCGGAAGCATCCCCGGCAGATTCAAGGGCGCTGAACAGGTTATTGATCATTTCCTGCAGCCTCAGCCTGCCGGATCGGTTCTGGGCCACCAGCTCATCGCTAAAATTCAAGGGACTGCGGTAATGGGCTGATAAAATCAGGAAGCGCAAATCAAGGGGATCGTGCTCCTGGAGCAGGCTGCGCACGGTCAGGACATTGCCCAGCGATTTGGACATTTTCTGTTCCTCTATATTGAGGTAGCCGGCGTGCATCCAGTAGCGGGCCAGCGGCCTCTGATCCGCCCCCCAGGTCTGGGCAATTTCATTTTCATGATGCGGGAAGATTAAATCCGCACCGCCGGCGTGAATATCGAGCGTATCGTCCAGGTAATAAGTGGACATGGCCGAGCATTCTATGTGCCACCCCGGTCGTCCTTCTCCCCAGGGGCTGTCCCAGGCCGGCTCACCCTCTTTTTTCTGCTTCCAGAGCACAAAATCCAGCGGGTTTCTTTTCTTTTCACCCGGTTCCACCCTGGCCCCGGCCAGCAGCTCATCTTTTTTCTGGCGGGTAAGCTGGCCATACTGGGGATAACTGAAGGTATCAAAGTAGACATCGCCATTGGTAACATAAGCATAACCGTTATCCAGGAGGCGCCTGACCAGCTCAATAATCTGGGGGATATGATCGGTAGCCTTGGGCTTAACATTGGCCGGGCGGACCCGCAGGGCGCCCACGTCTTCCTCATAGGCCTGAATAAAGCGGTCGGCCAGCTCTTTGACCGATATACCCTGTTCATTGGCCCGGTTAATCATCTTGTCATCTATATCGGTGTAATTTTGGATCAGCTTGACATTGTAACCGCGGTATTCAAGGTAGCGCCTGGCCACATCGAAAACAATAAAAACCCTGGCGTTGCCGATATGGATATAGTCGTAAACGGTGGGGCCGCAGGCATAAAATGTAACCAGCGGAGGAGCCCCGGGTTTTAGTTCTTCCTTGCTGCGAGTTAGAGTATTATAGATTTTCACGGCCACTTTTGCACATTCCTCCATTTCCCAGGTCTGCTTGACTGCAATCCATTTTCTGGCAGCGCAGCTGATCAATTTGCTCCTGGAGCCTGCTTAAAGCCTCGGCTACCGGGTCGGGCATGTCGGTGTGGTTCAGGTTTATGGAAGGCACTTTTTCACCGTTATAATAGACAACCCGGCCCGGGATGCCAACCACGGTTGCATTGGCCGGGACAGTCTGCAAAACCACGGAGCCGGCGCCAATGCGGCTGTTTTCGCCTACCTCGATCGGGCCCAGAACTTTGGCCCCGGCACCGACCACCACGTTGTTGCCAATGGTAGGGTGCCTTTTACCGGTTTCTTTGCCGGTCCCGCCCAGGGTAACTCCCTGGTAAAGGGTCACGTTGGATCCTATTTCGGTGGTTTCACCGATCACCACACCCATGCCGTGATCGACAAAAAAGGATTCACCGATCCTTGCCCCGGGGTGAATTTCAATCCCGGTTAAAAACCTCGAAAGGTGGGAGAACAGCCGCGGCAGCAGCACCAGGCCGCGCCTGGAAAAAAAGTGGGCCACCCGGTGGGCCAGCAAAGCATGGAGCCCAGGGTAACAGAGAACGACCTCCAGGGTGTTTTTAGCTGCCGGGTCCCGGTCTTTTACTGCCTGAATATCCTGTTTGATCCTGTTAAACACTGCTTATTACCCTTTCTTATGGAACAAGATTATCGTTAATTTTATTTATAGATATGAACATTTTAGCAAAAAAAATGATCCTGCGCCTTACTTCAGCCTAAATTTTAAATAAATATATTTAATAAGGAGGAAAAAATTTCACCTGTTAAGTTATAAGACTGATGTTATTACTCCGCTTCCTGCCCAGTCGGGCCGGGCGGGGTCTGTTTCTTAAGCATTACTACGGCCTGGGCAGCAATCCCTTCTTCCCGGCCGCAAACGCCAAGTCCTTCGGTCGTCGTTGCTTTTATTGAAACCACACCCCTTGGAACTCCCAAAGCTTCGGCAATGTTTTCCCGCATGGCTTCAATATGCCGGGCCAGTTTCGGCGCCTCGGCTATAACCACTGTATCGGCATTGGCCACTTTCCAGCGTTCCCGCTCCAGTTTCTTCCGTACTTCCCCGAGCAAAGCCAGGCTGGATATATCCCGGTATCGCTCTTCGCCGGGCGGAAAATGAAAACCTATATCGCCCAGGCAGGCCGCCCCCAGCAGGGCATCGCTCAGGGCATGGAGCAAAACATCGGCATCGGAATGGCCTTCCAGGCCCAGGCGGTGCTCTATTTTTACCCCGCCCAGGATCAGGGATCTCCCTTCAACCAGGCGGTGCAGGTCATAACCAACACCCACACGGTCCATTATAACCCTGTCTCCTTTAATAATAAAGATGCCAGGTCCAGGTCACGCGGAGAAGTAATCTTTAAGTTTTCCGGTTCGCCGGGGACGGTTTTAACTGGCCTGCCCATGGCTTCGACCAGGGAAGCATCATCGGTCGCTTTGAGGCTGTGTTCCCGGGCATAGCTGAACGCGGCAAAGATGATCTTTTTTTGAAATACCTGCGGGGTCTGAACCAGGCGCAAATTTTCACGGTCCGGTGTGGATAAAACCCGGCCTTCCCGGTCGATTTGCTTGACCGTATCGTGGAGCGGCATAACCGGAACTGCCGCCCCCCACTCTTCGGCGGCTTCTAGCAGAGTTTCAAGCAGGCCGGAAGAAACCAGGGGCCTGGCCGCATCATGAATGCATACCAGGGCCGCCTGATCCGAAATTGCTTCCAACCCCTTTTCCACCGATTCCTGGCGGGTGGCACCACCGTCAACCAGCCTGATCCGTTCAATGGGGCAGTAGGGCTGGAGCAGGATCTGCACATTGCCCCTCTCACCGGGCGGAATGACGGCTATTACCTCCCCCACCCGAGGGTGGCCCAGGAAAAGATTCAGGGACCGGGCCAGCACCGGTACCTTCTCAAGGAACAGGTACTGTTTGCGGGTGGCGCTTTCCATGCGCAGGCCCTGGCCGGCCGCAGCTATAATTGCAGTAACATCCATAATTTATTAATATACCCCGAGTTAAAAAGATCTGATCTACTGTTTCATCCCGCTGACCTTGTCTGCGTCTTCTTTCGGTTTGGCAAAAATCATCCTGCCGGCCGCCGTCTGCAGAACGCTGGTGACCAGGACCTCGATGGTATCGCCGATGTGGCGGCGCCCGCCTTCGACCACAACCATGGTTCCGTCGTCCAAATAGGCGACGCCCTGCCCTGATTCTTTTCCTTCTTTAATTATCTGGGCCGCCATTTCTTCACCCGGCAGGACCACCGGCTTGACTGCGTTGGCCAGCTCGTTGATATTCAATACGGGAATGCCCTGCAGTTCGCAAACCTTGTTCAAGTTAAAATCGTTGGTGATTATTTTTCCGTTGATGGTCTTGGCCAGGCGGACCAGCTTACTGTCCACTTCGCCTACATCTTCAAAATCGCCTTCGTAAATCTGGACCGGGATATTCATTTCTTTTTGAATCTTGTTCAGGACATCCAGGCCCCGTCGGCCCCGGTTGCGTTTGAGCAGGTCCGGAGAGTCGGCAATATGGCGCAGTTCTTCCAGCACAAAACCAGCTACGACAATTATTCCTTCCAGGAATCCGGTTTTGCAAATATCAACAATCCTGCCGTCTATGATGGCGCTGGTATCGAGGATCTTGAACACTTCGTTATCCTTGCCTTTACTGCGGGAACCCCGGCTGAACAGGGTGGTCAAAAAGGCAAATTCATCCTTGCGGCTAAGCAAAAACCTGACCCCGAGAAAAACCAGGAACAGGGTTAAAACCGGGGCAATGTAAACCCCGATCACCGGGATCCTGGAAACCGGGTAGCTGATCAAAAGGCCGATCACCAGGGTAACGATCAGGCCGAAAACTACCAGCACTATATCCTGCGTGGGCACGACCTTGAGCTTGCTTTCCGCCCAGGATAAAATACGGTTAAAGATATTAATAAATAAGGGAGTAATCAAATAGAATATGAGTCCGAACAAAATGCCGCCAATGGCGTAATAACCAATATTAACCGGAGTGAAATGGAACCCTTCCGGAATATCGATATAGGCGGAAACATAGGGATGCAGGCCGGTAAAAGTGTAAATCCCGATCACTACCCCGACCAGGGTTCCGGCTATTCGCAAAATCTTGTTTAACACCACTTTCGCCTCCTTTCAAAAAATTATGCTCTTTCAAAATCCTTAATAAAACAAAAAAACCCGGGAACTCTTCGCACAATTATAACTTAAAGCTTTCCCCGGAAGCAATATAATTCACCTGGTTGTATAAAATAAAGCTGAAGGCACTTGCTTGCTTGCTTGCTTACTTACTTGGGAGTCTGGTCAAATATATTGTCCAGGTTGCTTATAACCTCTGTCTGCTCAATGCCCTGAACAAGTATCAGTTCGCTGATCAGGATCTGGCGCGCAGTATCAAGCATCTTGCTTTCCCCTGTAGAAAGGCCTTTTTCACGCTCCCTCAGCATCAGGTTGCGTACCACCTCTGCAACTTCATAGATATTGCCGCTCTTAATTTTTTCCAAATGGGTCCGGTAGCGTCGGTTCCAGTTGGTCGACAGTTCCGGCTGGTCGCCCATCAGGATCACAAACACCCCGGAAACTTCTTCCTCTTCGATCACTTCTCTCAGGCCCACCTGGGAAATATTATCGATGGGAATCAAAACTTTCATTTCCCCTAACGGCAATTTCATTACATAGTATTTTTTGGTGGACCCTAGGATTTCCTTTTCTTCGATCGATTCAATAATTCCCGCTCCGTGCATGGGATATACAACCCTGTCGCCAACGTTGAACAATGCCACAACCCCCTAAAAATACCTATAAGTATACTAACACAGCCCCCCCTAAGTGTCAATTAAACTATATAGTTTAACATATCCTAACCCGGGTGACAACCATGTTTTCAAAAAACGCCAGTGGGCCGGCAAATGATCAGCCCGTGGTCTAGTTGACATCATCCTGAAAAAGAAAGTATAATTACGTAAACACGGCCCACCATAAAAAAAGAGGTGACTGTAAATGAAAGACAACGAGGTTGTCGGAAACTTTCAGGATCTGGTGTCGGAAGTCTTAATTCGCCACCGCAGTATTCTTGACTGCTTATCCAAATACCAGGAATCAACCGCCCGGGTCAACCGCAGTATCATTAAAACTGTAACCGACTGCGGCTGCATCTCGATTATTGCCAATAAAAAAGAATATCCCAAAACTGAATCGCTTAAAGACTGCAGCAAGCACATGGATTCTCACATTAAAGGAGAGTTATGCGAGCACTGCCGGGAAGTGATTGCCGAAGAACTCGGCAAACATCTTTTCTACCTGACAGCCTTGTGTAATACACTGGACTTTGAACTGGAAGACCTGTTTGGTTTGGAACAAAACCGGATCAGCACCCTCGGCCATTTCCTGCTCTCCTGATCAAGAATAATTTTATTTTGAACACATAGCGCCCCCGGTTTAACCCGGGGGCTGCCCATAATCGATAATAAAAACAGGGCCGCCCACTTACAGGCCCTGTTTTTATTTGATAAAACTAATTTGCCGGCAGGCCCGAAATAAACCGGAAAGTAATTACAGCAAAGCCACCCCGATCGCTTCCTTGATCGTTTCCACTCCGATTAGCTGCAGCCCCCTGAATTCGCCGCCGCTTTCTTTAAGCTCGGCCCGGTTTGCTTCGGGCAAAATAAATCTTTTGAACCCCAGTTTTTTGGCCTCGTTCAGGCGCTGGCGGATCCGGCTGACCGGCCTAATTTCGCCCGTCAGGCCCACCTCGCCTACTGCTGCCGTATCCCCGTTAAGCGGTTTGCCCTTTAAGCTCGAAGTAAGGCTCAGGGCTAACGCCACATCGCCCGCTGTTTCATAGAGCCGCACTCCGCCAACCACGTTTACAAAAGTGTCCAGGCCGAAAAAAGTGATCCCGGCATGTTTTTCCAGCACCGCCAGCACCAGGGCGACCCGGTTCAAATCGATCCCGGCAGAAGTGCGCTTGGGAGTAGGGTAGCTGGTCGGGGCCACCAGGGACTGGATTTCCACCAATAGCGGCCTGGTCCCCTCCATACTGGCGGTAACTACCGCTCCGGCGGACTGCTCCCGGCGCTGGTTGATAAACAGGTGGGAGGGATTGACCACCTCGACCATGCCTTCATTTTCCATCATGAAGACGCCAATTTCGTTGGTCGATCCGAAACGGTTTTTGACCCCGCGCAGGATCCGGAAGCTGTGGTAACGGTCCCCTTCCAGGTAAAGGACACAGTCGACCATATGTTCCAGCAGCCGCGGCCCGGCCATAGTCCCCTCCTTGGTTACATGGCCGACCAAAAACACGGCAATGTTAGTGTCCTTGGCCAGGCGGATCAGCTCGGAAGCCACCTCGCGCACCTGGCTGACGCTGCCCGGTACCCCCTCCAGTTCGCTGCGGTAAATAGACTGCACCGAGTCGACCACGAGCACCGCCGGCTTGATCGATTCGGCGTTTTCCAGCAGGTCGTCCAGGTCGGTTACCGCTGCCGTAAAAAAACTTTCCTTAATATTAAGGCGCTGGGCCCGCATTTTAACCTGGTGCAAAGACTCTTCACCGCTGGCGTAAAAAACGGTGCGGCTGCCGGCCAGCCTGGCCGCCGCCTGCAGAAGCAGGGTCGACTTGCCGATGCCCGGGTCACCGCCCAGGAGAACCACCGATCCCGAAACCACTCCTCCGCCCAGAACCCGGTCAAATTCAGATATGCCGGCCTGGTAGCGTTCCTCGCCCGCCGGCTCGATCTCGTTTAAGGGAATCACCCTGGTCTGCACCGCCTGGACTGTGTTTTTTTTCGGCAAGGCGGATTCAAACTCGGCCATGCTGTTCCACTCTCCGCAGCCGGGACAGCGGCCCAGCCACTTGTGCGACTCGTAACCGCATCCGGTGCAGCAAAACAAGGTTTTTTTCCTGGCCAAAACTTGCCCTCCATCCATATATATTGGGAATAAGTAAACCTTAACCCTGTCGAATCTGCAGCCCGCCCGGACCCGGCGGCCAAAACCGCCTGGAAATGCCTGTTTATATAACAAGCCGGTGCATAAACTGCCCGGGAACAGCCGCTTTTATTTACCTTATACTTCAGCAGCATAATATTATGGCAGCATGCTACCATACAGGCTGGGAGGATACTGCCGGTTTATCAAATCAACAGCTAGTGCCCATGATTACAGCTATCAAAGACTACCTGCCGGCCAGTTCGCGGAGGGTTTCCAGGTTGGCCCGGTCCCAGTCGGTGCCGTTTTCGGGAGTTTCAAGGATCACCGGCACCTCTTCCGGCCACCCGTAGGTTAAAAAAGCGGCAAATCCTTTCCTGCCGATGCTGCCTTCCCCGATATGAGCATGGCGATCAACCCTTGAGCCCGGTTCCACGTGGGTATCGTTAACGTGAATGACATGAAGGTGGTCCAGGCCCACGGTGGCATCAAAATGGGAGATTGTCTCTTCCACACCTTCGGGGCTGCCCAGGTCGTAACCGGCCGCCCAGCCGTGGGCGGTATCGATACATACTCCCAGGGTATGCCTGGGAAAATGACTTAATATTTCAGCCAACTCTTCGAACCGAGACCCCAGGGCGGTGCCGCTTCCGGCCGTGTTTTCAAGGAGCAGCTTTACTTCAGGCGGCCAGCCGGGCAGCTCTTCTTTGATCACGCTAACTATCTGCTCCAGGCCCTTATCCACACCCTCTCCGCCGTGGTTGCCGGTATGGAGGACCACGTAGGGAGAACGGTAGGCCGCAGCCCTTTCCATGGTCTGGTGAAGCAGTTTCCTGGACTTGGCCAGGAAATCTGCGCTGGTGGAAGCGAAGTTGATCAAATAGGCGCTGTGCACCACCAGCGGGCTCAGCTCGTTTTCTTCCAGCAGGGCGGCCCTTTTTTCAATTTCTGCCGGGTCGAGCTTGCCCATTCGCCAGCCGGTGGGGTTGCCGGGAAAAATCTGGATGGTCTGGCAGCCAAGGCCGGCCACCCGCTCTACATTTGGCTTAAAACCGCCCTTCTGGGGCATGTGCACTCCGAATCTCACGATCAGCCCTCCCTGCTGTCCAGTTCTTCTAAAAGCCGGTCCATCACGTAAGAGGTGTTTTCGCTCACCACCACTTTTGCTTTCTGATCGTAAAAGGTGTGGGTCCGGTTAATGACGACCAGGTTATCGCAAAATGAGGGGATCTGGTTGGCCGGTGAAACCTCCATGCTCGAACCGACAATCATGATCAGGTCCACCTTTTGAGCCTCCTCCAGGGCCTCGCCATAATCGGGGGCCAGCTGTTCTCCGAACAAAACCACGTCCGGTTTCATCACTTCCCCGCATTCGGTGCAAAGCGGCGGAAGTACCCCTTCCTCGACATCATCAAGGACTTCTTTGATAGGAACCTGCCGGTCGCAGTGGCTGCAGCTGGCTGTGCTCAGGGTCCCGTGGATTTCAAGCACCCGCCTGGAATCGCCCTTCTGGTGCAAGCCGTCCACATTCTGGGTTATAATCGCCTTAACCAGATCCCGTTTTTCCAGTTCGGCCAGGCCGGTATGGGTTGGATTGGGCTTTGCTTTTTCAATCTGGCGGAAAAAGGGCGTACCCGCCCTGTAAAAAGCCGCCGGGTTGGACTTAAAACCCTGGATCGTAAAAAGCTCGGGGTCAACTACCGTCCAGAGGCCGTTCACGGGGCTGCGAAAATCAGGGATCCCGCTGTCGGTAGACACACCGGCCCCGGTTACCACCACCACGTGGTTGCTTTCTTCCAGCAGATCGGCAATTTTTTTGATCTTTTCCTGTAATTGATCCATGTCCGCCTCCCTCCCGGTTTTAGATTTGTTTGTTTTTTAACTCCGGTTGAAAGTTACGGCCGGGCCTGATTTACGCCAGCCCTTAACACACCGCTTAAAGTTTTTAACTTAATATATTTTAATTTTCCAGGCAGCAAATCCGGTTTTTAAGACTGCTCCCCCTTATGAGCGGCCGGGAAGTTGAGCAAGCTGCTGGAAGCTTTAAAAAACAGCTTTCAACTTTCTTCCCAGAACAAAACCACAACCGCCGGCAAAGATGTCCTTTACCTTTCATCTGCCGTAGTGAAATTCTACTCGTCGATCCAGATCTTGACCTTGCGGGTGCGGGGGCCGTCAAACTCGGCCAGGAAAACCCCCTGCCAGGTTCCTAGATCTAAGTAGCCGCCCCTGATAATCAGGTGCAGGGAACAGCCCAGCAGGGCGGCCTTGATGTGGGCATCGCTGTTGCCCTCGCTGTGGCGGTAATTAGCCTTTAAAGGGACCATGGACTGCAGAAAGTTAAGCAAATCCTCCATCACCGCCGGATCGGCATCTTCGTTGATCGTGACCGCCGCAGTGGTATGTGAAACAAACACCGTGCAGCATCCGTCCCCGACCTTGTTTTCGGCCAGCAGTTCATTGATCCGGGGAGTAATATTGATGCACTGTTCCCTGGCCGTGGTTTCAACGGACAACTCTAAGTACATCTTTGCTCAGCCCCTTTCCCGGGCAGGTTTTTTTGAGTATACAAAAGCCCCTTTACAACAAGGGGCCTTGAATACGTCCAGACCGGTTATTAAAACTGCTCCCCTTCATGCTCGGCCAGGAAGGTGAGCATGTTGCGGTAAGCCTTCTGGTCTATCTGCAGAAAGCGGTTAATTTCTGAGTATTTCCTCCTGATGCTGGCCGTCGACACCCCATACGATTCGGCCAGTTCTTTCTGGGTCAGGCCGAGGAAATGAAAGCGGCCCAGGCAGTACTCCAGTCCCGCCGCCCAGGTCTGGGGTTTATCCACCCGGGGCACCTCGGGGTAGCTGTGGTTGATAAAATCAATCCAGATCGCCTCGGCATCTTCATAAAATTCGTCGCTGTAGTAAGCACTACGGCGCATGTTGGCAAAAGTGCACTCCAGAACCTGCTGCCATTCGCTCTGCCAGACCGGTGCCGGCAGGGGGTAGTTCTGGGGAGTAACTTGATGGAAAGCCCCCTCGCTGAACACCCTGTACGAACCCTGGGGCTCCAGTTTTTTCAGCTCAAGCATGGCCACCTGGCGCAGCCTTTCTTTGATCCAGGGGTTGGCCACAAAATCGGCCAGGACCTGCCGCCCCCCCGTGCATTCGCTTTCCCCCAAAAGCCTGATGATCGCTTCTTTGACGATATCATTGCCCTGGTAGAGGCCGCGCAGTAAAGCCATCCGGAAATTTTCATCCTCTAAGAGGCGATCCCTGAAACTGATCCCGCTCATATCCCCGATCAGGCCCAGCAAAGCTTCGTTTTCGACCGCATCCAGGCTCCGGTCGCCGGATTCGTATTCCTCCTCATCATCTTCCATGGCAATGAGCAGGTCTTCCGCCTCTTCGGCCATGTCCCCTTCCGGGGAGAGGTGCAGGTATTTGAGCAAACAGCGCCTGGCCTCGGTCAGATCCTCCAACAGGCCGTAATTGACGGCCATGAAAAAGTAGCATTCGCTCATCTCCGGGTCAATGTTCTGGACAATGTGCTTAAAGATATGGTTGGCTTCCTCCAGGCGGTTGGTTTTGCTCAGCAGACAGGCCAGGTTATAGTGGTTTAACGGGTTGTCCGGCTCAATTTCGATCGCCTTCTGCAAAAACAGCAGGGCCTTGGAAAGCTTGTTCTTGCTGTTATAGTAAGTCCCCATACGGGTATAATAAAGCGCTTCCTGGTAAAGGGGGATTACCTTCAGGCTGCGCTCACTGGTCTTGATAATGCCTTTCGGCCGATCGGCTCTTCCCAAATTATTTCACCGTCACTCTCTGTTAGCTGCTCTAAATTTAAGCGGGTTAATTTTTTCCTTCCTCTATATATAGCAATTTACAATAAACTTATATTAATAATTCTCCAAGACCGGGGCATAATCCTGCCCCAAATGAGAAGATGCTCAAGCCAGGGATAAAACATGCCGCTTATTGGTCGTCTCCGGGAGGCGGGACGTAGATGCTTCTTTCCAGGAAACGGTCCCATTCCGTCCAGTCCCCGCTGCCTGAAGAGTGTCTGTTCATGATATTGATGAACTGGTTCAAGCGGGCGCTGAGCAGGTCGGCATGGAAAAGGGCGTAGGCATGGATCGTCTTCGGGATTTCCGGCGAACCCCATTCCCGCATCCCGTGGTGGGTCAGGATCATGTGCTCGAGTTCGAGCTTAAGCGAAGGAGGAAAATCGGGCAGCTCTTCCAGTTTTTTGTCAAGCATCTCCTTGCCGATGCTGATGTGCCCGACCAGTTTGCCCCGGTCGGTAAACTCAAAACTGAGGCTGTCCTGGCGGTACTCTTCGATCTTGCCGGCATCGTGCAGGATTGCTCCGGCCAAAAGCAAATCCAGCTGGATCTGATCCGCATAAATTTCGGTCAGGCTGCGGCAGAAATAGATTACTTCCAGGGTATGCTCCAGCAAACCGCTGACATAATTGTGGTGGATGGTCCGCGCCGCCGGAGCCAGGGCAAAGCGGCGGGCAAACTCACCATCTCCGAAAAAAGCCTTCATCAGCGCCGTCAAATGCTCATCGTTAATTTCTTCCTCTATAATCTGTTTCAGCTCGCCCATCATCTTTTCCGGGCTGCGCTTGGATACCGGTTGAAAGAACGAGTGGTTAACTTTCGAAGGGTCAAGTTTCCTTAACTCGCTGATCACGACCTGCAGGCCGTGGTATTCGCCTACGCTACCCCGGACAAAAACCACATCGCCCGGTTCGATAGTGACATCATCACCCGGCGGATCCCACATAACCGCCTTGATCCGTCCGCTGACATCGCCCAGCACCAGCTTCAGGAAATGCTTCCCGGCCCGGTGGGGGGCGGTAAAAGCGGTCTTGTTGGCTTCAAGCACCAGCACCTGCGTTTCCACATCATCGCCGGTGCGCATATCTTTGATCATCTGTTTTTTCATCGCTTTCTCCAATCCGAATCATTAAGCCAAATCCTTTAATTAATCTACCACAAACCGCACCCGGTGTGAAGGGCTGTAACGGAAGCTTAAATTGTTAAAAACCACAAACAAGCCGATGCAATAATCTATTTGGATGTAATTATCATCCAAATTAGACCTGAAGCCCCATTATTACTTCTTTTCAGAGTATGCAAACATGTTCTGGATATAACATATATTAACAGCAACCACCATATTTCTTAAAAAATCCTCAACATTTATAGATAATTTCTTAATAACCCCTTGACTGCCCCCGGGGGAGGATGTTAATTTCTTTTATGAGCGAGGTGCTCATCTGAAATAAATTTTTAAAAAGGAGTGGTTAGAAAGTGAAAAAGACACTAGCAGTAGCAATAGCTCTCGTCTTTGTGCTGGGCCTTGCAGCACCGGTATTTGCTTCCGGCAGCATGAATCACAATGTCGAGTATAAGATGGACGGTGATATTGACCTCAGAAAACAGGTCGGCCATATTTGCAACACCGGCGCAGAAATGAAGCAGACTATTGAAGGCGAAGGCGAAATGACCAAAGTTATGGACACCAGCCAGGTCCGCGGCGTCCTGACAGTAGCCGACGATCAGGACTGGGTAACTGCTGAAGATGCAGTCCGCAACCTGACCGTAACCAGCG
>Ga0207421_10004357_pt1 | contig 16305 bp, 10 predicted proteins | sample SodLakKL_010_SED_4_FD_187542 | JGI IMG/M metagenome (GOLD analysis project Ga0207421, IMG submission 187542) | Alkaline sediment microbial communities from Lake Tanatar, Kulunda Steppe, Russia - 8KL_010_SED (SPAdes) (version 2) | ecosystem: Environmental > Aquatic > Non-marine Saline and... | reverse complement strand
GATGAAGAAACGGCAAGAAAAATGGCGGAAATATTCCTGGAAGTGATTGCTGCGCCTTCATTTTCGCCACCTGCCCTGGATATCCTGTCGAAAAAACAAAATATCCGCTTGTTGACTATTCCCTTGGAAAAGGACCCGGAAGGGGGCATGGACTGGAAAAAAGTAAGCGGTGGCCTTTTAATGCAGGATGATCCAGCTGAACTGTTTGACTCCCAGCAATGGCGAGTCGTAACGGGTCGCACTCCTACGGAGCAGGAGGTAAAGGACCTGGTTTTTGGGCTTAAGACAGTCCGGCATGTTAACTCCAATGCCATCGTCCTGGCCAAACGGGAGCAGACCTGGGGGATCGGGGCCGGCCAGATGAGCCGGGTCGGGGCCGTCAGGATTGCCCTGGGGCAGGCAGGACAAGAGGCGCGGGGCAGTATCATAGCATCAGATGCATTTTTCCCCTTTAAAGACGGGGTAGAGATGGCTGCAGAATACGGTGTTACCGCTGTTATTCAGCCAGGCGGCTCGAACCGTGACGAAGAGGTAGTCGAAGCATGTGAACAGTACAATATTGCCATGGTTTTTACGGGCAGACGCTATTTTAAACATTAGAGGGGGCAAGCAGTAATGGATGTACTGGTTGTAGGAGGCGGTGGACGGGAGCATGCGCTGATTTGGAAACTTTCGCAAAGCCCGGAAGTGGACAAAATATACTGTGCCCCCGGCAATGCAGGCATTGCTTCCCTGGCAGAATGTGTTCCTGTGGGCGCCGAGGACGGGCAAGGATTGCAGCAGTTTGCCCGGGAAAAGGGTATTCATTTAACTGTAGTGGGTCCCGAAGCACCTTTAATGGAAGGAATCGTGGATCTGTTCCAGGAAAACGGTCAGCTTATTTTTGGACCTGACCGCAGCGGGGCCATGCTGGAGGGAAGCAAGGCCTGGGCTAAACAGTTTATGTCCAGGCATGATATACCTACGGCCTCTTTCGAAGTTTTTGAAGAACCTGATAAGGCCTACGAACATATCAAATCCATTCAATATCCCGCTGTAATCAAAGCTGACGGCCTGGCGGCAGGGAAAGGGGTAATCATTGCCACTGACCAGCAGGATGCTGCTAAGGCAGTTCACGACTTGATGGTGGAAAAGATTTTTGGTGAAGCGGGGAATCGAATTGTCGTGGAGGATTTCCTGGAAGGAGAAGAGGTTTCTGTTTTTGCCATTACAGACGGCACTTCATATGTAACTTTACCTTCCGCACAGGACCATAAGGCAATCTTTGACGGAGATAAAGGGCCGAACACCGGCGGAATGGGTGCGTACTCACCGGCGCCAGTCTTGACATCCAGGTATCAGCAGGAGGTCGAAAGCTTGATCCTGGAGCCTGTATTTAACGGGTTGGCAGCTGAAGGGATTATCTATAGAGGGGTGCTTTTTGTTGGGTTAATTGTTACCCGGCAGGGAATGCGTGTGCTGGAGTTTAATGTCCGTTTTGGGGATCCTGAAGCACAGGTAATCCTGCCCCGGATGAAATCCGATCTGCTGCCCTTGCTGTATGAAGGGGCCAGGGGTAACTACCGGGTGATTGAGCCGCCCCAGTGGTATGACAATTACAGCGTATGCGTGGTTATGGCTTCACAAGGTTACCCGGGAAGTTATGAAAAAGGAAAAATTATTTCCGGTTTATCTGAAACAGCCGGGATGGAACATGTCAAGGTTTTTCATGCCGGGACAAAGCTCCAGGATGAAGGGATTGTCACCGCTGGCGGACGGGTGCTTGGTCTGACAGCCTGGGATAATTCGCTGCAAAAGGCAGTCGAGCGGGTGTACCATTTGGCAGAAAAGATTCAATTTGACGGAGCATATTATCGCAAGGATATTGCCCACCGGGCCCTGTAATAAAGATAGGGTGGATAAAGATACGATAGAGGAAGTGAAACGAAAATTTCCCCAATAAGCTTTGGCTTAAAGGGGATTTTTTTTGCTAATTGCTCAGAGCAATTAGCAAGCGCAGCCTTGCTTGGGGGCGGGTTTAGAGTATGGGGACACATCTTTTGTAGAGAAATGTCCCCTTGCAAAGTTTCCAGAGCGTGGTGCAGGACAGACAGGAAAAGCGACAGAACAGTCTTCCTGCTTCGCGGTGTGTGGTGTAACAAATGGGCTGAGAAGTTACAATTATTTATTTATTTCTGGCAGGGAAACCTTCTTGGTGTGTTTAATAATTATAAGTGATGCAGTTATGCATAACCTGCCTGGAGGTGTTTGTCTTTGCCCAAACAAAGCATAAAGTTGGAACAGGTTTTAAATGCCGTTTATAACGGAATCGTGGCCATTAATACCCGGGGTGAAATTATTTTGTTCAACAAATCAGCAGCCCGGTTTATGGGCATCTCCAAGGAGGAAGCCCTGGGCCAAAAGGTTGAGACATTAATTCCTAATACCGGCTTACTGGAAATCCTGGAAACAGAAGAAAGCCGGCCGACCCAAAAACTGCGGATTCGGGGGCGGACGGTGATCAGTAACAGATCCCCTATCTACGACCAAAACCGTGTCCTGGTTGGCGCCATTGGGGTGTTCCAGGATGTTTCAGAATTGGAAATCATGGCCAAAGAATTAAAAGAAGAACGCGAGATCAAGGAGGAGCTGGATGCAATTATCGAGTCTTCTTATGACGGCATCTGGATTACCGACGGTCAAGGTTATACTTTGCACTTAAACAGCGCTTATGAGCGGATATCCGGCCTTAAGAAAGATGAAGTGGTCGGTCGCCACATGCAGGAGTTGGTGGATGAGGGCTATTTTTCTGAATCTGTTACCCTTCATGTCCTGGAGAAAAAGGAACGGGTGACTATTATGCATAATATTTTCAAAAAAAATGACAAAAATGTTTTGATCACCGGGAACCCTATTTTTGATGAGAACAATGAGGTGGTTCGGGTTGTCACCAATGTCCGCGATATTACAGAATTAATAAACCTCAAAGAAGAAAGGGAAAATAAAAACCGCTTGGCGGCTCAATACAAGGAAGAGCTGGATCGGCTCAGGTCAGGCCAACTGAAACTGGACAACTTTGTTGTTCACAGCTCACAGATGCAGCATGTTTTTGACCTGGCTGTCAGGGTGGGCCAGGTAGACTCGATGGTACTGATCAACGGGGAATCCGGTGTGGGGAAGGAAGGCATTGCTAATGTTATTGTCCAGGCCAGTGAAAGAAGAGACGGTCCTTTTATCAAAATCAACTGCGGAGCGATACCAGAAAACCTTCTTGAGTCAGAGCTTTTTGGTTATGAAAAAGGGGCCTTTACCGGTGCAGACCGCAAAGGGAAACTGGGCATGTTTGAGCTGGCCAACAAGGGAACGATTTTTTTGGACGAAGTAGCTGAAATTCCACTCAACTTGCAGGTGAAACTGCTCCGGGTTTTCCAGGACCAGCAGATTATGCGCATTGGTGGAGTTAAAACCATTAACCTGGATGTCCGGGTTATCGCGGCAACCAATAAAAACCTGGAAGAAATGGCCAGGAAGGGAACGTTCAGGGAGGACCTCTACTATCGCCTGAATGTAGTTCCAATTACCGTTCCTCCCCTGCGGGAAAGAAAAGATGATATCCCGGCATTGATTCACTTTTTTATCAATATGTACAACAAGAAATACAATATGTATAAACGTATTTCCGGCGATGCGATTGACTGTTTGATGGAATACCCCTGGCCAGGCAATGTCAGGGAGCTTCAAAACTTGATTGAAAGACTTGTTGTCCTTTCCAGGGAGCCGGTGATTGCCCTGGATCAGATCCCCCAGCAGTTTAAGAACAGTTACGGGCCAGCAGAAAGCCTGAAGCTGGATGTGAACAACAATATGACGTTAAAAGAGGCCGTATCCATGCTGGAGCAAGAATTGATCAAAGAGGCTATGAACAGACATAAAACTACACGGAAGGCTGCCCGAGCCCTGGGGGTGGACCAATCCACCATTGTCCGTAAGCTGAAAAGACTGGAAAGCAAAGAAAGCAGTTAAGTGCCTGCCTGCCTGCTCTGGTTTTTGAAAGCAAAGTGATGAAAAATGGCATCATTATGATGTGTGCATGCATCGGCGCCCGCTTTTTGAGGTGAATTGAAAATATAAGAAACAGTCTGACTATAAAGGTTATTCTTTAAAAACCCTTTACAAGTCGGGGGCTGAAACGGTTCTTGATTCATAAGAAATAAAGAACCGTTTTTCTTTTCTGTTTTGGCATTGTTTTTGCAACTGAAATAGGACAGATAAAATTGTGTTTAGAGCATAATTGATATTTTAGAAAACCAAACAGAAAGGATGGACAAAAGAAATTATGAAACAGCCGCTCTGGATCCCCAGTGAAGCCCGTATCAAGGAAGCCAATATGACTGACTTTACCAGGAGGGTAAATGATCGGTTTGGCAAGGAGTTTTCCACTTACGAAGAACTGTACCAGTGGTCTATTGACAGTGCCCCGGATTTTTGGGAATTTATGTGGGAATATGGCCAGGTCAAGCATTCCTCTCCCTACCAGCGGGTGGTCAGTAACATGGACAAAATGCTGGAATGTAAGTGGTTTGAGGGAGCAAAGCTAAACTTTGCAGAAAATTTGCTTCGTTATCGCGATAACCATACAGCGTTAATTTTTAAAGGAGAAGGGCAGGAACTGGTTTCGATTACCTATGAAGAGCTGTATGACCAGGTAGCACGTTTAAGTAAGTCGCTCCGGGAAATGGGGGTTAAAGTTGGAGACAGGGTCGCCGGCTTTATGCCCAACATGATTGAAACAGTGGTGGCTATGCTGGCCACAACCAGTATTGGGGCCATCTGGTCTTCCTGCTCTCCCGATTTTGGTGTGCAGGGGGCTTTGGATCGTTTTGGTCAAATAGAGCCAAAAGTTTTGTTTACCGCCAACGGATACTTTTACAATGGGAAAAGCCACACTTCCCTGGTGAAAGTGAAAGATATCGTAGCCCAGATTCCTTCAGTGGAAAAAATCATTGTGGTGCCCTATACCGAGGAAAAGGCTGATATCAGCGGCCTTTCCGATGCGGTTTATTATTCTGATTTTATCTCCTCGCAAAGTGGGCTGGAAGTCGAATTTGAGCAGCTGCCCTTTGATCACCCTGTTTATATTATGTATTCTTCCGGCACCACCGGAGCACCGAAATGTATCGTGCACGGTGCAGGAGGCACATTGATTCAGCATCTCAAGGAACTTATTCTGCATACAGATGTGAAACGGGATGATGTTGTCTTTTATTTTACTACCTGCGGCTGGATGATGTGGAACTGGTTGGTCAGCACGCTGGCCGTGGGAGCTGCTGTCCTGTTGTATGATGGCAACCCCTTTTACCCGGATGCCGGTATATTATTTAAGGTGGCTGAAGAAACAGGAATGACGGTATTTGGTACCAGCGCCCGCTACATTGCTTCCCTGGAGCAGGCTGGCGCCAAGCCAGGCCGGGACTATAATCTTGGTTCGGTAAAAACCATGACCTCTACCGGTTCTCCGCTTTCCATCGAAGGCTTTTATTATGTTTACAGGGAAGTCAAAGAAGACATATGTCTTTCCTCCATCTCAGGTGGAACGGACATTATCTCCTGTTTTGCCCTGGGCAACCCCACGCTTCCGGTTTACCCGGGAGAACTCCAGTGCAGGGGCCTGGGCATGAAAGTGGAGGCATTTGATGATAACGGCAACCCGGTGATAAACCAGCAAGGTGAGCTTGTTTGCACTCTGCCTTTCCCCTCCATGCCTGTCTATTTCTGGAACGATGAAGACAATGCCAAGTATCGCTCCGCATATTTCGAAGTTTATTCCAACGTCTGGCACCACGGGGATTATATTGAGATCACTGATACCGGTGGAGTGATTATCTACGGACGTTCTGATGCCACATTGAATCCTGGCGGAGTGCGTATTGGAACGGCGGAAATCTACCGGCAGGTGGAAACATTCCCCGAAATAGTTGACAGCCTGGTCATTGGCCAGAAGTGGGGAGACGATGAACGGGTGGTCCTCTTTGTCAAGCTCGCTGAAGAAGTAACGTTAAATGATGAACTGGTTACGAAAGTGAAGCAATCGATTAAGCAGGGTGCCAGTCCGCGGCACGTCCCGGCCAAGGTTTTGCCCATCGAAGATATTCCCTATACCATCAACGGTAAAAAAGTGGAGATTGCCGTCAGGAAAATGGTTCACGGCGAAGAAGTGAAAAACCGTGAGGCCCTGGCCAACCCGGAGTCACTGGATTTATATCAAGACATTAAGGAATTGCAAGCATAACTCCTCCGGTGCGGTGTTGACAGGGTTGCTCTGGTGTTTTTTCCGTAGATGCTATGTACATTACCTGAGAAGGAGGAGGGAATATATTGGCTACCTTAGAAGAAAGAAAGCAGCAGAATTACGAGTTTTGGCTGCAGAAAGACCAGGAATTGCTTGAACGCCGGGAAGAGGCTTACAATGTGGGAGGCGAAAAACAGAAAGAGCGGCTGGCCAAGCAGGGCAAAAGTCCGGTTAGGGAGCTTATCAGCCAGTTGATTGACCCCGACAGTGATTTTTTCGAGGTGGGGTTGGATGCTGGTTATGATATCGGTTATGAACAGCAGCAGCATATCCCCGGTGGAGGAATGGTTACCGGTGTGGGCAAAGTTCATGGCAAAGATTGCATGATTTTTGCCAATGAAAGCCGCATGACTGCGGGAACCTACTACCCTATTACCTTGAAAAAGCACATGAGAGCTCAGCGTATCGCCGAAGAATGCGGCTTAACCTGCATTTATATTGCCGACTCCGGAGGACTGTTTTTGCCCCTGCAGCTGTATGCATTTGCCGATGAAGGAATGTTTGGTTCCATGTTCTATAACATGACCCGCATGTCAGCCAAGGGTATTAAACAGTATACCCTGAGCACTGGGGGCAACACCGCCGGCGGTGCTTATATAGTTTACCTGGCCTGTGAATCTATTATGATCGATCAGATGGCCTATGCTTTCCTGGCTGGGCCTCCCATGGTGCGTTCGGCTATCGGAGAAGAAGTCAGCGCGGAAGACCTGGGGGGCGCCTATGTGCATACCCAGCATTCCGGGGGGTGTGACCATTTTGTCAGGAGTCAGCAGGAAGGGATCGCCAAGCTAAGAGAAATCATCGCTTTTGACCCGCCCCAGGAAACCCAGATTCACCGCTTTCCCTCCTGGAATGAACCCCACTTTAGTTCGGGTGATTTGATGGGGGCAGTCCCTTCCGACCCGTACCGTCCCATCAATGTGCGGGAAATTATCCAGTGTGTTGCGGATGACAGTTACTTTCAGGAATACAAGGCCAATTATGCTCCGGGACGGGGTGATTCCATTATCTGCGGCAAGATGTGGCTTAAAGGGATGCCCGTCGGGGTTGTGGCCTCCAACGGGACCGGAGTTATTTACATTGAGGCTGCCCGCAAGGCCACAGAGTGGGTTCTGCGCTGCGGCAACGATAAAACGCCTCTGCTGTATATTCAAAACTCACCGGGATACATGGTGGGAAGCAATGAGGAGTGGGGCGGTATCGGGAAATACGGTGCAGACATGGTCCGGGCCTGCGCCTGTGTGGATGTCCCCAAAATACAGTGGGTTATCGGTCCCGACCATGGAGCGGCAAACTACGGCATGTGTGGCCGGGCTTATCGTCCCCGGTTTGTTTTCCACACCATGCGGGCACGGACCACGGTTATGGCCGGCAAAACTGCGGCCTTTATTCTCGAAACCATTGAGAGGAAAAACAAGAAAGTCAAAGGCGAGGAAATTGATGAAGAGAAAATGACTGCGTTTCGTGAGAAAATGGTCGAAGGCTATGACCGGGAAGGGCATCCTTACGTGACCGGTTCCCTGCTTTATCACGACGGGATTCTTACCTGGGCTGAATCGCGCGACAAGCTGGCTCGCGCTTTTGAGGTCTCCCTATACCAGCCTATTCCCGATTCTCACTTTGGAAACCTGAAGTTTTAGTGGTTAATTGATCAGGCTTTTGCCTGGGCCTAACGGTCCGGAAAAAATATTAAATCATTTAAAAGGAGTGAATTGTTTTGGCAGACAAGTTTCAAATGAATTTCCCCAAGAAAGTGCGCTTAGGAGACATCACAGTCCGCGATGGTTTTCAGCATGAAGAAAAATTTCTTTCCACCGATGCCAAAGTCTATTACGCAGAAGAAATGATTCTTGCTGGCTTTAAAAGGGTGGAGTTGACCAATTTTGGCAACCCCCAGGGGATGCCCCAGTTTAAGGATGCAGACGAACTGTTCAAGCGGGTGCGGGGCAGCAAAAAGCTGCAGCGGGCCGGCATAAATTGGGACGATATTGAACTAACAGCTATTACCATCCGGGAAAGAGCAGTGGACCGGGCGATTCAGGCGAAAAAGGACGGATATGGCCCCGACCGGATCCTGATGATGGTTTCCACGGACGAGGAGCACCACTATGCCAATTCCGGCACAACACTGCCTGATTATTGGAAAGAAGCGGAGCGCTGCATTAAGAAAGCGGCCGACGCCGGAATCAAGATGTGCGGTTGTGTCAGCACTATCTGGGGCAGTCCCATCAGTGGTCCGACCCAGCTGGAAGAGGCTGTTAAATTCACCAAGTACTTCCTCGATATCGGTGCGGCGGATATTGAGCACGCTGACCACGATGGTTCAGCTCCCCCTGATCAGGTTTACCGCTACTTTTCCATGATTTTGGATGCGCTGCCCGACACAGACCTGCATGTGGCCCACTTCCATGCCACCCGCGGTTGGGGTTTGGCCAACATCCTTGCTGCGCTCAATGCAGGCATCGATATCTTTGAAGGGACCCTGGGAGGTCTGGGTGGCCAGCCAGCCAACTTTGTGGACGACTGCCCCGTCCCCGGAACTGGTTCTTATTACTACAAGGACCCCAACGTTGTGGGCTTAACCCAGATGGAGGATATGGTGGTTATGATGGACGAAATGGGTATCGATATGGGTGTTGATGTAGACAGGGTCCTGGAGTTGGGCACATTGATGGAAAAAACCATCGGCCGGCGTTTGCGTTCAGAAGCCATCTTGAACGGCCGCATTCCCAAGGAGGCCCGCCCGCAATACAAGCGTGCCGGTCTCCAGGAGAAAAAGCAGGAATTCGGTGAAAAGACAGGACAGAAGTTCCCCGAGTAAAAGGCAAAATGTCAATCGCTATAGTAGCTTAATAGGGTTGACATAACTGCCCTGTGCTTGATTGAATAAAGGGGGGAAAGCAATGACCTGGGAGACAATCCGGGTGGAAGTGAAGGAGAATGTTGCTGTTATCACCTTTAACCGCCCCGATGCCCTCAACGCTATCAGCACGCAGTTGGCCAGTGACGTAATCTCTGTGATGAGAGAGTTGGCCGATGAACGAGAAGTTTGGGCTGCCATCTTGACTGCAGAAGGGGAAAAAGCCTTTTGTGTGGGGGCCGACTTGAAGGAAAGAAAAAACATGAGCAAGGAAGACATGATCAAGCAGCGGGAGTTGTTTGTCCGGGCTTTCAGAGCGGTATCTGAATTTCCCAAGCCGCTTATCGCTGCAGTGAATGGTTTTGCCATGGGCGGAGGCTTTGAGTTTGCCCTGGGCTGTGACCTGATCTATGCTTCGGATAATGCTGTGTTGGCTCTTCCAGAGGTTGGTCTGGGTATTATTCCCGGTGGAGGCGGGACCGTCAACCTGCCCCGCTTGATCGGTAAAAGCAAGGCCAAGGAACTGATTTTTACCGGTCGGCGCCTCACTGCAGCGGAAGCAGAAGAGTGGGGAATTGTCAGCAGAGTGGCTCCCCGGGATGAACTGTTAAATGCCGCCCGGGAACTGTGCAGCGAAATCACGAAAAATGCCCCTGTGGCAGTTTGGCAAGCCAAAAAATCTGTTAACCTGGGCATGGAAGTGGACATTGCCAGTGCTTTTGCCCTGGAGGCGGAATGCTATAATGTCTGCTTGAAGACGGAAGACCGTGATGAAGGACTTAAGGCGTTTAATGAGAAAAGAAAGCCTGTCTATAAGGGCTATTAAGTGTCATTGTGTTGAACCTGCAACCGAGGGGCCGGCTTTGGCTGCTTTTGGACGGAACAGCCGGCCCCATTCAGGTTCACTTGGCCTTGTACGCTTGTGCAATGCAATGGAATGGGGTGATTGTTTAAACTTGTTTTCCGGTTCTGAGTCAGATTGAATAATTACAGGAGGTGTTTGGGTTGGATTTTACATTTACCCAGGAACAACAGATGCTTGGAGACGAGGTTTACAGATGGGCGTGTGACTGGCTGGAGCCAAAAATGGAAGAGATTGATGAAAAGGATGAATTTCCAGAAGATTTCTTTAAAGAAACAGCAAAGATGGATCTTAATGGTATTACCATTGATGAAGAGTATGGAGGTGCGGGGCTTGGCTATACCGAGGCCTGTATCGTTGCCGAAAATTTAGGTCGAATCTCTTCCTCTTTCGCCATGAACTGGGGGGCGCATCTCATCTTGTGCGTTGATAACATTCAACGCAATGCGTCCAAGGAGCAAAAGGAAAAATACCTGCCACCACTGGTTAATGGTGAAAAAGTAGGTTGTCTTGGTATTACAGAACCCGATTCCGGTTCTGATGCCATGTCGATGCGGACTACCGCAGTCCGTGAAGGGGATCACTATATTGTAAATGGCAGTAAGACATTTATTACCAACGCCCCGGTAGCAGATTTAATGCTGTTTTATGCCAAAACAGCGCCGGACAAAGGGGCTCATGGTATCAGTGCTTTAGTTATGGATCTGGATACACCCGGTTATAGCTGTAATAAAATTAAAAAGTTTGGTATGCGGGGATCTCCTACAGGTGAGCTGGCCTTTAACGATGTCAAAGTGCCAGCGGATAATTTAGTCGGCGAGGAAAATGGCGGAGTGAAAATATTGACGGGCGGCCTTTGCACAGAAAGGATCGTCCTTTCTGCTTGTGCCTTGGGTACCATGAGGGCTGCCATGGATTTAAGCGTAAAGTACGCCAAAGAGCGGCAGCAGTTTGGTCGTTCTCTCGGCAGCTTTCAGCTGATTCAGCAAAAACTGGCCGACATGTATTGTGCTTACCAAACCGCCAAGTGGTTGATATACTATGCAGCCTGGTATGTGGATCAACTGGAAGATAAGCGGGGCGGAAAGGGGACAGAGCTGGATAAGATTGCGGCTTCAGCTATCCTCTATGCTTCTGAAGCCTGCACCAAGGTCTGCCTGGATGGTGTGCAGATCCACGGTGGTTACGGATACTGCCTGGAATACCCCATACAAAGGCACCTCAGGGATGCCAAACTTTGGGAAATTGGTGCTGGAACTTCAGAAATAAGAAGGATGATTATTGCCCGCGAGATGTTGCGATAATACGCAAGCTTTAAAAGTAAAGTTGTAAAAAAAGCGGCCCCCCGGCCATTTGTTGGGGCCGGGGGGAAATTCGCCGCAAGTAGACTGACAATTTTCTATATCCAAACAAGGCATTAAAGATGCTCTATTCATAAGCTTTTAAATTTACTGAAAAAAGTTTTGATCAAAAAAAGGAGTTTGCGAAAAAAGGTAGAATATTTAATAGTGAAATGAACTAAACATATACCAAAATGAACAAAATCATGGTTCCTTGAACGGGAATGAACTGGACTATATTCAAATCTTGTTTATATCAAGTTGATTACATAATTACTTTTTCAGGAGGTTGTTTTCGTGGGTAAAAAACGGAAAAATAAGGAGATACAAACCAAAGAAGCTAAAAAAGAAACTTTTAGCTCAAAAATGAAAAAAGCAAAAGAACAAAATGAGTTGAACTTTGAGAACAACCCGCAACCCAAACCAGCAGAAGAAAAAGTGGACATTGCAGAGCTTCCCGAAGAGGAACAAAAAGTTACCCTGGATGTTTTGGAAAAAGAACGTGTCCGGCGACTCACCTTTAATACTGAAGAAGAAAAAAGAATTTGGAATAAGATGAACAAAAAACGCAAGCTCAATACACCTTATTTTTTGCTGGGTGTAGGCATTAACTTCTTGCTTTACTGGGGCGGGGTGGATCTGTCTCAAAATATCAGCGTGGGGGCTATTGTGGGGCTCGGCGTTCCCCTGGCAACTATGTTTATCGGTGCAGAACTTCATTACCGTTTTTTTATGCAGCCCAAGGAACAGCACATGCAGCGTTAAAAAACAAAGAAGGAAGGAGTAAGTATCAGAATATCCTTGGAATGTTTTTAAAGGAGAGCTTGTAAACAGGTAATCACGACAGGTGTAAGGCGCAAAATAGTCGGATAATTGCAAGAGTTCAAAACTTTATATTTTGAGAACGTTTGGTTAAAGGGGGTGATGTTTTCTGTCTAATTGCACTGTGTAAGCATAAAGGGCGAGGAGGTGAAATATAATCAAGCATTTTTAGTATCAGAAAGCAATTAAGTGTTAAGTAGTAGATTGTAACTTGCTTCACTTAAAAGGAGGTATTCATACTTATTCTACGTTGTTATTTGTAAGTTGATTTATAATTCATAAAAGGGGGTAAGTTCCCTTGTTTAAAGACATTCATCCCAGTTTCTGGTGGGGAATTGCCATTTTCTACGGGTATTGTATGGTCTTCATGATCATTGAAATGAGTGTCCCGGGTTTTATTTACCACACGAAAATCGGAGCGGCCCCAGCGGCCTATATCTATTCGTTGACTGTAGGCTTGTATATCATCCCGTTGATTGTATCGTTTATGTGGTTTTACCTGCCTGAACAGGACCAAAAACGCAGGGCTGCACAGAAGTCCGGGAAGGGGGTCGACCAGTAATGGCTGAAGTAAACCCTATTGTTATTATCACTGCGATTATCTATTTTATTGCCATGATTGTGATCGGCTACATGACCCGGAAAGCATCTGCGGACCCCATGGATTACTATGTAGCCGGCAGGAAGATCGGCGCATTTATCAATGGGTCGGCTCTCTCGGCAACGTATTTTAGCCCTGCAAGCTTTATGGGACTTCCAGCTTTCGTCTTTCTGCTGGGCTATCCTTTCTGGTGGGCCATGGTAGGGATTATCGGCGGATTGCCTCTGGCTTCCATGTTGACAGCGGCGCCGCTGCGTAAGTATGCGCCTGTGTCTTTTACTGATTATTTCGCAGACCGCTATGAAAGCGAAAAGGCCATGCGAGTCGTGGCCGGCTTGCCGACAATCCTGGCTGGCTGGGCTTATATCGTCCTTTCTCTGGTGGGGATGGGACTGTTTATGATGGCTATTTTGCGGGTAAATTACGGCGTGGCGGTTGTAATCGGAACCATTATTATCTTCGTTTATGTGTTCCTGGGCGGGATGGTGGCTACATCCTTTTCCACCGGTTTCCAGGGGATTATTATCACTATTGCGGCCCTGGTTGCCGCCTTTGCCGTCAATGCACATTATGGTGGCTTTGGCGCTACAGCAGATGCGGTTTTTGCCAACAACCCCGAGTTTTGGGCAGCGCCCGGAAGCGGGCATCTCCCAGGTGCATCGCCAGGTGATACTGCCCACCCGCTTATGTCGTACTGGACCGGCATGGTGAGTTTCTTCTTTGTCTGGCACTTCGGCTTTTCCACCATGCCTTATACCATCGTCCGCTTCTTTACAGCGATGGATGTAAATTCCGCACGGCGGGCTGTTTTTTGGGCTGTGGTGGTTGGTGGGGCAATGTATTGGGGGTTGGTCCAAATCGGAACAGCAGCTCGTGCGCTGATTGAGTCCATGCACCCCTTGCTGGATCCTGCGGCCGGGATCGAAAGCGCGGAGCAGGTGCTCGCCACCATTCAGGGTATTTACCAGATCGGGGGTGTGGCTGTCACCGACTATTCCATGGTGGCCGGCCTGGAAGCTCTGGGCAACCCGGTCTTGATGGCAATCCTGGTGGCTGGAGGCATGGCTATCGCCATGGCTACAGGTGCAGGTTTCGTTATGGTGCTCAACGTTCTCTTCAGCCGGGATATTATGGGTAAAGTAATTGGCAACAAGTGGGCGATCGAAAACCCCGTAGCCGGCATGCGACTGTGGACAACAATTATCCTGATCATTTGTGCCATTTTCGCTTTGAACCCCTTTGCTTTAGTTCTTGACCTGTCAGGCTGGGCCTTTATCGTGATTATCTGTACCACCGGGGTCCCCCTTATCTTTGGAATCTGGTGGCCGCGGGCAACCAAAACGGCTGCTTTTGCTACGATAATTCTTTTCCTGATTGCCACCTGCTTTACCTGGTTGTATTCGCATATGGTTATAGGAAGTGCTCACTTCTTTTTCTGGTACCATGCCTTTGTGCCGCCGGCAGAAGCAGAACAGATCATTGCGACAGGCCACCAGAACTACTGGATTCCCTTGTCAATTATCTTTTTCATCGTGGTATCACTTTTGACAAAGCCTTGTTCCGATGAGACAATTAAAAAATATTGCACGGGACTAACCAGGGATGAATAGTAGGGATGAATAGATGGATGCGTTTTGCGTTTTGAATTTGTCCTGGCTTGAAGCTGAAGCAGGGACAATTAAGAGATAAGCTGTGTTAGATTTGAAGGGGCCGGGAGGGCCACCCCCCCCGGCCTTTTCACGGGAAAAGTGTGACCATATTTTCAATTTTGTGAAAAAAATAATAAGTTAGCAGCACTGTTATATTTATACCTATAATTATATCTTAAGGAGGAGATAAGATGACAGGAAACAACTTTTTAGTGGGGAAACAGCAGCGGCCGCCTAATGATTTTTTTGAAATCACCTATGGAGATTTGCTGGATCAGCGGGCCGAGGAGTACGGGGACAAGGAAGCCATCGGATATTACAGTCAAATTAACAAAACGTGGTCCTACAAGGAATACCGGGATATTTGTAACAAGGTTGCCAAAAGCCTGATTAAGCTGGGCGTAAAAAAAGGCGATAAAGTATCTGCGTGGGCGACCAATATCCCGGAGTGGATCTTTACCTATGGCGGAACAGTAAAAATGGGTGGCATCCTTGTTACGGTCAATACCAACTACCGGGCTCACGAGCTGGAATACCTGCTTAAGCAGTCTGACACCAATACACTGCTGCTTATTGACGAATTCAAGGGCAACAACTATCTTGAGTGCCTCTACGAGGTTGTGCCGGAGCTTAAGGATGCTGAGCCCGGCAAGCTGAACTCCAGCAAACTACCCTTCTTGAAAAATGTTGTTTTCGCCGGCGAGGAAAAACACCCGGGCATGTTTACCTGGAAGGAGTTTGAGGAATACGGAAACGACGTTACTGATGAGGAGCTGGCGCGCTATCAAAATGCCTGCGACCCGCATGATGTTTTTAATATGCAGTATACCTCAGGCACCACCGGTTTTCCCAAAGGTGTTATGCTGACCCATCACAATGTCATTAACAACGCCTGGTACGTGGGAGAGGCCCAGAACTACACCGATGCGGAACGACTAGCTATCCCGGTGCCTTTTTTCCACTGCTTTGGACTGACCATGAGCATTACGACCTGTTTGACTCATGGAGCCACCGCTCTTCCCGTTAAGTATTATGATCCGGAATGGGTCCTGGAAACCATTCACAATGGAGGCGCCACTGCCTGCCAGGGGGTGCCGACCATGTTTATCGGTGTTCTAAACCATCCCGATTTTGAAAAATACGATAAGAAACATATGCGTACAGGCATAATGGCCGGAGCAACATGCCCTATCGAGGTTATGAAACAGGTTACGGAGAAGTTGGCGCCTGAAGTTACTATTTCTTACGGGATGACAGAAACTTCCCCCGTTGTTACCAAGACCCGGCCCACGGACACACTGGAGCGCAGAGTTTCGACCGTGGGGCGTCCGCTGCCGCACGTGGAACTGGAGATCCGCGACCCGGAAACCGGAAAAGAAGTTCCCCGCAATACGGTTGGAGAAATATGCTGCAGGGGTTATGTGGTCATGAAAGGCTACTATAAGATGGAAGAAGCCACAAAAGAAGCCTTTTCCGAAGACGGGTTCTATCGTTCCGGGGACCTGGGGACCATGGATGAAGAGGATTACGTCACGGTCACTGGCCGCCTCAAGGATATGATTATCCGGGGCGGGGAAAACATCTATCCGCGTGAACTCGAAGAGTTTTTCTACAAGCATCCCAAGATAAGCGACGTGCAGGTTATCGGGGTGCCCAGTGAAAAATATGGGGAAGAAGTTGCCGCTTACATTGTATTAAAGCAAGGCGAAAGCGCTACGGCAGAGGAAATAAAAGAGTTTGCCCAGGGCCAGATCGCCCGCCACAAAATTCCCAAGTATATCCAGTTTGTTGATGCATATCCCATGACAGCCAGCGGCAAAATTCAAAAGTACCTTTTGCGTGA
>Ga0207421_10004356_pt1 | contig 16309 bp, 17 predicted proteins | sample SodLakKL_010_SED_4_FD_187542 | JGI IMG/M metagenome (GOLD analysis project Ga0207421, IMG submission 187542) | Alkaline sediment microbial communities from Lake Tanatar, Kulunda Steppe, Russia - 8KL_010_SED (SPAdes) (version 2) | ecosystem: Environmental > Aquatic > Non-marine Saline and... | reverse complement strand
GGTCGCGGTATAGCCCCGCGCATGGCGCTGGAACAGCTTGACGCCAAGCCGTTGTTCCAGCGCGTCGATATGGCGGATCACGGTAGCATGATGCACGCCTAGCACCTCTGCCGCGCCGCTCACGGTGCCTTTGCGCGCCACTTGAAACGCAGTGCGGATTTCATCCCAATTGTCCATGATGCTTTCCGTGCGCTGACAAACGATTGCGACGAAACCTCTGCCAATCCGTTCATTTGTGCAAGGGGAATTCACGTCCGCCCCCCTTGATTGCGCCGCCAGCGATCTATTTCCCAGATATGACAAAAATAACCGCACTGCGCATCGCCCTGACCCTCGCCTTCCTGTATTTCGGCCTGCGCAAGCTGACCGGTTACAGCACCGATGTGGCAATTTACGACGCGATCGGGTTCGGCCAGTTTCCCCGCTACGTCACCGGCTCGATCGAGGTGCTGGGCGCTGCATTGCTTTGGCGGCGCGGATTCGAGGGAGTCGCAGGGTTGCTTTTGCTTGGCACAATGATCGTCGGCCTGTCTGCCTTGCTGATCTGGGTCGGCCCACCATATTTACATATGGTGTTGTTGATGGCAGGGACCGGGACCGTCGCCTATCACTATCGCGATCAGATAGGACAGTTGACTCAGGGCATTTCACACAATAAGTGAGCCCTAATTCCGGATTGCATCTGCTGTCCGGTCCCCGCTTGGTGGGGATCGCCCTCCGTCAGCGCGTTGCGCCCACGGGGGCCTTCCTGTTTGGCGGCCACCCGCAACGACAAAAGGGCCCGCGCCTATGTTTGAAAACCTATCAGAACGCCTGTCAGGTGTTTTCGACAAGCTGACCAAGCAAGGTGCGCTGTCCGAGGATGATGTCAAAACCGCCCTGCGCGAAGTCCGCATCGCCTTGTTAGAGGCTGACGTGTCCCTGCCCGTCGCGCGTGATTTCGTAGCGGCAGTGCAGGCCAAGGCCACAGGTCAGGCCGTCACCAAATCCATCACGCCGGGCCAGCAGGTCGTCAAGATCGTGCATGACGAATTGCAGCGCGTCCTGACAGGTGACGAAGATCCCGGCGCGCTGAAGATCGACAACCCGCCTGCACCGATCCTGATGGTCGGTTTGCAGGGGTCCGGTAAAACCACGACCACTGCCAAACTCGCCAAGCGTTTGAAAGAACGCGAGGGCAAAAAGGTGCTGATGGCATCGCTCGACACAAACCGCCCTGCAGCGATGGAACAGCTGGCCATTCTGGGTATGCAGATCGGCGTCGACACCTTGCCCATCGTCAAGGGCGAAACCCCCGTCCAGATTGCCAAACGCGCCAAGGTGCAGGCGGCGATGGGCGGCTATGACGTTTATATGCTCGATACCGCGGGCCGGTTGCATATTGACGCTGAACTGATCGCACAGGCCGCTGCTGTGCGCGATATCGCCAATCCGCGCGAAACCTTGCTGGTCGTCGATGGCCTGACAGGTCAGGACGCGGTGAACGTCGCGCAGGAATTCGACGACAAGATCGGCGTGACCGGCGTGGTCCTGACGCGTATGGACGGCGACGGGCGCGGCGGTGCCGCCCTGTCGATGCGCGCGATCACCGGCAAGCCGATCCGCTTTGTCGGCCTTGGCGAAAAGATGGACGCGATCGAAACCTTCGAACCCTCGCGCATCGCGGGCCGCATCCTCGGCATGGGCGATATCGTCGCTTTGGTCGAAAAGGCGCAGGAAAACATCGAGGCTGAACAGGCCGCACGCATGATGAAACGGTTCCAGCAGGGCCGGTTCAACATGAACGACCTCAAGATGCAGCTGGAACAGATGCTCAAAATGGGCGGTATGGAAGGCATGATGGGCATGATGCCCGGTGCCGCCAAGATGGGCAAACAGATGGCCGCATCGGGCATGGACGATAGCATTCTGAAACGCCAGATCGCGCTGATCAATTCGATGACCAAGAAAGAACGCGCCAACCCCGATTTGCTGGCCGCCTCGCGCAAGAAACGGATCGCCAAAGGCGCAGGTTTGGAAGTGTCGGAACTGAACAAACTGGTCAAACAGCACCGCCAGATGGCCGATATGATGAAAAAGATGGGCAAAGGCGGGATGCTGAAACAGGCCATCAAAGGCATGTTCGGCAAAGGCGGCGCCCCAGAGGGCATGCCCGACATGAACGACCCCAAGGCGATGGCCGAAGCCGCCAAAGCGCTGCAAGGCAAGATGCCCGGCGGCCTGCCGGGCTTGGGCGGCGGCATGGGCCTGCCACCGGGCCTGTCGGGGTTTGGCAAAAAGAAATGACATCGTCAGAGCTTAAATATCCCCGCCGGAGGCTTCAGGTTTGCCAAAACCTGAATACCGACCGGCTGACCTTGCGCCGCCCCACGGCGGATGACTGGCCTGCCTTTCATGATTTCATGATGTCGGACCGGTCCACCGCTTTTGGCGGGCATAAGGATCTGGGCAAAGCGTGGCGCACATTCGCATCCGAACTGGGTCACTGGGACATTTTTGGTTACGGCATGTGGGCTGTCACCCGTCAGGACGATGACACCGCCCTTGGCCTTGTCGGCCCGTGGACGCCGCCTGACTGGCCCGAAACCGAAATCGGCTGGATGATCCTGTCAGATGCGGTCGAAGGCACCGGCATCGCGACCGAAGCGGCAAAGGCTGCGGTGGATCATGCGTTCAACGTCTTGGGCTGGGACACCGTCGTCAGCTATATCGCACCTGGCAACACCCGCTCGATCCGGCTTGCCGAAAAACTGGGAGCAGTGCTGGACACAGCGGCGACCGGCCCTGCCGCCGATACTTTGGTCTATCGCCACCCGAAGGGACAAGCGCATGTCTGACACCACCACCCGCGCCGCCGAAATCCTCAAAGGTCACCGCGCCAGCATCGACCGGCTGGATGCGATCCTTGTCTATACCTTGGGCGAACGTTTCAAACACACACAGGCCGTGGGCCGGCTCAAAGCCGAACACGCCCTGCCCCCGTCCGATCCGGCGCGCGAAGCAGCCCAGATCGCACGGTTGACCGATCTTGCGGAACAGGCCGATCTGGACCCTGAATTCGCCAAGAAATTCCTGAACTTCATCATTCAGGAAGTGATTCAACATCACAAACAACACCAATCGTAGGGCGGGGTTCACCCCGCCACCCCCTGACATTTTTAAAGGAGAACTCAAATGTCTATGAAAATCCGGCTCGCCCGTGGCGGCTCCAAGAAACGCCCTTACTACGCGATTGTCGCTGCTGACAGCCGCATGCCACGCGATGGCCGTTTCATCGAAAAACTGGGCACCTATGCGCCAATGCTGCCAAAAGACAGCGAAGACCGCGTGCGCATGGATATGGACCGTATCCAGCACTGGCTGGGCCAAGGCGCACAGCCAACAGACCGCGTTGCACGTATGCTCGAAACTGCTGGCGTGCTGCCGAAAAAAGACCGTGCCAACCTGAAAAAAGGCACACCCGGCAAAGCCGCAACCAAGCGCGCCGAAGAAAAAGCTGCCAAAGCGGCTGCTGCTGAAGAAGCCGCAAACGCCCCCGCCGAGGAAGCCGCCGCAGAATAAGCGGCGGATCGTTGCCCGGGTCTTGACCCGGGCGACACCCCAACCACCAGATGTTTCGCTTGCTCCGCACCTTCATCCTTGTGATGTTCGCCTTTGTGGCGGGGATGCTCTATGAACGCAGCGGCCAGCAGGAAATTTGCGAAAACGGTGGCGGGCTCTGGATATCCAACATCTGTCTCGCAGCGGAGATGATCAATGAATGACCGCGTTATCGTCGGCATGATCGGCGGCTCTTTCGGGGTCAAGGGCGAGGTGCGGCTGAAATCCTTCTGCGCTGACCCGATGGCCATCGCCGATTACACACCTCTTTATACCGAAAACGGCGACAGCATCACGCAGGTCGTGCTGACCGGCCAGCTCAAGGGCGGCTTCACCGCCCGTCTGTCCGGTGTTGTCACGAAAGAAGACGCAGACGCCCTGCGCAACATCGCCCTTTACGCCGAACGCGCTACGATGCCGTCGTTGCCGGATGATGAATATTATTACGCCGATCTGATCGGGATGACAGTGCTGGACACTGGCGGCACCAAATTGGGTCAGGTTAAATCGGTCGTCGATCATGGCGCTGGTGCGATCCTCGAACTGCACGTGCCGGGGCAAGCCGAAACCGTGCTTTTGCCCTTTACCCAAGCCGCCGTGCCGACCGTTGATCTGGCCGCAGGCCGCATAATCGCTGACCCGCCTGCCGGGTTGTTTCCCGACAATGACGGATAAACCCCATCGCGCCATTGGCCGCAAATCGATCAGCGCGACCCTGAAACCGCGTGAATTGATGACCGATACGCCAACGCTGGCGGGCGCATGGATGGCGCAGATCATCACCCTGTTCCCGCAATCCTTTCCGGGCGTGCTTGGCGAAAGCCTGACCGGCCGCGCGCTGCAAGACGGGCTGTGGCAGTTGCAAACCTATGACTTGCGCGCACATGGCATCGGCAAACACCGCAATGTCGATGACACACCTGCGGGCGGCGGTGCGGGCATGGTCCTGCGCCCCGATGTGCTGGAATCCGCGATACTTGAGGCCCGCAACAGCGCCAGAGGCATCATGCCACTGGTCTATCTGTCGCCGCGCGGTCGCCGGTTTGACCAATCCATGGCGCGCAACTGGGCGCGGATGGACGGTGTCACCCTGCTTTGCGGCCGCTTTGAAGGCGTCGATGAACGGGTGATCCAGCATTTCGGCATCACCGAGGTGTCTTTGGGCGATTTCGTCCTGACCGGTGGTGAAATCGCCGCGCAAGCGATGATTGACGCCACCGTTCGCCTGCTGCCCGGCGTGCTGGGCAATGCTGAAAGTGCGGTCGAGGAAAGCCATGCCAACGGGCTGCTCGAACATCCGCAATACACCAAACCCGCCCTATGGCAGGGCCAATCCATCCCTGATGTGCTGATGTCCGGCAACCATGCCAAAATCGCCGCATGGCGCCGCGCGATGTCCGAACGGATCACGCAGGATCGCAGGCCCGATCTTTGGGCAGCTTATCAAGACAAGTCTTGATCGCAACAGCACTTGCGCCTATACGCCACTCAGCTTGGGTCGGGTACACTGATTCCGGGCAAAGGGTTTATGGAACCACTGGATCATGTGGGGCACTTACGTTGGTGCCGATCGCACCAGGCAGGCCGGACAACCTGCATAAAACGATGACGCAATCTCTGACGGGCGGTGCGCCGGACCCGGAAAACGATCAGAGCTATTCGTTGTGGCAACAACATTGCGGACCACCGCAAGCATCATAAGGAGCGTTTCAGATGAACCTGATCGCACAGATCGAAGCGGAGCAAATCGCTGCGCTGGGGAAAACTATCCCCGATTTCAAAGCGGGTGACACCATCCGCGTCGGTTACAAAGTGACCGAAGGCACACGTACCCGTGTGCAGAATTACGAAGGCGTCTGCATCGCCCGCAAGAACGGGTCAGGCATCGCCGGTTCGTTCACCGTGCGCAAGATTTCCTTTGGCGAAGGCGTGGAACGTGTGTTCCCGCTGCATTCCACCAACATCGACAGCATCGAAGTTGTCCGTCGTGGCCGTGTGCGCCGCGCGAAACTGTATTACCTGCGCGCCCGTCGCGGTAAATCCGCACGTATCGCAGAGGACACAAACTATTCCGCCCCCAAGGGCGCCAAAGCATAAGGACCCGCGTTATGAAGCAAGGTATTCACCCCGATTATCACATCATCGACGTGAAATTCACCGATGGCACCGTGGTCCAGATGAAATCCACCTGGGGCAAGGAAGGCGATCAGATGTCGCTTGAAATCGACCCTTCCGTGCACCCCGCATGGACCGGTGGCGGCACCCGCCTGATGGACGCCGGCGGCCGCGTGTCCAAGTTCAAGAACAAATACGCCGGTCTGGGTTTCTGATCCGTCACATTCCCGACGACAATCAAAGGCCACATGCAACAGCATGTGGCCTTTTTCTTTGTGCGGGGCAGTAAGTCTTAATTCATACTTTGGGTTTATCACCACGGAACATCCCTAAACAGGAGCGGACCGTGCAACACCTGACCAACTTTTCCCTCAAGCTGCGGCTTGCGATTGCCATGATTGCCATGCTCATTACGGTATGTGCGGTGCTCGTTACCCTTTCGGCACGCCAGACGATGGATGCGATGCTGGATGACGTTCAAAACCGGCAAGATACATCGCTGCGGGTCATCGCATCGGTGTTCCAGTCTGCCTATGACGACCTGACCGTGACCTATGGAACCAACGGGCAGATCAGCCGCGCCGCATGGACGAACCTGCCAGATTTTGACAATCACACCCTGATCGATCAGGTGGGGCGGGTTTCCGGTGAAGTTGCGACTGTTTTTGTGTGGGACGTCGCCGAAAATGACTATCGACGGATGACGACCAACATCGTCAAACCTGACGGGGATCGTGCTGTTGGCACCTATCTTGGCCGCGATAACCCGGTCTACGTCGCGATCCGGCAAGGTCAGACCTATCGGGGCGAAGCTGTCATTCTTGGCAAACCCTACCTGACCGCCTACCTGCCGGTCTATGACAACGCAAACGATGTCATCGGCATTCTGTTTGTCGGGGTGGAACGGACGGTCGTCGATATTGCCATCCGCGACAGATTGCTGACCATGCTGATCGCTTCGACGGTTGTGATTGGCGTAGGTGCTTTGACAATCATCGTTTTGTCGGTCCGTCTGACACGACCAATTTCAGACATTTCCAGCGCAATTGCACAGATCGCAGACGGAAATCTGGCCGCTGATGTACCCCATACCACCAAAAAAGACGAAATCGGCGAAATCGCCGCACGAATTGCGCGATTCAAGGTTGATCTGCAACGCAATCGTGACCTTGAACAGGCGGCGGCCAAAACGCATGCCGAACAGACAAAGGTGATGGGTTTGCTGCGCACCGGCATTGCGCGGCTGGCGGAAGGGGACTTGATCTATAAAATTACGTCTGATCCATCCGACCCCTTTCCCCCTGCATATGACGCCTTGCGCGAAGACTTTAACGCCCTGGTCGACAGCTTGTCAGAAACGCTGACGGACATCGCGCAAATCGCGGGCGAGGTGACAATCGCAACCCAAGGAATCGCATCAATGTCCGACACGCTTGCCCGCAGGGTCGAATCGCAGGCGGCGACACTGGCGGAATCTTCATCAACGCTGCGCAACCTAAGCGAAACAGGCAAGGTCATCGCTGACAAGGCGGCCCATGCCGACGATATGGCCCAGAACAGCCTGACCCTATCCACCCAAAGCCGGCAGGTGCTGGATGATGCGACGCAGGCCATTCAGGATATCGAAGAATCATCAGGCCAGATCAATCGCATCATCACCGTGATCGAAGACATTGCATTTCAGACAAACCTACTTGCACTCAACGCCGGTGTAGAAGCGGCCCGCGCCGGCGACGCAGGCAGAGGTTTTGCCGTCGTCGCCTCTGAAGTCAGGGCCTTGTCCATGCGCGCGACGGAATCTGCCCGCGAAATTCGCACCTTGATCACGGCAAGCAGATCAAAAATCAGCGAAGGCACGATCCTTGTGCAAAACACCGGAACTGCCTTAGGTCAGGTGCTGGCGCAGGTCGAACAAATGGGAACGATCATTCAGGACATTGCAATATCCATCAAAGGTCAGGCCGCTGGCCAGTCCGAGATCAGCGCAGGGGTCCAGCAATTGGATCACATGACCCAAGAAAATGCCGCTTTGGGTGAAGAGGCGAACGCCGCAAGCGTTACGCTCAAGACCGAAGCCTTGCGCCTTTCAGAAACCCTGCAACAATTCCGAACCCACGAAAACACCCGTCGTCCCGCAAGCTATGCAGCCTGACGAGCAAGGTATCGCACAGCAGGCCATTTTTACGCGACAAGGTGACAGATCAAAAAAGCCCCGGCGTTTCCACCGGGGCCTTTTTATTTTTTACGCTGCCGACCGGCTGCGGGACCGGCCACCGCCGCCACCTGCACCGGGTCTGCGGCCGCCTTGCGGCTTGCCTGCACCACCAGCCGGTTTGCCACCTGCACGTGGTGCTGCAGAACGGTTGCCACCGCCGCCGCCACCGCCAGCCCCGCGGCGACCACCGCCGCCACCGCCACCATTAGGGCGCTTTTTCTGACCGGGCATGATTTCCCATGGACGGCCCGATGCGACAGGAATGGTTTCCTTCATCGCTTTTTCGATATCCTGCAGCTCGATCATCTCATCGGGTGCAACCAAGGCGATAGCCGCCCCATCAGCGCCCGCACGGGCTGTCCGACCGATCCGGTGAACATAGTTTTCCGCCACATTGGGCAGGTCGTAGTTATAGACGTGGCGCACGCCGGGGATGTCGATGCCGCGGGCAGCAACGTCAGTGGCGACCAGCACGCGGACTTTACCGGCCTTGAACGCCTCGATCGCGCGTTCGCGCTGACCTTGGGATTTGTTTCCGTGGATGGATGCGGCTGCAAACCCCTTGGCCTCCAAGGTTTTATATAGCTTTTCACAGCCATGTTTGGTGCGGCCAAACACCAGCGCCAGTTCGTCCCGGTGCTTGTCCAACAGATCGACCAGCAGATCGGTTTTCGCGGCCTGAGCCACGAAATGCACCGATTGTGCGATCTTCTTGACGGCCTGCCCCGGAGGGTTGACCTGCACGCGCACGGCGTCGGTCAGATAGGCGTCAGCCAGTTCCGACATCAGTTTCGGCATGGTGGCCGAGAACATCATCGTCTGACGTTCTTTCGCCAGCAAAGGTGCGATCCGGCGCAGGGCATGGATGAATCCCATGTCCAGCATCTGGTCGGCCTCGTCCAGAACCAGATAAATCGTCTCGTCCAGACGCACGGCACGGCGGTCCAGAAGGTCGATCAACCGGCCCGGTGTCGCCACCAGCAGGTCCACACCACCCGCCAGACGCTTGGTCTGCGCGGTGATCCCTGCCCCGCCGACCACAAGCGCCACTTTCAGATGGCTGCCTTTGGTATAGGCGGTCAGGTTGTCGGCGATCTGTTTGGCCAGTTCGCGTGTCGGTGCCAGCACCAGACCGCGCACGGCCTTGGGGTTGGGTTTTACACCCGCCTTCATCAGCGCGTGAATCATTGGCAGCCCGAAGGCCGCAGTTTTCCCGGTGCCGGTCTGGGCAAGGCCCATCACGTCACGGCCATTCATTGCATGCGGGATTGCCTGCGTCTGAATGGGTGTCGGGTCGGTGATGCCTTGTTCCTTGAGAACGGCAATCAGTCGGGGCGCGAGGCCCAGCATGTCAAAATCCATCTAGGATATCCTGTCTTTCAGCGGACCTGAGGCCCGCGCATATGGGTTTGACCCATGGGCGTATCCCAAAGGTCGTAGCAAGGTTGCGCCATATGCTGACTGCCTGAACCGCATTGTCCGGGCGCCGATGTGGCGCGGGACCCCTGCGTGATCTGGGAACCTGAAAATAAACCGATGCCTTGCAACAGACCAATCATGGTCCTGCTCTGCTCACGCGGCAGCTTGCATCTGTTGGGGGCTAGATGGTCTGTCGCGCGACCGATGTCAAGCCTTACCCAGCGCACTGGCAAAAACCACACAATGCCAAAACCATGATGTCACGCGATGCTGCGGATTTACTTGGCTTTGACACATCATGTAGTAATGACCGGATAACTAGTCGAAGGGATGTCAGCGTGGCGCATATTATCGTTGTGGGGAACGAAAAAGGTGGCGCCGGTAAATCCACCGTGTCGATGCATGTGGCCACAGCGCTGGCGCGCATGGGCCACAAGGTGGGTGTCCTTGATCTGGATTTGCGGCAGAAAACGCTGGCGCGTTATCTGTCCAACAGGGCTGAATATCTGGCGAAATCCGGGCTTGATCTGCCCTCGCCCAGCTATCACGACCTGCCAGAGGTCGATCAGGACAGCCTGAAACCAGGCGAAAATGCCTTTGACCGGCGGCTGTCGCTGGCTGTGGCGCGGTTGGAACCTGACAGTGACTTCATCCTGATCGATTGCCCCGGTTCGCACACAAGGCTAAGTCAGGTTGCCCATTCGCTGGCCGATACGCTGATTACCCCGTTGAACGACAGTTTTGTAGATTTCGACCTGCTGGCCCATGTCGACAGCGAAGGCGAAGAAATCACCAGCCCCTCGGTCTATTCAGAGATGGTCTGGAACGCCCGCCAATTGCGTGCACAGGCGGGATTGAAACCGATTGACTGGGTCGTGGTCCGCAACCGGATGGGTGCGCAAGCGATGGTCAACAAAGAGAAAATGCAGCGTGTGATCGAAAAGCTGGCGCGCCGGATCGGGTTCCGCACCGCACCCGGTTTCAACGAACGCGTGATTTTTCGGGAATTGTTTCCTCGTGGGCTAACTTTGCTTGATCTGCGCGATACGGGGGTGAAGGGGCTGAACATTTCCAATGTCGCTGCACGGCAGGAATTGCGCGATCTGATCAAGGCGCTGGATTTGCCGGGGGTGAAGTTAAACTTCTGACATCCGCCTGCGCACCATGTAAGACCGCCCCAAACCTAAAACGTGAAGGAGCATTCTGTGCCAGGATTGTCATTACCCAACCGCTATACGCCCCTGATCCTTGCCGGCAGTTTCGCAGGGGTCAGCGCAGCGTTGGCATTGTGGTATCCGGGGTTCTGGATCGCCTTTGTCATCTTGGCAGCGTTGACCCTGCTGGGCTTTTACGACCTGCGCCAACAGCGCCATTCCATTCTGCGCAACTATCCGATCATGGGCCATCTGCGGTTCCTGTTTGAAGGGATCAGACCTGAAATCCGGCAGTATCTGATCGAAAGTGATCAGGATGAACAACCTTTCAGCCGCGAACAGCGGTCTTTGGTGTATCAACGCGCCAAAGGCGCGGAAGACAAACGCCCTTTCGGGACGCAGGAAAAGGTATACGAGGCGGGTTATTCATGGCTGACCCATTCGGTCCAGCCGGTGCATTTCACCAACACCGATTTTCGCGTCAGGATCGGCAATCAGGCGTGCAAACAGCCCTACGATGCATCGCTTTACAACATTTCCGCGATGAGCTTTGGGGCGCTGTCAGCCAATGCGATCCTTGCGCTGAACACCGGTGCCAAGATGGGCAATTTTGCCCATGACACCGGCGAAGGCGGGATCAGTCGCTATCACCGGCAGGCGGGCGGCGATCTGATTTATGAAATCGGGTCGGGCTATTTCGGTTGCCGCGACGATGACGGCCGGTTCAGCCCTGACAAATTCGCCGAACAAGCCGCCGACGCGCAGGTCAAGATGATCGAGCTGAAGCTGAGCCAAGGCGCCAAGCCCGGCCATGGCGGAATGCTCCCCGCGTCGAAAATCACGCCCGAGATTGCCGAGGCGCGCGGCATCCCCATGGGGCAGGATTGTGTATCCCCCGCCGCACATCCCGAATTTTCCAATCCGGTCGAGATGATGGAATTCATCGGTCGCCTGCGCGATCTGTCGGGGGGCAAGCCTGTCGGGTTCAAGCTGTGCATCGGGCACCGGCGCGAATTCATGTGTATCGTCAAGGCGATGCTGCACACAGGCATTGTTCCTGATTTCATCGTTGTTGATGGCAGCGAAGGTGGCACCGGTGCCGCGCCTTTGGAATTTGCCAATCATGTCGGCATGCCCTTGGTCGAGGGGCTGACCTTTGTCCACAACACGCTGCGTGGTGCGGGCCTGCGCGAACAGGTCAAGATCGGCGCGGCAGGCAAGATCGTCAGTGCCTTTGATATCGCCCGCGCGCTGTCGATCGGGGCGGATTGGTGCAATTCGGCGCGCGGCTATATGTTTGCCGTGGGCTGCATTCAGGCGCAGGCCTGCCATACCAACCACTGCCCTGTCGGTGTCGCAACCCAAGACCCTTTGCGCCAACGCGCGCTGGATGTCGGCGACAAGTCAAAACGGGTGGCGCGATTCCACGACAATACGCTGAAAGCTTTGGGCGAAATGGCGGGGGCTGCGGGCCTGACTGACCCGACCAATTTCGAGCCCTATCATTTCATGACACGGCGTGGCGACGGTCAGATGACCGAAGCGAACGACGTCTACACCTATCTGCGCAAAGGGTTCCTGCTGGACGACGGCGACGACAACCCGATCTACCGCGAACGCTGGGCGCGGGCGAACGCGCACAGCTTTGTCCCACCAGAAGGGCGCTAGTCGCGCCCTTTTTCCTGCCCCGGTAACGTCTTGCCGGTCACACGCACCAACATGCTGATGCGCGGGATGATACCGGTTTCAGACCGGGATCTGGTGCGCAGCACCGGCGTGTTTTCCGACGCACCAGCCCGGCTTTCGCGCAGCACGATGTAAAGACCGCTTGCGATGATGATACCGGCACCAATTGCCGTATTCATGTCGATCAATTCGCCAAAGAACAGAAACCCGAAGATCGTGGCCCAGATGATCTGGCTGTATTGCATCGGCGCGATGATCGCGGCCTCGCCCGCCTGATAGGCGGAAATAATCATCCGGCTTGCGATCCATGCAAAGACAGCGATGATCCCCATCATGCCCAGATGTTCGATAGGCATCGGTTCATAGATGAACGGCAATGCCGCCGCCATGACCACAAAGTTCAGCGCCATCGGGTAAAGCAGCATGACGACGGGCCGTTCCTCTGACCCGATCTTGCGCACGATGATCGACGCAATCGACCCACCGACCGCCGCCAGCAGCGCCGCCAGATGCCCGATGGACAGTTCCGCCGATCCCGGTCGCAACACGACCAGCACGCCGATCAACCCCACGACCACTGCCGCCCAGCGCCGGATGCGGACCTTTTCGCCCAAAACCGGAATAGCCAGCACCGTTATCAGCAAGGGGGACGCGAACAGGATCGTATAGACCTGCGCCAAAGGCAGGACCGAAAACGCATAAAACGCCGTAAATCCTGTGATCACCGTCGCCACAGCGCGTGTCAGCATCCACCAAGGATGGATCGGCACCAAAGTCCCCGGCTTGCTGTCGCGCATTAACGTGAAGGTCGCCAAAGGAAAGCTAAGCAAGACCGAGAAGAACACGATCTGCACCGGCGAGTATATCCCGCCAAGGATTTTCACCACGACGTCATGCGTGGCAAAAACGCCAAAAGCGGCCAAAGCGATCAGCGCACCTTTGGCGTTCGGTGTCATATTACAGGCTTTCGTCAAGCGCAGACAGGATCACATCGCCCATCTGCGTGGTGGACAATGGCGTGCCACCTTCCGGCCCCATCAGATCAGCCGTGCGCGCGCCGTCAGCCAGCACTTTTTCAATTGCAGCTTCCAGACGGTCAGCCTCTGCCCCTTGGTCAAAGGAATAGCGCAGCGCCATAGCGAACGACAGGATACAGGCAATCGGGTTCGCCTTGCCCTGACCGGTGATATCGGGGGCCGAACCGTGCACCGGTTCATACATCGCCTTAGGCCGGCCATTCGCCATCGGCAGGCCAAGCGACGCGGACGGCAACATGCCCAAAGACCCTGTCAACATCGCGGCACAATCGGACAGGATATCGCCGAACAGGTTGTCGGTATAAATCACGTCAAACTGCTTGGGCGCACGGACCAGCTGCATGGCGCCATTGTCGGCGTACATGTGGGACAGTTCAACCTCGGGGTAATCGCGATGCACCTCGGTCACGACATCGCGCCACAGGATGCCGCTTTCCATCACATTGGCTTTTTCCATGGAACACAGCTTTTTGCCGCGCTTCATTGCCAGATCAAAGGCTGCGCGCGCGCCGCGTTCGATTTCTGCCTCGGTATAGCGCTGGGTGTTGATGCCCACGCGCAGATTGTCTTCCATATGGATGCCGCGGGGTTCGCCAAAATACACGCCCGACGTCAGTTCGCGCACGATCATGATATCCAGACCAGCCACGATATCGCGCTTGAGCGACGAAAAATCCGCCAGCGCGTCAAAGCATTGCGCAGGACGCAGATTGGCGAACAGATCCATTTCCTTGCGCAGACGCAGCAGACCGCGTTCAGGTTTGACGCTGAAATCCAGATCGTCGTATTTCGGCCCACCAACGGCACCCAGCAATACGGCATCGACCGATTGCGCCTTGGCCATCGTATCGTCATGCAATGGCACGCCGTGTTTGTCATAGGCGGCACCACCCACCAGATCTTCGGACACATCAAAGGTCAGGTCGCGCTTGGCACCGAACCAGTCGATGATGCGCTTGACCTCGTTCATGACCTCGGGGCCGATGCCGTCACCGGCGAGGATCAGAAGGGATGGGTTGGCCATGGTGTAATCCTTGCAAATATATGTTGCCTTGGCGTAACGCGACGCGCGCAAAGGTTCAAGATACCAGAGGCCGCAAGCCTGCCGCCAAAAGATCCCAGACACGCCTGATCCGCGGTGTCTGGCGCATCGCCTCGTGCGCGGTCAGCCAGACGGGCAGCACGGGCAGCGGCATACCGATGTCGATTTCACTGACCAGCGGATCATCCCGCCCGACACCCGCCTGCGCAAAACCAATTCCGCAGCCCGCGCGCACCAATTCCCAATAGGCGATATTGTCGTCGCAACGGGTTTTGAAAAAGTCGCGATCCACAGTGATTCCCGCTGCGCGAAAGCCCTCGATAATCTCTGGGTTGGCGTCGAAACCGACGAAATCGTGCTGCAACAGGTCAGCGCCGGATTGCGGGGTACCACGATCGGCCAGATAGGATTTCGCAGCAAAAACCGCCAGTTCGATATCACCGATATGCTGGGTCACCAGATCAAGCTGGGTCGGGCGATACATGCGCACCGCGATATCGGCTTCGCGGTACAAAAGGTTGCGGCTGTCATCACTAGGCACCAATTCAATCGCGATCTGCGGTTCAAGTTTGCGGATGCCTGCGATGATCGGCGGCAAATGCAGGGCAGATGTCGACACGCTGGCGGTGATCCGCACGGTCCCCGCAAGGCTTGCCTGCCGCCCTGCCGCTGTCAGCGCGATCCGTTGCACGGCATCACGCATCACACTGGCGGGCTGCACAAGCGCGGCACCGATATCAGTCAGCGCAAGGCCCCGCGGCTGGCGGTGAAACAATTCCGCCCCCAATTGCTGTTCGATCTGTTTGATCTGGCGCCCAAGCGTTGGCTGGCTGGTCCCTAACAGGCGTGCCGCCGCCGACAGGCTGCCTGTTTCCGCGACAGCCAGAAAGGCCTGCACAAGGGACCAGTCGAGGGATGGCAGCTTATTCATTCAAAAATGAATACATGATATCCGCATTCTGGCAATATCTTGATTTTTCTGAATGGGCGAGGATGACGCTATCACCAGCAGGAGTTTACGATGCCCCAGACAGTCCTGATCCTTGGCCCATCCGGCAAGATCGGCAGCCACACCGCAGAGGCGTTCTGGAACGCGGGCTGGACGGTACGCCTTTTCAACCGTGCGACGGATGACATGACACAGGCCGCCATGGGCTGTGATGTGATCGTCAACGGGCTGAACCCGCCCGCCTATTATAAATGGGAGGTGACAATTCCCGCCATCACCGCGCAGGTCGTCGCCGCAGCCAAGGCTAGCGGTGCGACCGTCATCATCCCCGGCAACATTTACAATTACGGCAATCAACCCGGCGTGCTGGATGAAGAAACGCCGCATCTGGCGACCACCCGCAAAGGCCGCGTGCGGATTGCGATGGAACAAACCTATCGCGATGCAGGCGTGCAGACGATCGTGCTGCGCGCAGGCAATTTCATCGACCCCCACGGCAATGGCGATATCATGCAGATGTTCATTCTGCGCGACATCGCAAAAGGCAGGATCACCTATAGCGACAGCCCCGATATCATGCAGACCTATTGCTATGTGCCTGACTGGGCACGCGCCGCGGTAATGCTGGCCGATAAGCGCGCAGATCTGGCACCATTCGAAGATGTTCCCTTTCCCGGCCACGCCTTTACCGTCCGGGATCTGGCTGCACATTATCAGGCGCAGGGCAGACAGGTCAGGCTGACGGCTTTTCCATGGTGGCTGATCACACTGCTTGCGCCCTTGTGGCCAATGGCGCGCGAATTGCGGGAAATGCGCTATCTTTTCGCCATGTCGCACCAGATCAGCGGCGAAAAAGTTGCAAAATTGCTACCCGACTTCAGGCCCACCGATCTGGAAAAGGTGATGGACAGCACGCTAGCGGCGGATATCCACCCAGACAAGGTGGTGAACACCCGCCGCCAGACCGCCCTCGCCCCATGATGCGACGGCGGCATCTGTCACCTGCCAGTTTCGCGACGGCAGAACATAGCTGACCCGTAACATACCAATCCCGCGGTCGGTCCAGTCGGCGGTAGGTTGGCCAGGCAGCGG
>Ga0207421_10004355_pt1 | contig 16312 bp, 12 predicted proteins | sample SodLakKL_010_SED_4_FD_187542 | JGI IMG/M metagenome (GOLD analysis project Ga0207421, IMG submission 187542) | Alkaline sediment microbial communities from Lake Tanatar, Kulunda Steppe, Russia - 8KL_010_SED (SPAdes) (version 2) | ecosystem: Environmental > Aquatic > Non-marine Saline and... | reverse complement strand
AGGAGGTCATAGCCGTGGTTTTTCTTGATGAGTTCCGCGGTGTTGTTGATGACCGTGAGATTTCTCAAGCCCAAAAAATCAAATTTGATGAGCCCGGCCTTTTCCACATATTTCATGGCGTACTGAGTCACCACTTCATCGTCCTGCCCCCTGTAAAGGGGCACGTAGTCCACAATGGGCCTGTCGGACATGACCACCCCCGCTGCGTGGGTGGATGCGTGACGGGTCAGCCCCTCCAGAGCGAAGGCGACCTCAAAGAGTTCCCGGATCTGGGGATCATCCCGCTGCAGTTCTCCAAGGCGCGGCTCCGCTTCAAAGGCTTTTTTCAGGGTGATGCCGAGGGCCGGTGGAATGAGTTTGGCAATTTTGTCCACTTCATTGTAGGGCATGGCCAGGGCGCGCCCCACGTCCCTGATAACGGCCCGCGCCTGCATGGTGCCGAAAGTGGTGATTTGAGCCACCCGGTCTTTTCCGTATTTGTCCGCAACGTACTGCAACACCTTGTCGCGTCCGCGAATGCAGAAATCCACATCGATATCGGGCATGCTGACACGTTCAAGGTTGAGAAAACGTTCGAAAATGAGACCATGTTCGATGGGGTCGAGATCCGTGATGTTCATGACATAAGCCACGAGACTTCCCGCCGCGGAGCCTCGTCCGGGCCCCACGGGAACCCCGTTGTTTTTGGCATAGTTGATGAAATCGGAAACAATGAGGAAGTAAGCGGGGAACCCCATCTGCTTGATGACGTCCATTTCGTGGCGAAGGCGTTTTTGATAGTCGGTCTCCTGCTCCCTGGAAAAATCAGGACGCCTTTTTCTGATTTGCTTCAGCCTCCTGTGGAAGCCTTCCCACACTTCCTTTTCAAAGCGGTCCTCAATGGTTTCATTTTCTTCGAGAGGAAACACAGGAAAGTGGTATTTGTCCAGCTCCAACTCCACATTGCAACGCTCAGCAATGACCAGTGAATTATCGAGAGCCTCCTGAATGTGCGCAAATTCCTGCCCCATTTCTTCAGGGCTCTTGAAATAGAGCTGATCCGTTTGAAACTTCATGCGCTTTTCGTCCATGACCGTTTTGCCCGTCTGGATGCAAAGCAAGATTTCATGGGCCCTCGAATCGCTCTTTTTCAGGTAGTGACAGTCGTTGGTGGCCACAAGGGGCATTCCGAGTTCCCGGCCGAGTTCGATGAGCCTTTCATTGACCAGTGCCTGTTCCGGCATTCCATTGGCCTGAATTTCCAGGAAAAAATTGCCCTCCCCCAATATCCGCTCGTATTCCTGAGCCACAGCGCGAGCCTGGTCCCACTGGTTCACGAGAAGCCTGGAAGCCACTTCCCCCTTGAGGCAGGCAGACAGCCCGATGAGCCCTTCAGCATGGCTCCCGAGAATCTGCTTGTCGATCCGGGGCTTGTAGTAAAACCCCTCGAGATAGCCTGCTGTGACCAGCCTCATCAGGTTCCGGTACCCCACTTCGTTCCGGGCCAGGAGCACAAGGTGATGATTGCGGTCTTCCCCGTTCTGGCCACTCCCGTTACCCCTGGTGGATTTGTCCCTGCGGCTTCCGGGTGCCACATACACTTCACAGCCAAGGATGGGTTTGACCCCCGCCTTTTTTGCCAGTTCATAGAATTCCAGAGCCCCAAACATGCTTCCGTGATCGGTCATGCACACGGCGGGCATATTGAGGCTTCGGGCCGTGTTCACCAGATCCTGCACACGAATGGCTCCATCCAGAAGGCTGTATTGAGTGTGAACATGCAGGTGTACGAAGGAACCCATAAAAACTCCTGTGGCCGGTCACAGTGACCGGAAGCTGAAAAAGCTTTCCCATTTGGTTGCAAAGGGAATGAACCCGCCTTCAAAGTAAAATGCTTGCCGTGCGACCGCTTTTCAACAGTTATTTTTCCGGCTTTTTTCATTTGCCCTCAAAGCCCATGAATGTTAAGGACAGTGCATGAAATTTCCTTTGCCCTCACAATCAGGGAGTGGAAAGCTTCATCGCAGATTGACGACTTTTTTTCAAGAATATTACAGTCCCGCATGGAACGGGCCAATTCATTTTAACTTGACTCCACAAAAACATTTCGCTTATTATTGGCGGTGCGTCGGGCGACAGGGCGGGTGTAGCTCAGTCGGTAGAGCACAAGCTTCCCAAGCTTGGGGTCGCGGGTTCGATTCCCGTTGCCCGCTCCAGCCTTGCTGCCGTATCCTTCTGTGAAGAAGGCTTCCCTTCTTGAGGTGGCTCCTGTGGCTTTCCGAAATTATCGGAGAGCTGGAAAAAGCTTACTTCGATTAGTGGATGACAAGATTTTTTGGATGATCGATGTCCATAAAAAGTCCTGCCCGCCAGGACTTTAAAATTATTGTCAGGTCTGCTAATGGAAGTGGGTATTTTTTACCCACTTTTTTTGTTTCCATTTGCAGGCCTGAAGGGTGGAAAAACGTTTTTTATGCAAGAGTCACATGAAAAAAAAGCGGATCACATCATCGCCCGCATTTGGACTCTCACGGAACCCGTGCTGCGATCCGAGGGAATGGAACTCATTGAAGTGGAGTTTCGAAGAGAGTCTCACGGATGGGTCCTGCGCCTCTACATTGACCGCGAAGAGGGAGTGTCCGTTGACGACTGCGCTCAGGTCAGTCGCACTCTGAGCGACCTTTTGGATGTGGCGGATCCCATAGAATACCCCTACCATTTGGAGGTGTCTTCTCCAGGGCTCAACCGTCCCTTGCGGAAGCGGGAGCACTTTGCCAGGTTTGTGGGCAGCACGGTTGAGGTCAAGACCCTGTCCCCTGTTATGGAAAGACGCAATTTCAAGGGAATCCTCGAAAAGGTCGATACCCATGTCATTCATGTCAATTGCGACTCCATGACCTACGAAATTCCTCTCGAAAACCTTGACAGAGCCAGGCTTAAATATTTTCAATCCCGGTCCAGGGGGAAATCCTGAAAAAAATGAGCGCAATTGCACACAATGCTCAAAGCAATCGACGAGACCATGTCTCATGCGAGGAGATAAAAAATCATGGCCAGTGAGCTCAAGCGGTTGATCGATCAAGTGAGTCGGGAAAAAGGCATCGACCGCCAGACTTTGATCCATACGCTGGAAGAGGCCATCAAGTCTGCCATAAAAAAGAGATACGGAACCCGGTTCGATCTGGACGTCACTTTCAACGAGGAGTTCGGTGAAATAGAAGCCTTTCAGTTCAAGGAAGTGGTCGAGGAAGTGACGGATCCGGAAAAGCAGCTTTCTTTTCAGGAGGCGAGGCACCTGGATCCGGAGATCGAAGTGGGGGACGAATTGGGCATTCGCATGGACACAGATACCCTGGGGCGCATCGCCGCTCAGTCTGCCAAGCAGGTCATCATTCAGAAGATGAAGGATGCCGAGAGAGAAGTCGTCTTCGACGAGTACAAAAACCGCAAGGGTGAAATCGTCAACGGCATTGTGCAAAGGGTCCTCAAGCATGCCATCGTTGTCAACCTGGGCCCATCGGAAGCCATGTTGCCCATCAAGGAACAGATTCCCAGGGAGGTCTACCGGCAGGGAGACCGCATACGAGCCTACGTTCTCGACGTGAAGAAAATCAGCAAGGGCCCGCAGATCATATTGAGCCGGACGCACCCGCATTTTCTCATTCAGCTCTTTCAGGGAGAAGTGCCCGAAATGGCTGAGGGAATCGTCAGCATCATTGCAGCAACACGGGAACCCGGCTCCAGAGCGAAAATCGCGGTGGTGTCCAAAAGTTCCGATGTGGATCCTGTGGGCGCATGCGTGGGAATGAAGGGAGCGCGTGTTCAGAATGTGGTGCAGGAACTCCATGGTGAAAAGATCGACATCGTGCCCTGGAACATGGATCCTGCCAAATTCGTTGTCAACGCACTGGCACCCGCAATCATCTCCAAGGTGATCATTGACCAGGCCAATCGAAGCATGGAGGTCGTCGTTCCCGATGATCAGCTGTCTCTTGCCATTGGCAAGCGAGGCCAGAACGTGCGACTCGCCTCAAAGCTCACAAACTGGCGGATCGATGTGAGCAGTGAGAGCAAGTACAACCGGAAAAAGCAGGCGGGGTATCAGGATTTTCTTCGCATAACCGGTCTCGAGGAAGAACTGGCGGATCGCCTTTACGAAAATGGGATCACCTCCCTGGAAGAATTCAACGAAGCCAGCTTTTCAGAGCTTTCAGACATCACTCACCTGCCTGAGGAGACCTTGCAAGCCATGAAACAAGAGGTGCTCGATCTCCTTCACAAAGAGCCAGTGGGCGATACGGGGATGCTTCAGGAAAGTGCGGGCCGGCAGATCCCCCAGGAAGTCGCCGGTGAGAACCCGGACGACAAGCAGGTGGTCGACATAGACCCCCATACGGGGGAAACCATAAATAGGACCGAAGAAGGGTAAGCATGGATGGGAAAGGCCACGTACCCATCAGATCCTGCCTGGTGTGTGGTGTCAAAAGCCCCAAGTATCAGCTTCGACGACTGGCTCTCGACGGCCCCGAACCTCTGATCGTTGCGGATGGTCGACAGCGCCTGGGCGGCAGGGGAGCGTACGTCTGCCCCGAATGCTTGCCCCGCCTGACCTTCAGCAAAAGGGTGCAAAGAGCTTTCAGGGGTAGAGCCAGAGGCCTTGCTCAGCAGCCGGGTCCATCCATTTCATGAATTGGCAGCAACCGGTCATGTGCTGCTCACATGAGGGATGTTGAGTGTCCCATTGGATTGAAATGTCCTCTCTGGATTTATGAAAACAAGCGATCAAAAGGGTTGGAAGGCTGGCAGATCCTTCAGGCAGAGTTGTCCATGCGCGGACAAACCATTCGGTGGCCTTGAAGAAATTGCCTTGAAAGGTCTTTCATCATCCAAACAGGACGCAACGCCAGACGGGCTAAGGCCAAAGAATACAGAAATTACTATAGCGAAAAACACACATCGCTGTACAAGGGGGAAGTTTTCATGGCGCGGATGAGGGTGCATGAACTTGCGAAAGAACTCAATATGAACAACAAGGACCTGATAGACCGGATATTGAAGCTCGGTATCCAGGTTAAAAATCACATGAGCACTCTCACCGAATCCACGGTGGAGAAGATTCGGGACCAGTTTTCCGAGGCCAAAGGGCAGACCGTTGAACAAAGAAGGGTCGGCCGGGTCGTTGTTCGACGACGGAAAAAAGGTGCCCCGGAAGAAGCCACCGCAGCGGAGTCCTCACAAGAGGCCATGGAAGCTTCACCGGCCCCTGAAGTGCCTTCCGGACAGGAGGCGGCTCCGGAGCCACTTCCACAAGCGGACCAGCCCTCATCCAGGACTTTGCCCGAGGAAGAGATCGAGGAAAAGCCGGAAGCCGCCTTTCCTGCCGGGGAGGAACGGGAGGCCGAAAAGGCAGCGGAAACGACCCCTGTTCCAGCCATGGAGGAATCCCCCCAGGAACAGGAGGTGCAGCCGCAGGAAAAGGAAACACCGGCCACCCTTTCATCCCCATCAGCTCCTGCAGCGGGCGAAGCTCCGGAAGAATCCGCCGGGCACGTCTCACCGGAACACCTGCGGGAGGAACCATCCATGCCGGAAGGAAAAATACCCTTCCATGGGGAAAAAGAAGGCGCCGGGGAAGTTGCTCATGAGGGCGTGAAAGCCGAAGAGCCCGTGGAGCCCCCTTCGTCGACGGAAAAAGGCGCGCTGCAACAGGAGGACACCCTCTCTGGTGCCACTCCGGAGAGTGAAGAATCGGTTGAACCGGAAGAGGATGAAGAGGAAGACAGCAGTTCCGCTGAGAAGAAAACCAAGAAGCGCCGGCGCAAAAAGGTCAAGAAGGATGAACCGGCAAGGATCATCAAACTTCCTTCCATAATTTCCGAAGAGCCCGAGGAGGAGCCTGCGGTTTCCACCGTCGTGCCCACGCGCTTCAGAGGTGCTGAAGAGGGTGAATCCAAGGACCTTTCCCGCAAGAAAAAAATCAAGGCGGAAGAGCAGATTCGGGAAACCCCCGATCGCAAAAGGCAGAAACATCGCAAGGAAGTTTTTGAAAAGAAAGACCTTTACTCCAAAAAAGAGCTGGCAGCTCAGGCGGACAGAGGCCGCACCAAAGAGCGGGAAGCGGTCAGGGAACCCGGAAAGCCGGAAGCCACTCCCGCCGCCAAGGCTGGCAAGCGGCGCATTCGCGTGGAGGAAGCCATAACGGTGGCCAACCTTGCCAAGCAGATGGGAGTGAAAGCGGGCGATGTCATCAAGAAACTCCTTCTTCTGGGGGTGCCCGCCACCATCAATCAGGCTCTCGACTTCGAAACGGCGGCCCTCATAGCGGCAGAATTTGATTTCGAAGCTGAAAAGGCGGGTTTCGAAGAAGAAGAGATTCTGCAGACCCAGGTGGATCAGGAAGAGGATCTTCAGCTCCGTCCACCCGTCATCACGGTCATGGGACACGTCGATCACGGAAAAACATCCTTGCTGGATGCCATAAGGCACACCAACGTGATCGAGGGGGAAGCGGGGGGCATCACCCAGCACATCGGTGCCTATTATGTGAAGCTTGAAAATGGTGATGTGGTTTTCCTCGACACGCCCGGCCACGAGGCGTTCACCTCCATGCGTGCAAGGGGCGCAAAGGTGACCGACATCGTGATCCTCCTGGTGGCTGCCGATGACGGTGTGATGCCCCAGACCGTTGAAGCCATCAACCACGCCAAAGCCGCCAACGTGCCCATCATCGTGGCCATCAACAAAATCGACAAACCCACCGCCAATCTGGACCGGGTCCGGCGGCAACTGGCCGACCATGGTCTCATTTCGGAAGCATGGGGCGGATCGACCACCATGGTCGAAATATCTGCCAAGCAGAAGATGGGCATTGAAGATCTGTTGGAAATGGTCCTTCTTCAGGCGGAACTCATGGAACTCAAAGCCAACCCCAAAAAACCTGCGAGAGGACGTGTGGTGGAAGCCAAGCTCGACAAGGGACGCGGCCCCGTCGCCACCATCCTCATTCAGGAGGGGACTCTCCATTCGGGAGACATCTACGTGTGCGGGACCAATTCCGGGCGCGTGCGCAACATGTTCAACGACAGAGGCCTGCGCCTGCAAGAAGCCTACCCTTCCATGCCCGTAGAGGTTCTGGGTTTTTCCGGCGTCCCCAATGCGGGTGATCAGTTCATCGTCCTCTCTGACGAAAAGCAGGCCAAGCTGGTGGCAGAACACCGCCAAATGAAGCTGCGTGAAAAAGAGCTTGTCCGCTCCAGCAAGGTGACTCTCGAAAGCCTCTTCGATCAGATTCAGGAAGGAAAGATCAAGGATCTCAATCTCATCGTGAAGTCTGACGTTCATGGATCCCTGGAAGCCATCATGGAATCACTGGGCAAGCTGCCCACATCAGAAGTCAAGGTGAATCTGATCCACACGGGCACCGGTGCGATCACCGAAACGGATGTTCTTCTCGCCTCCGCCTCCAATGCCATTGTCATCGGATTCAATGTGAGGGCGGATGGCAAAGTCATGGAACTGGCCGAACAGGAAGACGTGGACATCAGGTTCTATGATGTCATCTACCAGCTCATCAGTGACGTTCAGGACGCCATGGTGGGCATGCTCGAGCCCGTTTACAAAGAAAAAGTCATGGGACGCATCGAAGTTCGCCAGACATTCCGTGTCCCAAAAATGGGAATGATTGCGGGGTCCTATGTTTTGGATGGACGTGTGGAGCGCGGGGCAAAAGTCAGAGTCGTTCGCGATCAGGTGGTCATCTACGATGGCAAAATATCTTCCCTGAAACGTTTCAAGGACGATGTGAAAGAGGTCAAGGCAGGTTTTGAGTGCGGCGTGGGCATCGAGAACTTCAACGATCTGAAAGTGGGAGACATCCTTGAAGTTTATGAACTGGAGGAAGTCAAGCCCACCATGCTCGCCGGCGACCAGGACAAAAAACGCGACGCCTGATCATGAGGCGTGTGCTGCCGGGCATTCACAGCAGGTCCTTTCGCGGCTTCCTTCCGGTGATCAGAGGTTTTGAAGATGAACGTGGGCATCGTGAGAGTTGCTTTGAGGCTCCATGGCAATCAGTCGCTCAAAGAAAAGCGCAAGGTGGTCAAAAGCCTCATAGAAAAAAGCCGCCACCGTTTCAACGTTTCCGTCGCTGAAGTGGCGGACCAGAATCTCCATCAGAAGGCCACCATAGGAGTGGCGGTCATCGGAAGCGACAGCCGGGTGCTCAATTCTCTGCTGGATCGCATAGTCAATTTCATGGAGTCTTTGGGACTGGCAGAAATCGTCGCTGTCGAAATGGAACTCATCCCCGTGGGCGATGGCAAACACACAGACAGTGAGGATTTTTCCCTGTCCAGGGGGAAAATCCTCTGATCCCCGCTCATTCACGAGGGAGAACCAATGGAATTCAAGCGTTCTCAGCGTGTGGCAGATCTCCTTCAAAAAGAGATTGCAGACCTTGTCATGCGCAAAGTCAAAGACCCGCGGGTCATTTCGCTCACCATCACCTCCGTTCGTGTGAGTGATGACCTGAAGTTTGCCCGGGTTTTTTATTGCCTCATGGGTGAAGCCACCCATGAGGAAAAACAAACGGCACTGGAGGGCCTGAATCAGGCCAAGGGATTCATGCGCCAGGAACTGGGCAAGAGACTGCACCTGCGTTTTGTCCCTCAGTTGAGTTTCCAATACGATGAATCTCTGGATCACGGGAATAAGATCGAGCGTCTGCTCAAAGAGCTCAAAAAAGATGAATGACATGGGACAGGACATTCTGCAAGGCATCGCTCAAATCGTTCAGGAAAAGCACCGCTTTCTTGTCACCTCCCATGTCAAACCCGATGGTGACGCCATGGGCTCCCTCATGGCCATGACCCTCATCCTTCGAAAAATGGGAAAAACCGCAACTCCCGCCCTTCAGGACATCGTTCCCGACAACTGTGCTTTTTTGCCCGGTGTGGAAGGCATTGTCCATCAACCAGCATTCACAGAGGGCTACGATGCGGCCATTTTGGTCGACTGTGCCGACTTCTCGAGGGTTGGAGAAAGCTTGGGGGAAGTTGTCAGGCACATACCCGTCATCATCAACATCGACCATCACCCGGGTGCCCCTTCCTTTGGTCATTTCAACTGGGTAGACACTTGCGCAAGCAGCACCTGCGAGATGCTTCATGCCCTCTGTGAAACACTGGGAGTGACACCCGATTCCCAAATCGCCACATCCTTGTACACGGGACTGATGACGGACACGGGATCCTTCCGTTTCACCAACACCAACCAGCGCGTGCTGGAACTGGCCGCCAGGCTGGTCAGCGCCGGCGCCGATCCCGCTCACATCGCTCAAAACATCTACGAATCCGCCCGTCCCCAAAGACTCCATCTTCTGGCACAAGTTTTGGCCACCGTCGAGTTTCATCTGAACGACCGGCTGGCCACAGCCATGGTCACCCAGGAAATGTTCAAGACCTCCCGCACCACCCCCATGGACAGTGACGGTTTCATCAACGAACTTCGATCGGTGAAATCCGTTGAAATCGCCATCATGTTCCGTGAAGGGGAAAATGGCATCACCCATGTGAGCATGCGCTCCAGCAAGAATGTGGATGTGGCCTTTCTGGCGCGCGCCCACGGAGGGGGCGGCCACCGTCAGGCGGCGGCATTTCGAACACAGGGACCCCTGCCCGAGATTCGCAGGCGAATCACTGAAAAGGCAAAGGCTTATCTGATTGAAAGTGCAAACAATCACGAGGCTGGCAAACCATGAGCTTTTTTCACGCTGCGGACTCCGTCACTTCGTCCCATTCCAAAAAACCCGTCAAAGCCAAGTCTTATGAACACAGTGGCGTTCTGCTTCTGGACAAACCCGAGGGCATCACTTCCTATGGCGTTGTGGATAAGGTGAAACGGATTTTGCATGTGAAGAAGGTTGGACATTGTGGAACACTGGATCCCTTTGCCACGGGTGTTCTCGTGGTGTGCATCGGCCAGGCCACCAGAATTTCAGACCAGCTGCTCATGCAGGATAAAACCTACTCCTTCACGGCCCGGCTGGGAGCCGAAACAGACACACTGGACAGGACGGGTCAGATCATGGCCAGCTGGGCAGGGGCTCCTCCAGGCCAAAGGGATGTGGAAGACGCGCTGCAAGGCTTCCTGGGTTGCACCGTGCAGCAGGTGCCCTATTTTTCTGCGGTGAAAGTTGCTGGAAAGAGATTGCACCAGCTGGCCCGCAAAGGCACACCCGTCGACCTGCCCTCACGGTCCATACACATCAGCCGTCTGCAGCTCCTGCGTTATGAATGGCCTGAGGTGGACCTGGAAGTCACCTGCTCAAAAGGAACCTATGTGCGTCAGTTGACATCGGACATGGGAAAGAAGCTGGGTTGCGGAGCCTACGTTCAGGAGTTGAGAAGGCTGGCCAGCGGAAAGTTCACCGTGGACCGGTCAGTTTCCCTTCATGAACTGGCGGAAATAAAAAATTCAAATGGTCTGGATGGCATCCTCATACCCATGAGTGAAGCATTGGCCCACCTGCCTTCCCTCGTCATCGAGGATCAAAGCCTGCAGGAAGGACTGGCTCATGGACAATTGAGTCTGGAATGGCAGGAAATGCATAAGGATTGTTTTATGGACAAACTGTCTCCCGTTTGTCTTTTGAATGCTCACGGATCTTTGCTGGCCCTTTGGTGGCCCCGCTCCTCAGGAAAGAAAGAGCGGCACCTCAGGATATTTCACCAGGCATGACCGTGTTGACCCGGGTGACGAAAGACCAGAAGCAACCGCTGGCTTTCTCCCCGGAAAAGTTCAGGAAGTTCTAAAATTGAAATGCTTTTGACCACAGATCTCAAACTTCAGTGCAGTTGTGAAAAAGAAGGAGAACAAGCCGTGGTACTGACGCCGGAAAGGAAAAAGGAAATCATCGAAACTTACAAAGTTCATCCGTCAGACACAGGATCCCCGGAGGTGCAAATCGCTCTTCTGAGCGAAAGAATCAATTATCTCACGGACCATTTCAGGACCCACCATAAGGATCACCACTCCCGTCGCGGGCTTCTGAAACTGGTCGGACAACGCAGACAGATGCTCAACTATCTCAAGAAAAAGAATGTAGACCGGTACAACACCATGATCGAGCGACTTGGACTGCGTCGCTAGCTTGTTGCTCCATTGATTCATGGCGATGTGATCCGTGCAATGAGCAGCCTATAAAGGAACAATAAGGAAAGACATATATGAAACACTCTGTTCAAGTTGAAGTCGGTGGTCGCATGATGACCTTCGAATGCGGTCATGTGGCGGACCAGGCGAGCGGTGCCATCATGGTGCGCTACGGGGACACGGCCGTCCTTGTGGCTGCGACCAAAGAAGACCGGATGAGAGAAGGGATAGATTTCGTCCCCCTCATGGTGGACTATCAGGAAATGAGCTATGCCGCAGGCCGTATTCCCGGAGGATTCTTTCGCAGGGAAGTTGGTCGCCCCAGCGAAAAAGAAACGCTCACTTCCCGGCTCATCGACCGACCCATTCGTCCCCTTTTTCCAAAAGGGTATGCCTACGAGACCCAAATCATTGCCACGGTCCTCTCTGTGGATCAGAAACATGAACCTGACGTGGTGGCTCTTTCGGGCGCTTCGGCAGCGCTGCACATCTCCCCTGTCCCATTTCTTGGACCTGTGGCGGCTGTCCGCATGGGGCGCTGCGAGGGACAATTCCTTGTCAATCCCAGCGCGGAGCAGCTTGAGGAAAGCGACCTGAACATTGTCGTGGCCGGCAGCCGGGATGCGGTGATGATGGTCGAAGGAGGATCACATTTTGCCTCCGAGGAGGACGTGATCGAAGCCCTTGATCTTGCGCACAAGGCCATCATTCCCATCATAGAGGCCCAGGAAGAACTGAGGCGATTGGCCGGGAAAGAAAAGGAAACCGTCCCGGAAATGGAAAAGGACCCCGCCATTGCTCAGGCTCTCCTGGATGCCGGTCTTCAGGATGGGATTCGTTCGGCGGTGACCATCACGGACAAGCGCAAAAGGAGAAATGCCAGAAAAGATTTGAAGCAAAAAGCTGTGGCCGACCTCCTGGAAAAATTTCCTGACCGCGAAAAAGAACTGCAGGATGCCCTGGAGAACCTGGAAAAAGAAACGGTCCGAACCATGCTCGTTCAGGAAGGTCGGCGCATCGACGGGCGCAGGTTTGATGAGATTCGCCCCATTCGCATCGAAACGGGCATTCTTCCCAGAACGCATGGCTCCGCACTTTTCTCCCGTGGCGAAACTCAAGCTCTCATCGTGGTGACACTGGGATCTTCAGCGGACGAACAAAAGATTGAGGCTCTGGGCGGGGAATCCTTCAAGTCCTTCATGCTCCACTATAATTTCCCCCCCTATTGCGTGGGCGAGGTCAGATTCCTGAGAGGGCCCGGAAGAAGGGAAATCGGCCACGGGGCCCTTGCTGAGCGTGCCGTCAAGCCTGTCATGCCCAAAGATGGGCAATTCCCCTACACCATACGCATTGTTTCAGAAATCTTATCGTCCAATGGATCAAGTTCCATGGCCAGCGTTTGCGGCGCTTCACTGGCCCTCATGGATGCGGGAGTGCCTCTGACCGATTCCGTGGCCGGGATAGCCATGGGGCTGATCAAAGAGGGCGACCAGGTCGTCGTTCTTTCCGACATTCTCGGCGATGAGGACCATCTGGGCGACATGGATTTCAAAGTCACAGGCAACGACAAGGGAATCACGGCCATACAGATGGACTGCAAAATAGCCGGCATCGACCGCAACATCATGATGCAGGCCCTGGAGCAGGCCCGCAACGGGCGGGTTTTTATCGTGGACAAAATGCGGGATGCTCTTGGCCAGCCCAGGGAAGAGCTCTCCCCTTATGCTCCGCGCGTGGTCACCATTCAAATCAATCCGGAAAAAATTCGCGACGTGATCGGACCGGGTGGCAAGGTGATTCGAAGCATTGTGGCCGAGACCGGAGCCAAGATTGACGTTGACGACAGCGGCAAAGTGGTCGTCATGAGCCCTGATGGCGAAGCCTGCGACAAGGCCATAGACCGTATCAGGAAACTGACAGTGGAACCAGAGGTCGGACAGCTCTACAAGGCCAAGGTGGTACGAATCACCGATTTTGGCGCTTTTGCAGAGATCCTTCCGGGAATTGACGGACTGATCCACATATCCCAGCTGGATCACTCCCGGGTGCGCAAGGTCACGGACGTGGTGAAGGAGGGAGAAGAGGTTCTCGTGAAAGTGATCGAAATTGACAAGGATGGTCGTATTCGTCTGAGTCGGAAGGCTGCCCTCGAAAGTCCCGAAAATGAAAAGACCTGAGGGTGGTTTGCGTCACATGTAAAAACTGTGTCGAAGTCTTTTTTCCGTGATCCAGACGGACTTCGGCACGGATTTTCAGGATAGCCCTTTTCTCCTCTCCCTCGTTGGCAGGATAAGGTTCTTCCACAAGGATTATCCACACACGCCGTGGAAATTCACCGGAAGACCTTTTCCTGCGGACTGGATTTCCGGCTCCCATGGCGGGGGCCTTTCCATGACAAGGTGAACGATTGTATCAAAAAACAGCCCTCGGCAACGGCATTCGGATACTGACCGAAAACATACCCCATAGCCATTCCGTGTCCGTGGGGTTTTGGGTGAGTGTGGGATCGCGCGACGAACTTCCCCATGAGCGCGGCATGACACATCTCGTGGAACACATGCTGTTCAAAGGAACGAGTTCCCGCTCAGCTCTGGACATCGCCAAGGAGCTGGATTCCGTGGGAGGATTCTGCAATGCCTTCACGTCCAAGGAGCACCTTTGCTTCCACGCCAAAGTGCTGAACACTCACCTCCCCCTCGTGGTGGATGTGCTCTCGGACATCATTCTCAACTCCACTTTTGACCCCATGGGGACGGAACGGGAGAAACAGGTCATCCTTCAGGAAATCCGGATGATCGAAGACACCCCCGATGAATACATTCACATTCTCTTTCAGGAGAATTTCTGGCAAGACAATCCATTGGGATTGCCCATCTACGGGTCCGTGCATTCTGTCCAGAACTCGAGCCGTGACAGCATGCTCGGCTATCTCGAGCGGTCCATGCACCCGGAGATGATCGTGGTGGCAGCGGCAGGCAATGTGGATCACGAACGGTTTGTGAATCTCATTGCCCCGGCTCTGGAAAAACTCAACAGCAGGACACGGCGGGAACCGAGGGTGGCTCCGCAGGAAAACCCCGAGGTCAGAGTGTTGAAGAGGGATCTCGAGCAGGTCCACCTTTGCCTCGGAATGGAAGGGGTGGCTCAGGTGGATCCGGGCCGGTTCGCCTGTCACATGATCAATGTGATTTTGGGCAGCAGCATGAGCAGCAGGTTGTTTCAGGAAATCAGGGAAAAACGGGGCCTTGCCTACTCCGTGTACTCCTTTCTCAACAGTCATGAGGACACGGGAGTCATGGGGGTTTATGCGGGCATCAGCCCAAACAAGGTTCAGGAATGCCTGAAAGTCATCAAGGAACAGCTCACCGTTCTCGCCACCCAACCCGTTTCCCCTGCAGAGTTGAGGGCCGCCAAGGAATATCTCAAGGGAAGCATGTACCTGAGCGCAGAAAGCACGGACTCACGCATGAACCGGCTCGTTAAAAACGAATTCCTATTTGGGCGCCATGTCCCCTTTGAAGAGGTTGAATCAAAAATAGAGCGGGTCACCTCCGAAGAAATTCTCAAATGGTTTCAGACCGCCTACGACCCTTTGCGTCTGGGGTTGTTCGTTCTGGGGGCCTGCGACCTGGCACCCGATCCCCTTCGGAACATTTTGGAGGAAGGCTGAAGGGATCAAAGCCATGCCCCTTTTTTTTCAGATACTGGCCAGTGGTTCCAAGGGTAACGCCCTTCTGGTGGCCAGCTCCAAAACGAAAATCCTCCTGGATGCAGGCCTGAGTTCAAAGGAACTGGTGAAACGCATGGACAAGACGCCGGGGAACCCAGGCCATCTCGAAGGAGTGATTCTCAGCCATGAACACACGGACCACACTCGGGGAATAGGGCCATTCAGCCGCCGTTTTCATCTCCCGGTCTACTGCTCTCAGGGCACCCTGGAACGCCTTCCCCCTCAAACGGGCCTGTTGCCCCAATCCCACATCTTTCAAACGGGTCGTCAGTTTGCCATCGGAGATCTGCACATTCACCCGTTCTCCATTTCCCACGATGCCAGGGATCCGTCGGGATTTGTCATCGAACATGAGCAGACGCGGCTTGGAATCTGCACCGATTTGGGGGTCGTCACTCACCTGGTGCGGGATCGCCTCAAGGCCTGTGACGCCCTCATTATCGAGGCCAATCACGACCTCCAGCTTCTCATGGATGGCCCGTACCTTCCCCATCTGAAACAGCGAATCCGCAGCACCCATGGCCACATATCCAACTGCGAGTGCAAGGAACTCGTCAAAACCCTGCACCACCAGAATCTGAAGCAGGTTTTTCTCGCTCATCTGAGCGACGTGAACAACCACCCCAATGTGGTGCTGGACAGTTTCAGGGAACTCACTGAGGACCACCGGTGGGACAGCACACAATTTCACGTGGCAAAGCAGCACGAACCATCCGCACCCGTAGAACTGATCTAGTTTTGTTCTTCGGCGCCCTTCCCGCTTCCCTTTTAAGGCGAAGCGGCAGCAAGGTTCCCCCCACTCCCCTTCTGAAATCTCCCCGGCCACTCCCTGCGTGCAACGATCAAAAAAGGGTCATTGAGAATTCTCAATGACCCGGAAGGAACATCCGTTCATGATCCTTTCCCTTGCGCGGCCAGGGAAAAAGATCTGAAGAGCGTCAGGAAGCCCGAGCCACCGATTTTTTCTTGAACTCCTCATAGAGCACCAACAAGGGGGCTGCCACAAAAATGGAGGAATAGGTGCCCGCTATGATGCCCACGATGAGCGCAAATGAAAAGTCGTGAATGACCGTGCCTCCAAAGAAAAAGAGAGCGAGGGCCACAAACAGGACAGTGCCCGATGTGATGATCGTCCTGGTGAGTGTCTGGTTGATGCTCATATTGATGGTTTGCAGAAAATTGGCTCTGGGGTTCTTGCGCACATTCTCCCGAATGCGATCATAGACAACGATCGTGTCGTTGAGGGAAAAACCCACCAGGGCCAACAGGGCAGCGAGCACCTCCAGGGTGAATTCCCTGTCCGTGAGGGCGAAAATCCCCACGGTGATGAAAACATCGTGCATGAGAGCCAGAAGGGCCCCAAGGGCGTAGGGCAGGTGCAGAAACCAGCAGAGTGCCACGGTTGTGATGAGGGCTCCGTAGGTGAGATAAGTGACACTCACCCCCAAAGCT
>Ga0207421_10004354_pt1 | contig 16313 bp, 14 predicted proteins | sample SodLakKL_010_SED_4_FD_187542 | JGI IMG/M metagenome (GOLD analysis project Ga0207421, IMG submission 187542) | Alkaline sediment microbial communities from Lake Tanatar, Kulunda Steppe, Russia - 8KL_010_SED (SPAdes) (version 2) | ecosystem: Environmental > Aquatic > Non-marine Saline and... | reverse complement strand
CCCGCCACTCGATCCGCATCATCCCGGCATCGACGTAACGTGCGACCAGTTCCGACTCGATGTCGCGGGCGAAGACGCCACAGAAGGGGCACAGGAAGTCCGCCCACTGCACCATGACGACCGGTGCGTCGGGGTCCCCGAGCGCGCGCAGATCATCGGGTTCGCGGGTCGCGAGGGCGGCGAGGGCTTCGCGGGCCTCGTCCTCGGCCAGGCGCTGTTCGGCGCCCTGGTCCTCGAGGCTCTCGGTGTTATCGGCGACCAACTCATCAGGCAGATCGTCGAGCGCCTCGCCGTCTGCGGTGGCCGGAGGCGGCTCGGTGTCATCACTTCCCCCGGCCATGGCCGCCAACGCCAACGCGCCCACAGCCAGCAGGATCACGAAGAGGGCGATGAGCCCCGCACGACGGCGCCCCACCGAACTCACCGGGCACGCCCTGGTGCGTCCACGAACCGGAGGTAGGGCTTGACCTCCTCGACGTTGACGAACTGCGCTGTCACCTCGTCGAGGCTCAGACCTGCGGAGGCGATCAGGCGCTGCCCCGGAACCCAGTCCGCTGGCGTTGCGACCGGAGCGCGGTCGGTCATCTGGAGCGCGTCCACGACGCGGAGGATCTCGGCGAAGTTGCGGCCGACGCTCTTGGGGTAGACCAGGATGAGCCGGACCTTGTCGGCCGGGTCGATGATGAACACGGATCGCACCGTCGAGGTGTCGCCTTCACCCGGATGGATCATGTCGTAGGCGGCCGCGATCTCACGGTCCGGATCGGCGACGATCGGGAAGTTGAGATCCGTGCCGCCGACATCGCCGATGTCGGGCGCCCAGCCGTGGTGGTCCTCGATGGGATCGACCGAGATTGCGATCATCTTCGCGTCCCGCCGCTCGAACTCCTCAGCAAGACGAGCGCTCGCGCCCAGTTCGGTGGTGCAGACCGGGGTGTAGTCCGCCGGGTGGCTGAAGAACACCGTCCAGGAGCCGCGCTTCCACTCCAGGAAGTCGATCGGCCCGTCGGTGCTGTCGGCGGTGAAGTCTGGTGCAGGATCACCGAGACGAAGCGTGGCCATGGGTGGTGCCTCTCTGTTCGGATCTGGGGTCGACCTCTCGATGGGTCGAACCACCAAAAGTACGGACATTAGGGTACCGGCGGCGCAGGGCGTCGTGGTTGTGCTCGTTCTCCTATAGGGCCGAAAGTCCCAACACGGACCATTCGAAAGGCCTCGACGACAGAGGCCGCCGGCTGAATTGTACGAATATAAGAGTGCTGGAATGGCGCACAGATCGGCAGCCACATCGGAGCCTTGAGAGCCCTCGACCGGGCGTTGAGGAGGAGCACACGTGGAAGCGCTCGAGTTCGCACGCCTCCAGTTCGGGTCTACAACGATCTACCACTTCTTCTTCGTGCCGATCTCGATCGGGCTGGCGCCCCTGGTCGCCATCTTCCACACGCAGTACGTGCGGACGGGCCAGGAGCGCTATCGCCGCCTCGCGAAGTTCTGGGGCAAGATCTTCCTGATCCTGTTCGCCATGGGCATCGTGACCGGCATCGTGCAGGAGTTCCAGTTCGGGATGAACTGGTCGAGCTACTCCTGGTTCGTCGGTGACATCTTCGGCGCGCCGCTCGCGCTGGAGGGACTGCTCGCCTTCTTCCTCGAGTCCACCTTCCTGGGGCTGTGGATCTTCGGGTGGGACCGGCTGTCACCGAAGCTGCACCTGGCCACGATCTGGCTGGTGGTGCTCGGGACCCACCTGTCGGCCTACTTCATCCTGGCGGCCAACTCCTGGATGCAGCAACCGGTGGGCTTCACCATCGACCCGGAGACCGGCCAGGCCCGCCTCGACAGCTTCGTCGAGGTCCTGACCAACCCCTACCTCGTCGGCCAGTTCTCGCACACCACCTTCGCGGCCTGGACCACCGGCGCCTTCGTGGTGCTCGGCATCTCCGCGCTGTACCTGCTGAAGGGCCGCGACGTCGACGTGTTCAAGCCGGCGGCCCGGACGGCGGTCACCATCGCGGTGATCACGTCGATCGGGGTGGCCTTCGTCGGCCACGAGCAGGCCCAGCACCTGACCGAGGTCCAGCCGATGAAGATCGCCTCTGCGGAGGCACTGTGGGACACCGAAGAGGGTGCCCCCCTGTCGCTGTTCGCCATCGGCGATGTTGAGAACCGGGAGAACATCGTCGACGTCGGCATCCCCCGGGGGCTGTCGCTGCTGGCCACCAACACCCTGGATGCCGAGGTCGAGGGGATCAACGACATCCAGGCCCGCTACGAGGAGGAGTTCGGACCCGGCAACTACATCCCGGCGGTCGGGGTCACCTACTGGTCTTCCGCATCATGGTCGGTGCCGGCATGCTCATGATCGCGCTGGCGTTGTTCGGACTCTTGAGTTCGCTGCGGGGGCGCATCGCCGACACGGACCGCCGCTGGAACCGTCTGTGGCTCCGGGTCCTGCCCTACGCCATCGCCCTGCCCTTCATCGCCAACACGGCGGGCTGGATCCTCACCGAGATGGGCCGTCAACCCTGGGTGGTCTACGGCGTGCTGCTCACCGAGGACGGCGTGTCGCGATCGGTGTCGCGATGGGAGGTGATCCTCACCCTGTCCGGCTTCACCCTGGTCTACGGGGTGCTCATGGTGGTCACGGTCGGGTTGATCAAACGACAGGTCGACAAGGGAGCCCCCGAGGAGACCGGCGAGGACGTCGACGACGATCACCGCACCTTCGCGCCACTTGGCGGCGCGTACTGAGGCGCGGCCGGAGGCAGACACCGATCCCGGCTCCACAGCCTGACCCGCACCAGAAGCGCTAGGAGGACCCCGCGATGGACTGGTTCAACCTCGAGACCCTCTGGTTCGCGTTGATCGCCGTGCTGTTCATCGGCTACTTCGTGTTGGAGGGTTTCGACTTCGGCGTCGGTGTGCTCACCAAGGTGCTGGCCTCCGATGACACCGACCGCCGGGTGATGATCAACACCATCGGTCCCGTCTGGGATGGCAACGAGGTGTGGCTCATCACCGCTGGCGGGGCGATGTTCGCTGCCTTCCCCCTGTGGTACGCCACGGTGTTCTCGAGCTTCTACCTGCCGTTGTTCCTCATCCTGATCGGGCTGATCGTCCGTGGGTGGCGTTCGAGTTCCGCGGCAAGCGCACCGAGGAGCGCTGGCGCTGGTCGTGGGACCAGGCCATCTTCTGGGGCTCGCTGCTGCCCGCCGTGCTGTGGGGCGTGGCCTTCGCCAACTTCGTGCAGGGGATCCCGATCGAGCAGGACGGACTGTTCGTCGGCACGGTGCTGGATCTGCTCTCGCCCTACGCCCTGCTCGGCGGGCTGGCGACCCTGCTGATGTTCACCCTCCACGGCGCGGTCTACCTCGCACTCAAGACCGAAGACGGAGGAGCCATCCAGCAGCGTGCACAGACGCTGGCCCAGTGGCTGTCGCTGGTGGTCGTCGTCGGGGTCATCGCGTTCCTCGGCTGGACCTATCTCAACGCGCTGGGCGTTGGTGACACCGGCGTGGTGCCCGGGATCATCCCGGTCTCCGCGATGGGTGCGGCCCTGGCGGTGCCGATCCTGATCCGTGAGCGGCTGCACGGCTGGGCGTTCGTGGCCACCACCTCGATGATCGTCCTGGTGGTGCTGACCCTGTTCCTGAACCTCTACCCACGCCTGCTGGTGTCCTCGATCGATCCGGCCTTCGACATCACCATCGCCAACGCCAAGGCCAGCGACCTCACGCTGACCATCATCAGTTGGGCGGCGCTGTTGTTCGTGCCGATCGTGGTCGCCTACCAGTCCTGGAGCTACTGGGTGTTCCGCCACCGGATCAGCCGCGATTCGGTCGAAGCGCCTTCGGAGACACCGTTGCAGGTCGTCGACCGCCGGCTCGCCCTGCGACAGGCGGCGCGGAAGGACGCCCGCGACGACAAGGACGGCGGGTCGACCCCGGAGACATGATCGCGCCCGCTCCGCAGGCGCCGTCGACCCCCAGTGAGCTCGGGGCCGCGGTCCCTGAGCAGCGGATCCGGGACAAGGCGACCCGTCCGCCCGTCGATCCACGGCTCCTGCGCTTCGATCCCGCGGTCCCTCGGCTGCTGGCCGTCGGTGCGCTGCTCGCGCTGGTGACCGCTCTCGCTCTGATCGTGCAGGCCACCGCGCTCGGCAGGATCATCGCGCGGACGTTCCTGGACGGCGCGAGCCTGGTGGACCACACGGCCATGCTCGGGCTCCTGATCGCTGCGGTGATCGTGCGCGCCGGTGCGACCTGGCTCACGCAACTCCTGGCGCAGCGCACCTCTGCACAGGTCAAGTCGGGGCTGCGCCGGGCCGTGGTCGCCCGCCAGGCCCGACGCCCGCCGGGGGAGAGTGAGCAGGACACCGGCGCCCTGGCCGCGGCTCTCACCGACGGCATCGATGCACTGGACGGCACGTTCGGCGGGTACCTGCCGGCGCTGTTGGCGGGGATCGTGGTGCCGATCACGATCGTGATCTACGTGGTGACGGTCGACCTCACCTCGGCACTGGTCCTGATCGTGACCCTGCCGTTGATCCCGATGTTCATGGTGCTCATCGGGTTGGCGGCCCGGGTTGCGACGCGGAAACGCTTCTCGGCGCTCACCGCCCTGTCGAGCCAACTGCTCACCGTCCTGCAGGGGTTGACGGTCGTGCGGGTCACCCGCTCAGCCCCACGCGTCGGCACGGCGGTGCGTGCGGCCGCAGAGCGGCTCAGGACCACCACCCTGGAGACACTCCGGGTCGCCACCGTGGCGGTGATCGCCGGGGTCCGACTGGCCGAGGGGACCGGCATCGGCTTCGAGGCCGTGCTGATCGCCTTGCTGCTGGCGCCCGAAGCTTTCTGGCCGTTGCGGCAGGTCGGCCAGCAGTTCCACGCCAACGAGGACGGGGCGGCTGCCGCGGACCGCCTGCTCGACCTGCTGGAGCAGGACGCCGGCTCGGCGGTGCCCGGCGTACCTGACCCGGCGGTGTCCGGCGTGCCTGACCCGGCGCGGGTGCCCCTGCACCTCGAGGGTGTCACCGTCACCTATCCCGGGCGCACCGCCGCCGCCCTGGCTGCCATCGACCTGACCGTGGCGCCGGGGGAGCGGCTGGCGGTGCTGGGGGCCTCGGGTGCGGGCAAGACCACCCTGGCTGCGGTGCTGTTGGGGTTGCGTCCTCCCGACGGCGGCCGCTTCCTCTTGGGGGGCGTGGACCTGGCCGATGTCGATGACCGGGCCTGGCACCAGCGGTGCGCGTGGGTCCCCCAGGCCCCAGCTCCACTCAGGGGCACGGTCCGTGAGGTCGTGACCCTCGGGGTGACGCCCCAGCCCGATGAAGCAGCCCTCCACGACGCGCTGATGGCCGTGGGGATGGATGCCGAGGTGGCGGCGCTGCCCGAGGGTCTGGATACCGTGATCGGCGCCGGAGGACGTGGTCTGTCCGCTGGGCAACGACGCCGACTGGCGATCGCTCGGGCGCTGCTGCGACCGGCCGGGCTCGTGGTCCTCGATGAGCCGACGGGTGACCTCGACGTGGAGGCTGAACTGGCCGTCCGCGAGGCGATCTACCGGCTGGCCGCCGAGCGGACCGTGGTCGTCTTCACCCACCGGCTCGCGCTGGCCCAGGGTTGCGATCGCGTGGTGGTGTTGGACGCCGGCCGGGTGGTGGAGCAGGGCACCCCCGTCGCACTGCTCGGGGCCCAGGGCCCCTACGCCCGGCTGGTCGCCGCCTCGGCTCCCCTTCGCCCTGATGAGGTGGCGCCTCGCACGACGTCGAGGTGGTGGCTCTGCGTGCCGACGAGGTGGTGCTGCCGCCTGAGCTGGACCCGCCCGAACCGGACCCGCCCGACCCACTCGGCGCGGCCACCGCGCGACCGGGCGAACGCACGTTGCGCACCCAACTGCGCCAGCTCACCGCCCTGCTGGCCCGCACCGTCGCCCTCTGGCGCTGGCCGTCGGCATGGGTGCCATCACGCCGCTGGCTGGTGTCGTGCTCGTTGCGGTGTCCACCTACCTCATCTCCCGCACGGCGCTGCAGCCCAACCTGCTGGACCTGACCATCGTGATCGTGTCTGTCCGTGCCCTGTCGGTGGGCAAGGGTGTCTCCCGCTACCTCGAACGCCTCGCGGGACACGACGTCGCACTGCGCGTGGTGGTGGATCTCCGGCAGCACGCGTTCAACCGGCTGCTCCCGCAGGCCCCCGCCGGGCTGGCCCGTTGGCGCACCGGCGACGTCCTCGCCCGGGTCGTCGCCGACGTCGAGCGGCTCCAGCTCGCCCTGGTGCGTGGCGTGGTGCCGACCCTGGGTGCGGCGCTGGCCGCGATCGTGCTGGTGGTGATCGGCACGGTCCTTTTGCCCGCCGCCGGCCCCATCCTGCTCCTCGGCCTGGCGGTCGCCGGGGGCGTGGTGCCCGTTGTGGCCTGGCGCCTGTCACGGCGGCGGTGCTGGACGAGATCCTGGCCCTGGCCGCGGAACGCTCAGCGCGGAGCTGGTCGAGCTGCTCCAGGCCGCCCCGGAGCTGCGCCTGCTCGGGGAGCTCGAGCCGGCTGAACGTCGCATCGACGCCCTGGACACGGAGGTGGTGGCCGCCGACCGCTCCGGAGTGGCCCGCATCGGTGGCAGCGACGCTGCGGTGCAGCTGGTGCTCGGCGCGACGGTGTTCGGCCTGGTGCTGGTCGCGGTTCCCGCGGTGGTCGCGGGCCAGCTCGAGGGGGTCCTGCTTGCGTCCCTGCTCGTGCTGGCCCTGGCCGCGGCGGAGGCGGTCGGGCCGTTGCCGATGGCCAGCCAGGCGCTGGTCACCGCGGGGACCGCCGCGGGCAGATTGCGGGAGGTGCTGGACGCCCCGCCCCCCGCACCGGACCCGGTGACCGGTCCCGCGTCCGCTCCGGTGGCGGCCCCACCCGGCGACGCTGCCCTGCACCTCGACGCGGTCACCGCCTCCTACCCGGGCAGTGGAGCCCCGGCGGTCAACGACGTCACCCTGACCCTCACACCCGGCCGGAGGATCGCGCTCGTGGGCCGCTCAGGTGCGGGCAAGTCGACACTGGCGGGCCTGAGCGTGCGCTTCCTGGACCCCGATACCGGGCGGGTCCTGCTCGGCACCACACCCCTGCCGCAACTGTTGGGGGACCAGGTGCGCTCGGCGGTTGCGCTCAGCCCTCAGGACGCTCACGTGCTGGCGCCCACGATCCGCCTGGAGCTCGAACTGCCCGCACCTGACGCCGACGAGGACACCCTGCACGCAGCCCTGGTGGCGGCGCGCCTCGACGACTTCATCCGGGAGCTGCCGCGGGGCCTCGACACCCCGATCGGTGAGGCTGGTGCGCGGCTCTCGGGTGGTCAACGCCACCGCCTGGCCCTCGCGAGGACCCTGCTGGTCGGGGCGCCCCTCCTGGTGCTCGATGAGCCAACCGCTGACCTGGATGCGGTCACCGGCCGGGGCTTCCTGACCGACGCCCTGCGCTCGGCTGGGGAGCGGGGTGTGCTGCTCCTGACCCACGATCTGCGGGCGCTGCCCGTGGTCGATGAGGTGGTGGTGGTCGATGGTGGCCGCATCGTGGCGCGGGGGAGCCACGAGCAGCTACTGGCCAGCGATCCCGCCTACGCGGCCCGACTCGCCCTGGACCTCGCGGCCGGCTGACGTGCGGCCCGCACGGACCCCACCCGGCGGCGGTCCGGTCAGCCGAACACCAGCAGCATCGGCACCGCGATGAGCAGGAAGACGACACTCATGGCCGTCCCCGCGCGCACGTAGTCGACGACGCGGTAGCCGCCAGGCCCCATGAGCAGCGCGTTGACCTGGTGGGTGGGGAGCAGGAAGGCGTTGGACGCCGCGATCGCGACCATCAACCCGAAGGTGGCGGGGTTGGCGCCGACCCCGATCGCCACGTTGACGGCCAGAGGAACCAGCAGCACCGTGGCGCCGACGTTGGAGACGACCAGGGTGAAGACCGTGGTCAGCACCCCGATCGTTGCCAGGATCGCCCACATCGGCAGGGTCGAGGTGGCGGCCACGACACCTTCGGCGATGAAGGCGGCGGTACCTGTCTCCTCGACGGCCTGCCCGAGCGGGATCAGCGCGGCCAACAGGAACACCGTCTTCCAGCTCACGGCGCGGTAGGCCTCGTCGGGGGTGAGGACCTGCGTGAGCAGGACCCCGATGGCGCCCACCATCAGCGCGAGGGAGAGCTGCATATCCGTGAAGATCACGAGGCTCAGGGCAACGGCGAAGGCACCCAGCGCCCACCAGCGCTTCTCCGTGCGTGGCGGATCCGTCGGGTGGTCGCTGATCACCACGAACGAGGGGTCCGCGTCCACATCGCGCATCCGCTCCCAGGGGCCGAAGAGCACGAGCACATCGCCGGCACCCAGTCGGTGCTCGCGCAGGTCGTCGGTGAGGATCTGCCCGCGGTGGTGGACGGCCAGCAGGGCCGTCCCGAAGCGCACCCGCAGGCGCAGGTCACCGACCCGTTCGCCCACGGCATCGGACCCCGGCCGCACGGACACCTCGACGAGCCCCGCCTGCTCGGGATCGACGAGTCTCGCGAACGGGTCGTCGTCAGGTGAGATGCGCTGCAGGCCGTGCGCGTCGGTGAAGGCGTCGACGTCCTCTTCCGGACCCGTGATGCCAACGACACTGCCGGACTCCATCCGCTGTTCGCGGCGCGGGGCCAGACAGGGATCCTCGCCTGGCAGCGCCACCGCCGCGATGAGCACACCGGGCTCGCGACGCTCGATCTCCTCCACCTCGCGGTTCACGAGAGGGCTGTCAGCCGGCACGATGGCGGCGTGGAGGCGACCATCGAGGCCGTACCGCGCGGAGATGTCGGGCAACGCCTCGGCGGAGCTGCGGTCGCCGTCCGTTGCCGGCAGCAGCCACTTGCCGGCCACGGCGAACAGGATGATGCCAGCAGCGAGCAGCGCCAGACCGATCGGGGTCGGTGCGAACAACCCGTAGGGCTCGATGTCCACGCCCAGGTTGTCGGCGCTGGAGGCCAGCAGGTCGTTGAGCAGGATCAGTGGCCCCGACGCCACGAGGGTGAGCGTCCCGCCGAGGATCGCGGCGAACCCCATCGGCATCAGCAACCGGGACTGCGGGATGTTCGTGCGTTCGGCGATGCGCTCGATCACGGGCAGGAACAGGGCCGCGGCACCGATGTTCTGCATGAAGGCGCTGATCCCACCCACCGCCGCGGAACTCGACGCCATGATCCGGCGTTCGGTGGTCCCGCCGACCCTCAGCAACCACGATGCGACGACCTGCATCGCGCCGACACGGTCGAGCGCCGAGCCGAGGATCATCACGGCGATGATGGAGATCACGGCGTTGGAGGAGAATCCCGCGAACACGTCCGCGGTGGGGATCAGACCCGTGACGCCGACCACCACCATGATCAGGATCGCGGCGACATCGATCCGCACCACCTCGGTGACGAAGAGGGTCACCGCCCCTGCCAGGATGGCGAGCACGATCAGCATCTCGGGGGTCAGTGCGTCCACGGGGTCCTCCGTCGGGTGAGCGTGCGTTCAACGGCCCCCCGGGTGGGCCGGGGGGCCGTTGATCGTCCTGTCCGGCTGGCAGCGACTCAGGCGGTCAGCTCGAAACCGAGCTCCTCGAGTCGCGTGTCGGAGTCATCCAGCAGGACCGGGGTGCGCCCCGCGCGAGCGAGCAGGGAGGTCGCGATGGAGGCGCGGTACCCGGAAGCGCAGTGGACCCACACCTCGCCGTCGGTCGGTACCTCGTCCATGCGCCGCTCGAGTTCGTGGATCGGGATGTGGATGGAGCCCTTGATCCCACCCGTGGAGCGCTCATCGTTGCGGCGGACGTCGAGGACGTGCAGGTCCTCCTCGTCAGCCATCCTCTTCGCGAGCGTGTCCAGGGTGTCGATGCGGTAGCTACCGCGGTCGATGCTCTCGCCGTAGCTGTCCACTCCGCCGAGCGCCTGCGCCGCGGGACGGTCGATGCCGACGCGCGCCATCTGGCGCTGGGCGTCGGAGACCTCCTCCTGCGTGTCACCGACGAGGGTGACCGACAGGCCCCACGGGACGATCCAGGCGAGGTAGGTGATGAAGGAGTTGCCGACCTCGACGTTCACGGTCCCGGTGACGTGGTCCTTGGCGTACGCCGTGCGGGAGCGAAGGTCCACCACCCACTCACCCGCGTGGATGCGGCGGGCGAGTTCGGTGGGGTCGGCTTCGACGGCCGGGGACAGGTCGATCGGCGCAGGGCCGACCTTGTTGCGGGGCGCCATGTGGGCGTAGTACCGCGGGTAGGCGTCGAGTCCACCCATCAGCGTCTCGACGAACTCGTCGGTGTCGGTGATCGTCAGCGCGACGTTCGCCCGCTTCTGATCCGCGATGGTGGAGGTCTCCACGCCGTACTTGGGATCGACATTGGAGGTGTGTTCGTCGGCCGCAGCCGAGGAGCAGAAACTGCCGAAACCGTGGGTGGGCAGGACCGTGGTGTCGTCATCGAGTTCCGCGACGAGGCGCTTGGCCGTGCCATGCTGCAGCCGGGTCAGCTCCTCGGTCATCGCCTTGGAGATCAGGTCCGTCCGGCCCACGGAGCCGTAGAGCAGTGATCCGCCCGTGAAGACGACGCTCCGCTCACCGTCGGAGACGATGTAGGACATGTGGGTCGGGGTGTGACCCGGGGTGTGCATCGCCCGGACGGTGAGGGCGCCAACCGTGAGCTCATCGCCGTCGTTGACGCCGTGGACCTCGAAGAACAGCTCCTCAGCGGCTGAGATGACGTAGGCGGCACCCGTCAGTCGGGCGAGCTCCACGCCGCCGGTGACGTAGTCGTTGTGGTTGTGCGTCTCGAGCACGTGGGTGACGGTGAGCTCTCGCTCCTCGATCACCTCGAGGACCCGGTCGATATCACGCTGCGGATCGACCACAGCGGCAACGTCGCCGTCGGTGACCACGTAGCTGCGGTCGCCGAGCGAGGGGGTCTCGATCGTGATGATCTCCATGATTGGTGCTCCGTTTCGCGGCGGGATCGTGTGCTGTCTGCCGGGTCCGGTGGTGCGGACCCGGTGCGGTGTCGGTAAGGGGAACGCAGGCATTGGTCCGTACATTTCCGGGCGGTCCTCGACCGCTTCGTCTGCGCGGCCAGCGCGCTCGGTGTCCGCTTCAGGCGGACGACGGCCGGTTGTAGGGGAGCTTCGTCAACAGCATGCCCATCGCGCAGGTGTTCGTCCATGCCGCGACGATCTGCCCCAGACCGATGAACCCGGCCACGTACCGCGCCGGTGGGTAGACGATGCTCGCCAGGATGGCGAGAACGACGAGGCTGCCGGCCACGAATCGGACCTGGCGCTCGAGGTCCCAGCGGATCACATCCTGGACGACCGGACCATCGTCAGCCTGCCAGGCGAGCATGCCACCTTCGAGGATCGGCAGGCGCGGGAGTCCAGCCTCAGCCAGGCGGTCCTGTGCCTGGTGTGCACGGTTGCCTGAGCGGCAGACCAGCACGACCTCGCGGCCCTCGTCGACGGCGGCGCGGACCACCTCGGCGTGATCCTCGAGTTCGTCGAGGGGCAGGTTCTTCGAGGTCGGCACGTGGACCGACTCGAACTCGCCGGGGGTGCGGACATCGATGATCTCCACATCATCGAGACGGTCGTGCAGCGACCTCGGGTCGATGCAGACGGTCGAGGCAGTGGTGGGGTCGGACACGGGAACTCCTTCGGTAGCGGCGAAAGCTGATGGGCGGGCAAGTGTAATGTACGTACATTGCGTTCGCCACCCCGCCGTGGCACCCGCCGTGGCACCCATCGTGGCCGCGCGGCGCAGCGGGCCAGCAGGCGGCAGCGGTCGTCAGGCGAGGTTGAACCGTTCCGCCCGCAGGCGGTCACCGCTCGCACCGAGCGCCTCCAGTGACGGGATGACCGCATCCATCATCTCGTCGGGGCCACAACAGAACACGGCCAGATCCCTCTCGTCGAGGGGCGGCAGCACACGGCGCAGCAGGTCCTCGGTGATCAGGCCGCGTTCGCCCTGCCACTCATCACCAGCCTCCTCGACCACGACGGTCAGCTGCAGGCTGCCCTGATCGCGCAGGTCTGCCAGCTCGTCATCGGCGATGATCTTGTCCGGGCTGCCGGTCCCATAGACGAGCCAGGTTGGCCGATCGTCGCCGAGGTCACGCAGGGTGCGCAGGATGGACAGCGCCGGCGTGACGCCCACGCCTCCAACGACGAACACGGCGCCGGCGGCCGTGTCATCGAGCACGAAGTTGCCGTACGGGCCGTCGAGGTAGGCCCGTGCCCCAACCGGAACGTCACCCGTTCTGGCGGTGAAGTCCCCGAGTTCCTTGATCGTGAACTCGACCCGGCCGGTGTCGTCCGCCAGAACGGCACTGGAGGAGAAGGAGTAGGGGTGTGCATCGATGTGCCACGGAGGCTGGTCGAGCGTCAACCAGGCGAACTGGCCGGCCCGGAAGGACATCCCCGCGTGCCCGACCGGTTCCAACGCGACGGTCCACGCCCGTCCCTTCTCCTGCCGTACGTCGACGACGGTCCAGGGGTGGCGAAGGTTGCGGATCGGGCGGATGACCCGGGTCCACACCAGCAGCGACATCGCCGCCACACCGATGAGCGCCCAGACGGCCATCTTCCAGACGGCCGACGAGTAGTAACCGACCTGGAAGACGTGCACGATGGCGATCAACATCACCAGCAGGGCGAGCAGACCGTGGGTGAGTCGCCACCACTGGTAGGGGATCCGGAGCTGCCGGCGCCAGATGGTCAGCACAACGAGCCCCACCAGAGCGCCCAACACCATCCAGAGCGCTCCTGCGCGAGGCAGATCGTCGAACGGGTTGAGGAACGCCCGGAACTCCGCGTCGATGACGATGAGTATCCCGACGTGGGTCAGCACGGCCAGCAGCGCCAGGACCCCGGCGACCCGGTGGAACCGGATCAGACGGTCCAGCCCAAGGGGACTGGCCAGGCGTGGGAAGCGTGCCGTGAGCAGGAACTGCGCGGCCAGCATGGCGAACGCGATGAAGCCCACCGCCACGCCCAGTTCGACGGCCAGGCCCCGGCCATCCGGCCGTGGCGGCAGCAGGGCTACAGCGACGGGGATCAGGATGGCAAGGACGTAGGCCGCGATACCCAACGGGACTCTGTTCATGGCTCGTTCCCTTCGTGATCTGAGACCGCGCCTGCCGGGGAACTGGCGCTGTCGGCGTCGGTCGGTTCGCTCGGTCGGTGACGGTGCGACGATCGCCTGCGATGGACCAGATCGATCAGGAACGCGAGCACGATGGCGCCCAGGATGGTGAGTGTGGCTCCAGCCAGGTTGTCCATCAGTTGCGGAGCGAACAGCAGGACCCCACCGAGCGCCAGCATCACCATCCCGCCGAGGAGTTTGAGCAGTCGGCCGTAGTGCTCCTCGAAGCGGCCGATCTTGAGGGTGACGAGGACCGCGACGAACAACACCACCTCCAGCCCGACGTAGACCAGTAGGTACAGCCCGAGCAGGCCGAGGAAGGTCGTGCCCTCGATGCCCTGGGTGCGCATGATGCCCGACCAGATGACCGGGAAGCCGGCGGTGCAAGGCAGTTCCACCAGCGAGATGCCGGCGGCCATGGCCACCGTGGTGCCAAGGACCGCTGGGAGCGGGCGGTCGGCGGCGCGGACCGAGCGACCACCGCGGTAGATGCGGGGCTTGAAGCGGTCGGGGATCGTGAAGGACAGCCCCTTCTTGTACGCGAAGTAGTCCTTGACATTCACGGCACCGACGAACAGCGCGATCGCCGCCACCCCGACCCGGATGGCGTCGAGGTACTCGATGAACCCCAGCACCGTGAAGACCCCGGCGATGAACGCCCCGTACATCAGCCCCGTGACGGTCAGGAACACCCCACCGATCAGCGCGACCCTGCCGCGTGTCGCTCCCGCGTTCAGCACCATCGCGAGCAGGACGGCGAGCACCCACAGCGAACAGGGGTTGAACCCGTCGATGAACGCGATCAGCACCGTGGCGGCCACGGCAGGGCGGGCAGCGACATCGACCTCGCCGAGGAAGGGGATATCGACCATGGCGTCTTCGCCCGGAACATCAAGGGGAAGATCGTCTGGCAAGTCATCGCTCGGGGTAGCCGGGGGCGACGCGCGGCCCTCGATCTCCGCGGCCACGGTAGCTTCCACGCGCGCACCGATGCTCGCGTCGAAGCCGACCCAGACCGTCTCGTCGAGGATCGTGGTCGGGACGCCCCGGGCCTCCTCGCCACGCGCAGCCATCTCCTCGATCCAACGGTCACGCGCGGCCGGATCGTCGGACACCTCGTGACGCTCGACGACGAGGTCGTCACCGAACCGTTCCTCGAGGTCGTCGAGGAAGACCTCCATCTCGGCGCAGTAGGGACACCCGTCGGCACCGAAGTACAGCAGGGTCACCGGGTCCTCGCCGCGCGCTGGGAGCGCAACGGCGAGCAGTGCGAACAGCCCCGCAGTGGCCACGAACAGCCAACGGCGAAGCCTCGAAGCGTCTAGCTGGCCCTCGCACGTCACGTTGTCCGCTCCACGTCGGCGCCCTCGCGACTCGGATGTCGACGAGGTCCCACCTATCGTGGCTGGTCCGGGCCGCAGAAGCAGGTGGTGAAGGCCACATCCGACGAGGACCATCGACCCCCTTCCGCCACCCCGAGGGACGGTTCCCGGCCGACCCGTGCTGCGGACGGCGCCCTCATCTGTCTCCTCCGGCGTGCCGGTTGGAAGGTCGGTGCCGTCGAGGTCAGGAACCTCGGCGTCGATCGTCGCGGGCGTGCGCTCACTGCGATCGGGTGTGCGCACGCCTCTGATGACCAGGACATCGTCCGCAGCGGCCTGACGATGCTCCTCAACGCCCAGCCCGACATCGAGGTCGTCGGCGAGGCGACCGACGGGCGCCAGGCCGTGCGCCTCGCCCGTCGGTTGGATCCCGATGTGTGCCTGGTCGACATCCGCATGCCGCTGCTGGACGGCATCGAAGCCACCCGCCAGCTCGCAGGCCCGGATGTCGAGAACCCCCTGCCGGTCGTGGCGATCACCACGTTCGACCTCCATGAGTACGTGCACGCGGCGTTGAAGGCCGGCGCCCGCGGGTTCCTGCTCAAGGACGCCGGACCCGTGCTGTTGGCTCAGGCGATCCACGCAGCTGCGGCCGGCGATGCCCTCATCGCTCCGAGCGTCACCGTCCAGGACCGCGGCGAGGGTGTGGGCTGCATCGCCCGGCTGTCAGGTGGTTGGGGCTGGTATTGGGATGGGGTGGATGTCGATGTCGCCGAAGATGGTGACGACGCGCAGCTGCAGTACGGGGGCGGTGTCGGGTGGGTCGTGTGCGGCGCGCAGGTTGACGTCGCCGAGGAGTTCGGGGCCGGTGACCTGGATCTTCCAGGTGTCGGGGACCTCGAGGTCGAGGTCGCCGAACACGGTCGTGATCTGCACGGTCGTGCCGGCCGGGTCGAGCGTCGCGTGGCGTAGGTCGAGGCGGATGTCGCCGAACACCGCGGTGACGGTGCCGCCGGCGAACGGTCCGGTCCGTGTGACGACCCGGTTGTCGAACACGGCCACGATGTCGGTGTCGGAGGCTTCGATGCTGTCGATGTGTACGAGGGTTGGCCAGCGGCCGGTCATGAGCCAGACCCCGAGCGCGATCAGCAGCAGGGGCCAGAGCACCGCGAGGCTGGTGATGTATCCGAGGGTCCAGGCGAGCAGGGCCACACCGAGCCCGGCGAGCACGGTGCCGCCGAGCAGGTTGCGGGGGCGGGTGAGGATCTGGGCCGCACCGGCCAGGATCAGGATCGCGGGCCAGCCGGTGGTGAACACCTGCCAGGCGTCGACCGCGCCGGTGCGGTCGGCCAGTAGCAGCACCCCGGCGGTGATCAGCAGCACGCCGAACATCAGCTGTGAGCGGGTCATCGGGTCACCTCGATCCGACCCAGACCGGTCCGGAGTTCCAGATCGAGGACCGGGGCGTCATCGTCGCCGGCCTCATCGATGGTCCGTTGCGGGGAGATGCCGGCGGTGGTGGCCCCGAAGGTGTCGACCTCGCCGGCGATCACCTGGCCGGTGCCGGTCACCGCCACCCCGTCCGGGACGCGTACGACCAGCTCGCCCATCGACACCGACGCGGCCAGCTCGGTGGTGCCCTCCGGGAGTTCCAGGTCACGCAGGTCCAGGGTCAGGGTGCCGGCACCCAGGCTGTAGGACGATTCCAGTTCAGCGATGTCGGTGAGCGTGTGGGTGCGGTCCCCGGCGGTGATGCTGCCCTGGATCGGAAGCACGGACAGGACCACCGCGATGATGGTGAGCACGACCCCCAGCCCGATCAT
>Ga0207421_10004353_pt1 | contig 16316 bp, 25 predicted proteins | sample SodLakKL_010_SED_4_FD_187542 | JGI IMG/M metagenome (GOLD analysis project Ga0207421, IMG submission 187542) | Alkaline sediment microbial communities from Lake Tanatar, Kulunda Steppe, Russia - 8KL_010_SED (SPAdes) (version 2) | ecosystem: Environmental > Aquatic > Non-marine Saline and... | reverse complement strand
AGGTCCCTTCTGTCATCTATCTTTGTTCTCGCAAGAATCGAAAGGATCTTGTCGCCTATTCCGTTCCTGTCTAGAAAGTCCTTGAAAGCATTGTCGGTCACGACAAAGCCCTGTGGTACCTTTGAAGTCTCAGAAACAGCAGCAAGAGAAGCAGCCTTGCTACCGACCTTGTCCTCTTCGCGTGCACCCTCAAGAGAAACTATCTTCTTCATGTTATCAATACTTTCAACTCTCAATTAAATATGTTAGGACAGTGAAGAACTGAACTTACTGGTACTTCTCTATTCCCTTGATACTACAGGAAGAAGGTAGCTTGTGCTTTGCCCTCCTTAGAGCTTCCTTGGCAACGTCGAGTTCGCCATCAGGAACCTTGACCACCATAAAGTCCTGTCCCTTGTCCATCCGGGCAGCTCTGCCTATAGGATTTCCGAAGGCCTGTGTCATGCCCTCCTGAAAACGGTCGGCTCCTGCACCTGTAGCAAGCGGATTTTCTCTCAAAACGTGGTGGGGATAGACGAGAAGCTTGAGGAAATAGTTCTTTTCGCCGAGGTTATCCTTGAGATATTTGTTGGCGTTGAGCCTTGCTGCCTCGATTGCGTTGTGTCTTACCTGAACCTCTTCATCCACAGCAAGCTTGAGCTCAACTTCGTAATCATCCTTGTTCTTTAGATCTCCGTTCTCGAAATCACGGGTCTTTATAGCTGGGACTCCTTTGATGTAGCTCTTCCTAGGTCTCCTTTCACTCACCCTCGTGTAGGGCTTGCTGTCCTTGTCACGGTAACATCTTCCTGGTCTCAGTCCCATAATCTCACCTTACCCTCAGAAGTTTACTGACTACATTTAAATATTTTTTGCTTTACTGGTTCTCGTAGTCCTCGACTTCTTCGTTCATTATCTCTAAAGCTACGCCTGCCTTCTGGAATATTCGCTTCGTAGCGTCAGAAGCATGGTAGTCCTTCCTACAGACAACTCTTTCTATGCCCGCGTTGACTATCATCTTGGCGCATGTATAACAAGGTGTCATTTTACAGTAAAGCGTGGCTCCTTCGACGGAAACTCCAAGCCTTGCAGCTTGAACGATAGCGTTCTGCTCTGCATGTGTTGTCCTCACACAATGGTTGCTTGAAGAACCGTCCTCGTGGGTAACCTCCTTCATTTCGTGGCCTACTTCGTCGCAGTGAGGAAGTCCAGAAGGAGCTCCGACGTAGCCTGTAGTCAGGATTCTTTTATCCTTTGCTATAACACAACCGCTTCTTCCGCGATCGCAAGTAGCTCTCTGGGCAACAACATCTGAAACCTTCAGAAAGTATTCGTCCCACGATGGTCTCTCATAGCTCATTTAAACACCAACTAGTAAGGAGTTAACCAGTCGGAAATTTTTTCTCCGAGGCCTTTCTCTTCCTCTTTCTTCTTCCTCCTTTCTTTCATCTTTTCAATATTCTTCTTTATAATCTCTTCTGCTTCCTCTACAGCATCACCGTCGTTTCCAACGCCGACTGAAATTCCTACGCCGACTACAATTATATTGCTTCCTTCAGGTGACCTTTCAACAGATCTCTTCACCGCTTCCTTTACTTCAGGAACAGCCTCGTAGATCTCCTCCTTCATAGGCCTTATAACGTCTTCCATTGGATCCTGGTTGATGCCTATGGATTCTATGGTTATATCTTCCTCAACTGCGATATCCTCTATCCAGTGCCTTTCTGCCTTTCCTCTGCCACCCATCGCAAAGCCAATGCCTTCCACAACGCTTCCTCTCTCCTCACCCTTCATCATACCCTTGGCGTCTATAGGTATAATCTTATCGATATCGTTCTCCTCGGTAAGCTTCTCCACTGCCTCGTGTACCTCACCGAGAACTGCCTCAGGTCCATCAGGCTTTATTATGAATACGTTTCTGCCTTCAATCTCCTTTTCCGCACAGACCTGGTCCTCGGCTATCCCTTCAACTTCAGCGTCACCGATAAGTGAAGCGGCACATAGAGGACCTATCGAATCTCCAACAGGCTCTTCCTTCGCGAGGCATGAAATGCTTTCCCTCAGCATCTTTATCTGCTTCTCTATGAAGGGCATCTGCATCTTCAGAAGCATACCTATCTGCAGGTTCTTCGTCTCCTTGACAAGTTCAAGCATATGCCTCACAACCTTGGCTATCTGTTGAACTGCTGTAGCGTGGACTGTAGCTGCACCGAAATTCTTCTTCTCGCCTTCTTCGACGTCGGAGATCTCGCCTATAAACTGTCTGTACCTCTCGTCGTGTATATCATACATCTGCTTTATCTTCTTCATGACTCCCGAAGGATCCGTCTGTTCGGGAGGAACAGTAAACATATCAACTATCCTGTCGAAGTTTTTCTTTAGCTCCTTCGACGAAAGTTCACTCCTCTTCTCAAGAAGCTCGACTAGCTCCTCCCTCGAATCTTCGGAGAGCTGTTCAAACTCCTCTACCTTCTGCTTTAGCTTCTGGACCAACTGGTAGATCATGAGCTTGGGGTAGAACATGAAGAAAGATATGATTAAGGCAAACCAGAGAATTCTTGTCCACCAGTCTCCGTTTCCGAAGAACTGCGCAAGTAGCTCCAACATTTAACCCACGGACTTATTTTGTATCCATACCTTTTTAAAGTTCATACCAGTTCAAAGGTCACGATGTTTACTGAGATTTTATATTTTCCTTGACCCTTCGGAAAAAACCTATAAGCGTGTTAGCTTCCCTTCTCGCGAGCATGGCCCTGCCGAAGCTGTTCTCCAGAGACTGTTCAAGAGGATCATGACGGTAGTCCTCGATCCCAACTTTTTCTATTATACCCTTTAGCTGGTCCATCAGTACTTCCTTCTCTTTACCTGAAGCAAGCTCGTAGGAAGTATCCTCCGCTTTTTTAGAAAGCTCGTACAGTATTATAGCGACTGCATGTGAGAGGTTGAATACAGGATAATCTTCGTTGGAAGGTATATGACATAGGAAGTCGGTCCTGTCCACCTCCTCGTTCCTCAGGCCCTTGGATTCAGGTCCAAAGACAACTCCAACAGTACCTTCACTATCCTCCAACTTTTCCTTCAAAACTTCAGGACTGACGGCGTTCCTCCTGACGTTGTAGTCGCCTCCTGTCTCCGAGGAAGTAGAAACGGTAACGTCGAAGTCGTCCCATGTCATTTCGTCCCATATCTCCGCACCCTTGAGAACGTCCTTCGCATGCTTAGCTCTCTTGTCAGCTTCTTCCGTCAGTTCACAGGGATCCACGAGCACGAGATCTTCGAAGCCGAAGTTCTTCATGGACCTGGCCACAGCTCCCACGTTCCCCGGCGTCTCGGGCCTCACAAGTACTACCTTGACCATAGATAGAGTATTTAAATATCCAGCACTAAAAAACTGATGTATGAATAAAGGGTTGAACACAGCAGTACTCCTTGCACTAATAGCTGCTGGGCTTTTGCTATTTGGTGGCATCCTAAGGGACGTGACAAGAGAAGTTCCGACAGAGGAAGGCAGAACAGTCCTCAGGAAGCTCAGGGACTTCATATCCGAATCGATGGAGCAGAGCGTAACTGTCAGGAGAGACATCAAAATAGAAGGAAGCCTGGAGCACGACAGCAATTTCGAATTCGACGATATATCTCCCAGGGAACTTAATATAAGTTATATTCCGGGTGAGACCAATATCACCGCAGACAACAACAATATAGTTGTGGACGAAGAAAGATCCTTCCTTGAGATAACGGACTTCCGAGGCTCTGCGAAGCTTCAAGACGAAGAGATCGAACTCAAAGGACAGGGAAGCTCTCTTTCTTCCGGACCGGTAAGCATGCAAGGTGAAAACCTTGAAGTTTCCGTTGAAGGTGAATACGGGAGGATCTATCTGGCCTCTGTAGAGCTACAGGAACTTATTTTAGAGGACTCGACAGGAACCTTAGATATAGGTAATTCATTGAAAACCACTCTGGACAATGAACATGTCTCTATAAACGCCTTTTACGGCGACCTGAACATTGAACCAGGGGAAATCAACATCTCAGGTGAAGCAAGCAAGGTAAGGCCTGGGAACAAGACAATTGCTTCTGTTTAATCTCTTTCCTCTTCAAGTATCTCTTCGATTTCTTCATCCAGCTCGTCCTTAGTCACAGCGTCCTTGCTGCTTGAAAAGAGCTTCCTGAACGGCCATGTAACTACCTTCACAACTGTAGTGACAGTACCCAGGAAGACATAGCCCAAGTAGAGGACCAATGCAAGCAAGCCATAAGATACCATGGAATCAATTCCTATGGCTATAGCTGTACCGAAGAAGTTGTTTGCAAAGATAGGGAAAAGAGCACCTGCCACGAATACCAACATCCCACGGAAAGCCACCTTCAGGGACTTGTATACAAGGTATACGAAGATAGCGAAAACTATAACAGGCAAGAAGCTGTAAAGATCTCCACCCAGACCCAAGAACTGGTCAGGTACCAGGGAAGATATTAAATCGGCTACGGCATCCAAAAGGCCGGATAAGGGCATATGTGTAAAGTAGTCTAATAGAAATAAAAATGTTTAGTAGTCAGGATAGCTTCAGAACGTAGAGTGTCTCCCATGGAATCTTTTTCTTCTCCTTCACAGTGACCGTAAAGCCCCTTTCAGTAAACATTTCTCTTGTCTCTTCGAAGCCTGTGAGCGATGAAACCATAACAAGGGCTCTACCATCTCCGGAGAGGTGGTCATCAAGCTCCTCCGAGAACCTTCCTATCACTTCCCTACCTGTCTCTCCACCGAACCACTGCTCGCTTCCCTGGAAATTCTCTTCACGCACTTCACCGGGCAAATAGGGCGGGTTGAAAACCACGAGGTCGAACTTCCCACTTACTTCTTCAAAAAGATCGCTCTGTACGAACTCCACGTTTTCTATATCGTTCCTGCGAGCGTTTTCTTTCGCAAGTTCAAGAGCTTTCTTGTCTACGTCGACACCAACGACCTTCTCACAGTCCTTAGCAGCAATAAGAGCAAGGATGCCCGTTCCTGTGCCCATGTCCAGCACTTCGTCTTCCCTGTCGACTTCGTCCCTTGTTGCTTCAACAAGAAGGTACGTATCTTCCCTTGGAACGTAAACCTCGTTTGACAGTTTCAGGTCAAGGTCGAAGAACTTCACGTTATCTACGCCCCTGTAGACTCAATGACAGCCGCGATAACTAGGACTACAATACCTAAGAAGAGGAAAAGTATGCTGTCGCCCATCAGCTTCATAGCGTTGCCTTTGTTTTTCCACTGAATAACCGACCTTACCTCATGCGAAAGGAAAAATCCGGATAGACCTGCTATTATATAGGCTGCTATCTCCAGAATTCCGTGGGGCAGATACGACAACGCCACGACGGGTACCTCCATAAGTCCCTTCGAGACCTCGGCTATGAAGACGCCGAAAATCGATGCGTTCCAGACTAGGATGAAAACCATTCCGGCCGTCAGGAAAAAGGAGAGGAGGAAGGTCGAAAAGAATACGGATATATTGTTAGTTATTATCTCCATGAAGAAACCAGGCGAAAACATTCTACCTGTCATTACATCAGGTCTTATAGACCCTATCACCTCATGCTGGGTTTCGAAAGCTCCAGGGATAAAGGCACTGGAAACGCCGAAGGCCAGGGTCACTCCAAGGAAAAATGCAAGGTAAACTTCCAGTTCCGTTTTATGCCTCTCAAGTAGGTCGAACTCGTCCTTCATTTCATCCACGTTTTCTTCGAAGTACTCTTCCTCCTCTTCGAGGTATTTTATAAGTGGGTAGGAAGCAGCCAGTGAAGCAAGGACTACAGCTATCAGTCCGGTGAGCTCTATACCAGCAACGCGGAAGGGAATGAAGTAATGAGCTATGATTATGGATGCAAAAGTAAATACAGTGGAAAAAGCTACACATACACCAAAGTGCTTATCCCTTTCCTGGTCCAGCCAGACTTTCTCAAGCATGCTATTCCTCTATATCTATCTTTTCTTCGACTCCTATCCTTTTTATCTTATTGTTCTTTGAAAGGACGACAGTAAGGGTTGCTCTGTCCGTGGCGTTCTTCTTCATGTTGAAGACGTTTCCACAGTCGTAGCATTCGACGTCGGACTCCATGTCCATGCCGTACCACCCGGACTCAGCTATAGGAGTACCACACTCGGGACATACAGCCACTGCCATATCAAAAAAGGTCACGTCTTCGGATTCCGAAGTTGACATAATCATTCCTCTAGCACGTTACGGACCTTCTCAATCACTTTTTCCCTTGTCCTTTCAAGGGAACCGCTGTTGTCTACAAAAACATTGTAGTACTTCTCGTCCGTAACGTCTATACCGTACTTTTCTCTGTAGGTTTTAATATCTTGTGAGTTTCTCTTCTCAAGTTTTCTCTTCGCAACTTCCGGCTCTAAATCCTCTCTCCTAGCAAACCTCTCGGCAGCAACCTCCTCCGAACAGTCAACGAAAACTCTGCACTCGGCTATATCACATAGAAGGGGTCCTGTCATCCTCCCCTCAAGTATAACTCCGTCCTTGGTGAAGGCGAGGTTCAGCGCCCTCCTGTCCCACATAAGGTCAGGATCAGGGCCTTTCTCCGGGTTTCTGTGCTTCTCGAAGAACTCTGTAAGCTCCATCTCCTTCTCCTCAGCTTTCCTTCTAAAGAAGTCGCCCGAGGAAACTAGCTCCATGCCAAGCTCTTCCTCGAGAATTTCAGCAACTGTAGTGCTGCCGACACTGACAAGGCCGGAAACCGTTACAACGTTCTCGGCGGGTGAGCCGTACTCCTCACTCAGCTTCTCCTCGTAGTCTTCGAGCCTCTTCACGCAGGTCATCCTATCAGTTTAAAGTTTGCACTCACAGTATAAAAATCAGCACTCGGAAAAGATTTAAATAACTACTAATGAATACTTTTGATACGCCAGGAGGTAGATTACGTTGATACTTACGCTGAGAGACCTTGCAAAATGCAAGAGGTGTGGTTCCGCAAACACCATAGCTGAGATGGTAATTCCTTCAAGAAACTACGACGAGATGAGAGGTACAGAAAGCGAAGAGGTAGTAGAGATTTCCTGTAAGGAATGCGGCAAGATAGATAGAAGGAAACAGAAAGTAGAGATCGAATAGCAGAGCCGTTCCGTTATATGAACTTTGGGTGTGTGGTCGATGAGTCAAATTACTGTAAGAGAGCCAGATGTAAAGATAACTGAACTGCCTTTCCATCCTGAGCACAAGGAATGGGGAGCTAAGGAATCCGTAATATACAATACTAGAATTTCCGGAGATCCCGAAGGAAGGTCCGCAGTTAAGATCTGGCGGAATAAAAGAAAGGATATGGATGTGGAGGAGCTGGAAAAAGAGGAAAAGGAGTTCCTTGAGTTTCTCTCCGAAAGAGGTCATATATCAGCATTCTACCAGGCCAATGTAGGTATAACCTATGAGGTCCCGAGGCATACAACGCTCTTTCTCTGCTCCTTTGACCATCCGAAGTACCTGCAGCAGTCACAGAGGTATACAAAGGCAAGGGAGTTCATAAGCTACACGGACTCAGAGGAAGTAAAGGAGTTGTTCTCCAAGCAGAGCGACCTTTATAACAGGATGCTGGAAAGTGAAGAAGTTCCAAAGGAAGACGCAAGGTACATCTTACCTCTGGGGACCGCCGCAACTCATATACATCAGAACACGAACGTAGCGGGGCTTATGAATATACACCGTGTGTTGAAGTCCGAAGGAAATGTAGTGCCTAAAATCACACAGCAAGTATTTTCCGGTGCCGTAGACAAGCTTAACTCACAAAACCCGGACCTCTTCAACGAAGATATAATGAATTCTCTGATGGAAGCAGACAAAGGGTACCCTGTAGCTAACATGTTTTCGAAAGGTAACAAGTGGATCACCGAGCTCCTCAAAGACTACAACACGGACAAAACGGTCTCTGAGTTTTCATACAGTATAGACGAAGAGCTGGAAGAAAGGGCTGAAGAATTCAACGACGAAGCTCTCAGCTTTCTCAGTCTGAGCAACAGTTCAGAAAAGGTCGAAGGTTTCATAACTACGATGTCTATATCTGCTTGGCACCAGTTCATGAGAAACGACACAGTAAAGCAGTCCGTAGAATCAGTATACGACGCCGCCGAAAGAGAAGAGATAATAGTGCCGCACACAATAAAGGGATCAAAGTTCGAGGAGGAGTACATAAGCCTATTCGAAGAGTCTTTAAAGCTATACAGGAAAATAAAGGAAGGGGAAAGTAAGGAAAAGGCCATGGAAGTCCTTCCACACGGCCTAGGACTTGGGATAGCCTTCAACTTCGACGGCTTCAACAGAACTAAAGGATTCCTTCCGGACAGGACACAGGAAGCTGCACAGTGGGAGATCAGGAAGATAGCAAGGCATATAGATAGCAGGTACTAGAGCTAATCTCTATTAATCTATCAAGAAACTTGTGTCAAAATCCTTACCCAGAGCAATATAACTTGGGGTTAATTTTTCGGCTTTATCTTCAAAATATTCCAAAACTTTTTCTGGGTTACCATAATTTTTTCTAAGATCATTTTCAACCTCATATTTCAACAAAATTTCATCGGCCGAAGCTATACCATAATCTTCCTGTATGTCTCTCTCAAAGTTCGAGGCTTCAATCCTAGATTCAAGACTTTCTCTGAGCGAGTCGGTAAGAATATAACGCTTCTCAAGTACTAGAAAATCTTCCTTATCGCTGTTGTAAAGAGAAACGCCGTATGCAGGAGCATCGATTTTCTCGCTATCTAAGATTTTTTCTGTCTTCCAAAAAACACCTTGATCCTCATCTTTAACGACCACAGGCACACCTTCTTTCATTTCCTTTTTCTGATCCTTGCGCCACTCAGACATTAAAAACATATCTACCACACAGTAATAACAATTCTTATTCTCCTTTTTATATCTTGCCCCGAGGTTAGATATTTATTTCTGTGGAAATACCTACAAACTATGGACAAGGAGGATCTCAGATCCTACGAGATAGACGTTTCTCCAGATATGGATATAGGCGGCGGCAGAGTTAACATTGTAAATGTATTACAGGATCCTCGGGTAAGGGAGACTTACAGGAAAGTGGAAATACCCGAAGACTACAGAACAACCTTTCTAAAGAAAGGGAAAGAAACAGAAAGGGATTTGGGAGAGAAATATGACGACAGTCCTCTGAAAAGATTCGGTCACAGGTTACTAAAGGGTATAGAAGAAAAGACTGTGGGCTGGTTCACAGAAGTATACATACCAAGGGATGAAACCTTTGAAATACTCAAAAAGAAGATTGAACCTGAAAACGACGTAGTCAAGGACTTTCTCAAGGCAGCGGACAAACTAAACCACGAGGACTATAAAGAGTTTTTAGACGGTAAAGATTCTGAAGAAAGTGCATGCAGTGCAGTCGCCTGTAAAAAAGAGGTCAAAGAAGAAAGGCTTCCCAGAACCATGAATGAGTTGGATGGAATTGAAGAGCTGAGCAATGTACAAAAAACTATCACATACAGAGCCTTCTCTCTGGATCCCAACCCCGATGATCTTTATGCAGAGTGGGAGGATTTCCAGAAAATTGCAACGAAGCTAGACGACTACATTATTAATCCCCGCAGACCCGGGTACGCTATACCCATGACTGCTTCAAATCTTGCGAAGAAATACGAAACACTAGATGACCGGAAGATGGAAAACTATGCAAAAAATATAAAAGAAATGAAACGTTTCCGTCGTTATCTGGATTATCTTTTGCAAGGACTCGAAGAAAATCAAGCTACACAAAGGATGAATTTTACCCTAAACAACTCAACATCACTGCTTACAGAAAACCTCGATGCGGAAACACAAAAATGTGCTTGGAAAGCTGCAATGGCAGCTCCTGGAGAAGTAGATGAAGTTATTTTTCGTATAAACAAGGATGTGGAAAGGAATGGATATTTCAGGGACTGGAGAGGTATAACAGAGGATTTAGGATTATAAAACTATCTTCTGTTTAGTTCTTTATTGCACAATGCATCAGCACGGCTTATCATCTCATGTTCCCTGTTCCTGTGGGAAAAACTAACGGAGTCGAAGTTCTTCGTTAGTTCCTTTACCTTCTTAAACAGAGGACGTATGTTCTCACTCTTCACCTTCCACTCGCCCTGAAGCTGCCTCACCAACAGATTGCTGTCGGAGAATACGCGAACCTTTCCATCTGTGTAGTTCTCGGCCATCTCCAAGGCCTTTATCACAGCTTTGTACTCGGCTCTGTTGTTCGTTGTATTCCCGAGAAATTCTGACCCTTCCTTCAGAACGCCTCCGTCTTTCTTCGTTATCACATAAGCGGCGGAAGCAGGTCCTGGATTACCGCGGGAAGCGCCGTCCGTATATATCTTCAGTTCGGGAGACATTTTATCCAACTAGTAGTTTATTTGCAGTGTTTAAATGTACGGCCCAAAGAAAAAGAAGTTTAAGTCTCAAAGGCGAAGAAAGTCTTTCACTTCAGATTTATCCGTGTCCTGCTCTTGTATTTCTCCGTCCTGCGTGACGATCTTCGGATTAGTAAGCTCTCTTGCATCCATACAATTATCAAAATCCTCGTAGAACTTGTCAATGTCCTCAGGACTATAATGAGGGTCACAAATAACCTCTGTGTTCACTGCAACAAGACTATTCGCATCAACATAATCCTCTTTCACAACACCATCCTTTACGGCACGAGATCCTGTGAAGAGATCCTTTACCTCCCAGTTAGCTCCTTTTTTATGGTATATAGCTCTCAAATGTCCATTGGATGCTTTCACTACTCCCTCAATCTTTTCGCCTTTCTTACCTTTATCATAAAAAACGCAGCCAAAGTCAAATTCACCTCTAACCAAATCTTCAGCATCCTTGCCTATTTTCTCATAATTCATACAAAAATCACCTATCTAAAACCTGGTTTGTATTAATAACTACTCTAAGGTAACAATTGTACCGACTAACATAAATATCTTTCGGGATCAAGACTTAACGGATTCTAAGAGTTTTTCGGCAAAACTCTTCGCATCCTTCAAGTCTTTTCCATTAGGCCTGTTTTTGTACATCCCACCAAAAAGCTTCAGTGGACCGAACTCGTCGTGCCCGCGGCAGGTAAATGAACCTAGAACTTCAAACCCACTCTCCTCCAACCTTTCCTCCATCTTTTCTTCGTAATTGTTGAAGAAAGGTAATGGCCTAAAGCCGCTGGTAGAAACTAGGAAAGCATGTTTTCCATCACCTTTCACAGTCTCCACAAAGTCTATAATACTTCTGTGGAAGTCTCCGTAGTAAATACCCGCAGCAAACCCAACGAGATCATACTTCTCTATACCATCGACTTCGCCTGGTTCCTTTACCTCACAGTCAAGAACACCGGCCACGGCCTCGGCTACCTCTTTCGTATTTCCCTTGTGGACTGACTTACAGATTATAATACTTTTCATCGAACCATCTCAGTACAGGTTTGACAGAGAACGAAGAACCGTCTTCGCAGCCAGATGTGCCGTCCTGTTGTTGAGCTCCTTGGAAGCTACCTCACATACGTCCATACCAACTACTTCCTTTTCAAAAGCTGCATCTATAAGCTCAAAGACTTGTTGAGGCGAAAGGCCGTTTTCCTCTGGGAAACCAACATCTGGTGCGTATCTCGGATCGAAGACATCCATGTCCACGGTCAGGTAGATAGGCTCTTCGGCGTTCTCAACCTCTCTTAACTTCTTCTGAACATCCATGAAATCTTCTCCGGAGTCCTGATCTTCAGTGTAACTCCTACAGCCTACGCGAATAAAATCCGTACCTTTGAGCTTGCTGCTCCAGGTGTTGTGCGCGTGTTCGTTTCCCTGATATTCTTCTGCTCTGTCGAGATGCGCGTCTAATTGGACCACAGTCCTTGGTTCGAGTTTCTCTACGATCGGCAAACTTATCAGGTGCTCACCGCCGAGGAAAACAGGAAATACATCCTCGTTAGTCTGAAAAATAGATTCAACTGTGTCCTTAAGCCTTTGGGAGGTAATATCGTAGGAACCAGGAACCCAGTCCAGGTCACCAAGGTCGCAGATCTTCAGCTCCTTGAAAGGATTCCTTCCTTTTTGTGGTACGTAGCTTATCTTCGCTTTCAGAGCTTCACGTATCAAGGTAGGTCCGAAGCGCTGGTTACCCTCAGCTAAAGCTGTAGAATCAAAGGGAACACCTAAGAAACATACGTCCGCTTCTTCAAGGTCGTAGTTGCTGGTAAAGGAATTCCTGACATACAACATTATTAATCATTTGTACATCATACTATTTTAATAGCTTTTCGAAGGATTATTAATCACTGAACTTCTTATACGCCTTAAAGACATCTTCAACAGCCTGAGACCTATCTTCACTAAGTTCTTGGCTTTCCAGTCCATTTACTTCAAGAGAAAATACCTCTTCGTCTGTTTCTATTTTTACTGTATAAGACTTCTCAGAATCTTCTTCAGAAGGAAGATCGGAAAACTTGTCACCATAGATATCCCTTTTTGCAAGCTCACGTAGATATTCACTTCTATTCAAATCAAGTTCATCCGCCCTCTTATCTATATCTTCGAGGAGATCTTCTTCAAATCGGATACTTGTTTTAGAGGTCATGTAACAACCTCTATCTCAAAAAGCTTAAATCCTTTGAGAATATTTTCCAGAAATAAAATAGAAAAAAAGTAGGGGGAAATTTACTTCTTGTCCTTGAGAAGCTTGTCGCCCATGACCTCCCAGTACTCTACTTCGTCTCCTTCCTCTAGCTCGTAATCGTAGTCATCTGGAACCGCTATCTCGAAGGTGTCGTAGGACTCAAGATCCATCAGCTGTACGGAATCACTGGAAACAGAGATAACCTGCGCTGCCTTCTTGTCTATTATAGGAATCTTGACCTTCGCGTCAGAGGGCTTCACAATCTGTCTCTTCCGATCGTCTATGATTCCTCTGGTCTGAAGCCTGACCTTCGTAGAACCGTGTTTTCCTGCTGAAGAGGTCTTCCTTTTGGTAGCTACACAGGGCTCTCCATCTACTACGATGTAGTCACCCTCCTTCACATTCTTTATCTGATCCTGCTTTGTTGGCATTCTAACTACCTCGTAACCAAGTCAACGTCTTCTTTCTTTACTGTAACTCTACCAGCGTGTTTTGTTGCTGTAACAGCGTCCTTGGCAAGATCTTCTGCTATGTCCTCAACAACGTCCCTGAGTTCTTCGACAGCCTCTTCAGAAACTCTATCAGCTCCAGTGTTCTTAGCAATCCTCTTAAGCGGTGCAAGTGGTAATTCAGCCATAATTTTCACCCTTTCTATTGTTTTGAAGGAAGCCCTTAAAAAGCTTAGCTTTAGGACGGTATTTAGAGAAGTTTCCTGGCGGACTTTATCATCTTCGGCCTTTTGAGTAAAAGTTTACCAAGCTTCGAAAGCCTTTTGCCCTGGGTGAAGTCCATTAAGTCCTGGCCATCCAACTTTTTAGCCAGGTAGTTCAGGTCCTCATCATCCAGGTCCTCGAGAACCTCTCTCAGTTTTTCCACCTTCCTCAGACTCTTACCCCTTTCCTCCCACCACATATGATTATAAATTTCAAGCTCCTCCTTTGTCGTGTCGTCCTTCTCCAGAGCTCTGCTGGCGACCTCCGATGCTATCTGCCCAGCCTTTATCCCCTCACGTATACCGCCGCCGTGTATAGGGTTAACCTGATTCGCTGCATCGCCTACAGCCATGAAGTTGTCCGCTACCATATTTTCCAATAATCCACCTACAGGTATCATTCCAGAATTAACCTCCACGATAGAAGCCTTACTAAACCTTTCATTGTTCTCAATGAACCTGTCCAGGTAATGTTTAGCCGTTTCGTCAAGGTCTCCGGCTATTCCTATACCGACATTTGCCTTGTTCTCGCCCTTCGGGAATACCCAGACGTAGCCCCTGGGCGCTACCTCGTCACCAAAGTAAAGTTCCAGCTTGTTCTCGTCCTTCAAATCGAGGTTAACCATCTCGTACTGATAACCGGAATCAACGACTTCAAGATCCGACTGGTCCTTGACCTCGGTCTTCTTGGCTATAAGCGACTCGACGCCGCCTGCAGCTATCACCATTCTTGATTCGACTTTTTTCCTCTCACCTTCTATCTCGACCACCACGCCCCTGTTCTCAGGTAAAAGATCAACGACCTTGGCCTTGGCACGTACCTTTGCTCCGGCCTTTGCTGCTCTCTCGGCCATCCACTTGTCAAAGGTTTTCCTCTCGAGTATCCAGCCGACGGTTTCGTCGGAATGTATCCTTACACTGTCACCATTGGGAGAATATACGAGCGCGCCGTCCATGGACTGCATTCTACAGTATTCAGGTATATCCAAGCCCAAGTTATCTACAGCACTCGAAGAAAGCCCTTCTCCGCACCTTTTCGGAGCTCCTATTTCCTGTCTCTTCTCGTAGACAACTACATCGTAACCTTCTTCGGCAAGCTCCTTGGCTACGGAACAGCCTGCAGGACCAGCACCTACAACTACAACGTCCTTCATTCATCATCACCTACGGTTATAGCTCCTACGGGACAGACCTTTTCACAGTTTCCGCATTCTATACACTTCTCTTCGTCTACTATGACTCCGTTTTCAGTGAGCTCAAGAGCTTGTGTCGGACATACAGCAACGCATCCACCACATCTCAGGCACCTGTCCCTGTTTATTTCCCAGCTCATATATGAAAACCTCGGTTAATCTTATTTATCTATTACGGTTCGAGCCTGTCAGGAGTCCTCGGGAAAAGTACGGTCTCCTTTACATTTTCAATGCCGAGAACGCTGGCCACAAACCTGTCGAGACCCATTCCAAAGCCTCCGTGCGGCGGCATACCGTAACGGAACGCGTCGAGATAAAACTTCATCTCACTCGGATCCATTCCCTGATTCTCTATCCTCTCTTTCAGAAGCTCCAGGTCATGGATTCTCTGGCCGCCGGAAGAGAGCTCCCAGGAACGGTAGTTCAGGTCAAAGGTCTGCGTGTACTTGCTGTCCTCAGGATCAGGCCTGTAGTAGAAGGCCTTTTCACTTGCAGGCCACCTCTTTATAAAGTAGAAGTCATGGCCTTGTTCTTCCAGCCTTTTGCTTATCTTCCGCATAGCCTTTATGTTTATATCCTCGCCCCACTGTATCTCTTCGCCCTCCTCTTCAGCCATTTCGAGCGCCTCGTCGTAGGTTAACCTTTTCAGCGGGAGTTCGGGTACCTTCAGATCTACGTCCAACTCTTCAAGCTGTTCACTTGCCCTCTCCTTTATACTTTCAACCATAGCCTTGACAGTTCTCTCCTGGACCTCCATAACGTCCTCCTGGTCCTCTATAAAGGACATCTCCATATCAACAGAGAAGGACTCCGTTAGGTGTCTTGGAGTTCTGCTTTTCTCAGCTCGCCACTGAGGCGTTATCTCGTACACCCTTTCAGCACCCGCGGCCTGCATAAGCTGCTTGTACAGCTGTGCGGACTGTACCAAAAAGGCCTCCTTCTCGTAGTATATTATAGGGAAGACCTCGGCACCGCCTTCGGTACCCGAGACAGTTATCTTCGGTGTATGGACCTCCATGAAACCGTTTTCCTCAAGGTACTGTCTTGCCCCGCTGCATGCAGCGTCCCTGATCTCAAATATAGCTCTTCTATCTTTTTTCCTAAGGTCCATAAAGCGGTTGTCAAGCCGTGTCGCAAGGTTTGCCTCCTGTTTACCTCTCGGGTCCATGGGCAGAGGCTTCTTGGCTTCGGATAGAACTTCAAAGCTCTCGGGATGTATCTCCCTGCCCCCTGGAGCCTGATCGTTTTCCTGAACACTTCCCTCAACAGAAACGACGGATTCTCTTGTAACGTTCTCTGCACTTTCCAGGAGGTCTTCATCGACCTCGTCGTCCTTTACAGTTACCTGTATTTCGCCTTTCCTGTCGGCGATTATAAGAAACATTATACTGCCTAGATCCCTCTTCTCCCTCAACCAACCCTGGACCTTGACCTTGTCTGAGCTTCCGTTAATGTCGGTTGTGTATGCTCTCTCCATGTTAAAACCTCATAGGTTGTAGAAAAGTACGGAAAAAACCGCCCACACAAGCAAGAACGGTACAGCTCCGTTCCCTAGCCACCACTTCGCACCTTTATCTTCGCCATCCACGAGGTACTTTGAAACATTTGCCGTAACAAGCAAAACTATTAAAGCCACTCCGAAGGCATGCGACGGCTGTCCTGTGAAGTTCGACAGATAGCCTGAAACAGCACCCAGTGTCGCGTGAACAGAGGTCAGCAGCTTCTCATCATCCATAATACCATTACCCCACAGTTTAGGTTACACTGCTTTTTATAGTTTGTACTTAAATA